>Ga0209694_1000447_pt1 | contig 68703 bp, 70 predicted proteins | sample GluameincwithD2O_FD_187499 | JGI IMG/M metagenome (GOLD analysis project Ga0209694, IMG submission 187499) | Mouse cecum microbial communities from Vienna, Austria - Glucosamine amended microcosms incubated with D2O (SPAdes) (version 2) | ecosystem: Host-associated > Mammals > Digestive system >... | reverse complement strand
CCAGCGCACGACGGACCTCATAGATTATGAGTGCTATATACCCGAGATCGCCCGGGAGAAATACGAGGCCACATTCTCCGGTAAGGGCCCGGACCTCAAGATCGGGAAGGACCACAAGTTGGCAAACTACCTCGGAGAGGTCCTAAAGGACGGCTATCGGTCCCCGGAGGCCGCCCTCGGGGAAATTGCGGTTAAAGGGATGGAATTTGATACTAAAATATCGCCCCGGACCCTTTACCGCTATATCGAAATGGGGATTATACCGGGCATTTCAAGCGCAGACCTCCCCATTAAACGGAACCAGGGCAAAAAGAAAGAAAAGCAAAAGCCAAGGGCCGCCCGGAATTGCAGGGGTAAGAGCATAGAGGAGCGCCCCAGGGAGATCAACGCCCGGGAGGAGGTCGGGCATTGGGAAATGGACACAGTAGAGAGCGCCAAGGACGGGAGCCTGGAGCGGGTCCTCGCCCTGACTGGCCGCGTTACAAGGAACCAAATAAACATAAAAATTAAAACGGGCGAGGCGAAAATGGTCGTTGCCGCCCTGGACCGCCTGGAGCGGAAACTCGGGACTTTGTTCCCGGTTGTGTTCCGTTCAATCACCGTTGACAATGGCTCCGAGTTTGCGGACGTGGAGGGTATGGAGCGGTCTTGTCTACGCCCGGGAGAAAAGAGGACGACGGTCTATTATTGCCATCCGTACAGCTCCAGCGAACGGGGCTCCAATGAGAAACAAAACGGCATGACCCGCCGCCGCCACCCGAAAGGGACGGACTTTAAGAAAGTCTCCCGGAAAAAGCTCCGGGAGACGACAGAATGGATCAATAACTATCCTCGGAAAATGTTCGGATTCCATACCGCGGCGGAGCTTTTCGCCGCCGCCTTTCCTGGCCTCCCCGCATTGTGCTAAAAAAATTTATAAAATTTTTCGCATTTCTCTTGACAAACGGCGGAAATATGACCCCTCCTTTTTCTTGCCAGAATGGATGTTTTGCACTATACTAGAGATAACTATAAAAAGCGAGGTGGAGCACATTGGCAGAAAACACCAACAGCGTAAAACTGGGGGAGATTATCCGGGAATTTCACCTGGAAATTCTCCACAAGAGCCCTGATTATGAGAACGTCCCTCTGCGGGCGCTGGATATCAACCGCCCCGGACTGCCCCTAACAGGATTTTTTGAGCATTTCGACACCGAACGCCTGCTGCTCATCGGTCTGACGGAACACACCTATCTAAACGGCCTGACCTCCGGCCAGCGGCGGGAGCGGTTTGACCAGCTCCTGTCCTATCCGGTGCCCGCCCTCATTCTCACCCGGGGGCTGGACCCCTTCCCCGAGTGCATGGAGATGGCGGACAAGCATGACCGGACCGTCCTTCGCAGCTCCCTCCAGACCTCCGCCCTCATGGGCGCCCTCATTGGCAGCCTGTATAACCACCTCGCCCCCCAGATCACCCGCTCCGGGGTCATGCTGGAGGTCCACGGCGAGGGTGTGCTGATTCAGGGGGAGTCGGGCGTGGGCAAGAGCGAGGTGGCCATCGAGCTGCTCAAGCGCGGGCACCGCCTGGTGGCCGACGACGCGGTGGAGATCAAAGAGACCAGCCGCCACACCCTGATGGCCACCGCCCCCGAGCTCATCCGGGGCTATATGGAGCTGCGGGGCATCGGCGTGATCAACGTGATCCGCCTGCTGGGCATGGGGGCCATCAAGCTGAACCAGGAGATCGACCTGGTGGTGAATTTGGAGCCCTGGGACGACAAGGCGGTGTACGACCGCTTCGGGCTGGAGTCCCACTTTACCGAAATCCTGGGGGTGAAGGTCCCGTCCACCACCATTCCGGTGAAGCCCGGCCGGAATCTGGCCAGCATCGTAGAGGTGGCCGCCATGAATAACCGTAACCGCAAGATGGGTCACAACGCGGCCCAGGAGCTGACCAATCGGATGGATAAGCTCTTTGCGGAACAATTGGAAGGAGCGGAAAACGGATGAACTATATTGGCGTTGACGTAGGGGGCACCAATCTGGTGGCCGGCCTGGTAGACGAAAACGGGCGCATCCTGAACAAGGTGAACAGCCCTGTGTCCAAGGACATGACGGCCCCTCAATTCGGAGCCGAGCTGGTGCGGCTGTCGCGGCAGGTGTGTGAGGTAGGCAGCGTCGGCTTTGATGAGATTGAGGCGGTGGGCATAGGACTGCCCGGCGTGGTGGACAACAGGGCTGGGCTGTTTGTGCAAAACCCGAATATGCCCTTCAATGACAGAAATGTGCCTCTCCGGGAGCTCTTCCATCAGGAGTGGGACGTGCCCGTTTTCCTGGGCAACGACGCCAACTGCGCCGCTGTGGGCGAGTACTGGGCGGGCGCGGCCAAGGGCTGCGACCCGGCGGTGATGGTCACCCTGGGCACCGGCATCGGTGGCGGTATGGTGTGCGGCGGCAAGCTGTTTACCGGCTTCGCCAACTCCGGCATGGAAATCGGCCACATGATTATCCAGCCCAACGGAATCCTGTGCGGCTGCGGCGGCAGGGGCTGCTGGGAGCGGTATGGCTCCGCCACCGCCCTCATTCAGCTCACCCAGCTGGAGATGGAGCGCAACCGGGACAGCGTGCTGTGGGAGCTGTGTGACAGCGACCCGGCGAAGGTCCAGGGCCGCACCCCCTTCCAGGGGGCCCGGATGGGAGACGAGGCCGCCAAGCGGGTGCTGGCCAACTACCTCCAGGGGCTGTCCATCGGCATGATTAACCTGGTAAACATCCTCCAGCCCGAGATCATCTGTCTGGGCGGCGGTGTGAGCAACGCCGAGGACGACCTGCTGCTGAACCCCCTGCGGGAGCTGGTCTGGCGGGGCTGCTTCGACAAGAACAACCACACCCGCATCGAAAAGGCTTCCCTGGGCAACGACGCCGGCGTGGTCGGCGCGGCCCTGCTGTGCAATCTGGTATAAGGTTTTCAGGTCCGGGCAAGGCCCGGGCCTGATTTTTTCCAAAGCCTATTCTAATTTCTCCAAAAATCTGCTATAATCAAACGATACAACGATCTTAAATTCAGGAGGGCCTATGGAACGACTGGAGAAATTGCTGAGAGAACGCCATCCTCTCGTGGAGCTGCGGGTGAACGAGCCCATGTCCAGGCACACCACCTTCCGCATTGGCGGGCCGGCGGCGCTGATGGCCCTGCCCCGGACTGCGGGGGAGGCAAAAGCGGCGGTGAAAGCCGCCCGGGAGCTGGGTGTGGAGCCTTTTTTCCTGGGCAACGGCTCCAATTTGCTGGTGGCGGATGAGGGGTATCCCGGCTTTGTGATAAAACTGAGCGGCCGTTATTCTGTAGACGAACTGAACCGGGTTTGGGAGGCCAACCGCCTGCTGGTGACCGGCGGCGCTGTTCTGCTGTCTTCGCTGTCAGGCTGTGCCCTGGGACGGAATCTCACCGGCCTGGAGTTCGCCGGCGGCATCCCGGGCAGCGTGGGCGGGGCGGTCACCATGAACGCCGGGGCCTACGGCGGGGAGATGGCCCAGGTGCTGGAGTCGGTCACCTTTCTGGACGAGGCGGGGGAGGTCTGTACTCTGCCCGCTTCGGAGTGCGGCTTCGGCTACCGGCACAGTATTTTTTCCGACCGGAAGTGCCTGATTTTGAAGGCCCGTTTCCATCTGGACCAGGGGGACCCTGTCGCCATCAGGGCCCGCATGGAGGAGCTGGCGGCCAAGCGCAGGGAGAAGCAGCCTCTGGAGCACCCCAGCGCCGGGTCCATGTTCAAGCGGCCCCCGGGACACTTCGCCGCCGCTCTCATCGACCAGTGCGGCCTGAAGGGGTTCACTGTGGGCGGGGCCCAGGTGTCGGAGAAGCACGCCGGCTTTGTAGTCAACCGGGGGGGCGCCACCTGCGGGGATGTACTGGCGCTGGTAGACCAGGTGAAAGAGCGGGTCCTGGCCCAGACCGGTGTGGAGCTGGAGATGGAGGTCAAGGTGCTGAGATGAAGCTGAGTGAACGATATCCGGTGGCCATTTACGCCGTCCGGGAGAAAACCACCCTGCTGGTGCCCACTGTGGGCATCAAATGCGCGTCCCACGAGGCCCGAAAGCTGCCCTGGCCGCCCCAGGCGGAGGAGCTGGGCGCGGCGGTGCTGGAGCTGCTGGACGAGCTGAAACAAAATCGCATCCAATATGACCCGGAGGCCAAGGGCTACTGGTTCCAGCCCGGCATCCGCAGCTGGAAGGCCTTTCAGGCGGCTTCCTCTGTGGTTGATGTTGTGTTGAGGGGGACGGAGCTGTCCATTACCCGGTTGGACGGCCGCTCCGAGCGGGGCTTTGTCCCGGAGCTGGAGCCCTGCACGGTGCTCCAGGTGGGCGTCGGCCCGAAGGAGTTGGGGGAGGCCATTCTGGCCGCGCTGGTCCCCCTGGTGGAGAAGGAGCGGGGCTGACAGTCATACAGACAACAAAAGTTAACCAAAAGAGAGTGATATCAATGGAATTTGTGATAATCTCCGGTCTGTCCGGGGCGGGAAAGAGCAAGGCGGCCTCCTTTATGGAGGACATGGACTACTTCTGCGTGGACAATCTGCCCGCCCCGCTGATCCCCAAGTTTGCCGAGCTGGGCATGGCGGGAGCCGGGGAGTACGACCGGGTGGCCCTGGTCACCGACGTCCGGGCAGGCACCAACTTTGACGGCCTTTTTGACGCCCTTGGGGCTCTGGAGCAGCTGAAGTGCGCCTACCGCATCCTCTTCATGGACGCCGCCGACGAGACCATCATCAAGCGGTACAAGGAGACCCGCCGGTCCCATCCTCTGGCGGAGGAGGCCGACAGCCTTGAGCAGTCCATCGCCCTGGAGCGGCGGATGCTGACCCCCCTGCGGGCGCGGGCGGACAAAATCATTGACACCTCCAACCTGTCCACCGCCAAGCTGAAGGGAGTTCTGCGCCAGATGTTCGGCCGGGCGGGCACCGCCGAGGGACGGATGGAGGTGCGGGTGACCTCCTTCGGCTTCAAGCACGGGGTCCCTATGGAGGCCGACCTGATCTTTGACGCCCGTTTTTTACCCAACCCCTACTATGTGACGGACCTGCGCCCCCTCACCGGCCTGGACGCCGGTGTGCGGGACTACGTATTTCAAAACGGCCAGGCGGAGGAGTTTTTAAAGCGCCTGTGGGACCTGGTGGGCTGGCTGCTGCCCCGATATGAGGAGGAGGGCAAGACCTCCCTGGTCATCTCGGTGGGCTGCACCGGCGGCCACCACCGCTCGGTGGCCATTGCCCACACCCTGGCGGAGAAAATCAGGGCCCAGGGCTGGCCGGTGGCCGAGAGCCACCGGGATATGGGGCGGACGTGACGCCCTACAGGATGGAAAAGAGGAACGACAATGAGTGACGCATACCCCACCCTTCAGCAGTGGGAGCGGGGACCCAGGATTGTCGCCATCGGCGGCGGGACGGGGCTGTCCACCATGCTGCGGGGGTTGAAAAAATACACCCAGAATCTCACCGCCATTGTCACTGTGGCCGACGACGGCGGCGGCTCCGGAATGCTGCGGCAGGACCTGGGGATGCCCCCGCCGGGGGACATCCGGCACTGCATGGAGGCTCTGGCCAACACCGAGCCTGTCATGGAGAAACTGCTCACCTACCGCTTTACCGAGGGCTCGCTGTCGGGACAGTCCTTCGGCAACCTGATTCTGGCCGCACTCAACGGCATCACCGGCTCCTTTGAGGAGGCGGTGACCCAGATGAGCCACGTGCTGGCCATCACCGGCCGGGTGATCCCGGTGACCAGCGCCGACGTGCGGCTGGAGGCCGTCTTTGAAAACGGCGCCCGGGTGGTGGGAGAGTCTCAAATCGCCGCCTTCAAAAAGGAGCAGGACTGCCGGATCCACCACGTGGGCCTGCTTCCGGAGCACCCCGGAGCCACCCCCGCCGCTCTGGAGGCCATTGGGGACGCGGACCTGATCCTGCTGGGGCCGGGCAGCCTGTACACCAGCGTCATCCCCAACCTGCTGGTGGAGGGGGTGGCCCAGGCGGTGGCCCAGGCCGACGCCCCCAAAATTTATGTGTGCAACATCATGACCCAGGACGGCGAGACCGAGGGCTACACCGCCGCCGACCATCTGGAGGCCCTGCTGGTCCACGGGGCGCCGGGGCTGCTGGATCTGTGCCTGGCCAACACCGCGCCGGTGGACCCCGAGCTGCTGGAAAAATACCGGGAGGAGGATGCCGTGCCTCTGACGGTGGACCGGGAACGGATCGCCCGGCTGGGGCTGGAGCTGGTGGAATGTCCAGTGGCCTCGGAGGGCGGGAACTACGCCCGCCACGACCCGGACAAACTGGCCCAGGCCATTCTGGACATATACCGCCGCCGGGCGATGCGCATCTTCCGGGGAGAGCGGCGCTACATTTTGGAGGAGTAACCATGTCCTTTGCTCTTGAAGTGAAAAGCGAGCTGTGCCGCACCCCTCTGAGCCGCAGATGCTGCGCCCAGGCGGAGGCCTACGGCGTACTGCTCTACTGCAACACCTTCCACGCTGAGCAGGCCCGGATTGTCACCGAGCACGAGGCCTTTGCCCAGCGGCTCCCCCTGCTGTTCAAAAAGGCCTTTAAGCTCACCTTTGACCGCTTTCCCCAGGGCGGCGGCAAGCAGACCTTTTCCATCGAGAACCCGGCCAAGCTGGCGGTGCTCCACCAGGCCTTCGGCTCAGACCTCAGGGCCCTGGCCCTCCACCTGAACTTCGCTATGGTGGAGGAGGCCTGCTGCCGTTCCGCCCTCCTCCGGGGGGCCTTCCTGGCGGGAGGGTCGGTCACCGACCCCCGTAAGGGCTACCACCTGGAGCTGGCCACCTCCCACCACAGCGTCAGCCGGGAGGTGCTGGCCCTGATGCGGGAGCTGGACCAGGAGCCCAAGTCCGCCCAGCGCAAGGGAAACGCGGTGATTTACTTTAAGCAGAGCGAAAAAATTGAGGATTTCCTCACCTGTATCGGCGCCCCTCTTGCAGCTATGGAGGTCATGAACGCCAAGCTGGAGCGGGACCTGCGGGGCAAGGTGAACCGGCGGGTGAACTGCGATGCCGCCAACCTGGACAAGGCGGTGGAGGCCGCCATGTCCCAGGTGGAGGCCATCCGCCGGCTGGAGGGCAGCGGGACCCTCGTCACCCTGCCGGACAAGCTCCGGGAGGCCGCCGCCCTCCGCCTGGCCCACCCGGAGGACACCCTGGCCCAGCTGGCCCAGCGGTGCGACCCACCCATCACCAAGTCGGCGTTGAACCACCGGCTGCGCAAGCTGGTGGAGCTGGGAAAGGAATTGTAGGGCCGCCCCCTACAGAGCAAATTGAACTATAAGGAGAAATATCATGTCAACCTGTACATTTCGTCCCGCTGTGCCAGGAGACGAGGAATTGATCCTGTCCTTCATCCGCGCCCTGGCGGACTACGAGCACATGTCCGACCAGGTGGTGGCCACCCCGGAAATTCTGCGGGAGTGGATTTTTGAGAAGAAGACGGCGGAGGTCATCTTTGCCGAGGTGGAGGGAAAAGCGGTGGGCTACGCCCTGTTTTTCCACAACTTTTCCACCTTCCTGGGCCGGGCGGGGATCTATCTGGAGGACCTATTTGTCCTGCCCGAGGCTCGGGGCAGGGGCTGCGGCAAGGCCCTGCTGAAAGAGCTGGCCCGGATTGCCATAGAGCGAGGCTGCGGCCGGCTGGAGTGGGCCTGCCTGGACTGGAACCGGCCCTCCATCGACTTCTACACCAAACGGATGCACGCCGTCCCCATGGACGAGTGGACGGTGTACCGACTCACCGGGGAGACCCTGCAAGAGGCGGCGCGGTCAGAATAAAGCTGCTGGTTGCGTGATGTAGGGCAAGGGCTCTGCCCTTGCCGAATCAGGTTATCTGTGGCCGGAAGGCAAGGGCAGAGCCCTTGCCCTACACGCAGAATAAATGCGAAGATTTAGAGAAAGAGGAGGGACCGACATGTCCTTTGTCCACTTACACCTACACACAGAATTTTCCCTGCTGGACGGCGCCTGCCGCATCAAAAAGCTGGTGGAGCGGGTGAAGGACCTGGGCCAGGAGGCGGTGGCCATCACCGACCACGGCTGCATGTACGGGGTAATCGACTTCTACCGGGCCTGCAAGGCGGCGGGAGTGAAGCCCATCATCGGCTGCGAGGTCTACGTGGCCCCCCGGGGCCGCACCCGGTTCCAGAAGGTCCACGAGTACGACGCCGAGTCCCGGCACCTGGTCCTCCTGTGCCGGAACGAGGAGGGCTACCGCAATCTGTCCTACATGGTGTCCAAGGCCTATCTGGAGGGCTTTTACATCAAGCCCCGCATCGACATGGACCTGCTCCGGGCGCACACCGCCGGACTGATCGCCTGCTCCGCCTGTCTGGGTGGGGAGATTCCCCAGCTGCTGCTGGCGGGGGACTACGACAAGGCCAGGGAGGCGGCCCTGGAGATGCGGACCCTCTTCGGGGAGGACGGCTACTACCTGGAGCTCCAGGACCACGGCATCAAGGCCCAGAAGCAGGTAAACAGGGACTTGATCCGCCTCAGTGAGGAGACCGGCATCCCCCTTATCGCAACCAACGACGCCCACTACCTCCGCCGGGAGGACGCGGAGATGCAGGATATCCTCATGTGCATCCAGACGGGCAAGACCCTGGATGAGCCCAACCGGATGCGCTTTGAAACCCGGGAGTTCTTTGTCAAATCGGAGGAGGAGATGGCCGCCCTCTTCCCCGACCACCCGGAGGCCATCGCCAACACGGCGAAAATCGCGGAATTGTGCAATCTGGAATTTGAATTCGGCAAGTACCACCTGCCCCTGTTCCAGCTCCCCGAGGGTTGGACAGATGGGGACGCCTACTTTGAAAAGCTCTGTCTGGACGGCTTCGCCTGGCGCTACCCGGAGCGGCCCCCGGAGTATTTAAAACAGCTGAACTATGAAATGGACATGATCCGCAAGATGGGCTTTGTGGACTACTTCCTCATCGTCTCCGACTTCATCGGCTACGCCAAAGGGAGCGGCATCCCGGTGGGACCCGGGCGGGGCTCGGCGGCGGGCTCCATGGTGGCCTACTGCCTGAACATCACCAACGTGGACCCCATGGAATACGGCCTGTACTTCGAGCGCTTCCTCAACCCGGAGCGGGTGTCCATGCCCGATATCGACATCGACTTCTGCCCCCGCCGGCGGCAGGAGGTCATCGACTATGTGAAACAAAAGTACGGCGAGGACCACGTGGCCCAGATCGTCACCTTCGGCACCATGGCCGCCCGGGGCTCCGTCCGGGACGTGGGCCGGGTGCTGGGGGTGCCCTACGGCGAGGTGGACGCCCTGGCCAAGCTGATCCCCAGCGGTCCGGGGGCGCTGCACATCACCCTGGAGGACGCCCTGCGGCTGTCCAAGCAGCTGAAGGACGCCTACGACGAGAACCCCAACACCAAAAAGCTCATCGACACCGCCATGGCCATTGAGGGGATGCCCCGGAACACCTCCACCCACGCCGCCGGGGTGGTCATCACCCGCCGGCCGGTGGTGGACTACGTCCCCCTGGCCGCCAACGACGGCCAGCCCGTCACCCAGTACGTCATGACCACCCTGGAGGAGCTGGGTCTGCTGAAGATGGACTTTCTGGGCCTGCGCAACCTCACCGTGCTGGACGACGCGGCCAAGATGGTCCAAAAGCGGGAGCCGGGCTTCTCCCTCAATGCCATTCCGGAGAACGACCCGGCCACCATGGCCATGCTGGCCGAGGGCAAGACCTCCGGCGTGTTCCAGCTGGAGTCGGCCGGCATGACCGGTGTGTGTGTGGGCCTGAAGCCCAAGAACATTGAGGACATCTGCGCGGTGATCGCCCTGTACCGCCCCGGCCCCATGGACTCCATCCCCAAATTCCTGGCCTGCGCCCAGAATCCGGCCAAGGTGACCTACAAGGACCCCTCCCTGGTGCCCATCCTGTCGGGCACCTACGGCTGCATCGTCTACCAGGAGCAGGTCATCCGCATCTTTCAGGACCTGGCGGGCTACTCCCTGGGCCAGGCCGATATGGTGCGCCGGGCCATGAGCAAAAAGAAGGTCAAGGAGATTGAGAAGGAGCGTGAGGCCTTCCTCCACGGCGACCCCAAGCGAAAGATCCCCGGCTGTGTGGCCAACGGTGTCCCGGAGGAGGCCGCCCAGGCCATCTATGACGAGATGTATGACTTCGCTGAGTACGCTTTCAACAAGTCTCACTCCCTGGTCTACGCCATCGTGTGCTACCAGACCGCCTGGTTCAAGTGCCACTACCCCAAGGAGTATATGGCTGCCCTGCTCACCTCGGTGCTGGACTCCACCGAGAAGGTGGCCGAGTACATCGCCGAGTGCCGGGACATGGGCATCCAGCTGCTGCCCCCCGATGTGAACCAGTCGGGAGCCGACTTCACCGTGGTGGCGGAGGGCATCCGCTTCGGCCTGGTGGCTCTGAAGGGGGTGGGGCGGAATTTCATCGCCAATCTGCTGTCCGAGCGGGAGAAAAATGGCGCCTTCGCCGATTTTATGGACTTCTGCGACCGGCTCTTCGACCAGGATATGAACCGGCGCATGATTGAGAGCCTGATTAAAAGCGGGGCCTTCGACGCCATGGGTTACCGCCGCTCCCAGCTGATGCAGGCCTATGGTCAGGTGCTGGACGGCATAGCCGCCGCCCGGAAGCGGAATGTGGAGGGTCAGCTGGACCTGTTCGGCTTTGGTGGAGAGGGCGAGGAAGCCCCCTCCCTGCCCCCCCTGGTGCTCCCCGACCTGCCTGAGTACACTCCCCAGGAGCTGATGAATATGGAGAAGGAGACCACCGGCCTCTACCTGTCCGGCCACCCCATGGACCAGTACCGGGAGCTGGCAAAGCAGTTCGGGGCGGTGACCATCGGCTCCATCCTCAGCGACTTTCAGCGGGAGGACGGCCCCAGGGAATACCGGGATGAGCAGCGGGTGTCCATCGCCGGGGTGATCTCCACCTACCGCACCCGCACAACCCGAAACAACACCCTGATGGCCTATGTCAACCTGGAGGACGACACCGCCTCCATGGAGCTGTTGTGCTTCTCCCGCACGCTGAATGAGAGCGGCAGCTTTATCCGGGAGAACAGCGCGATTCTGGCCACAGGCAAGATCTCCGTCCGGGACGACAAGGAGCCCCAGCTGATGGTTGACTCCATCCGCCCCCTGTCCAACCTGGAGGCGGCGGCCGGCGGCAGCCAGACCCTCTACCTGCGCATGCCCAGCCGGGAGGACCCCCGTCTGCGGAAGGTGCGGCTGGCCCTGTCCTTTTTCCCGGGGGAGAGCCAGGTGGTGCTCTACTTTGAGGACTGCAAAAAGCGGGTGGGCTCCCGGTGTGAGGTACACCCCTCCCTGCTGAAGGAGCTGACCGAACGGCTTGGCCAGGAGAATGTGGTGATAAAATGACCATTTTGAGCTATCTGCGGGAATTTAACACCCCCTCCGTCCTGCTGCGGCTGACTATGGCGGTCCTGTTCGGCGGCCTGATCGGCGTCAACCGGGAACACAAGCGCCGCCCGGCCGGGTTCCGCACCTACATGCTGGTGTGCCTGGGGGCCGCTCTGACCATGATTTTGGGACAGTATCAGCACCTGATGTTTGAAACGGTATGGAAGAGCGACCAGCTTGTGGTCGGCATGACCACCGATGTCACCCGGTTCGGCGCGCAGGTTATCAACGGCATCGGCTTTCTGGGAACCGGCACCATTCTCATCACCCAGCAGCGGGAGGTAAAGGGACTGACCACAGCGGCCGGGCTGTGGGCCTCCGCCTGCATGGGGCTTGCCATCGGCGCGGGATTTTATGAGGGGATGCTGCTGGGGTTTTTGGCAATTTTCCTGAGCATCAAGGTTCTCCCCTTCATTGAGGGATTTTTAATGACCCGGTCCCGGAACATGAACCTGTATGTGGAATTTACCGCCATGGAGCGGATGCAGAATTTTATCCGTCTGCTGAAGGACAGGGGAATCCAAATTTACGATGTGGAGATTGACCGCCGGGGGAACATCCGTAAAGAAAATATTCCCAGTGTGGTCTTCTACCTCCACCTGCCCAAGTACCAGTCCCACACCCGTCTGCTGGCCGACCTGTCCTACAGCCCGGATGTGCGGACCATTGATGAGATTTAGAAGGTGAGGCTATGTTTCCAGCCCTGAATTTCCTGCGTCAGCCCGACCTGCTGGGCATGACCATCCGGGTGCTGCTGGCGCTGGTGTGCGGCGGCGCTATTGGCATCGAGCGGACCGGCAAGCGCCGTCCCGCCGGGTTCCGGACCCACATTCTCATTTGTCTGGGGGCCGCCATGACCACCGCCACCAGCCAGTACCTGTATATCGTCATGCACTACCCCATCAGCGTCAGCCGGATGGGTGCGCAGGTCATTGCCGGGGTCAGCTTTATCGGCGCCGGAGCCATTATGATGACCAAATGGCAGCGGGTGCGGGGGCTGACCACCGCCGCCGGGCTGTGGGTGGTGGCCATTGTGGGGCTGTGCTGCGGCACCGCCTTTTATGAGGGGGCCGTCTACGCCACCGTACTGGTGCTGATCGCGGAGGTATTCTTCTCCAAGCTGGAGTTCCACCTGCTTCGGGACACCCGGGAGGTCACTGTGTACGCCGAGTACGCAAAGCCCTCCTGTCTGGAAGATATTGTCTCCCGCTGTCATGGCCTGGGCGTTAAAATTGTGGACCTGGAGATTACAAAAAAGAGCGATTCCGGTGAGGTTTCCTGCGCGGTGCTGTCCCTTCTCTCCCGGCAGGGGACGGGAAAGGCGGAAATTCTTCAGAAGCTGGCCGACATAGAGGGGGTGCAGACCGCCATTGAGGCATAGTCTTCTGTTGCGCCGAGCACGATAATCTGCTATACTGTCCCTGCAGAGATAAAAACACAGGGCGGTTGGTAGTCCGCCCGCGGGCCGCGCTCCCGTCAGTAGCCTTCCCTCCCGGGTCGTCCTTTCTCTGACACAGCAATCAGGGAGGAATTGAATATGGACCGGAATTTCAGCCGCTTTACTGTGCTGTTCCAGCCCCCCTTCTGGGTGGGGATTGGGGAGCGTTGGGAGGCAGACGGCTATTCTGCGGCCAGAGTGGTCTTTGGCGCGGAGCCCACTGACGCCCAGCTTCTCCAGTGGCTGGACAAGGAGTGGCACAGGCTGCGGTTCAGTCCGGCGGCGGAGGGAAAGCGCCCCTTCAAGGAGCACAGCAATCCCAAGCGGGCCCTCCGGGAGGCCAGAGCAGCCACCCAGGTTCAGAGGATCAGCACCCGAGCCCAGGAGGCCCTCAGCCGCCAGCGGGAACAGGATGGATTGTCCCGCAAGGTTCAAAACCGCCATAAGCGGCAGGAGGAGGCAGAACGAAAATACCTTCTGCGCCGGCAGAAAAAGCGCGAAAAAAAGCGGGGCAGGTAAAACCTGTCCCGCTAAAACATATGCCAAACTTGTCCAATGCTATATAAGGTGGTGGGCTTTTCAGACGCGGAAAATCCTTAAACTTAACGACCAGAGACATGTTTTTCAGAAACTTGAACGGAATACAGTCACGACGCACCATCGAATTTAAAAAATTATTTTTCTGTATAATTGACTTTTCATGTATTCCTGTATTATACTTTTATCATGCGGGTATGGCGGAATTGGCAGACGCGCAGGATTTAGGTTCCTGTGAAGAGATTCGTGTGGGTTCGACCCCCACTACCCGTACCACGTCGGAGCGAAATCCACTCCACTCCGTTTCAAGGCGGTCCCTTTTGGGGCCGCCTTAAAACTGCGTTCCGCTCCTTTGCTCCTCCTTTCCAACTCGAACCCGCTGCGCTGGGCTTCGAGTTGGCTTTTGGTGCGTGATGATCGACTGTATCTTTTTTGTCAACACAAAACAAAGTAAGTGCCCACTTTAGATGCCGCAGGCTGAACGCCTGCGGCATCAGTGGTTTCCAGGGTTCTTGACCTCCAAGCATTGCGAAAAACACCACATTTGCTATCCAATAAACCTAGCCAAGAAAGCCGCCCAAAAGTTGGATAAAAGAAATCACCGCCAAACCAAATGGTTTTGACGGTGATTTCTGGTGGAGACAACAGAACTCGAATCTGTGACCTCTCGCGTGTGAGGCGAGCGCTCTACCGGCTGAGCTATGCCTCCATATGAAAAACGGTGGTGACCCGGACGGGACTCGAACCCGTGTTGCCGCCGTGAAAGGGCGGAGTCTTAACCGCTTGACCACCGGGCCGTTTTATATGGAAACGGACACCTGTCCGTTTTTTGTAGTGGTAGCGGCAACTGGATTTGAACCAGTGACACCGCGGGTATGAACCGCGTGCTCTAGCCAACTGAGCTATGCCGCCGTGTCACGCCCCTCAAACAGGGCAAGGGTTAGTATAGCCGATTTCTCCTCTGTTGTCAACAGTAAATTTGAAATTTTTCCAAATTTTTATCGACACCTCTCTCTGCTCTTTCTTCCGGGCTCAGACGCGCACAAAAGGACAAAGCGGCTGAGGGATTCCACCTGCGGTCCATGCCGTCAAAGGGAAATCCCCCAGCCATTTTCACCGTCAATTCAGCCTCTCTCCGTTGCGTTTCCGTTCCAGTCCCTCAGCACAGCTCCCGCACCGCTTGAAGGAACTGGTCAATTTCCCGGCTGTTATTAAAGGCCGAGACACTGGCGCGCAGGGTGCCTGTCTCCAGTGTACCCCCGCTCTCATGGGCCAGCGGGGCACAGTGGAGCCCCGCCCGCAGGGCAATCCCCCGGCTGCCCAGGGCCTCTCCGATCTCCTCGCAGTCCCGGCCCTTGACCCGAAAGGACAGCACGCCGGCCTGCACCGCCGGGCTCCGGGACTGGAATGCCTCTACCGCTGGCATGGCCCGCAGGCCATCCCCCATCCTGCGGATCAGTTCACCCTCTTGGGCGGCGATGCGCTCCACTCCTCTGCGGCGCAAAAAGCGCAGTCCCTCCAGCAGCCCGGCGATCCCTGCGATATTGTGAGTACCTGCCTCCAGGCGGTCGGGGAGAAACTCAGGCATAGCCTGGCGCTTGGATTCGCTGCCTGTGCCTCCCTCCAGCAGCGGCGTTGGGTCTGTTCCGCACAGGAGCAGACCGGTGCCCTGAGGGCCATACAGCCCCTTGTGGCCCGGCATGGCAATGAAGGCTGCTCCCAGGGTCTCAAAGTCCACAGGAACACATCCGGCGGACTGAGAGGCATCGATAATCAGCGGCACCTCTCTCTCCCGGCACAGGGCGGCGATCTCCTCCACCGGCAGAATAAAGCCGAACACATTGGACACGTGAGTACACACCGCCAGGTCCACTCCCCGGGCCAGCTCCCGGCGGAAGGCCTCCAAGGTGGCCTCCTGGTTAAACAGAGGTCCTCTGGCCACCCTCAGGTCCACGTCCAGGGCGTGGAGGGGCCTGGTAACGGCATTGTGCTCATAGCCGGAGACCACCACCCGGCTGCCCGGCCGGGCCAGGGTTTTTATCGCGATATTCAGGCCGTGGGTGGCGTTGAAGGTAAACACCACCCGCTCCGGGTCATCCATGTGGAACAGCCTGGCGGCCTCCTCCCGGCAGGCAAAGGCGGTATCCGCCGCAGCCATGGCGGGCCGATGGCCGCCTCGGCCCGGACTGGCCAGGTGGCTGATGGCCCAGGCGCTGGCTGCGGCCACCTTTTCCGGTTTCTGTAATGTGGTGGCGGCGCTGTCGAGATAGATCAAAGGGCCACCTCCTGATAGCTTCCGTCCCCTGCGGTGATATAAACCCGTTTAGGGCTCAGGCCCACCCGCTGCAAAATACGCAGGGCGTCAGGGAGATTTCGCTGGGAAATTTTCACCGAGTGGCTGCACCCCTCCCCCGCAATGCTCTTGGGGGAGCGGAGAATCCGCGCGGTGATGCCCGCTCGCTCCAGTGCGGCGGCAGTGCGCTGGGCATAGGTCAGCGAACGGCATACAATTAGATAATAGAGCATGGCATGGTTTCCTTTCCTGGGGCGGAGCAATCCGCCCCCCAGAAATAGCCGGGAGGGGAACCTGCGTTCCCCTCTCGTACCAGTTTATGCCCTTGTCTGTCCCGTTGACACCGGGACCGGCCGCTTTTTTCCCTCAGCCAGCCCCCCGCTTTTTGCGCTGGGCGGCAAAAATATTCTGGGTGATTTTTGCCTCATCGTTCTCATTCAGTTCCAGGAAGCGGCAGCCGTATTTATAGCCGGAATCCCCCTTATCAATAATGCGCAGCACCTGACAATACATCACAGAGATATCCCTGTCCTCCAGCAGCTTCACCTTCAACAAGAATTTGTCGTCCTCATGAAACTGAAATGCGGAACTGATACAGGCTCCACCCACACTGATATTCAGCAGTTTGCAGGGCTGCTCTCCGGCCCCAAACCCGCTGAAGGTGGTAACCGTCGCGTCAATATCCGTATCCAGGCGGAAGAACGCCCTGTCGTTGCCGATTCTGGCCACAGTCAGCTCCTCCACCTTCCAGATGTGCTTCACATCCGGCGCGATGGTCCCCTCCATGTAAACCGCTTTTCTCTCGTGATCGTTGTAGCCCCGGATCCTCACCCGAACGGGCTCCGCATCCTGAGGGAGCGACGCCTCAGAGTACTGGTGCAGCTCCGCCGAGCTCCCCCGCGGGCCGATCAGCTTGGCCACAAAGAGCAGTCGGCCATCAAAGGTGGTCACCTCCACCCGCATCCCGGAGTAAATTTCCAGTGCCTCCACGTCTGCGGCCGTCTCTGACGCTGTCGGCTCCTCCTGGGGCCGCCGCTTGAATATATCCAATAATCCCACAGAATATCCTCCTTCAGCCCGCTGATCTCGCTTTATATGGCGGGCTTACTTCTCCCTCAGCTGTTTCAAAGACTCGTTGGCCCACACCACTCTGTTCCGGCCAAACCGCTTGGCGTCATACAGCATAGTGTCAGCGATTTTCAGGTAGGCATCGTAGGAGCTGTCCATCTGAGGAATCACAGTAACCCCTCCGATGCTGATCGTAACCCACTGGGAGGTCGACGGATTGTGGGGAATGTGCAGGTCCTCCACCGCCTGACGGATTTTTTTCAGATGTCCAAAGGCCGTTTCGGCGTTGTCGCCCATGCTGAAGGCCACAAACTCCTCCCCGCCGTAGCGGGCAAAGAAGTCTGTGTTGCGGCGCAAAAAGGAGGCCGCCGTCTTAGCCACGCTGGAAATCACCTTATCTCCGGCGGGATGGCCAAAGGTATCATTATATACCTTAAATTTGTCAATATCAAACATACAAATGGAAAAGGGAACCTTCAGCCGGACCGCCTCCTGCCATTTCACTACGCTGATGCGGTCATGCTTCCGCCTGTTGGCCACACCGGTCAGCTGGTCGGTCATAGACTGATACTCCACCTGCTTGCGGTACTGATAGAGCTTGATATGTGTGTTGACCCTGGCCTTGACAATCAGCGGGTGAAAGGGCTTTACAATGTAGTCAACCGCGCCCAGGGTCAGGCCCCGCTGCTCGTTTTCAATATCGGCCAGGCTTGTAATCAGGATGACCGGAATATGCCGGGTAATCAGCTCATCCTGCAGCTTTTTCAGCAGCATGAAGCCATCCATATCCGGCATCACCACATCCAGCAGAATCAGCGAAAATTCGTCGGAGCTTGCGGCGCTGAGCCCCTCCGCCGCCGTATGGACGGTGGTAACATCATAATCATCCTCCAGGATTGATTTTAACTGGGCAGCCTGCACAAGACTATCATCAACAATCAACACTTTTTCCATTTCTACACACCTCGTTCGGATTGCTCATTTCAGCCAGCATCGCTCATGGCATCTGCTCTGTTCACGTCCTGCTATTTCTCCCAGAGGCATTATATTCCAAATAGTTCAAAATAGCAAGGGGGTAATTTCAGTCTGTTATAATGCCCGGCGCATACGCGCCGGGCCGCTGTGTTCTACTTTTTGTTCTTCTGATAAATGATATTCAGCCCTTTGAGAAGCAGGTCCTTTTCCAGCTTGATTTCTCTGCGGCACAGGGGCGCAATAAACTGCGCCATTCCGCCGGTGGCCACCACGGTGGTGGCAAACCCCAGCTCCTCCTCCACCCGCTCCAGCATACCGTCCAGCATGGCGGCGGTGCCGTACATAATTCCGCTGCGCATACAGTCAACCGTATTCTTCCCAATCACCCGTTTGGGCCGGTCCAGCCGGATCCCGGGCAGCTGGGCGGTACGGGAGGTCAGCGCTTCCAGCGAGACCCGGACTCCGGGGATGATACATCCCCCCAGGTAGGTGCTCCCCCGCCCCACCACCTCAATCGTTGTGGCGGTGCCCAGGTCCAGCAGCGTAAGGGGCGGCTCATACTCCGCCAGGGCGGCCACGGCAATCACGATGCGGTCGCTGCCCACCTGAGACGGGTTGTCCATCTGAATATTCAGCCCCGTCTTGATGCCCGGTCCAACCACCATGGGTGTCTTCCCGGTCACCTTTATAATCCCGGTGCGCACCGAGTTAAACACCGGAGGCACCACCGAGGAGATGATGCAGTCGTCCACATCCTGGGGTCTCACGTCAAACAGGCCCAGCATGCTTTTAATCTCCGCCCCGTACTGGTCGGAGGTCTTGATCCGGTCGGTGGCAATGCGGGCCTCAAAGGCGATCTCACCCTCCCGGATGCCGCCGATGACAATGTTGGTATTGCCGATATCAATTGCCAGGAGCATGGCGCTCACCTGATTTCTGAAAATTATCCCATCTGGGGCTTAGCCCGGAGAGCAGGCACATGGAGCAGCGCCTTGCCGATGGCGGTGACCAAAACAGCGGCGGCAATGGCCTCCGCCACGCCGGAGGTTCCGACCACACCCATTATCAGACCCAACACGGCCTCCATGGCTACGTTTTTCAGTGCGGCATACTCGGGCCGGAGCAGAACATAGATACTGCCCATCACCAGCACGGTGTTGGTCATAGCCCCGGCCACCCCCACAACGGGCAGGGCAACAAAGTCGTTGACCTTCAGCTTCTTCAGTCCGATCCACAGCCAGCCGGACACAACGCCGATCAAAACACGGCACCCGAAGGCAATCCAGACAGCCTTGAGCGCACCGGACGCGCCGCTGTTTTCAGCCGCCAGCACCGGGGAAAAGGCGAACGACAGAGCGCTGGAGGCCACCGTGTTCGTCCACATGGAACACAGACCAAATACGCCGCCTAACAGTCCGCCCGCCAGGGGGCCCAGGACCACCGCGCCGATAATGACCGGGATGTGCAGGGTTGTGGCCTTAATGAACGGCAATGGGATGAGGCCGATGCCAGTGATTTGGAGGACCAGCTGGAGCGCCACAAACATGGCCACTCCCACCATCCAGCGGGTGTCGTACTTACGGGTTTTCATAAAAATTACCTCCTGCTGCCGCTCCGCCTGACGCGGATGCAGCGCAATATTTAAGAGGGAAAGGGCACGGGATGCCCCCGCCCTCTCAGCCGCCTATTATACAGGATACTTGCCCAAGATGCAAGAAAAAACTTTCTATCTTTACAGCCGGGGGCCGGGGAGGGTATAATGGAGAAAACACAAAGGAGGAACCCGCCATGTTACAGGGAAAAACCATTCTGCTGGGGGTCACGGGGGGGATCGCGGCCTATAAGGCGGCGGCGCTGGCCTCGGCATTGGTGAAGCAGCACGCCCATGTGGAGGTCATCATGACCGCCCACGCCACCCAGTTTATCACCCCTCTCACCTTCGAGCAGCTGACGGGGAACCGGTGCATGGTGGACACCTTCGACCGGAACTTTTCTCACCAGGTGGAACACATCGCCCTGGCCGACCGCACTGATCTGGTTATAGTGGCACCGGCTACAGCAAACGTGTGCGGAAAACTGGCCCACGGCCTGGCGGACGACATGCTCACCACCACCGTGCTGGCCTGTACCTGTCCCAAGCTCATCGCCCCGGCCATGAACACCAAAATGTTTGAAAACCCGGTCACCCAGGACAACCTGGATATCCTCCGCCGCTACGGCTGGGAGGTGATCGCCCCCGCCTCCGGACGGCTGGCCTGCGGGGCGGTGGGGGCCGGCAAGCTGCCCGAGCCGGACCAACTGCTTCAGCACATCCTGCGGGCCGTCGCCCTGCCCCACGACCTGGCCGGAAAACGCATCCTGGTCACCGCCGGTCCCACCCAGGAGGCCCTGGACCCGGTGCGGTATCTCACCAACCACTCCACCGGCAAAATGGGCTATGCTCTGGCCAGAATGGCCATGCTCCGGGGGGCGGAGGTGGTCCTTGTCTCGGGCCCCGCAACCGTCGCGCCCCCCCCCTTTACAGAGGTGGTGGAAATCACCTCCGCCCAAGAGATGTTTGAGGCGGTGGCCGCCCGGCAGGAGTGGGCCGACTTCATCTTCAAGGCCGCCGCCGTGGCCGACTACACCCCCGCCCAGTACGCCGACGACAAGCTGAAAAAGAAGGACTCCGACCTGTCCATTCCCCTGAAGCGCACCCGGGACATTCTCAAGCATCTGGGCCAGGGCCGCCGGCCGGGCCAGGTGCTGTGCGGCTTCTCCATGGAGACCCGGAATATGGTGGAAAACAGCCGGGCCAAGCTGGAGAAAAAGAACCTGGACATGATCTGCGCCAACAATCTGAAGGTAGCCGGGGCTGGCTTCGGCACCGACACCAACGTGATGACCGTCATCACCCGCACCGGCCTGGAGGAGCTGCCCCTCATGTCCAAGGAGGCCACGGCCTCCCGCATCTTGGACATCGCGGTTGGGCTGGCGGAAAAATAAGTAAAAAGCACTTGACAAATATCCGAAATCGGACTAGACTATCGTAAGTCCGGTTTCGGATATTCTTTTTAGGAGGCCCTGTCATGGAGGAGCTGACCTTTCAGCAGTTCATCACCGAAGTAAACCGCACCTATAAGGAGGAAGATGATTTTTACCGGCGTCTGGCCCGGCGCTCCGGACTGTCCGACGCCGCCTTCTGGGTCCTGTATTCCATTGAGACCGCCCCAGGTCCGGTCACCCAGACCGACATCGGCAGCACGCTGATGCTCAGCAAGCAGACCATCAACTCCGCCCTGAAGCAGCTGGAGCATTCCGGCCACATCTGCCTCTCCGACGGGCCGGGGCGGAAAAAATATCTCCGGCTCACCCGGCAGGGCCGGGCCCTGTCGGACCGGGCCATCCGTCCCGCGCTGGAGGTGGAGCGAGGGGCTTTCCTCGGCCTGGCCGAGGAGGAGAGGGCCAGCTTGCTGGCCCTGGAGCGCAAATATCTGTCCCTGCTGCTCCGAAAATCGGAGCAAATTTTCAACATATCCCAGGAGGAATCATCCAACTATGCAGATCAAGCTTTCTGACCACTTCACATACAGCAAACTGCTCCGTTTCACCCTGCCCTCCATCATTATGATGATCTTCACCTCAATTTACAGCGTGGTGGACGGCCTGTTCGTCTCCAATCTGGTGGGAGAGAACGCCCTGTCGGCGGTAAATATCGTCTTCCCGGTATCCATGATCCTGTCGGCCGCCGGCTTTATGCTGGGCTCGGGCGGCAGCGCTGTGGTGGCCCGCACCATGGGAGAGGGCAAGTCCGCACTGGCCAACCAGTATTTTTCCATGATTGTCCTGGTAACCCTGGGGCTGGGGACCGTGTTCTCCATTGGAGGCGCGCTGTTCATCCAGCCCATCGCCCGGCTGGCCGGGGCCAGCGACCTGCTTATGGAGGACTGCCTGGCCTACGGCCGTGTCCTGCTGGGCGGGAGCGCGGTGTTCATGCTCCAGGTGGCCTTTCAGGTCTTTTTTGTCACCGCCGAGCTGCCCAAGACGGGCCTGTTTTTCTCTCTGGCCGCCGGAGCCACCAACATCATCATGGACTACCTCCTCATCGGCCCCCTGGACATGGGCATCGCCGGGGCGGCCTGGGGGACGGTGCTCAGCTACGCCGTGGGCGGCCTGCTGCCCCTGATCTACTTCCTCAGGCCCCCCAGGGGAGCACTTCGGCTGTGCCCCACCCGCCTCTACTGGCGGGAGCTGAAAAACGCCTGTGCCAACGGCTCCTCCGAGCTGATGAGCAATCTGTCCGCCTCGGTGGTGAGCATCCTGTTCAACCTGCAGCTCATGTCCATCATCGGGGAGTCCGGAGTGGCGGCCTACTCGGTCATGATGTATGTGGATTTCACCTTCGCCGCCGTCTTCTTGGGCTTCTCCATGGGCAGCGGGCCCATTATCAGCTTCCACTTTGGCGCGGACAACCGGGACGAGCTAAAAAGTGCCTTCCGCAAGAGCATGACGGTAATTGTACTGGCCTCCCTGGCTATGGTGGCGGCGTCGGAGCTGCTGGCCCAGCCCCTGTCCGCTGCTTTCGTGGGCTACAGCCAGGAGCTGCTGGACATGACGGTCCACGGCTTCCGCATCTTTGCCCTGAGCTACCTCTTTGTGGGCTTCGGCGTATACGGCTCCGCCTTTTTCACCGCCCTGTGCAACGGGCCGGTGTCCGCCCTCATCTCCTTCCTGCGGACCTTCCTGTTCCGGGGCGGAATGGTCCTCCTGTTCCCGCTGGTGCTGGGTCTGGACGGCATCTGGCTGACCGTGGTGGTGGCCGACGGCCTGGGGGCCGCCGTAGCCCTGGGGCTCATCTGGCGGTATCGGAACCGATATCACTACTGGTAAAAATACATTCGGCCCGTGAATCCTTCCCCTGGCGGCAGAGGGATTCACGGGCCAATTTTCTATTATACCACCTGGTGCTGGAGCGGTCTGTTCTCCCCCCGGGCGGCCACATTCTGGGCGCAGATCAGGCTCACCGCGCCGATGGCCTCCTTGGAGTACATACCGATATGGGGTGTGACAATCACGTTGTCCAGGGTGAGCAGGGGGTTGTCCGCCGCCATAGGCTCCACCTCAGACACATCCATAGCCGCGCCGGCGATATGGCCGGTCACCAGAGCCTCATACAGGGCCCGCTCACTGACGATACCGCCCCGGGCGCAGTTGATGATATAGGCCCCCTGGCGCATACGTGTCAGCTCCCGGTCGGCGATCATCCCCCGCGTCTCGTCGTTGAGGGGCAGGTGGAGGGAGAGGAAGTCGCATCCGGTGAGCACCTCCTCCTGGCCGCACAGGGTCACGTACTCCTGGAACTCCTGGGGCAGCTCCTTCACATAGGGGTCATAGGCCAGCACCTGCATACCGAAGCCCCTGGCCCGCCGGGCCACGTTTTTGGCGATGGCCCCAAACCCCATCAGGCCCAGAGTCTTGCCGCACACATCCACGCCGATGGCGGTCTGCCACTTGCCCTCGTGGACCCACCGGTTTGTGCTGACAATATTCCGGGCCACCGCCAGCATCAGGCCGAAAGTCAAATCGGCCACCGCATTGGAGTTGGTCCCCGGGACATTGCACACCGCAATCCCCAGCTCCCTGGCCTTATCCAGGTGAATGTTGTCCAGGCCCGCCCCGTGCTTGCAGATGATCTTCAGCCTGGAGCAGCGCTCCATCACCGCCTCGGGAAACTCGTGGGCGCCGATAATCAGGGCATCGTAGTCCGGAATCATGGCCTCAAACTCTGCCTGGTCAAAGTCCTTCCCCTTCAGGGTGACCTCATAGCCCGCCTCCTTCAGGATATTCAGCGGCTCGTCGCTGATTTTTCCGAAGGAACGGGAGGTAATCAACACCTTTTTATCCATGGTCTGCTCCTTTCGCACCAATAATTTTCTTCAGGCCGCTGACAGCGTAGCTCTTGGACTCAGAGATGGGCATCCAGAGCACCCGGTCAATAAAGGGGCTGTCCTCAAACAGGGCGGCAAAAAGCTGATACATAAACTCGTTTGACACCATCACCACTGTGCGGCACTTGGGCCAGAGGTTTTCGCAATAGTACTCCAGAGACTCCCGGACGCCCCCCATAATGACCCCCTCACCGTAGGAAAAGCGCTGCTGGGGCGTCCCCTGGTCGAACAGGCGCATGGCGTGGCAGATGTACAGCGCCCGGTTAAAGCCGAACCGCTTCAGGTTCTGATAGCCCTGGCGCACCATTTCGGTGTCCAGTGCGCTGCCGTCGGAGGCAAGCACCGGAGAGAGGATGGTGTCCTTCTGGATGGCGTAAAACAGCTCCCCGGTAAAGTTGGAGATAATCCCGGTAATCTCCTCCCCCTGAACATAGGTGACGTGGGTGTGGGAGCCGGGGAAAATCATGGCGGCATCCTGCACATCATCCATTGCCTTCAGCTCTTCCAGCGCGCCGATGATCTCGATCTCCTCCCCCCTCATATTGTTGACGAAGGAGAAGTCGTCGCTCAGCGTCTTGAGCCCGGGGACCAGGATGATCTCCCGGTGAAAGCAGGTGTCCTCCCGGAAGGGATACAGGCTGTCCGCGAATTTTTTCACCGTCAGGGGCAGGGGCAGGTGGGGAACCTCCTTCAGGCCATAGGGCGAGGTAATCATGCCGGAGGCGTAGATGGCGGAAATATTCTCCTCCCCCAGACCGTTCTCCGCCAGCACCTGGTCGTGGAGCGCCTTCATGCCCTCAATCAGGACCCGGTTGCTGCCGGCAATGGCGGAATCCTTGGAGCCCACAGCCTTTTTGGCCACATACCGGACCTGAAAGTCCCGGTCGAGCAGATAGGCCCGGGTGTTGGAGGTGCCGGAATCAAAATAGAGCAAATAGTTGTCCAACTTCCGTTCCTCCCTGCCGCCTCAGCCCCGCAGGGCCGCCACATAGGCCTGGGCGGTCGCGGTAATCTCGTCAAATCTGCCCTCGTCCACCAGCTTGGCGCTCACCAGGCTGCCGCCTACGCCCACACCCACGGCGCCGGCCTTGATAAACTCCGCACAGTTGTCCACATTCACATTGCCCACGGCGGTGACGGGGATGTGCTTCAGGGGCGCCTTTACCGCCTTGATGTAGGCCGCGCCCAGCAGGCCGGCGGGGAACAGCTTGACGATATCCGCGCCGCACTTGTAGGCGAAGGCCGCCTCGGTGGGGGTCATGGCCCCGGGGATGGACACCTTGCCCAGCCGCTTGGTCTCCCGGATGACCTCCTCGTCCACGTTGGGGGAGATCATATACTCCGCCCCGGCCTCGGCGGCCTGACGGACCTGCTCCACCGACATGACGGTGCCGGCGCCTACACACACCTTATCCCCCAGCCCCTCCTTAATGGTTCGGATAGCGGCCAGGGTGTCTCTGGCCTTCTCCTCGCTGGACTGGTCAAAGGTGACCTCAATGCAGTTGACGCCGCCCTTCTCCAGCGCGGCGGCCAGCCCCAGAATCTTGGTGCTGGGAATCCCCCGCACAATGGCCACAATCTTGCCCTCAATAATTTTGTTCAGTGCAGTTTGAGACATATGAATACCTTCTTTCCTGATTTTTCCGCATTTTGGGGTGACAAGCCCGGATTTCCCGCCGGTCTGTCTTGTATTGTTTCCTTTTTTCTGCTATGCTTGGCTCAGGGCTTCTTCTTCAAGCGGGAGAACGCCCCTCAGCCATAGCAATCAGAACAGCTTATGTCGGAGGTAATTATGGAAAAGGTCCCCACAAAAGAAACCCTGTCAGAGCGCGTCTGTCAGTGCATCCGCCGGGATATCATCACCGGCCATCTGAAGGCCGGATCGACCATCAACATCCAGCATCTCTGCGAGCGGTATGAGACCAGTGAAACTCCCATCCGGCTGGCCCTGAACCGGCTGGCCACAGAAAACATCGTCGAGCACTCCCCCCGCCAGCGAGTGCGGGTGAAGGAGCTGAACATCAACCTGTGTGAGGAGACCTTCGACCTTCGGATGCTGCTGGAGTGCTACTGCATCCCCTACGTCATCATGACGCTGGGCACCAATGAGTCCATCCGTCTGCGCTTTCAGAAGAACGTGGTCGAAAACCTGGAGATCGTTCAGCGGCTGGGGCCGGACGATACCATCGACGACTACCTCATCAACTACGACTACGACATGGAATTTCATCAGATGCTCATCAAGTGCGCGGGGAACCAGCTGCTGGTCAACCTGTATGAATATCTCAATCCCTTTTTATATGTGAATTACGTATTCAACAAGCAGTCCAAGGAGCGGCTGCTCAACGGCATCCAGGAGCACGAACGAATCCTGCGCTGTCTGCTGGAGGGAGATGAGGAGCAGGCCAGGCAGGCCCTGACCACCCACCTCCTCAATTCCAAGCAGGTCATCATCTCCATCCTGAAGATTGACAGCATCCTCTGACCCTTCAGCTTACCAGAGATTTCCCTCTTCGTCAAAGGGCCAGTCGTGGGGCTCGCCCAGAATCTGGATATGCTCGTTGGCCCGGGCCTCCTCCAGCATAGCCTGAGAAATCTCAATCTCCTCCAGCCGCATGGTGTCCTTGATATGGACAATGCGGGGATTCTCCCGATCGATGTAGTTGCAGGTTTTCAGCGCGATCTGGATGCAGGCCCGGTCGGAGTGGGCAAACAGGGGAATCTTGGGGGTACACAGCACCGTAGAGGTCACCACATTGGGATAGGTGCAGTCCACGTCAATCTTCTCAACCAGACGGCGGGTGGTCACGTCGGCCAGCCCCAGTCCGTTGCAGTTGCCGTGAGTCTCCTCGGTCAGGTCCAGCACCGCGATGTGCTGGACCTTTTTTTCGCTCTCCATGTAGGGGACAGCGAAGCGGCCTGTGATGTTGGGGTCCATGCCGTCCCCGCTGATATCCTTGCCCAGCCGGTCCACCACCAGCACGTCGATGTTGTCGAAGAAGATGCGGCCCAGCCGCTCCTTGGAGCGGCGGAGAATATCCGGCTCCTTCTCGAAGATTTCCTCCTTCAGCAGTCCCTCCACGATGCAGGTCTGGTCGAAGGCGTTCTCCGCCACGGCCACCGCCCCCAGAATGTTTGTCTTGTCAAACACCACCCGGGCGATCATGGGTAGCAGGCGGCCCAGGTCGGAAAAGCCGTCCTGATGGACGTGCTCCGCCCCGTGCTGCTTTCCCAGGCCGATGACGGACATTTTTAAAATGCCGCTCTCGTAGGGCCCCCGGAAGGCGGTGTGGGCCTTCACCCGTCCGCAGAGGATGATTCCGTCGGCCTCATAGGCGTAGCGGTCCACAAAGACGGGCATCCCCTCCTCGGTCTCCCCCACCTGAACCACCTCCATGGTGGCCCGAATGGGGCAGTCCATCGTCTCCTCGGTCACTCCATAGCCCCGCAGGATCTCCCGCTGGCCCTCGGCCGTGGCACCTCCGTGGCTGCCCATGGCCGGGAACACAAAGGGCTGGCCGCCGCAGCTCTTCACAAAGTCAACGATGGCCCGGGTAATCACGGCAATGTTGCACACGCCCCGGCTGCCGCAGGTAATGGCCACCGACATCCCCGGCCTGATCCGGCCGCGCATGGGCTCCAGCTCCGTCCGCACCAGCTCAGGAAGGTCGGCCGGGTCAATGTGGCTGTGGTCCAGCAGCTGCCGCACCGTTACCATCTTGGGCAGCACGGTGGAATCGGCCAGTCTGGTCACCACATTCCCCTCTTTTACTGTATTGAGCGCCATAGTTCAACCCCCAGTTATTACAAAATTACGCCGTCCTTGAAAATCATAATTTCCCGGTCGCCGTTCTTCTCATTTTTGGTCTGTCTGCGGCCAGAGGCCACATCCAGCACCAGCTGCCACAGCTCCCGGGCAGCCGGCTCCACCGCCCCGTGCTCCAGCACCCGGCCGGCGTTAAAGTCCATCCAGTTTTCCTTTCTCTGGAAGAGGGTGCTGTTGGAGGCAATTTTAACGGTGGGCGCCGCCGTCCCCAGGGGATTGCCCCGTCCGGTGGTGAACAGAATCACCTGGGCGTGGCCAGACAGCAGATTGGTGACGGACACGCTGTCATTGCCCGGCCCGATCATCAGATTCAGCCCCGACTTTTCACAGCTCTGCCCCATGGCCAGGGTGTCCACCACCGGGGCCTTTCCCCCCTTCTGAATACAGCCCAGCGACTTCTCCTCCAGGGTGGTGATGCCGCCCCGCTTGTTGCCGGGGGAGGGGTTCTCATAGATGGGCTGCTGGTGGCGCAGATAGTACTCCTTAAAGGAGTTAATCATACCCACCACCTTGTCAAAGGTCTCCCGGCTGTCTGCCCGGTCCATCAGCTGCTGCTCTGCGCCGAACATCTCCGGCACCTCGGTGAGCACGGCGGCCCCCCCCAGTCCGGCGACGAATTCAGCGATATGACCGCACAGGGGGTTGGCGGTGATTCCAGAAAAGGCATCCGATCCGCCGCACTTAAAGCCCAGGGTCAGGCTGGACACCGGCAGCTCCTCCCGCCTGTCCTCCGCCATCACGGCGGCGATCTCGGCCATCAGGGCCAGCCCCGCCTCCACCTCGTCCCCCTCCACGTCCTGGGTCACCAGGGTTCGGATGCGCCGGGAATCATAGTCTCCCAGGGCGGGCAGGAAGTGCTCCAGATCGTTGTTCTCACAGCCCAGGCTCACCAGCAGCACGCCGCCGGCATTCGGGTGCTTTACAATGCTGGCCAGGATCCGCTGCGTCGTCTCGAAGTCGTCCCCCAGCTGGGAGCAGCCGGCGTTGTGGGGGAAGGCAAATACTCCGTCCCCCGCCCTCAGGCCCCTCTCCTGGGCGGCCCGGGCCATGCGCTCCACGGTATTGTTCACGCAGGAGACGGTGGGAATGATCCAAAGCTCATTCCGGGTCCCCGCCTCCCCGTTTGCCCGGGGATAGCCCAGGAAGGTCCCCGGCAGTCCGGCACAGTCCGCCGGAGCGGGGGCCGCCGGCCGGTAGGTGTATTCCAGCAGTCCCTCCAGATTGGTCTTCATGTTGTGGCTGTGCAGCCACTCCCCCGCCTTGACCGCCCGGGTGACATGCCCGATTGGACAGCCGTATTTCACCACCACGGCCCCTGAAGCCAGGTCCTCCAGGGCCATTTTATGTCCAAAGGGGATATCCTCCCGCACCTGGTACGTCCTTCCGGCCAGGACCGCCTCCTCCCCCGGGGACAGGGCGTCCAGGGCCACCGCGGCGTTGTCCCGGCTGTCAATTTGAATCAGCTTTTGTCTCATGGCTCTACCACTCCGCCACCGAGCCGTCTCTGTGCCGCCACACCGGATTCTTCCAGCTGTGGGGCTCAGCGCTCTCCTCCAGCACCAGGGCCTCGTTGACCTCCACGCCCAGACCGGGGCGCTTGGGCAGGTCCACAAAGCCGTCGTGGAAGGTCAGGTCCTCCTTGTTGAGGATGTAGTCCAGGGGCTCGTGGAACTCGTTGTAGTGGATGCCCATGCTCTGCTCCTGGATGAAGGCGTTGTAGCAGGTGGCGTCGGCCTGGAGGCAGGCGCTGAGGGCAATGGGACCCAGGGGGCAGTGGGGGGCCAGGGCGATATCATAGGCCTCCGCCATAGCGGCGATTTTCTTCACCTCGGTGATGCCTCCGGCGTGGGACAGGTCGGGCTGGATGATATCCACCCCTCCCGTCTGGAACAGCCGCTTGAAGTCGTAGCGGGAGAACAGGCGCTCGCCGGTGGCGATGGGCACGTTGCAGGCAGCGGCAATCTCCTTAAAGTCCTCCATGTTTTCACACAGGACGGGCTCCTCCAAAAACATGGGGTCGAACTCCTCCAGCTTCTTGGCCAAAATCTTGGCCATGGGCTTGTGCACCCGGCCATGGAAGTCCACCGCGATGCCGAAGTATTTGCCCACCGCCTCCCGGATGGAGGCCACCCGCTCCAGCACCTCGTCGATCTTCTCATAGCTGTCCACAAACTGCAGCTCCTCGGTGCCGTTCATCTTGATGGCGGTAAAGCCGGCGGCCTGGCGCTCCTTGGCCGCCTGGGCCACGTCGCTGGGCCGGTCGCCGCCAATCCAGGAGTACACCCGCATCCTGTCCCGGCAGGGGCCGCCCATCAGCTGGTAGACCGGGGCGTTGAAGTGCTTCCCCTTGATATCCCAGAGCGCCTGGTCGATGCCGGAGATGGCGCTCATCAGGATGGGACCGCCCCGGTAGAAGCCGGCCCGATAGAGGGTGCTCCAGATATCCTCGATCCGCATGGGGTCGGCACCAATCAGATAGTCGCGCATCTCCTCTACGCAGGCCAGAACGGTGGCGGCCTTGCCCTCGATGACGGCCTCGCCCCAGCCGGTAAGGCCGTCGCTGGTCTCCACCTTCACAAACCCCCAGCGGGGCCGGACCAGATAGGTGCTGATATTGGTAATGGTCATACTTATTCCTCCTTATAAAATACTCACAGCCCCACAATCAACACCCACAGGGGCAGAGCTGCCGCCATGGCCAGCATGGTCTGCACCATCAGGTTGGCGGCATATTCGGGGGCACAGTCGTAGTCCGCTGCCACGATGGCGGTCATGGCCCCGCTGGGCAGGGCGGCAATTGTGGTGCTGATCCGAACAATCAGCGGCTCCACCCCCAGCAGGCTCATCACCCCAAACACCACGGCGGGCACCGCCGCCATCCGCAGCAGCGTGGGCAAATACAGCTCCCTGTCCCGCAGAATCTTACAGATTCCCGACTGGGCCAGGCTGCAGCCTATGATAATCATCGACAGGGGCATGGTCAGGGCGCCGATGGCCGAGAAGGTGCTGTTCAGCGGCTCCGGAATCCGGACCTGGAGGAAATACATCACCAGGGCCAGTATCGACACCAGGGCAATCCGGTTAGAGAACAGGGACCGGACGCTCACCTGTCCCCGCTCCCCCAGGTAGGCCATCCCCCAGGTGTAGAACAGCACATTATAGATCATGCTGAACATAATGGCGCACAGCAGTCCTATGTTGCCATACAGCTCCTGGAGGATGGGATAGCCCACAAAGGTGATATTGCAGAACACCACCGAGGAGACAAACACCCGGCGCTTGGCCTCCTCCAGTCCCAGCCGTCTGCTCAGAATGGCGGCGGCCGGGATGGTCAGCAGAAAATACAGCACCCCAAAGATCCCGGTGAGGGCAATGGCCCGGGCCGCCTCCAGGGAAAATTCCTGCTGTGAGGACATGATAACGGTGAAGTACACCACCAGCTTCATGAGAATATTGGTGGCGCTCTTCTGGTCCTGGGCGGTCAGCACTCCCCGGCGGCGCAGCACATAGGCCGCAGCCACCACAAAGAACACCTTGAACATAAGATTAAACAGGATCTGTGCCATGGGGCGTCGCTCCTCTGACTTTGAAAATTCCGCCCATTGCGCCGAACAGGCAGCCCACAGGGGATGCCTGTTCGACATAGATTATTTCAGCATCCCCGTCATTCTGGGCAGGAACTCGGAAATAGCAGGGATAAAGGTGATGAGCATCAGACAGACCAGCATGGCGATAATGAAGCGTATGATGCCCTTACAGACAACCTCCAGCGAGGTATTGCCCACCCGGGCGGCCACAAACAGGTTGATGCCCAGGGGCGGGGTAATAAAACCGATGGCCAGGTTGACCACCATGATGATGCCGAAGTGGATGGCGGTCAGCCCCAGGGCCTCCGCCACGGGCAGCAGGATGGGAGACAGCACCATCATAGCCGGCGTGGTATCCATGAAGCAGCCCACAAACAGCAGCAGCAGGTTAATCAGCAGCAGAATAATGATCTTGTTGTCGGTGATGCCGATCAGGAAATTGCTGACGGCGGCGGGAACCTGTTCCAGGGTCAGCAGCCGGGTAAAGCCGGTGGCGCAGCCGATGATGACCATGGTGGTGCCGTTGGTGGAGCAGGCGGCGGCAATGGTGGAAAACAGGTTGCTGAAGTTCAGCTCACGGTAGATGAACAGGCCGCAGATCAGGGCGTAGACCGCAGCCACAGCGGCGGCCTCGGTGGGGGTGAAGAAACCGCCGTAGATGCCGCCCAGAATGATAATGGGGTCGATGAGGGCGGGGATGGCGTCTACAATAATGTGCCACTTCTCTTGCGCGCTGAACTTCTGGTCGCTGCCCCGCCAGCCCATCTTCTTGCAGTAGAAGTAGCACACCAGGCACAGGACCACGCCGATCATGATGCCGGGCAAGAAGCCGGCCATGAACATGGTGGACACCGATGCCCCGGTAGAGGTGCCGTAAATAACCATGGGGATGCTGGGCGGGATGATAACGCCGATACAGCCGGCGCAGGCCACGCAGGCCAGGGTAAAGCTCTTGCTGTAGCCCTTCTCCAGCATGGTGGGCACCACCATGCTGCCCACGGCGGCCACGGTGGCCGGGCCGGAGCCGGACACGGCGGCAAAGAACATGCACACCACCACGGTGACGATGGCCAAGCCGCCGGTCACCCGTCCGAAGAACACATTACAGACGTTCAGGATGCGCTTGGACACGCCGCCGCTGGCCATCAGCTCACCGGCCAGAATAAACAGAGGGATGGCCATCAGGGGAAAGGAGTCGCTGCCCGCAATGAGCTGGCTGACCACAAAGGTCTCCGTCATGCGGGGGTTGACCAGAACGGCGCACAGGGCGCTCATACCGATGGCGATGCCCACAGGGACATTCAGCACCAGAAAGACAAGCAGGGCGGCGAACAAAACAATAGCAGTTGTACTCATCCTTCAAACTCCTCCCCGTTCTTCAGGCATTTCACCCGGTAAATAATGGTCTGAATCTGCCGGATCACAGCCAGACCGAAGCCCACAACTGTGGACATATAGACAAATTCATTGGGTATTTTCAGCGCGGGGGAGCGCATATTGTACTGCATCTGAGACAGGGAATAGACCGTGCCGGTATATACGATGTACACGGCAAACACGATAAACAGGATATCGCCCAGCACGACGATGTAGGGGCGCACCTTTTTGGGGAACAGGTTCAGGGCCGCGTCGATTTTAATATGCTTGCGCAGCTTGCAGCCGTAGCTGATGCCGATATAGATCAGCCAGATAAACACATAGCGGGCCAGCTCCTCCGACCAGGAGAGGGAGTTATTGAACACTTTGCGCATGACCACCTGAATAAAGGTGACCAGGGTCATGAAGGACATCAGAAACACGCACATATACAGCTCTGCGTTGTCATCCAACCATTTCAGAATCTTTTTCAAGGGTTATCTCCTCCTCTGTCTGCTTTTTGTAAGAGAGGGGCCCCGCCCCCGCGATAGGGGGAGGGGCCCCTCCTGGTTCAGCTCAGTTTTTGGAAATTACTTGCTGCGGTAAGCGGCCAGCTCCTCAGACATCTGGTCGGCCAGCTCGGGCTTATACATGATCTTCTTGGCGGCCTCCAGGCTGTTGGCCTTGTCAGCGGCCTCCTTGAAGCTCAGCTTCTCCTCGTCGGTCAGGGTGCGCACCTTGCAGCCGGCGGCCTCCATCACGCCCACGGCCTCGTCCTCATACTTCTGAGACAGCTCGTACTGGCGCTGAGTGGTCTCCTCCATGGCGCGGGTCAGGGCGTCCTGCTGCTCGGCGGTGAGGGAGTTCCACTTCTCCAGGTTCATAACCACATAGTAGGGGGTATACACGTGCTCGGTGAGGGTGCAGAACTTCTCGATCTCCTCGAACTTGTTGCCGGTGATGATGCCCAGGGGGTTCTCCTGGCCGTCAACAGTGCCCTGCTGCATAGCGGTGAACAGCTCGCCGAAGGCCATGGGGGTGGGGTTGGCGCCCATAGCCTTCCAGGCCTCCAGATGGATCTCGTTGGCCATGGTGCGGATCTTCAGGCCGTTCAGGTCGGTCACGGCGGCGATGTCCTTGTTATTGGTAGTCACATTGCGGAAGCCGTTCTCCCAGAAGGCCAGGCCCTTCAGGCCGTAGCCGGAGAAGCCGTCCAGAATCGCCTTGCCGGCCTCGCCGTTGAAGCCCACCTCATAGACCTCCTGTTTGTTCAGGAACATGTAGGGGATGTCATACAGGTAGAGGTCGTTGTAGGTAGTGGCCACGGAAGAGGTGGAGCCCACGGCGATGTCGCACTCGCCGGTCTGGGCCATCGCAAAGGACTGCTCGTCGTTGCCCAGCTGGTTATCGGGGAAGTGGGTGATCTTGATGGTGCCGTTGGAGTACTCCTCCACCTTGGGGATAAACACCTCGGTCACAGCGTCCTTGGCGCTGGAGGAGGTGACGTTGCCCATACGCAGCTCGATGACCGCGCCGGAGTTTCCTCCGCCGTTGTTTCCGCCGCTGGCATTGCCGCCGTTTCCGCCATTGCTGCTGTTGTTGCCGCAGGCCGCCAGCGCGAAGAGCATGGCTCCGGCCAGAAGTGCGGACATAACTTTCTTTTTCATAATCTTTCCTCCTAAAATACTTTTGATTGTTATTAAACACACGGCCGCGGGCCGTGCGATAACCGCGTTCGCAGGCAGAAGTCTGCCTGTTGGCCTCCTCTTAACAGGAGGCCAACAGCGGATATATCCGCTGACGCTCTGAGCGATTTATTTGGCCAGGTATCCGCCGTCGCAGGGGATTACGGCCCCGGCCATATAGTCCGATGCGTCGCTGGACAGGAAGATGCACAGCCCCTTCATGTCCTCCGGGGTGCCCCAGCGGTGGGCGGGGATACGGGCCAGAATTTCCGTGTTGCGCCCCTGGTCGTTTATCAGCGCGGTGTTCATCTCGGTGGCCATATAGCCCGGGGCGATGGCGTTGACATTGATCCCCTTGCCTGTCCACTCGTTGGCCAGCGCCTTGGTCAGCTGAGCCACGCCGCCCTTGCTGGCCGCGTAGGCGGGCACGGTAAAGCCGCCGAAAAAGCTGAGCATAGAGGCGATGTTGACGATCTTCCCTCTGGAGTTCTGGCGGATAAACTGCCGGCCGGCCAGCTGGCACAGCTGGAAGGTAGCGGTCAGATTGACCTCCAGCACATCGTCCCAGTCCTCAATGGGGAACTCCTCACAGAAGTGGCGGCGCTGAATGCCCGCGCCGTTGACCAAGATGTCCAGGTGGCCTCCCAGCAGCTCCACAGCCTGAGCAAAGCCCTCCTCCCGCCTGGCCCGGTCGGCCAGGTCAATGGCGATGCCGTGGCACCGGAAGCCTCTTTCCGCAAACTCCTGGGCAACCTTCAGGGCGGTGTCGCTGGAGCCCACCACCACGACCTCGCATCCGGCCTCCATCAGGCCCTCAGCCATTCCCCGGCCCAGGCCCCGGGTGGCCCCGGTGACAATGGCCTTCCGGCCGGTCAAATCAAACAGCTTCAACTTGTTCTCCTCCTTAATCCAATCTCAGCGGTCCGTCTGGTAGCACTCCAGATACCGCTGGAATTTTCTCTGGTACAGCTCCGCCCTGGCCGGATCAGGCCGGATCACCCGGCTGACCTCCGCGTCGTAGGCGCAGGCGTCGTCAATCACGCCCAGCAGCTCCATCGCCAGCACCGCCCCTCCCAGGAGGGAGCCGTGCTCGTTTTCGTTGACCTCCAGCTCCTGCTGGAAGATATCGGCACACATCTGGCTCCAGCTCTCCGAGTGGAGGATCCCGCCTGAGAACCGGATATGCCTGGGCCGGCCATTGACCTGGGCCAAAATCTGATAGCAGTGGTAGAGGTTGAACAGAACCCCCTCCTGCACTGCCAGATACAGATCAGACAGTCCGTGCCGGGGCAGCACCCGCAGGAAGCCGCCCTCCCGCTCGTCATTCCACCCGGGGCACCGCTCTCCAAAGAGGAAGGGGAGAAACACCGGCGTATTCTCCCGGTCGGTGATCCCCTTCTCCAGCTCCACATAGGACATACGGGACAGGCCCATCTGCCCCTTATACCAGTCCAGGCAGTTGCAGCAGCCGTTGGTGGCCGCGCCCGACAGCCAGTTCTTGGGGGAGCGGTAGCACCATGTGCTGGGCTCCTCCGGCAGGACGGGCTTTCCGGTGGTCAGGCGGATCGCGCCGCTGGTGCCCACCGAGAAGGTCATGATTCCCTCCGCCACGGCCCCTGCGCCCACCTGGTTCAGCCCTCCGTCGGAGTTGGAGGGGATCACCGGGGTGCCGGGCTTCACGCCCAGGGCCTGGGCGGCCTCCTGGGTGATGGGGAAGGTGCTGTTATAGGGAACCAGGGCGCTGAGCTGTTCCTCCTGAATCCCCAGTTCCGCCAGCAGATCGGGGTCAAAGGCCCCCTTCCAGGTATTCAGCAGGCCGCTGCCCGAGGCGATACAGGCGGTGTTGACCCGCCGGCCGGTCATGCGGTAGTTGTTGTAGCTGCCCTGTCCCAATATGTAGTGCTGGGTCAGGTCGTAGCCCTTCTCCTTCAGCAGAAGCAGCTTGAAGAAGGGGTAGACCGCATTGACCATGCAGCCCGTCTTCTGGTAGAAGCGGCGGACATAATCCTGATCCTGCCGCAGAGCCTTACAAATCTGGGCCGCTCCGGTGTAGGACCAGAGATACACCGGTGTGACGGGGGTCATCCCCCGGTCGCACAGCAGCAGGCTGTGCCATGTGCCGCTCAGGGCGATCATGTCCACCTGCCGGCCGTTCAGCAGCTCTCTGCCCACCGCGATCATGTGCTGATACACATTCTCCGCGTCATGGATGCTTACATCCTCATAATTTCCGGTATAGGCCCGCACCTTAACCTCAAAGCTCTGCTCCGCGGTGTGGTACAGCATCGCCTTGGCCGAGGTTGTACTGGCCTCCAGCACCAGAATTTCCATCTCTCCGCCACCTCTCCCCATTTCGCCGGGTTCTGTTAAATATCCTTGCAGTCCACAACCACCTTCACCGTGCCCAGGCTGGTGTCGGCGATCATGTCAAACACCTTCTCCGCCTCCCGCATGGGTACGATATGGGTGACCACCTTCTCCAGCTGGGGCTGGAGGTCCTTGGTGTATTCCACGGCCTGCCTAAACTCCTCCTTGGTGTACACCCGGGTGCCGATCATCCACTGCTCCTTGAAGTTCAGCTGCTGCAGATTCACCTCGTGGGGGACCTTATGGACGGAAACCATGCAGATAGTACCGCTGACCCGGGTAATCTTGGTCATATCCATGGCGCCCTGGGGGGAGCCGCTGCACTCAAACAGCACATCGCAGCCCTCGCCGTCGGTGGCGGCCTTCACCACCTGCTCCAGGTCCTCCTTCATCACGTTCACCGGAGTAAGGCCCAGCTCGGCAGCCAGCGCCAGCCGCTTCTCCGCCACGTCGGAGATGAACACCTGGGCCGCCCCCAGGTTCTTCAGCACGATGCCGGTCAGCATCCCGATGGGGCCGGCGCCGATCACCACGGCCACGTCCCGGCCCTTCACCTCAGCCTGGTGAACCGCCCGCAGAATCACGGCCAGCGGCTCAATCACCACGGCGGCCCGGTCGCTGACGCCGTCGGGCACCTTAAACAGCACATCCTCGTCCACATACAGGCTCTCGCAGACGCCGCCGTCCACGTCGATGCCGATCAGGCCCAGACTGTTGCACACATGGGCGTTGCCGGTACGGCAGGCGCGGCAGTGACCGCAGGACAGCAAAGGATAGGCCACCACCCGGTCGCCCTTCTTAAACCGCTTTCCATCCTCAGCCACCTTACCCAAAAACTCATGTCCAAAGATCAGGGGAGCCTTGGCCCGGGGGTGGGTACCCAGGAAGATGCCGATGTCGGAACCGCAGATGCCGCAGTAATCCACATCCACCTTCACCGCGCCCTCCTTGGGAACAGGGGCAGGTACATCCTGTAAAACTGCCTGCTTCGGACCTGCGTAGACCAGTGCTTTCATAGCTGCCAAACTCCTTTCACATCTTGCGCCTCGGAGGCGGAAATCATAAATTATTTTTTTCGACACAAACTTTATAAAGTTTTTTAAATTTTAAATTTTATTCAACGGTTGTATTGTATAGTTTGAATTTTGGATTGTCAATAGGATTCCACCGTTTTACCTGCCAAGAAATCAGAGCATTTTTTGTCTGTATTGCACAAAATAAAATATCTCTCTCCCCCACTATCAAGCAAGACGATGCGGAATCCTCCTCTTTTTTTCCATTCCGGAGGATATTTTTCTCTGAAAACGCATTGACATGTCCCCAATTCATGATACAATGAAGGAAACAAATTGAAGGATTTAAAATCCAATCCTTTCGTTTGTTAAAGTGAAATAAGAGGGCTGATGTATAGATGAGCAAATATCTCGTTTTAGCAACTCCCCGTTCCTTTGCCAAAACTGACCCCGCCCCCATCCGTCTCCTGGAGGAGCACGGATGCCAGGTTCTCCGCCTCCCCACTGACGGCGGCGACCTCCGCCAGCAGCTCCTGGAGTATCTCCCCCAGGCTGACGCCGTCATCGCCGGTCTGGAGTCCTACGACCGGACCACGCTGGAGCTGGGCAAAAAGCTGAAGGTCGTCTCCCGCTACGGCGTGGGCTACGACAAGGTGGACGTGTCCGCCGCCAGGGAGCTGGGGATTCTGGTGTCCATCACTCCCGGCGCCAACAGCAACTCGGTGGCGGACCTGGCCATGGCGCTGATGCTGGCCGCCGCCCGGCACGTCTGTCCCATGGACGCCGCCATCCGGGCCGGACAGAACAGCAAACCCACCACCGGCGTAGAGATGTGGGGCAAAACGCTGGGCGTAGTGGGCACCGGACGCATCGGAAAGGGGGTCATCCAGCGGGCAGCCGGCTTCCAGATGAAGGTGCTGGCCAACGACGCCTATCCGGACCAGGCCTTTGTAGCGGCCCACAACGGAACATATACCGACCTGGACACTCTGTTTCGCGAGTCGGACTTCATCACCCTCCACGCCCCCTATACAGAGGAGACCAAAAACATGGTGGACAGCCGCCGGCTGAAGGAGATGAAGTCCACCGCCGTGCTGGTCAACACCGCCCGGGGCGGCATCGTGGATGAGGAGGCCCTGTATCAGGCCCTGAAGGAGGGGGAGATCGGCGCCGCGGCCCTGGACGCCACTTTGGTGGAACCCGCCTGCGGCAGTCCCCTGGCCACTCTGCCCAACTGCATCCTCACCCCCCACGCCGGCGCGGCGACCTATGAGGCGGGGCGCAACATGGGTATGCTGGCCGCCCAAAACGTGCTGGATGTTCTCACCACCGGAACCTGTCCCCATCTGGTATAACAGCCAGACAGAGCGTTTCATTTATTTATTATAAGGAGGCGTGAATCCCGTGTCCCAATATCAATTTGGCGTCATCGGCCTGGCCGTCATGGGCCGCGGCCTGGCCCTGAATCTGGCCGAGCATGGCTTCTCCGTAGCCGGCTATAACCTGGAGCCCGAGATGACCCAGGCCTTTGTGTCGGAGGGTCTCCGCCAGGGCTATTCCGTAGCTGGCGCCCCCTCCTGCCAGGAGCTGTGCCAGATGCTGGAGCGTCCCCGAAAAATCCTTATCATGGTGAAGGCGGGCGCGCCGGTGGACAGCGTGCTGGACAGTCTGCTCCCCTGGCTGGAGCCCGGCGACGTTGTCATCGATGGCGGCAACACCCACTACCCCCACACCCACGCCCGCCAGGACCGCTGCGGATCCAAAGGCGTCCACTTCCTGGGCATGGGCGTCTCCGGCGGCGAGGATGGAGCCCGCCACGGTCCCGCCCTCATGCCCGGCGGCAGCCGGGAGGCCTACCGCCTGGTGGAGCCCTTCCTCACCGCCATCGCCGCCCACGTGGACGGCCAGCCCTGCTGCGCCTACAACGGGCCGGCCGGGGCGGGGCACTTTGTGAAGATGGTGCACAACGGCATCGAGTATGGCGACATGCAGCTGATCTGCGAGGCGTACTATCTGATGAAGCGCCTGCTGGGCCTGTCCGCCGGCGAGATCGCCCAGTATTTCCAGGAGTGGAACAAAGGGGAGCTGTCCAGCTACCTGGTGGAGATCACCGCCCACATCCTGACGGTGGAGGACCCCGGCACCGGCGCCCCCCTGGTGGACAAAATCCTGGGGGAGGCCGGCAGCAAGGGCACCGGAATGTGGACGGTACAGGAGGCTCTGTCCCAGGGCGTCCCCCTGCCCACCATTGCCCAGGCGGTCTTCGCCCGAGACCTGTCCTGCTCCTCCGGCGTCCGGGCCCGCATGTCCCGGCACTCCTCCCCTGCGGCCGCCCCGGCCATCGCCGATCGCGCGGCCTTTGCAGAGCAAATCCGCCGGGCGCTGTACGCCTCTAAGCTGTGTTCCTACGCCCAGGGCTTTGATCTGCTGAGCCGTGCCGGAAAGGCCTACGGCTGGAACCTGGACCTGGGCGGCATCGCCCTGCTGTTCCGTGGGGGCTGCATCATCCGGGCCTCCTTCCTCAACCAGCTGGCCCGGGTCTACCGCGCCCAGCCCGAGCTGGAAAATCTACTGCTGGACGCCAGCTTCGCCCAGGTGCTGGAGGACTACCAGCAGGACTGGCGGCAGGTTGTGGCCTCCGCCGTCCGGAACAGCGTGGCCGTCCCCGCCTTTGCCGCCAGCCTGAGCTACTACGACGGGCTGCGGGACCCCGAGGGACCACTGAATCTGCTCCAGGCCCAGCGGGACTGCTTCGGCGCCCATACCTTCCGCCGGACAGACCGGGAGGGCATATTCCATCACCCCTGGAACGGCTGACTCCGCCCCTAAAAAACATGCCTGGCCGCTGTGTCCGGCTGAAAAGGAAGTGAACCTCAGCCCTATGTCAGAAAACGCCAGATTGGCCTCCACCAACACGCTGGTGGACGAGGCCTATCAAAGTCTGAAGAAAGATATTATTGAAGAATATCTCCCCGCCGGAGAAAAAATCAACCTCAACACCCTGTGTACACGCTACGGCACCAGCCCCACCCCCATCAAGCAGGCCCTCAACCGTCTCATTGCGGAGGGGCTGATTGAGAGCATCCCCCGGAAGGGCTGCCGGGTACGGCCTTTCAACTGGGCCTGGGTGGACGAGCGGTTTGAGATCCGCATGATGATGGAGCTCTACTTCGCCCCTCAGACCACTGCCGCCGTCAAAGCCAGCCCGCTGCTTCAGGCCCGTTTTGAGCAAAATCTGGAGGAAAATCTGGAGCTGGCCTGGAATTACTCCAGCACGGAGGACTACTTCCGCACCTACGAACTGGACCGGCAGTTTCACGAGCTGCTGATCCTCGCCAGCGGAAACCAGACCGCCCTGCGCACGTACAACGGCCTGAACTCCCACTCCTTCGCCAACTACCTCTACGGCAGGCAGCCCCGCAGCCAGACGGTCAACGGCATACTGGAGCACAAGGTCATGTACCGGTCCATGCTGGCGGGGGATGTGGATCAGCTGAGGGCTCAAATTCAGGTCCACATTGAAAACGCCCGAAATAAAATCCGTCTGGCCCTCAAGCTGGCGGAAATCTGACCCTATCTTGTCATTTCATATATTTCAGAGAGGAGCAATCACCATGAACCCATTGAACCAAGCCATCGCCAACATCGGAGTAGTCCCTGTCATCAAGCTGGAAAACCCGGAGCGGGATGCGGCCCCTCTGGCCCGCGCCCTCTGCGCCGGAGGCGTCCCTGTCGCGGAGGTCACCTTCCGGGCCGCCGGTGCGGACAGGGCCATCCGTCTTATGAGGGAGGCCTGCCCTGAGATGATCGTAGGCGCCGGAACCGTCACGGAGAAGGTCCACATCGACGCCACCATTGCCGCCGGGGGCCAGTTCATCGTCACTCCGGGCCTGGACCCGGACCTGGTGGCCTACGCCCAGGAGAAGAACATCCCCATCTACCCCGGCTGCACCACCCCCACCGACTACCACACCGCCCTGAAGTTCGGCCTGGAGCTGCTCAAGTTCTTCCCCGCGGAGCAGTCGGGCGGGCTGGCCAAAATCAAGGCCATGAGCGCCCCCTTCCCCCAGTTTAAGGTCATGCCCACTGGCGGCATCTCCCTCAAAAACCTGGGCGAGTATCTCTCCGCCCCGGTGATCGCGGCCTGCGGCGGCTCCTACATGGTCACCGCCGATCTCATCAACAACCAGAAGTGGGACGAGATCACCGAGCTGTGCAAAAAGTCCCGTGAAATCGTGGAGACCGCTCGGACCCCTAAGTAACAGACCCGTCCAACATAAAAATCCCCCCTGATGCGTCCATCAGGGGGGATTTGCCTGTTTACGGGATACTAGCGGCTCATACGCAGCTGCGACATAATCAAGGTGAGGTCATTGGGGTTGATCTGCCCCTGGAGGGACGTGGTAATTCCGCTGGCAGCTGAAAGTGATTGTAGATATCTGTGGGGGCATGAAAGGAACGGAAAAATGGGTAAAATAACCGACAGCCTCTATGATATCTATGTGACCCAGGGGATCAGCTGCGGCAAGGCGTACACCGAGATCTACGACCAGCTGACCAAAATGTTCGGCGAGGTGTAATCCTTGGAACGATAACCCCCGGGAACTAAAATTCCCGGGGGGTTCCCTATGCAGAGAGCATAGTTGCAATGACTGAAAAATTATGATATATTACACATAGAAGGGTACCCTTCTATACTTTGCATTGCAAAGCATAGGGGCCTTCAAAAAGATAAATGTGGGGGAAAAGATGAAATGGGAATACTGATAGCTCTTTTGATTTTTTTGTTTGTACCTGTTAGTGTGCTTCTCTTTGCAGGGGGAGTGGCTGCGATAGTGGTTGGAGAAATTCTGGAAATACTCCTGTTTCCGGTGCTTTGTATTGTCCTGCTTGTTGTCACCCTTTGGGGGCGCAGTATCATATATCGGATAAAAAGCTTTTTTGTCCGAAGGATCGAAAAGAAAACTTTGAGTGACCGGTTTGAACAGCTCAAAACACCTGGAAATGCCCTGTCCTTGGGCGGGCTCCCCTGGAAAGTAGTGGCCGTTGAGGATGGAGAAGCCCTTGTTATTTGCATGAAAGCGGGAAAAATACACTTTATGAAGGTCAACCGCCCTAAATATCCTATCAATTTTATTTTGGAGACCGAACATAGATTTTTGCAGATGGCAAATCAAGAAATTACAGATCGGCTCTTGGAGCGGCCGGATACTTTTCCCAAATTGCAAACAAAGGATCAGCCGGAGGGGAGAAAGTATACCGGTTACTTTTTCTTGCTGACCGAAGAGGAAGTTGTACGGTATTTCGGTGGAATGCAACAGGCGGCGGAGTTTTTAAAGGAGTCCAACGAACCTTATTATGTGGATCAATGCAGTGGACACATAATGCCAAAAGGGGCAAAATACTTGATGTTTGCCAACGCAGATGGGAAGTGTGGATTTTATCACGCTGCTATGCGTATAAACATTTAATGGATAACAAAGAGGGGCATCAGATGATGCCCCCTTTTGTGTTCTGGATTAAACTTTCCCGATATCCGTCCGGAAGTGCATATCCTGGAAGGAAATAGGCTTGGCGGCGGCATAGGACTTCTCCACGGCCTCTCTCAGGGAGGCGCCTCTGGCGGTAACGCCCAGCACCCGGCCGCCGGCGGTGACAAACCCGCCCCTCTCCGCCTTTTTAGTTCCGGCGTGAAATACGACGGCCCCCAGAGCCTCCGCCTCCTCCAGGCCGGAGATGGGGTATCCACTCTGATACTTCACCGGGTAGCCCCCCGAGGCCAGCACCAAACAGCAGGCCGCCCCTTCCTTCCACTTTATGTCAACCTTATCCAAAGTGCCCTCCACGCAGGCCTGGAAAATATCCATCAGATCGGTGTCCAGCATAGACAGGATAGGCTGGGTCTCCGGGTCACCGAAACGGGCGTTGTACTCCACCACCCTGGGGCCGCTTTCGGTCAGCATAAGGCCAAAGTAGATAACCCCCTTGAAGGGCCGGCCCTCCGCCTTCAACGCCTCAACCGTGGGCAGGAAGATCTCCTTCATACACCGCTCCGCAATCTCGGGCGTGTGCTTGGGGGAGGGGCAGAAGGCCCCCATGCCGCCGGTGTTGGGGCCCTGGTTGCCGTCGTACGCCCGCTTGTGGTCCTGACTGGACAGCATAGGTGCCAGGTGCTCCCCGTCGCAGAAGGCCAGCACCGTCACCTCGGGACCGACCATACACTCCTCGATCACCACGGTGGAGCCCGATTCCCCGAATTTTTTGTCCTCCATCATCTCCCGGGCGGCCTGCTCCGCCTCCTCCACAGTGGAGGCGACCACAACCCCCTTGCCCAGAGCCAGGCCGTCGGCCTTGACCACAATGGGCGCGCCCTGCTCCCGGATGTAGGCCAGAGCCCTGTCCAGGTCGGTGAAGGTCTCATATTTTGCGGTGGGGATGTGGTATTTTTTCATCAGCTCTTTGGAAAAGGCCTTGCTGGCCTCGATGATGGCGGCGTTGGCCCGGGGGCCGAAGGCGGGGATGCCCGCCGCCTCCAGGGCGTCCACCATCCCCAAAGCCAGGGGGTCGTCCGGAGCCACCATGACAAAGTCCATGGCGTTCTCCTTGGCCCACTGCACCATCCCGTCCACGTCGGTGGCCTTGATGGGGACGCATTGGGCCACCTGGGCGATGCCCCCGTTGCCCGGGGCGCAGTAGAGCTCCGTTACCTTGGGGCTCTGGGCCAGCTTCCAGCAGATGGCGTGCTCCCGGCCGCCTCCGCCTACCACTAGGACCTTCATAAGCGAAACCTCCTTTTACATTTGTTCAACACAGTCGATACATTGGCCAATTTTCCCGGCCAGTTTTTGCAGCTCGTCAAGATGGGCATAGGTGGTGGGGAAGAGGACATAGCTGTCGGTGTTGATGTTGATCGCGGCGACCCGTACCTCTTGGGACCTCCACTTTTCTGTCAGGACAGTACACCAGGCGGGGATGTCCTCATCCTCGTCAAACCAGCTCTCGTCCAGCTCCAGCCCCAAAGCCTGAAATCCCTTCAGATTCTGGAGAAAATAGGAGAAATCCTCCAGCTCGTCCTTCCAGTCCCGATCGCAGACCCAGCCGTGCTCCTCCAAAATGTCCACCAGCCCCAGCCACTGGATCAGCTCCGGGTCGTCAGAGGAGAGGATACACCGCTCCCTGTACCGATCCTGATGTGCTGTAAACCAGCCGGCGGGATCTTCTGTACAGGCGGAGACATCCTTTAAGACTGCCTCATCCCCGAATGAGATCAGCTTCGCAATTTCCAGCACATTCGGGCCAAAGGGTTTACCCTCCGCCTCCGGGGCGGATGGGGCCTCCGGAGCCGGGTCCTGTTTCTTAAAACAGTCAAAAATTCCCATGATAAACAGCCTTTCTATAATTCGCCCCAGTCAATACAGCCGGGTGCGTTCTGAGTGTGGAAAAATTCCAGCGCACAGGCCATGGCGTCGGCGGCCGGTATCACCTGCCAGGCGGCGATTTCATATTGGCTGTCACAAAACGGCACAATGTCTTCCGCATCCTCGTCGCCAAAGGAGACCAGCATCTCACCGCCGTTCTCCTCCTCAAAATAGTTGACCACAGCTTGGTCACCTTTCACTAGGATGGACAGGCAGGGATGCTTGTCTTCTTCCGTACGAGAGCACCAGATTTCATTTTCTGGCTGAAAGCAGGTCTCTAAAGCGGCCTTGTATTCTTCAAGGGAATTGCATGAAAAAGAGCCGATGTTACTGCTGATAAACATGATTTTTCCTCCTTAATGATGGAACAGCCGCATTCCCGTAAAGGCCATCACCATGCCGTACTTGTCGGCTGTCTCGATGACCTGGTCGTCCCGGATGGAGCCGCCGGGCTGGGCGATATACTGCACCCCCGACTGGCGGGCCCGTTCCACGTTGTCGCCAAAGGGAAAGAAGGCATCGGAGCCCAGGGTAACGCCGGACAGCCTGGAAATCCACTCCGTCTTCTCCTTTTGGGTGAGGACGTCGGCAATAAATGCGTCGATGGCATTGTCCCGGTCGGGGCGGCGGACATTTTCCGGGAACGGGAGGTCGAGCACCTTGGGGTGCTGGCGCAGCCACCAGATATCCGCCTTGTTTCCGGCCAGGCGGGTGCAGTGGATCCGGCTCTGCTGTCCGGCCCCCACGCCAAGGGTCTGCCCGTCCTTCACGTAGCACACCGAGTTGGACTGGGTGTATTTCAGAGTAATGAGGGCCAGCAGCATATCGTTCTTTGCGCTCTGGGGCAGCTCCCGGTTCTTTGTGACAATATTTGTCAGCATGGTGCTGTCGATGGTCAGGTCGTTGTAGCCCTGCTCAAAGGTGATCCCGAAGATATTCCGCCGCTCGATGGGTGCGGGGGTGTAGTCCGGGTCGATTTTCACCACATTGTAGCCGCCCTTGCGCTTCTGCCGCAGGATTTCCAGGGCCTCCGGGGTGTAGTCCGGGGCAATCACCCCGTCGGACACCTCACCGGCCAGGAAGCGGGCGGCGTCCCCGTCACAGGGGTCGGACAGGGCCGCCCAGTCCCCGAAGGAGCACAGCCGGTCGGCCCCCCGGGCCCGGATGTAGGCGCAGGCGATGGGCGAGAGGTCCCCCTCCGGGGCAAAATACATCTGCCGCTCCACGTCGCTGAGAGGCAGGCCCAGGGCCGCCCCCGCCGGGGATACATGCTTGAAGGAGGCCGCTGCGGGCAGGCCGGTGGCCCCCTTCAGGGCCTTCACCAGCTGCCAGGAGTTGAGGGCGTCCATAAAATTGATGTACCCCGGGCGGCCATTGAGCACCTCCAGGGGCAGCTCCCCCTGCTCCATAAAGATGCGGGCGGGCTTCTGGTTGGGGTTGCAGCCGTATTTCAGTTCCAGCTCAGTCATAAAATCGTGCTCCTTTTTGTAGGGGCGGATATGATCCGCCCGTTGTTGAGGGTCTGGAAGATCACGGGCGGACAATATCCGCCCCTACACACCGTGTCGCCGGGGTAGGGCGCGACGACCCCGGCGCGCCGTTTCAAGGGGAAAGACGGTCGCTTTGAAGAGAAAACGGTGTGCCCGGTGGTCACGCCCTACAGGTCATTCCTCCACCGTGTCCTCATTGATGAAATCGTATTCGTTATCCATGAGCATTTGCAAATACTCGTCAAAGCTGTCCGCGGCGACGACCATCTCGTCCGGGTCGTGGAGGAACCGCAGCACCTGCCCCTTTTTGCCCTTGGCGGAGGGGAAGAAGTCGATGAACAGCTGAGAGCTGCCGCCGTTGTTGCAGCAGTCGGAGAAGTGGAGCCAGTGCAGCTTGTCCAGGTCGTCGCAGACCCCCTCGTCCACCGGGATGTCGTCATATTCCCGGGTGACAAAGTAGTCGTAAAACTCTTTCGCCTCGTGGCGGGTCTGAACCATCTGCCGGGCGGACAGCAGGTAGTAGGGGTAGCCCTCATAGTCGGAGCCCAGGAAGTAGAAGAGCACCTTGTCCCTGGGATACTCCCGGTAATAGGTGCCGTCTACCAGCTTCAGCAGCTCCACCAGGCTCTCCGGCGCGTCGGGGTAGAGTGCGGTGAGCCGGTCCAGGTCCCGCTGGTCCGCCCCGTGGACCGCGGAGGCAAAGCGGTCCCACATCTCCTGGCCGCCCTCCCGGCAGTAGGCCGCCTTCAGGCCGTCGAAGTAGGCGCGGGCCAATTCCTTTCCGGTTAACATAATATCAATCCTCCGATGGCGTGAATTGCTCCGCGTAGAATTTCCCGTCCGCGCCCCGGGCGTAGGCGGTGCCGATAGGGGCGGTCAGCAGGGGGAGAATGTCCGGGTCGTAATTGCAGATGGTATTCAGGTCGTAGACCTCAGTATGCTCCGGGTCGCTGGTGTACGCCTCGTCCTCCTCACCGGAGAAGAACCGCCAGCCACTGTCGGGGCGGCCCTCGGTGGGCTGTTCCCGGTAGCACCAGCCCACCTTCTTGCCCAGAACGGTGATATGGTCGGTGGCGAGACAGCCGCTGGGCCCCTCCCAGTCGGTGAGGTACAGCTTGAACTCCGGAGCCCAAAGCTTAAATTCCTTTTTCCGTGGCGGGACATACCACAGGCCGCTGGCCCAGGCGGCGCCGTCGTTCAGGAGGATGGTCACCAGCCTGGTCCACAGCTCCAGTCCCTTGTTCAGCTCTGGCAGCTTGGAGCCATGACGGAAGTCCCAGTACAGCTCGCCGCACACCAGGCTGACGGCGAAGTCGGTCCAGTCCTCAAAGATCTGGGCCTGAACGATCCAGTGCTCCGCCATCTCGTCAAATTCTTCCCGTGTGAGCAGGCCGCAGGCGTAGCCCGCCCGCAGGTGGCCCATGCACTCGGAAATGTCCCAGGCCAGATACCCCTTGTGGCCCACGATGGGGTAGAACTGGGCGGAGAAGTCCCGGGCAGTTGAGAAAAACTCCAGTCCGCCCTCGTTAAGCTGGGACAGTTCGAAAGGCGGGCGCCCCTCCCAGAAGCCCTCGAAGTCCAGATACTGGCTGTGACAGCGCAGCTCTTTGTTACAGAAGTCCACCATAGACTCCTTGTCTGTAATGCCGAAAATACCCTCCAGGTGGGCTTTGCACGCCAGCTCCGCCGTGCGGTCGGCGCATTTGGGCAGGGTGATGAAGTAGTTGGGCCCCGACTCGTTGGGCCCGGGGATGCCGGGGGTCTTCCGCAGAGCGGCGACGCCTGCCAGCAGGGCGATAAACTCGTCCCGGCCGCAGGGCCGGCGTCCGTTGGTGTTCAGCGCCCGGAGGTCCCCCTCCAGCGCCCGGACGGCCTCGGCCAGCCCGGTGTCGTAGGGGTGGAAGTCGATCAAACCCACCTCCGGAGCGGCGGGAGCCTCCACCTTGGACTCAGAGGGCTTGTCCTGTTTCTTGAAGCGGTCAAAAAGGCCCATCAGGATTTCCTTCTTTCCTGAGTTTTCGCTTTGCAGGAGCGGATATGATCCGCCCGTTGTTGAGGGGTCTGGAGGATTGCGGGCGGATGATATCCGCCCCTACAGATCAGCCATGCTTGTTGATGATTTCGGTATCCCGTGCGCCGGTTTTCAGGTCGTAGAGCTGGACATAGAGCGACACCTTATTTTCCCCGTTGAGGCTGTCCCACATCGGCCCGGCCAGCTCCCGGGCCTCGGTCAGAGCGCCCATCTCCACCCGCCGGGGCTCCCCCTGGAAGGAGGGCAGGGGGTCGCCGTCGCTCTGGTAGGTGTGGATGAAGTGGCCCGTCCCGGGGACAGGGCTGTCGTACTCAAAAAAGTACCGGCAGCAGCAGGAGGGGTCGCCGTCCATGCTCTTGAGGATGGACAGGTTATAGGTGCCGTCGGGCTTCATTACCCCGGAGATGCGTGGGGTCCAGTTGGGGCCGTCGGGCTCGAACTTCCGGGTATTCAGGGCGTGGCGGTAGCAGTGGCCCTGGGCGATGTGGTCCCGGATGGTGTCGGTCTGGTCGCCGTTGGTCACCACCAGCAGTCCGTTGGGCAGCAGCCGGACGGGGTGGTAGATAATCAGGGAGGGGTCGGTCATCTTGGACTCGTCAAAGGCTCTTGTCCGGATGCCGTCCTCGGTCCGCTCAAAGATGCGGTTACGGCTGTTCTCGCTGCGGCCCATAATGAAGTAGGCGATAACTGCCTCTTGGTTGTCGGCCGTGCGGCCCATGACGATGCCCCGGCCGGGGTAGGGGTTTTCCGAGAGGTATTTCATCAGATCAATCATACAGTCACACGTCCTCCTATTATTTTTACGGTGCGTCCTTCTACCTTCAGATTATCCCGGCACAGCAGGTCCACCGCCTTGGGGAGGAGCTTCCACTCACACTCCTCCATCACCCGGCGCTGGAGGCTCTCCGGGGTGTCCCAGGGCAGGACGTCGATGGCCTTTTGCAGGACGATGGGCCCGCCGTCCGGCTCCGCTGTTACCAGGTGGACGGTGGCGCCGGTGACCTTGACCCCGTAGGCCAGAGCCTGCTCGTGGACGTGGAGGCCGTAGGCCCCCTTACCGCAGAAGGAGGGGATCAGGGCGGGGTGGACGTTGAGGATTTTGTCGGGGTAGGCCTGGACGATCTCCTCTGTGAGGATGGTCATAAAGCCGGCCAGCACCACGATATCCGCCCCCATCTCCTGGAGGAGGCGCACCAGGGCCTTGGTGTAGGCCTGGCTGGAGGGCCAGTTCTTTCTGGGCAGGACGTAACCCGGGATGTTGGCCTGCTTGGCCCGCTCCAGGGCGTAGGCCTCCGGATTGGAGGAGACCACCATACCGATCTCTCCGCCGTTGATCTCTCTCCGGGCCTGGGCGTCGATAAGGGCCTGAAGGTTGGTCCCGCCCCCGGACACTAAAACGGCGATATTTTTCATCACAGCAGCTCCACGCCGGCGTCCCCGGCCACGATCTCGCCGATGACCCTGGCGCCTTCACCCTCGCTGTTGAGGGCGGCAACGGCCTTGTCCACATCCTCCCTGGCCACCACCAGCACCATGCCGGTGCCCATGTTGAAGGTATTGAACATATCGTGCTCCGGAATATTCCCCAGCCGCTGGATCATCCGGAAGATGGGGTTGATCCACAGGGCGGATTTGTCGATTTTAGCTGTCATTCCCTTGGGCAGGCAGCGGGGGATGTTCTCATAGAAGCCGCCGCCGGTGATGTGGCTGACGCCGTGGACCTGGGCGGCTTCAATGGCGGCCAGGACAGGCTTGACGTAAATTGCGGTGGGCTGGAGCAGGACGCCGCCCAGCTCACCACCCAGCTCCTCGCTCCACTCGTCCAGCTTGGCGTGCTCGATGTTGAACACCTTGCGCACCAGTGAGAAGCCATTGGAGTGGATTCCGGTGGAGGGCAGGGAAAGGATGACGTCCCCCGTCTTTACCTGGCTGGGGTCCAGCATCTTCTCCTTGTCCACAATGCCCACGGCGAAGCCGGCCAGATCGTAGTCCTCCGGCTTCATCAGGCCGGGGTGCTCGGCGGTCTCGCCGCCGATGAGGGCGCAGCCCGCCTGAACGCAGCCCTCGGCCACGCCGGAGACGATGGAAGCCACCTTCTCCGGCTCATTTTTGCCGATGGCGATGTAGTCCAGGAAGAAGAGAGGCCGTGCGCCGCAGCAGATAATGTCGTTGACGCACATAGCCACGCAGTCGATGCCGATGGTGTCGTGCTTGTCCATCAGCTGGGCCAGGCGGATCTTGGTGCCAACGCCGTCGGTGCCAGAGACCAGCACCGGCTCCTTCATCCCGGCCAGGTCGGGGGCGAACAGACCGCCGAATCCGCCGATGCCGCTGACCACCCCGGGAATCATCGTCCGGGCCACGTGCTTTTTCATCAGCTGTACGCCCTTGTAGCCGGCCTCAATGTCCACGCCGGCGGCGGCGTAGGACGCGGAATGGGAATTTTCCATAATAGAAGGAACCTCCAATCATTGTAAATGCAGTGTAGGGCGGGACGACCTCGGCCCGCCGTGTATCCGTGACGGCGCGCCGGGTCGTCGCGCCCTACAGAAGCGGATTTACTCCTTCCCGCTCCAGCAGTAGGTACACACCTTACTTTTATCGATGCCAATGGCCTCCAGCAGGCCGTCCAGGGACTGATAGCCCAGGGAGTCGAAGCCGAATTTCTCACAGATAGCCTTCAGCATACAGCCGCCCCGCTCCGTCTGCGCGTCGGCGTACTCCTCCAGGTGCTTCTGGCCCTCGTCCCCCTCCAGCTCCTGGATGGTGCGCCGGGCGAGGAGGTCCATATCGGAGTTGCCCCGGGAGAAATTCAGATACTTGCAGCTGTACATAATGGGGGGGCAGGCGGAGCGCATATGGACCTCCTTGGCGCCGGACTCATAGAGGAAGTCCACCGTCTCCTGAAGCTGGGTGCCCCGGACGATGGAGTCGTCCACAAAGAGCAGCTTCTTGCCCTCGATCAGCTCGGGCACTGGGATCTGCTTCATCTTGGCCACCTGATTGCGCACATTCTGGTTGGCGGGCATAAAGGACCGGGGCCAGGTGGGGGTGTATTTGATAAAGGGGCGGGCAAAGTGGACTCCGCTCTCGTTGGCGTAGCCGATGGCGTGAGGGACCCCCGAGTCGGGGACGCCGGCCACATAGTCCACCTGGGGCAGAACGCCCCGCTCCCTCTCGTCCCGGGCCATGATGGCGCCGTTATTGTAGCGCATGACCTCCACGTTGATCCCCTCATAGTTGGAGTTGGGGTAGCCGTAGTAGCTCCACAGGAAGGCGCAGATTTTCATCTCCTCCCCGGCCGGGGAGAGGACCTCAAAGCCGTTGGCGGTGAGCCGGACAATCTCTCTGGGGCCCAGCTCATAGGCGTCCTCATAGCCCAGCTTGTGGTAGGCGAAGGACTCGAAGGAGACACAGCAGCCCTTCTCATGTCTTCCCACCAGAACGGGCAGCCGGCCCACCCGGTCCCGGGCGGCGATGATCTCCCCCTGGTCGGTGAGGATGAGCAGGGTAAGCGAGCCCTGAATCGCCTCCTGGGCGTGGAGGATGCCGTCCACCAGATTGTCCTTCTGGTTGATGAGGGCGGCGGCCAGCTCGGTAGAGTTGACCTTGCCCGAGCTCATAGCCATAAACTGGTGCCCGTGGTCAGAGAAATACCGTTCCACCAGTTCCTCGGCGTTGTTGATAATGCCCACGGTGGTGATGGCGTACAGCCCCAGGTGGGAGCGGACCAGCAGGGGCTGCGGGTCGGTATCGCTGATGCAGCCGATGCCGGCGCAGCCGTGGAACTTTGCCAGGTCCTTCTCAAACTTGGTGCGGAAGGGGGTATTTTCGATGGAGTGAATCTGCCGCTGAAAGCCGTCCCTGGCGTCATGGATAATCATGCCGCCCCGGCGGGTGCCCAGGTGGGAGTGGTAGTCCACCCCGAAAAAGATATCAAGGGAGACGTCCTGTGTAGAGACGGCCCCAAAAAAGCCACCCATTGATGTTCCCCCTTATTTGCCCATCAGGCGCTTGCTCATCTCCTGATAAGCGCCCTCCACATTGCCCAGGTCCCGGCGGAAGCGGTCCTTGTCCAGCTTCTCCCCGGTCTTGGAGTCCCAGAAGCGGCAGGTATCGGGGGAAATCTCATCGGCCAGCACGATGGTCCCGTCAGAGGTCTTGCCGAACTCCAGCTTGAAGTCCACCAGGGTGACGCCGCACTCCAGCAGGGTCTTTTTCAGAAAATCGTTGACCTGGAAGGCGTACCTCTTAATCAGCTCGATCTCCTCCCAGGAGGCCAGCTTGAGGGCCACGGCGTGGTAGTCGTTAATCAGGGGGTCGTGGAGGTCGTCGTCCTTGTAGGAGAACTCAATGGTGGGGGCGTCAAAGACAATACCCTCCTCCACGCCGTACCGCTTGGCGAAGGAGCCGGCGGAGATATTGCGGATAATGACCTCCAGCGGGACAATGGTCACCTTTTTTACTACCGTCTCCCGCTCGCTCAGCTCCTCCACAAAGTGGGTGGGCACGCCGGCCTTCTCCAGCTGCTGCATAAGAAAGTTAGTCATCTGGTTGTTAATGGCCCCCTTGCCGGTGATGGTGCCCTTCTTCAGGCCGTCAAAGGCGGTGGCATCGTCCTTGTAGGAGACGATAACCTTATCGGGGTCCTCGGTGGAAAATACCTTCTTGGCCTTGCCCTCGTAGAGCTGTTCTTTTTTTTCCATATTAAATCAACCTTTCATACAGTAATTTGTTCTTCAGATGCCCTTCATCGCCATACCGGCAATTTCATCAACGGCGGGTTCCCGGTCCTTCAGATCGACAAGCTCCTCCCTGGACATTATTTCAGACATACTGGCGTGCCTCTCTCATGCCTTCAGCTCCGATTGGAGCCTGGCCTCCTTCTCGGCGATCTGCTCGGCCATCTTCTCCCGGGCCTCATCCAGCCTTACGGCCAGCGCGTCGTCGGAGACGGCCAGAATCTGGGCGGCCAGAACAGCGGCGTTTTTGGCCCCGTTGATGGCCACGGTGGCCACAGGGATGCCGCTGGGCATCTGAACGGTGGCCAGCAGGGCGTCCAGCCCGTCCATAGTCCCCCCCTTCATGGGGATGCCGATGACGGGCAGGGTGGAATTGCCGGCGAAGGCGCCGGCCAGGTGGGCGGCCATGCCGGCCGCACAGATGAGCACGCCGAAGCCGCTGGCCCGGGCGCTCCGGGCGAACTCCGCGGCGGCGGCGGGGGTGCGGTGGGCCGAGAGTATGTGCGCCTCGTAGGGGATCCCAAGCTCATCCAGCTGTCCGCAGCACCCCTTGACCACGGGCCAATCGCTGTCGGAGCCCATAATGACGGCGACCTTTTTCATAAAAACACTCCTTTGAAAAAAGTTTCAGGCCATCTGCGGGCACAGACAGCCTGTATAGATAGACGGTTAACGGGGAATTTTGGACAGATTGGGGCCGTGGCAGCCGTGTACGCGGTAGCGGGCAAAACAAAGCATAGCAAAGACCCCTTTCTGCCAGTTTCACTCCCATTTTATAGGAAGCCCGCAGATTTTGCAAGAGGGAGAAGCATTTTCGTAGATTTATACAAGAAAACGGGACAGGCGGACAGAATCCGCAACAATTCCGCAGGCCGGTTCACAGCAGCCCCGCCGTGGTGAGGATACGCTCCACCTCCCCGGCCCGCCGGGGCCAGGAGGCCTCAGCGGCCCGCTCCCGCCGCCGCAGGGCAAGGCCGGGGGCCTCCCTCAGGGCGTGGTCGCACAGGGTCAGGAACTCCTCCTGGTCGTGGGCGCCGTAAACCACATCGGCAAACTGCTCCACCTGGTCGGGCCACAGCATAGACACCACCGGCTTTCCGGTCGCCAGATACTCATACAGCCGGGGGGAGATCACATCGCCGAAGGGCTGGTCCTCCCGCAGCAGGTCCACCAGCACCTGGCAGCGGTACAGCCAGTCTGGCACCTCGGTGGCCGGCCTGGGGCCCGGCAGGTAGACATTGGACAGCCTGTCCAGCTGACGCAGGAAGGGGTTCCCCTCCTCCACGGCCCCCAGCAGCAGAAATCCCCAGTCGGGCCGGGCCTGGGCCGCGTAGAGGATGGGGGACAGGTCCAGCGACGCCCGGATGGTGCCCGACCAGCCCAGAATGGGGGCGGTCACCCCGGGCATCGGGTCAAATCGGGAGGCTTCGGGCTGAAAGAGGGGCAGGTTCAGCCCGTTGGGCAGCAGAGCGATGTTGGCGCTGCAGGGGGACAGCCGGTCGGCCAGCAGCGGAGATGCGGCAAACACCACATCTGCGGCCTGGGCCAGACTGCCCTCCCAGCCTGGGGGCAGCTCGTCCCAGATCCGGTCGCAGTCATAGACCAGAGCGCCATAATCCAGCTTGTCCAGCAGATGGATCTGCCGGGGATTGGTGGTCCACAGCAGCGGCTCAGAGAAGTGCCTGCGCTCGGCGGTCTCCCGCACAAACCGGCCCACCCTGTTCCAGGCCATCTGAAACAGCAGCCTGCGCGCCTCGGGAATCGGGAAGGGAATGGGGGGCATCGTGTAGGCCGTCACATTGGGCCGGACCTTCTGCCCCTTCCTTCGAAAAGAGACGTCCCGCCAGTTTTTGGCGGGGGAAAAATATAAAATCCGCGCATCCCTCAGCCTGGAAACAAGCTGCTGCGTGCGCCCGGGCAGCTTGTTGGACCAGGATTCGCTGGACAGGCAGAGAATTTGCTTCACTGGGAAATACCTCCGAAAAAAGGTTGACTTATAGAGAATTTACTCTTATTATAATATAGTTCAAGCGAGGGGTCAAGTAAATACCGGAAGGGAAGTTTTTAGATGTTCGATGCCCTGCTCCAGCTGGATGGCGGTATCCTGCTGTGGATTCAGGAATATGTGAGAAGCACCTCACTCAGCGTAGTGCTTGCGCCCTACACGATGCTGGGCGACGCGGGATTGATGTGGATTGCCCTGTCGCTGGCGATGCTGTGCTTCCGAAAAACGCGAAAGGCGGGGGCGCTGGCCCTGTGCGCCATGGCGCTGGGGATGGTGGTGACAAACCTGACCATCAAGCCGCTGGTATCCCGCCCCAGACCCTGGCTGGTGGTGGAGGGGCTGGGCCACATTGTGGAGGAGAACGATCCAAATTCCTTCCCATCGGGACATACCTGCGCCGCCTTTGCCGCCGGAATGATCTGGCTGCGGACCCTGCCCTGGAGGTGGGGGAGAATTACCGCTGTGGTTCTGGCGGCTTTGATGGGCCTGTCCCGGCTGTACGTGGGGGTCCACTACCCCTCCGACGTACTGGCGGGCGCTGTGATAGGCGCCCTGTGCGCCTGGGCCGCCTGGCGGGCGTATGAGATTGTTGAGGACAGAAGAAACCGCGTCTATTGAACCAAATATAAAAATGGAGGAAAGCATTATGTGGAAAAATGTCGGCTACTACAACGGCGAAATCGGCCCTCTTGAGGAGATGAAGGTGCCCATGAACGACCGGGCCCTCTACTTCGGGGACGGCATCTACGAGGCCACCTGCGCGGCCAACCGCGTCCCCTTCGCCATTGAGGATCACCTGGACCGGATGTACAACAGCCTGCGTCTGCTGGAGATTCCCTTCCGGATGGAGCGGGAGCAGGTAAAGGCGGAGCTGCAGAAGGTCCTCGACGCGGCGGAGGACTCCCCCGTCCACTTCCTGTACTGGCAGATCTCCCGGGGGGTGGCCCCCCGCAACCACGTATTCCCCGGCCCCGAGGCGGAGCCCACCCTGATGGCCTTTGTCAAGCCCCACACCATGAAGTCCATGGAGAAGCCCTACAAGCTCATCTCTCTGGAGGACAACCGCTTCAAGCTGTGCAACATCAAAACCCTGAACCTGATCCCCAGCGTGCTGGCCAACCAGCGGGCCCTGGAGGCGGGCTGTGACGAGGCGGTGCTCCACCGGGGCAGCCGGGTCACCGAGTGCGCCCACAGCAACATCTCCATTCTGAAGGACGGCGTTTTGCGCACCGCCCCCACCGACGAGCTGATCCTGCCCGGCATCACCCGCAAGCATCTGCTGGCCCTGGCCCGGGAGAACGGCATCCCCACCCTGGAGGAACCCTTCTCCATGGTGGAGCTGATGAACGCCGACGAGATCATTGTCACCAGCTCCAGCGCCCTGTGCATGAAGGTGGAGTCCATCGACCGCATCCCCGTGGGCGGAAAAGACCCCCAGCGCCTCAAGCTCCTCCAGGACGCCTACCTGGCCAAATTCCAGCGGGAGACCGCGGTGTAAGACCAATTCCTCGCCGCCGGGCCTTTGCCACATCGCCGGGGAGAAAGCCCTCCTTCCGCCTCTTTCTGAAATAAGGAAAGCACATCCTGGAGCAGTCCAGGATGTGCTTTTTTCATCGTCTCATGTCGTCGGTGGCGGGATTGTCGATGAGCGCGCCGTCCTCCCCGAAGCGGGACCCGTGGCAGGGGCAATCCCAGGACCGCTCCTGCCGGTTGTACTTCAGGGCGCAGCCCATGTGGGGGCAGCGGGGGGCGGTGGGGGTAAGCAGGCCCAGAGCCGACTCCCATCCGTTCACCGCCAGCTGCGGCCGGAGCACCGTCCGGGAGGGGTCAAAGGCCGGCGCGCAGGGGTGATCCCGGCCCAGCGCCATATCGGTCAAAATCATGGCGGCGGCCATGGAGGAGGTCATCCCCCACTTGTTGAAGCCCGAGGCCACATAAAGCCCGGAGGTGCCGCCGGAGTACAGCCCCACATAGGGCGCGCCGTCCAGACTCATGCAGTCCTGGGCGGCCCAGCGGGCCGCCACCCGGGCTTTAGGATAGTGCCGGGCGGCAAAGGCCTCCAGCTCCCTCCAGCCGCCGCCCCCCTTCCCGGTGCGGTGTCCGCCGCCGCCCAGCAGGAGCAGGTCCCCATAGTTCCGGAAGGACAGCCCTGTCTCCGCCTCGTCCACATACATCCCGCCCACATCCAGGGCATTCTCCAGGGCCAGCACATAGGAGCGGTGCTGATACAGCTTTAAAAAATAGCCCCCGTGCTTGTTGAGCAGCGGAAAGTGGGTGGCCACGATCATCCGCTCCGCCGAAATGGTCCCGCCGCTGGTCACCGCCCGGCCGGGCAGCAGCTCAAGCACCTTGGTGTGCTCAAAAATCCGCAGCTCCCCGGCGATGCCAGCGGCAAATTTCAGGGGGTGAAACTGCGCCTGGCCCTCAAGCCTCACCGCGCCCGCCGCCGGAACGGGCAGCGGCACCTCCGGGACGAACCGAGCCGGGTATCCCAGCCGCTCCAGCGCCTCCAGTTCCTGGTCCAGCTTCCTCCGGCTTCCGGTGGCGTAGACAAAGGAATCCTTCTCCTGAAAATCACAGTCTATGGTCCGGCACAGCCTGCGGTACTCCTCCAGCGCCGCCAGGTTGGCGTGCAGATAGAGCTTTGTCCTCGCCAGCCCCAGCTCCTTCAGCAGCCTGTGGTAAATCAGCCCGTGCTGCACGGTTAGCTTGGCCGTGGTATTTTTGGTGGTTCCGCCGCATAGCCGGTCCGCCTCCACCAGAACGCAGTCCACCCCGGCCTGGCGCAGTCTCCAGGCGCACAGCAGCCCGGCCATCCCGCCGCCGATCACCAGAACATCGGTCCGCAGGTCCGACCTCAGCGGCTCAAACCGGGGCAGCTGAGCCGTCTTTGTCCAGATTGAATCCATCCCATCACCTCGATGGGATTAGGTTGGCCGAAGATTGCGGAAAATATGCCTCCCCCCGCCAGCTCAGCCCTGTCCTCTGGGGTGGCGCAGGTAGGGATAGGCCGCCCGAAACAGCGAGGCGGTCAGCATCGCGCCCACCGCCAGAGCGGCGGCCATCCCGAAGGTGTGGAGCAGGGTATCCAAAAACCGCTGAATATCCCCCTCCACGCAGTAGCTCATGGCGTAGTAGATCCCGCCTCCGGGCACCAGGGGCAGCAGCGCCACCAGCAGGTAGCCGGTCACCGGACAGCGGCGCAGCCGGGCCATAATCTCCGAATACAGCCCGATCGCCGCCGAGGCCAGGAAGGCGGCAAAAATAGTCTTCCCGGCCAGCAGATAGACCAGCCAGCCCAGCGCGCCCCCCACGCCGCAGATCAGCTTGCCCACGCCGTGAATATTAAACACCAGCGTAAAGCCCAGGCAGGCCAGGAAGGAGCAGATGCAGGGCAGGGCGTAGTCGAACCAAATCACATTCATGTCAAACCCTCCAGTCCCCGCTTCTAAAATATCCCGCCGATGGACAGCCCCGTGGCGGCCCCGATGGCGATGGCGGCGGCCGTCAGGATGGACTCGGCGGCCCGGCACAGGCCCGAGATGATGTCCCCCGCCATAATCTCCCGCATGGCGTTGGTGAGGGCCACGCCGGGCACCAGCACCATCAGCACACTGATGGTCACCGTGTCCACATTCGTGCCCAGTCCCCCGCGCACCAGCACCAGCGACAGCAGCGAAGCCACCGCGCTGCAAACCGCCGTACGGAAGAAGCTGTTTGAGCCGATCAGCCTGCGCCCATACAGCAGGCACAGCCCCACCGCCAGCCCGCCCAGCAGGGCGGCAGCCGCGTCCGACGCCCCTCCGTTAAAGAGGGGGGAGAAAAAGGCCGGCGCGATGCCATAGCCCATCAGCACCTTCCAGGGGGCGTACCGCGGGGTACTGTCCGGCAGGGCGGACACCAGCGCCTGGGCCTCCTCCACAGGGGGCCGCCCGGCGCACAGCTGGCGGCACAGCCCGTTACAGCACTCCAGAAGCTCAATGTCCGTGCCGTGTCCGGCGATCCGCCTCATCCGTGTAATGGGGTGCCCCTCCGGCGTGGTGATGCTGACAATCACGCAGTTGGGAATGGCGAACACCTCGGGGGCCTCCAGACCGTAGGCCTGGAGCAGCCGGCGCACCGACTCCTCAACCCGGTAGATTTCCGCCCCGCTGTACATCAGCCGGCAGCCCAGCTCCACAGAGACATTGAGCAGCTTGTCATAATCCATAATGGTCTCTCCTCAAAAAAGCCGGAGCAAGCGGCCCTCACTTGCTCCAACGCGTCACGCACTGATAAAAAAGCCGGAGCAAGCGACACAAGGCTTGCTCCGGCGTGGTGCCGGTAGTCGGACTCGAACCGACACGATGTCGCCACCAACGGATTTTGAGTCCGTCACGTCTACCAATTCCATCATACCGGCAGGTACGGGAGGTATTATACACGATACACGCCTTTTTTGCAAGGGGGCAGCGAGAACTTTTTTACAGACGAACGCCGCCCCTTGCGGGGCGGCGTCTATCACTGGCATACTCCGCCGTATCACTTTACGGGCTCAAAGTCAGCGGCGGGGCGGCGGCAGATGGGGCAGACATAGTCCTCGGGGAGGGAGTCGCTCTCATAGATAAAGCCGCAGATTTTACACACAAAGCCCCGGGGCTTTGCGGTCTCCTCCGGAGCGGGGGCGGGCTCCTCCCCCTTCACCGACGCGGCCAGCGCCCGGGCCAGGGCCTCCAGCTCCCCCTCCTGTCCGGGGGCCAGGGCGGACTTGAGGGTAACAGGTGCCTCAACGACCTCCATATTCTTCATACCGCCCAGAATTTCCGCCATCAGCTTGCCGCTGGTGGGGGCCCAGGAGCCATTCTGAATGAGGGCCACCCTGCGGTTTTGCAGATTGTGGTGGGCCAGGTCCCGGAGCAGGTGCTCCATGGGGTCGAAGATACCGTTGTTAAAGGTGGGGGCGGCAAAGACGATGTGGCTGTACTTGAAGCAGTCGGACAGCACATTGGAGTAGTGGGAGACCGACACATCGTGCATCTCCACCGGCACTCCCAGTTCGGCCAGGCGGCAGGCCAGGATGTTGGCGGCGGTCTCTGTGTGACCGTAGATGGAGGCGAAGGGAATCACCACACCCTGGACCTCGGGCTCGTAGGAGGCCCATTTCACGTACTTGTCAATAATCTTGGAAAAATCCTTACGCCACACGGGGCCGTGGAGGGGGCAGATCATCTGGATATCCAGGGCGGAGGCCTTTTTCAGCAGGGCCATCACCTGGGGGCCGTACTTGCCCACGATGTTGGTGTAGTACCGGCGGGCCTCATCCAGCCAGTCCCGCTCCCAGTCCACCTCGTCGGCGAAGAGCACGCCGTTCAGCGCCCCGAAGGAGCCGAAGCCGTCTGCGGAGAAGAGGATCTTGTCGGTGGAGTCGTAGCTCACCACCACCTCGGGCCAGTGGACCATGGGTGCGGCCACAAAGGTAAAGCTGTGCCGTCCGGTGGACAGGGTATCCCCCTCGCCCACCAGGATGGCCCCCTTGGGGTCGGCGGCGTGGAACTGGCGGATCATGTTGACCGCCTTGCCGTTGCAGACGATGCGGGCCTCGGGGTGGCGGAGCATCAGGTCGCCCAGGGTGGCGGCGTGGTCGGGCTCCATGTGGTGGACAAAGATATAGTCCAGCCCCCGGCCGTCCAGAGCGTGCTCCAGATTCTCCATAAACTGGGTCTGAACCGCCCGGTCCACCGTGTCGAAGAGGACGGTCTTCTCGTCCAGCAGCAGGTAGGAGTTGTAGGACATCCCACGGGGGACGGGGTGGGCCGCCTCAAAGACGGGGTGCTGGCGGTCGTTGGCGCCGATCCAGATCAGGTCATCGGTGATATTGCGGGTACAATACATAGGTAAAGCCTCCCTTTTGTGCAGAAATATTTTCGTCCCCTATCATAGCATAATTTTCCCAAAAAGGCGATAGTATTTTTATCCGGAATCCGTTGCAAAAGAGGGGAGAATCCCGTATAATATTGCTCGAACTTTGGAAAGGCGGAGCGAGCATGTACCGTATTGATATTATGACATTGTTTCCCGATGTGGTGGGAGATATGCTCTGTGAGTCGGTTTTGGGCCGGGGGCAGGAGCGGGGCCACATCCGGATCGAGTGCCATCAGATTCGTGACTACACGGTCAACAAGCAGAAGCAGGTGGACGACTACCCCTACGGCGGGGGCCGTGGTGCGGTGATGCAGGCCGATCCCCTTTACAGGTGTTGGGAGCACATCTGCCAAGAGGCGGGGGAGCGGGTCCACACCATCTACATGTCCCCGGCGGGAAAGACCTTCACCCAGGCGGATGCCCGGCGGCTGAAGGACGATTACCAGCGGCTCATCCTGGTCTGCGGCCACTACGAGGGGATCGACGAACGCTTTATTGAGGAGTGCGTAGACGAGGAAATCTCCATTGGCGATTTTGTGATGACCGGCGGCGAGATACCCGCCATGGCGGTGGCCGACGCGGTGTGCCGCCTGGTGCCCGGGGTGCTGTCTGACCCCTCCTGCTACGAGAACGAGAGCCACTGGAACGGAATGCTGGAGGCCCCCCAGTACTCCCGGCCCGAGGTGTGGCACGGCCGCGCGGTCCCCCCCATCCTCCTGTCGGGCAACCACGCCAAGGTGGACCAGTGGCGGAGAAAGATGTCCATCCTCCGCACCAGGGAGCGCCGTCTGGATTTATACGAGAAGCTGGACCTGACCTCCAGGGAGGACCAGAAGCTGCTGAAGGAGCTGGAGGAGGAGGGGTAGGGGGCGGGCTCTGTAAATGCTGGCTGGTATGCCCTATAGGGCAGGGGTTCTACCCCTGCCTATCCCCGTAAGGGGATAAAATGGGATCGGCATAAGGCAAGGGCAGAGCCCTACATGCGGCACCGTTCCTAAATTTATGGGACAAGCGTGCGATATTTTTGAAATCCCCTTTACAACCCTTTAAAGGTATGGTAAACTAGTTGTCACAATCTAATTTAAAATACCACATCTGGAGTTGAAGCATATGAGTTTCAAAATTGTAGTGGACAGCTGCTGCGACCTGACCCCCGCCATGCTGAAGGACCCCGTCTTTGTCAAGGTGCCTCTGACCATCCAGGCCAACGGCAGCACCTTTGTGGACGACGATACCTTCGACCAGGCGGACCTGCTGTGGGCCATGCGCCAGAGCGAGGACGCCCCATCTACCTCCTGTCCCTCCCCCCAGGCCTATCTGGACGCATTTCAGGGGGCGGACGACGTGTATGTGGTCACCCTGTCTGCCCTGCTCAGCGGCTCCCACAACAGCGCTGAGCAGGCCCGTCTGCTGCTGGAGGAGGAGCACCCGGAGGTCAACGTCCACGTGTTTAACTCCTGCTCCGCCGCCTCCGGCGAGCTTCTGGTGGCCATGGCCATCCACCGGCTGGCCTCCGCCGGAATGCCCTTCAAGCGGGTGGTCACCGAGGTAGAGCAGTTCATCTATCAGATGCAGACATTGTTCGTGTTGGAGTCGCTAGAAAATCTGCGGAAAAACGGCCGGCTCACCAAGCTCCAGGCGGTAATCACCGGGGCACTGAAGATCAAGCTGTTCATGGGCGCCACCCCCGAGGGAGAGATCTGCAAGCTGGGACAGGCGCTGACCATCAAGCAGGCGCTGGCCAAGATGGTGGACAGAATCGCCGCTGACACCGCCCATGTGGGCAGGACGCTGGCTATCTGCCACTGCAACTGCCTGGAGCGGGCCTTTCAGGTGAAAGCGATGGTAGAGGCCAAGTGCAGGTTTGCTCATATCCTCATCACCGAGGCCGGAGGCGTTACCAGTGTATACGCCTACGACGGCGGCATCGTGGTGGCCTATTGACAAAAGAACCTGGATACAGTCATAATGCAGGGGCGCACAATGTGCGCCCCTACAAAACAACAAGGAGAGATCAATATGTCTATCAACCGCTCTCAGGCCTGGGACCTGCTGACCCGGTATAACAAGGAGCCCTTCCATCTCCGCCATGCCATCACGGTGGAGCATGTCATGGGCTGGTACGCCCGTGAGCTGGGCTACGGGGACCAGGCGGAGTTCTGGTCCGTGGTGGGCCTGCTCCACGACCTGGACTTCGAGATGTGGCCCGAGGAGCACTGCGTCAAAAGCCAGGAGCTGATGCGCCAGGCCGGTGTGGAGGAGTCCATCATCCGGGCCACGGCCTGCCACGGCTGGGGTCTGCGGGTGGACCTCAAGCCGGAGCACGAGATGGAGAAGGTGCTCTACGCCAGCGACGAGCTCACCGGCCTCATCGGGGCGGCGGCTCTCATGCGGCCCTCCAGAAGCACGGCGGACATGGAGCTGAAGTCTCTGAAAAAGAAGTTTAAGGACAAGAAGTTCGCCGCCGGCTGCTCCCGGGAGGTCATCGCCAAGGGGGCAGAGCTGCTGGGCTGGGAGCTGGACAAGCTGCTGGATATGACCCTGCGCGCCATGCAGGCGGAGGAGGGGGCCATCGAGGCCGCTGTGGCGGAGTTGGATTAAAAACGCCTTCCAGGGGTTGCAAACAGGGCAAAACAGTGATATAATGTCTGCGCTTATTATACAAGAAGGGGAAGATATTCATGTCCGGACATTCCAAGTGGCACAACATACAAAAGACCAAGGGGGCGGCTGACGCCAAGCGCTCCCAGATTTTTACCAAAATCGCCCGTGAGATGATCGTGGCGGTGAAGACTGGGGGCAGCGGCGACCCGGCCAACAACTCCCGTCTGGCCACCGTCATCGCCAAGGCCAAGGCGGCCAACATGCCCAACGACAACATCAAGCGCACCATCGACAAGGCGCTGGGCTCGGGCAACACCGACAGCTTTGAGAACGTGGTGTATGAGGGCTACGGCCCCAACGGCGTGGCCGTTATTGTGGAGGCCCTCACCGACAACCGCAACCGCACCGCCCCCGAGGTGCGCCACCTGCTGGACAAGTACGGCAAGGGCCTGGGGGCCACCGGATGCGTGTCCTGGTCCTTCGACCGGAAGGGCGTCATCGTCATCGAGGCCGAGGACCTGGATGAGGACGCCGTCATGATGGACGCGCTGGAGGCCGGAGCAGACGACATGCAGGCCGACGACGAGGTTTTTCAGGTCTATACAGACCCCGATGCCTTCCCCGCCGTCACCCAGGCTCTGGAGACCAAGGGCTACACCTTCCTGGAGGCCAGCGTGCAGATGGTGCCTCAGAACTACGTCAAGCTCACCGATGAGACCGACATTAAAAACATGGAAAAGCTCATAGACTTCCTGGAGGAGAACGACGACGTGCAGAACGTCTACCACAACTGGGACCAGGACTGAGCGGCCCGCCAGCTGCATCATAAAAATCCCCTAAAGCCGAGGCTTTGGGGGATTTTCCGTTCCTTCCCGCCCGACAAGAAATTTGTCGGGTGACTCATTACAGAAAACTCCTGTTTTTATAATATTGCAAAAGACTATGAGCCGCCCCGCCAAAGGCTATGAGCAGGATAAGCAGCCAGAATAACCCCTTGTCGCTCAGTAAAATCAAACGCAATGCAACTCCTGTTACTCCCCATGCAAGGGCCAAAAACAGCAGAAGCAGGCCATCAATCAGCCGGGCTTCTTTTTGACTTCGAACAAAAAGCCCAACCAAAAAGGTCCCCAAACAGCAAGCTGCCATCATTCCGTTAATGGCGCACTGCCAATTCTTCTGCGCCACATAATCCGCCCATTCCGAAGCGCTCAGAATACCAGCTTTTGAAATGTCGTTACATTCTTGAATATTCATCCATAAACACAGGAGCTGTAAAAGTGCCGCCGCTAAAACAAGCCATTTGTGCCACGGGCGCTTCCAATAGGTAAATTCAGGCCGAGTCTGCGGCTTTATTCCCATTCGGCACATCCTTTCTGTTGGAAAAGCCTCATAATAAATGGATTCTACCCTGATTGAGATTCATCCATTTCGCTTTTTATGGTGTTCTGAATCCTTCGGTCTAAACCAATACTATAAGCGACTGAAACGGTCAATAGAACACAAAAGACAGCTGCAATGCTAACAGGGGTTACAATATCGAAAACAAATCGGACAAAAAGGGCGCCGCCAAAGAAAATTACCAAAAGGATGATAGGAAGATTCGTCTTGACAAGGGCATATTTGCCATAAAGTTTAACGGCAGTTTCATTATAATGCTGATGAATGACATTTGCGTTGTCATAAGCTGTTTTAGACAAGCCGATATATAAATATCTGCCTGAAATAGCAATCGTGAGTACCCATTGCCACCAATCAGCCGATATAATGCCTAAAGCAAAAATGAGCAATCCACCTGCGCAAAACAGGCCAAAAGCAAATGCTGATTTATTGTAGATTCTCATATCTGCCTCCCCCTCTAATACTGATCTTGGCACTTACTTCAATCTCTTCATTCCCATTCTATTGTCCCTGTAGGCTTCGGCGTCAAGTCAAACAGCACCCGGTTGACCCCCCTCACCTCACCGGTGATCCGGGCAGTGATATGCTGGAGCAGGTCAAAGGGCACATTCTCCACGGTGGCGGTCATGGCGTCCACGGTGTTGACGGCCCGAATGATAACGCACCACTCGTCGGCACGCCTGTTATCCCGGACGCCCACAGATTTCAGGTCGGGGACAGCGGTAAAATACTGCCACACCTTCCCCTCCAGGCCGTTCTTGGCGAACTCCTCCCGGAGGATGGCGTCGGACTCCCGGACGGCCTCCAGCCGGTCCCGGGTGATGGCGCCCAGGCAGCGCACCCCCAGACCGGGGCCGGGGAAGGGCTGGCGGTAGACCATGGAGTCGGGCAGGCCCAGGGCCTTGCCGCAGGAGCGGACCTCGTCCTTAAAGAGCATCTTCAGGGGCTCCACCAGTTCAAAATCCAGGTCCTCCGGCAGGCCGCCCACGTTGTGGTGGCTCTTCACGGCCTTGACGGTCTTGGTGCCGCTCTCGATGATATCCGGATAAATGGTGCCCTGGCCCAGGAATTGGATGCCGTCCAGCTTGCGGGCCTCCTCCTCAAACACCCGGATAAACTCCGCGCCGATGATCTTGCGCTTCCGCTCCGGCTCGGCCACGCCGGCCAGCTTGTCCAAAAAGCGGTCCACGGCGTCCACATAGACCAGGTTGGCGTCCATCTCATCCCGGAACACCTTCACCACCTGCTCGGGCTCCCCTTTGCGCAGCAGCCCGTGGTTGACGTGGACACAGGTGAGCTGCTTGCCGATGGCCTTAATGAGCAGGGCGGCCACCACGGAGGAGTCCACCCCGCCGGACAGGGCCAGCAGCACCTTCTTGTCCCCCACCTGGCGGCGGATCAGCTCCACCTGATCTGCGATAAAGTTGTCCATATTCCAGTTGGCCTCGGCGCCGCAGATGGCAAAAACGAAATTTTCCAGGGCGATTTTCCGCTCCTCATCCCCGGCGGGCCAGGGGTCGTCCCCCCGGTGGTCCACCAGCAGGGCGGGGATATCGCAGTCATAAATCTCCTGCGCCACGTCGATCTCCACACCGTCCACCACCCGGTTGGGCCCGCCGTTGAGGATAATCCCCTTCACGTTGGGCAAAGCCTTCAGCTCGGCCAGGGTGATATCGTGGGGATGAATCTCCGAGTAGACCCCCAGGGCGCGAATCTCCCGGGCGATCTTGGGATTCTCCTCGCTGCCCAAGTCCAGTACAACAATCATATCCTGCTTCATAGCCATTCTCCTTTTGTATTTGTATTGTTACAATACCACAATTCAGTTTATATGACAAGGTCTGGAAAAAATTCCTTCACAAACTCCACATTCTCCACCTGGAAGGTCTGGCCGTTGAGGTGCTCCAGGGGTCCGGCATCGGTGGTAAACTGAAGGGTGAGCTTGTAGGAGTACAGCGCCTGGCCGTGGCGGCCGTATTTCCGATTATCCCGCTCGCTGCCGTACTTGCCGTCACCGATGAGGGGGTGTCCGGCGGCGGCGAACTGGGCTCTGATCTGGTGGGTCCGTCCGGTAATCAGGTCGCACTCCACCAGGGACAGGCCGTCTCTCACCCCCAGGGTTCTGTAGTCTGTCACGGCCGTCTTGGCCCCCGGCTCGGGCCGTGTCCGGACATAGACCTGTTTTTTCACCTCATCCTTAAAGAGGTAGCCCTCCAGCCGCCCCTGGACGGGTGACATACGTCCCCGGACCACACACAGGTAGCGCTTGCTGATCTCCCGGTCCTTGATCTTCTGATTCATCACCCGCAGGCCCTCGGCGGTTTTGGCGGCGATGACGATGCCCCCGGTGTTCCGGTCGATGCGGTTGCACAGGGCGGGGGCGAAGGAGTTCTCCCAATAGGGTGACCACTCCTTTTTCTGATACAGGTAGGCCTGGATATGGGTGAGCAGGGTGTTCACCCGCTCATTCTCGTCGGGGTGGACCACCATCCCCGGGCGCTTGTCCACCAGCATGATGTGCTCGTCCTCATAGAGGATGTTCAGCTTGGGCTGGTAGAGGGAAAGAAAGGCATTTTCCGGGGTGGGCCGGTCGAAGAACTCATCGTTGATGTACAGCTGGAGCACATCCCCCGCGTTGAGGCGTACATCCCGCTTGGACCCTCTGCCGTTCACCTTCACCCGCTTGAGTCGAATGTACTTCTGGGCCAGGGGGGCGGGGAGCAGAGGCAGGGCTTTGGCCAGCCAGCGGTCCAGCCGCTGCCCGGCGTCGTTCTTTCCGATGGTAAATTCTTTCATAGACGCCGCCTCCCATACCTTTCGAAGTGGCGCGCCGGGGTCGTCGCGCCCTACCGTCATCTGTCCGCAGGGCGGGACGACTCGGCCCGCCGCAAAATCGCTACAGGGACATTTCACCATATTCCGCCCCTGGTGTCAATAAAATTCGTAGAAAAATTTGAGAAAAGCATTTGACATTTGGGACAAGATTCTTTATAATATTCTGCGTACCATTCTGCGAGTATGGGGGCTGCCCCAGGGGAGGAACGCCATGCGCCTGGATCTGCGGGACATCATCCACGTCCCGGACGGGAAAAAGACGTTTCAGTTCCAGCTGGACCTGTCCGGCCAGAACTTCTACGGGAGCAAACCCATTGTCCACCCCGTCCAGGCGGAGGGCAGCGTGACCAACCACGCCGGCGCTCTGGTGCTGGAGGGGACGGCCCGCTCCGTTCTGGAGCTGTGCTGTGACCGCTGCGGGAAGGAATTTTCCCGGGAAAAGGCGGTATTGCTGGACAGCCTGGTGGCCCAGGAGCTGGAGGACGAGGAAAACGACGACATCCTTCTGCTGGACGGCACCGTGCTGGACCTGGGCGAGGCGGTGAGCACCGCCTTCATCCTCGCGATGGACACCAAAAACCTTTGCTCAGACGACTGCAAAGGGCTGTGCGCCAAGTGCGGAGCCGATCTGAATCTCGGCCCCTGCGGGTGCGGACCTGATGTTGATCCAAGACTGGCGGCCCTTGCGCAGCTGTTGGATAAGGAAGCTGAGTGAGTAGTAGATGTGCCCTGACCGGCACA
>Ga0209694_1000443_pt1 | contig 69629 bp, 58 predicted proteins | sample GluameincwithD2O_FD_187499 | JGI IMG/M metagenome (GOLD analysis project Ga0209694, IMG submission 187499) | Mouse cecum microbial communities from Vienna, Austria - Glucosamine amended microcosms incubated with D2O (SPAdes) (version 2) | ecosystem: Host-associated > Mammals > Digestive system >... | reverse complement strand
AATTGAACGGGACATAACAAGGACTGGCAACCATTATACCACGTTAAACAACCTCTTTCGAGGCTCCCAAGTTTACGAGTAGGTATAAAGAGTTGTTTACCCTTTATGATGTTATGTCCGTCGGCCTATGCCGAATCGTATAGTTGCAAAGTTAACATATTTTTATTTATAGATGGTTTGCTTTGTGTATTTATTTTCTCCGGTACAAATATAAAACAAATCTTTTACAATGACAAATACATGAAATAAGAATTTGTCATTATTAAAGTCCTTTGTTTTATGAAACGACAAAGGCGCAACGATAAATTGCTTGCTGCAATAGGAGAGAAGTTGGTAAAGATACGTGAAGCAAAAGGACTATCGCAACAAAAAGTTTATATTCATACCGGTATAGATATGGATATGATCGAACGCGGAGAGTATAATCTTACATTAAGCACGCTGTCAGACCTTTGCGACTATTACAATATTTCGATAAAGGAGTTTTTCGATGGAGTGGAAAATCCTTGATTAATGCGATTATGGACAAGCAACGGCATAATGAATCGTTAATGAAAGCAGTCGCAGAGAGATTCGCAGAGCTGCGAAAGTCTGCCGGCTTATCGCAAATACAAGTCTATCGTGAAGTCAGAATACATATCGGCCGCATTGAGTCGGGTTATTCCAATATTACGATAGGTACGTTTTCCGATCTTTGCAAATATTACAAAATATCGTTCACAGATTTTTTCGATTCGATAGAAACAGAGTCATTAAAGAATCAAGAATAATAATGTGTATAGGCATGGTTCAATGCGCTGCATTGAACTTTTATTGAAAATTATTTACGAGAATTATCGGATAAAATAAAGCCAGACTTTAATAAACCAGAATTGCAACAGACAGATCCCATATTGGTAGAGTCGATAGCCAAGCGTCTGCAAGAAATACGAGAGCGACACAAACACACTAAGGGTTTGTATTGCACGGTACCTGTTTGGCGATATCCGATTATGAACGAAAGGTAAAATCGCTGACATTGGCATCGATAGCCAAGTTCTGCCTATTTTACAATATCTCGCTCGACGAATTTTTCCATGGCATTACTTATCCGAAACAGACAAAATAGGAATGTTTTCATAAACGAGCGCACGTTTTCGTTAATCCGCACGTGAAGAAAGCGCCGATGGGTAGTACTGTCGTACGTTCCATTGGCGCATTCGAACGAGGCGAAGTAAATGCCGCCTTTTCACGAAAAAATCAGAGGTTGGGATTAATCTTACCCCACTCCGATATGGGAGGCAGGACACCCATAGAGATCACTTCGTCACGGAGCTTGCAGAGATGCTCGTAACTGCTCTTCAAGGCGGCATGCTCTTCGGGAGTGCCCTCGACGAACTTGTAGGTTGCGCCGTCGCGGGTAATGGATGTCTCCATAGCCATCATGATATTCTTGAACTCGGGGGTATCGACATAGACGCCGGCAGGCCAGCGGAAAGCCTCGCCGCCCATAGCCGCCGCGATCATCTCGATAGAGAGATAGGCAGGGCTCTGGAATGACGAGCGGCCGCGCAGGTCGATGATGTTCTTGCCGCCCTGAATGACACGCTGACGGAGCGCCTCCCAATCCTCGACGGGCATCTTAGTGCCGATAAGCTCGGTCAGAGGCTTGCCCGATATGGTGGTGGTAGAGGCGAATACGGCCATCTGCTCGCCGTGACCGCCATAGGTGCGGCTGTTGCATACCTCGTCGGGCGAGATATGGAAGTACTTTGCCAGCTCGCTGCGAAGACGGGTGCTGTCCAAAGCGGCCAGCGTGGTTACCTGCGACGGTTTGAGACCCGACCATATAAGCGTCACAAGACCCGTGATGTCGGCGGGGTTGAAGATCACGACGACATGCTTCACATCGGGGCAATAGCTCCGTATGTCCTTGCCCAGCTGCTCGGCAATGGCGGCGTTGCCCTTCAACAGATCCTCGCGCGTCATGCCGGCCTTGCGTGCGGCACCGCCCGAAGAGACGATATACTTGGCTCCGGTCAGCGCCTCGGCGATATCGGAGGTATAGGTAATGTTCACACCCTCGAAACCGCAATGCAGCAGCTCCTCGACCACACCCTCCAATGCCGGTGCGAACGGATCGTAAAGACAGATGTTAGGCGTGAGGTGCATCATAAGTGCCGTCTGCGCCATGTTAGAGCCGATCATGCCGGCCGCGCCCACGATAGTAAGTTTCTCTTCCGTAATGAATTTCATAGTATATATGATTTTAATGCCATGTATCGATATCCTCTATCTTGGATAGCCATCAGCAAAAACCCTGCAACGAAGCGCTATCGCCTTTTCTTATCGGCGAAGCGGCGCAGCCAGTTGTCGACGGCAGCGAACCACTCGTGATAATACTCGAAGTCGGAACGGCCGCTCCAACCGTGGCCTCCCGACGGAAAGATATGCAGCGACGACTCTATTCCGTAACGCTTCAAGGCATTGTAATACAGTGTACTGTTGACCGGCGGGACGAGCTTATCGTCGTCGCAGTGGATGAGAATAGCCGGAGGCGTGGATTCGTCGACGCGTTTATCCAACGAAAATTGCCCGGCGACAGCGGGATCGTCAGCATCCCTTTCACCGAGCAAATTTATGATCGTTCCGTCATGCCGTATCCCCTTCTCGGAAGATATGACCGGATAAACGAGTATCGAAAAAGAGGGCTTCGATAAAGAGAGGACACTTAAAGAAGCTGCCAAGTAACCACCGGCAGAGGTCCCCATAACACCAACCAACGAAGAATCGAAGCCCATTTCATCGGCCATAGAGCGCATTACCCGCAACGCCTCCTCAGCGTCTTCGAGCGGTATCTCCCTATGTCCGTTAGGCAGTCGGTAACGCACGCATGCAACCGTATAACCCGCATCGGCGAATCGCTTGCCGACCGAGAAACCGGTACCGACGGTATAATATCCACCACCGGGGAAGTATACGATAGCCATACCGTTCTTCCGCTCGGGGTTTGCCTCAAAGATCCACATATCGGTGCGCGTGGTATTTCGCCATGCACCGCGGCTCTGTTCCCACTCTTCGCCGCTCAGACCGTTGGAATGAGGGGCTGTTTCGTTGTCCCAAAGGACTAAGTGTCTCTGTTGTGCGAAGATGGCTGTTGCGAACAATACCATCGAGAGTGTCAAACCGAACCTTTTCATGTTAAAGAACGTACAAAAGTACTAAAATAAATTAAAAACAAAAATTCTTTTACCTATTTTTTTCTATTTTCGTAGATATGCACCGCTATTCACAAGCTCGCGCTGCAACATCTCCACATCGATATCGCCCGCGCCGATACCCTCCCTGGCGGCAATGGCGGCGGCACGGCCTGCGGCTTCGCCCATAGCCATACATGTCGACATCACGCGTGCCGAGGCCATAGCCTCGTGGCTGAGCGACGCGCAGCGTCCTGCCACCAGCAGACCTCCCACAGCGGCGGGCACCAGCGAGCGGTACGGTATGTCGTAGCAGTCGTCGCACCAGTAAAGCGTGCAGTCGCCGCCCACGGCATGATGAATATCGACCGGATAGCTGGCAACGGCCACAGCATCGTCGAAACGGCGGCACGCAAGGATGTCATCGGCCGTCAGGATATATCTACCGACTATGACACGGCTCTCGCGAATGCCCATGAACGGAGCGACGCACTTCATACGGGCATCGGCGAAGCCGGGTACGAAACGTTTCAGATAGCACTCTATGTCGTATATCTGACGGCGGGCGGCGATCTCGCCGCGTGTATAGCTCTCGGGATCGGTCGAGTCGACGCCGTTGACGCGCGACATGTTGACCCATATCTCGTCATCGGCGATACCGGTAATCAATATAGTGCGGGCGACAGGAATATCGATACCCGCTTCGCGAGCCTCGGCGATCTGACGGCGCAGACCGACGGTAATGAAGTTGCGGCGGCGGAACTGCTCGGCCGGCATAGTATCCATATCGTATATGTCGGGATGCTCGACTATGGCGCGGCGCAACGCATCGACATCGACGCCCTGCATCGCGAACATCAGCGTCGGCGGCTGCATACCTCCGTTCGCATCGCCCTTGCGGCACTCTACTCCGGCACGGAAAGCCACGTCGCCGTCGCCCGTGCAGTCTATGACCGTATGCGCGAGTATGGCCTCGCGCCCCGCCTTAGACTCGATTACCACGCCGCATACGTCGCTGCCGCGCTTGACGACATCGACGGCCATGGCATACATCAACACCTCGACTCCGGCACGCTCCATCGTGGCCAACGCCTCGCTCTTGGCCTGCTCAGGATCGATGATCGTCAGGCTGACATGCAACTTGCAGGGTACGTGCTCGCTCGCAGCCCCCTTGTCCCGAAGACGGCCGATGAAACGTTCGGGCGCACCCTTGATTATCGGGTTGCCCTTGCGGCCGAGAAAGCCCAGCACCGGCAGACCTATCGCGAGATTGCCGCCCAAAAATCCGCGGTTCTCGATAAGCATCGTGCGGGCGCCGCTCTCGGCGGCAGCTTCGGCTGCCATGATGCCGGCAGGGCCTCCGCCCACCACCAGCACATCGACTTCGCATCTTACGGGTATCTCGCGCGCAGGTTCCGATATGGTTTTGATTTCAGACATGTCGAATGTATTTATTATCGTTTACACAACAAAAGTATAAATAAAACCGCAAAATGGCAAACAAAACGAAAGGAAATAAAAATATTTCCGATATCTATCCGAAACAGCGCGTCCCGTTTTCCGCTCCAAAACAGGAGGATTGAGAAATCAATCCTCTTTTCTTTTGTCGGTCAGCGAGTTGCAATGTTGTCGCCTTTTAGTGTGTTAACGATCTGTTAACCGAACTTCTGCACTATCTTGCAGTAATTTTCATCTTGATAAAGAACCCGATACAAAGATAAGTGTTTTTATCTTATTTGCATATCACATTCTTTTATAAGATTTTTATTTGAAGTATATCGTTATGGATTCCTAAAACAAAATAGTCAAGCGATTTTTAGAATCGTTATAATAATTATCTTTGTAGGGCAAATAGTTATCGAGACAGATGGGGATAGTGAATTTCGTGAAAAATATAGGTCGGTCTAAAGCGCCGACTTCTACTACTACGCCGAATATAGATTCTGCAAATTACCCGACAGAGTATATTAGGACGTTGTCTTTCAACGAAGCGTTCAAAATTTTGCTGTCTCAAGACAAATTCATAGCCCGAAGCAACTATAAAGACCTCATCGAACAATATCGTGATTTATCGCAATTCTATGCTACGCTTGTTCAGTCGAACATATTGAACGAGTATGCTGCCAAACATAATCTCGATATGGAAGCCATCAGTTATTTTCGGGCGAAGTTCGATGAAATGGCTGACCTAGCAACGGAATCGCCGACTATCCGAAAACATAACGACACCTACATTTCGCGACATATCGAATCGGAGAATTCCTATCTCGACAACATACTCAAAGCCTGTGATCTGGCCATATCTCTCGACCAAGAGCAACGCGAAGTGGTGCTTTCAGAAGAAGATCATACGCTGGTAATCGCAGGAGCTGGAGCTGGTAAAACGACCACAGTCGCGGCTAAAGTGCGGTATCTCGTAGAAAAACGAGGCATTGATCCATCTCAAATTTTGGTAATCTCCTTTACAAATAAGGCCGTAGAGGAGCTACGAGGACGCATAAATGGCAATTTAGGAATACCTTGCCCCATTAGCACGTTTCACTCCATCGGCTATACGATTTTGCGTCAAGGCGAAGAAGAACGTAAAAAGATTGTCGAGGGCGGATATATGTACACGGTCATTAACAACTATCTGAAATCGTCCGTTTTGCGTAATCCCGAGGTGGTAGACAAATTGATTCTCTTTTTTGGTTCCTATTTCACCGCACCCTACGAGGGTGAAAAACTCAACGAATATTTCCAATTCGTCGCCAAAGCGGACTGTTCGACCCTGAAAGGCAATCTGCGCGAATACGTCCAACGAATCGTCGATCGCAAGACCTTGAAAACGCAGACATTGAACAATGAAATACTGCGGTCGATGGAAGAGGTGCGTATCGCCAACTTTCTATATATGTATCAGATAGAATACGAGTACGAGCCGATATATCAGTATCCTATTCTCGATGCGAACAAACCCTATACGCCCGACTTCCGCATAAAACAAGGCGACAAGATTTCATATATCGAACATTTCGGAATTACAGAAGACCATCGAAGCAATCGGTATACGCAAGAGGAGTTGGAGAAGTATGTTTCTCGAATCGACGACAAAAAGCAGGTGCACGCGAAGCATAAAACAGATCTGATATATACCTACTCGCAATATGCCGACGGTCGGGATTATCTGCTTCATCTGCGCGAACAGCTTATTGCGCGCGGTTATGAACTGAACAAACGCTCGACGGCGGAAGTCTATAAAAAGCTGATCGAAACGGAGGAGAGCAAATACATTACACGGCTGACCTTTTTGATATGCACCTTTATCAACAACTTCAAGACGCAGGGCTACGGATTGGAGAAATTCGCAGAGTTCAAGGCTGCGAATAAGAATGTCCGCACCAAGTTGTTTCTCGACATCTGCAAAGTATGCTTTTATGAGTACCAAAAGGTATTGGAGGAGCAACATTGCATCGACTTCCAAGACATGATAAACGAGTCTGCCGAGTTGATACGCCAAAAGCGTGTCGGCAAGGAACAGCTCGATTACAGATATATCATTGTAGACGAATATCAGGACATTTCACGGCAGCGTTATAACCTGATCAAAGAGTTGTCGCAGTTGTGCAATGCCAAAATCATGGCAGTAGGCGACGACTGGCAGTCGATCTATGCTTTCAGCGGCTCAATTCTACCGCTGTTCACCCGATTTTGCGAAGCCGTCGGTTATGGGCAAGAGTTGAAAATCACACGCACTTACCGTAATGCTCAGGAGATAATTGACATTGCCGGAACATTCGTACAGAAAAATTCGGCGCAAATCAAAAAGGAGCTTGTCTCTCCGAAGCGAATCATCAATCCGGTTATCATTTACCCGTATGTCGAAACTTTCGATAAAGGAAAGGAGCGGCCGGAAGGCGGCAAATACCACTATCTGGGAATCGCAGTAAACAAAGCTATCGAAGAAATATTGGAGTATAATGCGGCCGAAAGAAAATCCCGAATCGCATCCATCCTGTTGATTGGTCGCTATGGGTTCGACGCGAGGAATCTCTGCTATTCCAAACAATTCAACTACGACGAGAAAACGGGGAAAGTTTATTCGGTAAAATACGGAAACAAAATCAAGCTCCAATTTTTGACGGCCCACAGTTCGAAAGGGTTGAGTGCCGATAACGTAATTATCATCAATGCAAAGGATGAAATCTATGGTTTCCCGTCGAAAGTGGACGACGACCCCGTGCTGAATTTGGTCGTGTCGAACGATACCTCGTATAACTATGCCGAAGAGAGACGGTTGTTCTATGTGGCTCTTACCCGAACCAAAAACCGAGTATTTATCGTTACTCCCGAAAAACGCCCCTCGGAGTTTATCAAAGAATTGTTGAGTGATCCGAAAAGCTATCCCAATGTTACGCTGCAAGGAGAGCTGAAAACCAACCTCGCCATCTCGAATGTCGTGAAAGATCGTTGCCCTATATGCGGCTATCCGATGCAATTTCGGTGGAATAAAAATTACGGATTAAGACTATGGATTTGCACCAACGATCAGGAAATCTGCGGATTTATGACCAACGACAAGCGCGGCGGTGAGCTATCCATTCAGAAATGCGACTGGTGCAAGGATGGCTACTTGATTGTCAAAGGTGGCCGCAGTGGCCCGATTTTAGGTTGTACAAATTATAAATCGGACAAATCTGGATGCGGCCGACTGCTCAGTCTGGAACATTATCGTGTATGGAGAAAGGACGACTTCGGCATGGAAGATCCGTCGAAAGATAGACCTGCTTACTTCTGTATTCCTGAATCTTCCGCAGGGAACTCACAAGCTCCTGAGATGATTCCGGCAAAGGCAAATCCTGTGATGAAGAAAAAGGCTGAAATCTACACGATCGGCTATTCGGAACGAATGATCGAGAAAGACGGATTCAAAGTGCTTGTAGATGCGAATGGCGATATACTTACCGACATGGAATTGCTTGCCAAGTTGCGCACCCTTAGGCAGACCCTCGCGCAGGAAGCCGGAGTGGCAGCGTCTCGCATCATGTATGATTCAGTATTGGTACTATTGGCGACGGACAGGCCGATGACCCGCGAAGAGTTTATTGATATAAAAGGAGTTACTATCAGTACGTATCTGCGATTCGGCGAACGATTCATTGCCGAAATCAAGAAACACGTTGAATCCTAATTACAGAAAAAGCGATGCGTTACACGCATCGCTTTTTCTTATTGGTAAAACTAAATATATTACAAATCATCCATTGCCGCAGAACGAACAGTATCCGTATTTATCTTGTCGTAGTATTTGAGTAAAACGAAATACTGCCCAAAATCACCTTTCTGCAAAGATAACTGGATGTCGCCTTTCGTCGTCTCAAAGGTTGTGTACCAAATGCAGCGATCCATCATCAGTTCATGCAATTTTTCATTGTTCGCATTCGGGTTGGTTCTCCCTTGAAACTGCTCCACCACCTCAGTTGGTTCGCCATATTTTTGAGTTAACATGGATTTAAGATGGTCATAATCTCTTTCCAGCGAGCTCCAATTATCGTGCGAGGGTAAGATTACACCGATTGTGCTGACTACATTTACAGCTTTCAGCGTGGAAACGCCTACCGTACAATTTTTGAAGCCTGCAAAATCGCCTTGCAGAATAGCTGTACCGTCCTGCGTCCCAAGATACGAAAATCCGGCAGCTTTCATTTTTGCCACATATTCATTAAGCGTTCCGTCAATAGGGACTCCTTTGAAAGATAGATGCTCTGATTTGTCTTGCGCCAATGAAATAAGAATTGTGTTTACAAAAAACAATAAAAAGATTAACCGTTTCATAATAAGATTGTTTGAGTTATTTTTATTTTGCGAATAAACCATCTAAGGCGCGCTTTATCGCTTGACGAATATCGTCCGCTTCGGTCGAGCCCTGTCCCTCTGCGGTGCAGGAGCAGAACATTTCGTGCGTATACGCCGATATGAATTGGATCGTTACCTCTATTGTGTAGCCTAATCCACGGTTTCGCCTGCCACTTTCGCCATAGTTGATAATCAACGTTTCCTTGGCTAATTCTGGGCTCAAATCAGGTAATATTACGTATCCTTTCTGAATCAGTATTCCTGCAATGACATCGCTGGGGTTGACGCTTTTGGTCGTCGATGATCCGTAGATTCCATACTGTCCTCCGTAGGTGCTTCCCGTACTGGACGTTAATTCCTTAGTAGGTGAAATGTAGGCATATTTGAACATTTCAATCGGAGAATTTTTTACAACTACCGGAGCTCTGAGTGGGGCACAAGCATTCATCAGTAGGATGATGCAAATCGCCAAAGTCAATCTTTTAAGCAAAATCATACCTAATAAGTTATATGTTCCCCAGCTCCTACAAGAACCATTATTAACCACGAAGCGTGGAACTGCAATGCCACGTCTTTATTTGGAGGTCGTAGGAAACCTTGCATACAGATGTAGTGATAGCAGCCCACGCTATATGCGTGAGAACCACTATGCCATCTGAGTATGCAATTTGAAAATTTCCTACATTTATAAAGTAAGATTCGGAAATGAAAACAAGAGCTAATCAAATGAAGATAAAACACCGTTATATCAATATATTATAACGGTTATTGTGTTTTCACTTGCTTGCAACCTTTGCAGTTGCTTGGTTCTTTTTCGGAGTATTTTTGTTTCTTATTTGTTCCTTGATTCGGATTATTCTTTCTACCTTTGCGGCAGTAAGAACGAGCAAAAAGTAAGAATTATGCCCCGAGTAAAGAAACCCGCGAAAGTCAAGGAGCCGATCCGTCTTCGGATGAAAGAATTAGCCGATGGCAGCAAAAGTTTGTATCTCGACATATACCGTAACGGCAAGCGGTCGTATGAATATCTCAAGATGTACATTATCCCTGAAACGGACGATAATGCCCGCAAACGAAATGCGGCAACCATGACGGCGGCCAATACGATCAAGTCTCGGCGTATCATCGAACTGACCAACGGCGAAGCGGGAATCAAGCGTGCCGATGACAAGGAATCGGTGTTATTGCTGGATTGGATGAATATTTACATGGAGAACCAGCAGAAACGCGGCAAGAGAGACGGACACCAGATCAAGGTCGCTATCCAAATACTGAAAGACTATGCGGGGGGAACGGGTAACGATGGATCAGGTGGACAAAATCTTTTGTCAGGGATATATCGACTATCTTTTGACTGAATACCGCCCGCAAGGAAAGCCCGTCTCGAAATTTACGGCGCAGAACTACTATCGGGTACTGAACGGAGCGTTGAACGCCGCCGTCCGTGCCGACGTAATCAAACTGAATCCCTTTACGAAAATCGGCAACTCGGACAAGATACACCGTCCCGAAAGCAAAAGGGAGTATATGACCATCGAGGAACTTCGCGCATTGATCGCCACTCCGATGAAGAACGAGGCGGTAAAACAGGCTTACCTGTTCTCCTGCTTCTGCGGACTGAGGATAAGCGATATAATCAGTCTGAAATGGAGAAACGTCTATGTGGATAACGGACAATATCGGTTAGAGGTTGTGATGCAGAAGACGAAGGAGCCGATTTACCTGCCGCTTTCGCCCGAAGCATTGCGGTGGATGCCCGAACGGGGCGAGAAGTCGGCGGAGGATGCGGTGTTCGACCTGCCCTCTACGACGCATATTAACATCCGGCTCAAGCCATGGGCGAAAGAGGCGGGTATCGACAAGCGGTTTTCGTTTCACACGGCGCGACATACGTTCGCCACGATGATGTTGACACTCGGTGCGGACTTATATACGACCTCAAAATTGCTCGGCCATACGGACGTGAAGATGACGCAGGTATACGCCAAAATCATCAATCGCAAGAAAGACGAGGCGGTCAATCTCGTGAATGGACTGTTCGATTGATTCGGAATCGAGCACGGTTCGGAAAATGGTTTACTTTGCTACGGGGGCGTATAGAAGAAAAAGAAAATAAACCTTTTTGCGGGCTGAATATATAGCCCTGAATAAAGCCGGCAAATGCAATGGCATGTAGCATAAATACATCCGGGAAGAAATGAATATTTCCTCTATAAGAGGTGTTCCTTGTATTCTCTGCTTATCTTGAACGTTTGTTGCGAGACCTTGACAAAGTAGCAGGGATATGTCGCCTCGCAATATGACGGTTATAATAGGGGCATTCTGCAACCTTGCAGGGCTTATCCTATTACTTCCCTCAATCCGGATAGCTTTCAAAACCGCGCTGCAAATTCTTTTCTAAGTTCCCTCTTATCGTTAAAATTTTGATGGGCGATAAATAATTGCTGTTCCTGCAGCGAATAGACCCTTTGTTCATTTGTTTTGCCGAATCCAAACAGCCCACTATCGAACAATCATATAGCCTCTGCTTGCAGATTGAATGGCATTGCTCCCGACGATGAATGTCTGTTGGGGTATTAGGCTACCCCGACAGTTGTCAGGCTGTACAGCAGGCAAGATGGATCAACTTTGCAAATGGCAGATAAAGTTAAACAACTGTAAGTCTGTCAAATTAAGTTAGCCAATGCAAAGGTTTATGAGTTGCAAGCAGCGAATGGACACACAAATATAGAAACATCATTCTTTGGGTTGTCGAACGATCCCTATATAACAATACTTTTTGCAGGCGGCCTTTAATCCATAAAAAAGTTATCCAAATTAAGACTTTGTCATTTAATTTGCTATATTTGCAAGGAAATTACAAATTTAGGGGATAAAATGGTACTTGAAATTCGTCTGAGCAACTTCTTTTCAATTAAAGATGAGGTGGTGCTGGATATGCAGGCAGCAAGCATCCAGACTAAAAAGGCAAAGGAGCTTGAAGAAAATACATTTGTATGCAGTGATGAGCGGCTACTTAAAACTGTTGCCATTTATGGTGCAAATGCATCAGGAAAAAGCAGTCTTATCAAGGCTATTCGCGCTTGTGTGGGAATGATATTCTCATCTCACAATTACAACGAGAATACGATATTTGCCTTTACTCCGTTCAAATTCGGGGGCATTGGCAAGCCAAGTACATTTTTCATTCGCTTTCTTCTTGAGGGGATCGAATATGAATATTCTTTTGAGCTCAATAAAGTTGAGATCCTGAAAGAGGCACTGTATTATTATCCGAATGGACGTCGTTCACTGGTATTTTCTCGCGATGAGACAAAGGGACCCGACAAAAAGGATATCTATGAATTCCGTTCGGTAATTCGCCGCCCGATGGATGTTGCTGCCAATACGTCCAAGAAAACGCTTTTTGTGTCGCGTGCCAGTCAGATGGACCGAGATGTCGCAAAAGATGTTTTTCGATATTTCAATGAGCGTTTTATTCTGAATTATTTCGGATATAATTCGTTCTCTGTCGAGCGCTTGCTGAATGAGAACAAAGAGCAGTTCCTTAATGTGCTGCGAATTGCCGACAGCGACATTGTCAAAATCGACAGCCGGCACGAGAATAAAGTCCTGTCTACTGCAGTGATTGACCCTGCAGACAATCAAATATTGTCAGTAGAAGATATTCAGAAACCACAGCTGGTCATTACGACCTATCACAGGAATAACCCGGATGTCCCTTTCAACTTTTTTGCAGAAGAGTCTGATGGAACACAGCGTTTATTCAGTATGATGCTGACGATTCTGGATATCGTCAAGAATAATAAAATCTTGTTGATAGATGAAATCGAGACGCAGCTGCATATAAAACTGGTAGAGTATATTATCGGTTTGTTCAATAAAAGCGAATCGGCGCAGCTGATATATACTACACATAACACATACCTGCTTAATACCAACAAGCTGCGTAAGGATCAGGTGTATTTTGTCAACAAACGGGATGACGGGTCCTCGGATTTGTATTCGCTGTTTGATTACAAAGATTTCCGCGACGGACTGGATGCAGAGAAGGCATATCTGCAAGGTCGTTTCGATGCCATTCCGTATATTGACGAACAGACGGATAGTTTTATGAAATAGACACTGATATGGGACGACAAATAAGAAAATCCAAAGGCAAAACAATGAAGCCGAACTTCTTTGTTTTCTGTGAAGGAGAGTCTGAGGTTGCCTATATCAGTCACCTCCGTTCACAATACCGTGCGCCTATTCAGATTATCCCAAGAAAGAGCGATTCGAACATATCCGTTCGGTATATAGAGAATTGCAAGCGGGAATATATTGTGACCAAAAATGATAAAACGTTTCTAATGTATGACCTTGATGTGGACGGAATGTTAGCACACCTGCAAAGTATTCCGGATGCGGTAATGCTGGTGTCGAATCCATGTATTGAGTTGTGGTATTTGCTGCACTTTGAGGAGTGTCATGCTGAACTAACTCAAAACGCCTGCATCAAGAAACTAAAAAGACATCTTGAACACTATGTAAAGGGAACTTTGGCATTGAATGAGAAACAGCAGCTGTCCGACAAGACATCAGAAGCAACGGCAAGAGCCAAGGTGTTGGAGACATATAATAATCCGTCAACTACCATCTATAAAATGATAGAACTGCTGGAAAGTTTGTAATTTAAAGATCATGGAGAATAGAGAAATAACATTAGCTGATATCTTTCTTGACGTCTTGTCAAAATCACAAGATAAAGGTGCAAAACTAATGGCAGAGCGAATAAAGGCAGCTATTAAATCGCCAGAGATATTGGAACTGGTAAACATATGTGTTATAAATGCATTGGGATTTAAATCCAAAATCAGCAGCAAAACCGTAGATGATGCAATCGATGGTATTATCAGTTTTGTACACGCTGAAATTGACAGCAGCTCTTTATCGGGTGATGACAAAGAGAAAGAAAAGAATTCATACAAACAGTTTGCAAAAAGTCTCGGTAAAATTTTAAAAGAGAATTTAAGGGCGGCGCAACAACTAATATAGAAGAAGTAATTACGGACATCTATAATTGTTCTGCAATATTTTCAAGCAGCTGGATATCGGCAGGTAGTCGGAGGTCGGATTCATGTCTATTGAGGTAAAACTATGCACATAACAGTATATGTCAGCAGAGCATATTCAGTCAAAGGACAGGATAATTCTATTTAATGGATTGTATCGTATTGACGTCTTCGATTTAGACTCAAACCCTTTGTGAATTTCTTGAATCAGCGCAGTCGGCATCCATTTTTTTCGCTCAGAAACTCACGCAAGCCTTATTTACCGTAACTACACATGCGAATATTCGATTGCAGCAATAAATTACAGTGGCTGCGCCCACGATTTACAACTCAGACATCATAGAAATTTCGATGATTATTCAAACTTCACAGTTCAGTGATGCTGGCCGTGAACGTTAAATTTGACGTGAAAGATAGAAATTAACAGCATCTGTACTGCTTTGTGCTAATTGGTTTTAGCATAGCGCTTTAAGGTGCGCTTCTAATGATTGAAACTATTTGATTAATGGTTTGTAATAATTGGGATTTATTTATTTCGCATTCCCATATTATAACAACTTTCCATCCTAACTGCTGAAGCTTCAATATAGTTTCTTTATCTCTTTGTTGATTGCGGAGGATTTTTGATTTCCAGTAGTCTACATTTGATTTTGGCTGAACAAAATGCTTGCATCCTTCATGTCCGTGCCAGAAACATCCATTAATAAAAATCACCGTTTTGTATTTGGGCAAAACAATGTCTGGTTTGCCAGGCAATTTGCTGACATTGATCCGATAACGATATCCTCTGCGGAAAAGCTCATGTCTTACAAGAATCTCAGGCTTGGTATTCTTGGACCGAATATGCGACATACAGCGGCGGCGTTGTTCTTGAGTTAATGTATCAGGCATTTTGATGCTTATTATCTTTTGGTAAAGGTAGTGATTATTTAAAATATTTAGGCTTGCTGACAAACAACATTCTGCATTCTTCAGATCTTATTCAAATGAAAACGGTTACAGCCCTCTGAATTATTTTCATTTAGTCAATCTCTGTTTGTGGAAAAAATGTATCTTTGTAAAATATGATTCAGCCGATTGAATACATTCAGTGTGCTGAAGAGTGGTAAAAATGCAAGATGCAAACTACAAAATGAAGAAGCCCAACAAACAGCTGATTGGCATAGACCTTTTTGCAGGTGCAGGCGGATTAAGTCTGGGTGCAGAAATGGCTGGTATATCCATGCGGTATGCAGTTGAAGCAGACACTTATGCCGCAGCCTCATATAAAAGAAATTTTAAGAATGCAACCGTTTTCTGCGAAGATATAAAAAAACTTTCAGCTGATAGTTTAAATACTCAACCGGTTTTTATAATAATGGGCGGCCCTCCATGTCAGGGATTTTCTCTTTCAAACACAAAAACCAGAGATATGTCAAATCCAAATAACAGGATGTTTGAGGAATTTTTGCGTTTTGTTGATAAAATTGCTCCAACATGGTTTGTATTTGAAAATGTATATGGCCTGACAAAGTTTAAAAACGGAGAGGAGAATATACAGAATCATATAGAAAACCGATTTAGACATATTGGCTATACGGTCAGATCAAAAATACTGTATGCATCTGATTTTGGCGTGCCGCAGCGCCGGAACAGGCTGTTTATTGTTGGGAATAGAAATGGGATAGATTTTGAGTTCCCCAAAGAGTTTGATTATTCAGTTTCTGTTGATGAGGCGATTAGCGATTTGCCGGTTCTTGAAAATGGAGAAATTCAAATGAAAGGGGAATACACGGTCCCTTTTGAGCAGGCGTCTCCATATGCTCAGTTGATGAGACAAAAATCAAAAGCCCCCACCCAGAATATCGTATCACGCAATAAGGACTATGTAGTTGAACGCTATAAATACATTGGCCAAGGTGAAAACTGGTCTTCTATCCCCGACCATTTAATGGGGAACTATGCCGATAAAAAACGATGCCACAGCGGAATCTATAAACGATTGATAGGCAGCAAGCCGTCGGTGGTTATATCGAACTATAGAAAAAGCATGCTTATCCATCCTCATCAGGATCGAGGGTTGTCTGTTCGTGAGGCGGCCCGGCTGCAAAGTTTTCCCGATGATTTCATATTTGAAGGCCCCGTATCGTATGTTCAGCAGCAGATTGGCAATGCTGTTCCTCCGTTGCTTGCCAAAGCTGTTATGAAGAAGATATTGACTTATAAATAACATTGCAGCTATGGGCACTTATAAAGAGAATATTCCTAAAGCCGATATGCTGATGGGGTCGATGCGCTCAATGGGTTATTCGTTCGAGTCTGCAATCGCTGATGTTATTGACAACAGCATTAGTGCCGGGTGCTCATATGTTTATCTGCTTTTCCCAACCGATTCTTTCCAAAAACAGGCTGTGGGTATTCTTGACGACGGCTGCGGACTGTCTCGTGAAGAACTTTTCGAAGCAATGTGCTATGGCAGTTCTGCAGCAGAAGCAACCCGCTCTGAAAATGATTTAGGAAGGTTTGGGCTGGGACTTAAAGCTGCATCATTGTCTCAATGCCGCATATTGACTGTTGTGAGCATGCAGGACGGAGAAGTCAGTGCGTATTCGTGGGACTATAATTACATACTTGAACACAAAAAATGGTTTGTTAACGAGCTGACCGCTGATGAAATATCAAATCTGCCGTACATAGAGAATCTGCGAGAAGCAGGAAAGACAAATGACAGCGGAACTCTTGTGATATGGGAGGATTTTGATGTGTTGGAAAAGTCGAGTCATGGACAGGTCTTCAGCACACTTCGTGAATTAAGTGATAAGGCGCAGGAGCATGTGGCCCTTATTTTCCACCGCTATATCTCGGCGAAGAAACTTGTTATCTGGGTTAACAGCGCAAAAGTAAAGGCACAGGACCCATTTCTTGAAGGCAATGCCAAAACTACGACGAAAAAAGAGCTCGCTATTGCACTGCGGGACAGCCAAGGTATTGAACGGCTGATAAAAGTGCGTCCGTTTGTGCTGCCTTTCGGCTCGGACCTGACAGAAAAAGATAAAAAACTTTTAGGCGGTACTGATAATCTGAGAACAAGACAGGGTTTCTATATTTACAGGAATCAGAGGCTTATTATTTATGGAACATGGTTTGGGCTCAAACGCAGTGAACTGACAAAAAATGCCAGAATACGCGTAGACATCCCCAACTCTCTGGATGATATTTGGGGCATCGATATTAAGAAACAGAATGCGTCAATACCTAAATCAATTCAGAACCAGCTTAAAAAGACCGTTGAAGAAGCAATGGACATTTCTGTTAGAAAACAGACGCATCGCGGCCGCAAAGATAATTCGGAAGATAATATAAGCCACATTTGGGATAGAATGCGCGGCAGAAATGATGCCTACTACTATCAGATCAATCGAAACAGCCCCCTCTGCAAATATGTAATGGAGCATATCCCTGACGATGCAGCAGATATTGTCGAGACTCTGTTATCTGAAATAGAAAAGGGAATCCCGGTGCAGGATATATATGTGGACAGATGCAATGATGCTATTGTTGTAGAGGATAAAGTGCAATACCTTGAAGATGATTTTCAATTGGGTATTACGCTGATTGACAAAATGGTTAAATACGGCAGGGAGCTCAATGACGCTGTTGATACTATTATGAAAGCCGAGCCATGGTGCTGTCTTCCGCAATTGAAAGAAATGCTGATAAATTATTATACAAATGAAGATAAGCAGCGATGAGTTCAATGATCTCATTATGGTAATCAAACGCCGCATCGGAGCAGACAAGCGAAACGGGAAAACCATAAAATACAAAGATATTGACTCTTACATAGACAAGGGTCTTGAATTTATTCCAATCAGTCTGACTGCTGAGGACAGGGCAGAAGTTTTTCGCGCCATCGAAACAGAAGAGGCAATAAAACACACTAAAGGCAATTGTATATTCGACGACTATGATGATCCTCACAATTGGTATGAGCATGCAGAAATCGAAGATGAGCATTTCTGGAGGCTGTACAGCAAATATCTTCTGGAAGAATCATCGCTGGATGACAAGAGTATAGATATTTTAGGCAAGAAGACTCTTCCTGCCATAATGAATTGTCTTTGCAATCCGAAAGAAGCTCACGAGGGAAGGCGGCTGGTTCGCGGTTTGGTTATTGGTGACGTTCAGTCTGGAAAAACAGCAACGTATTCCGGTCTGATATGCAAAGCTGTTGATGCCGGTTACAAAGTTGTCATTTTGCTTGCAGGCATAACGGAGAATCTTCGCCAGCAGACTCAGGAGCGTATTGACCAAGGCATTGTAGGCCTTGAAATCAAAAAAGATGATATAACAAAAATAGAGAAACCCAAACGAGTCGGTGTCGGCAAATATGACAAACAGTTGCTGGCATCGTCTTATACTACTCAGTCATCAGATTTTGTCGGACAGAAAGACAGTATTTTTGTGTCGCTTGAAGCACAGCGTTCAGTTGTACTGTTTGTTGTCAAGAAGAATGTATCTGTTCTTACAAAATTGCACAACTGGCTAAAGAACAGCAATTATGATCATTCGGAAGAGTGTGTCAATGCTCCCTTGCTGCTTATAGACGATGAAGCGGACAATGCATCTGTCAATACGAGCAAAGATGAAACGAATCCAACAAAGACAAATGCCATTATAAGGAAAATCTGCAATTTGTTTAAAACTGCATCGTATGTCGGTTTTACAGCAACCCCATTTGCAAATGTTTTCATCGATCCGGATTCTGTTGATGAAATGAAAAATGCAGATTTGTTCCCGGAACATTTTATATACACACTGCCAACCCCCTCGACATACATTGGAGCAAAGCAGATATTCAATGCCGGCTCCAAATATTATCGCAATATAAGACATATCATTGATATTGATGAACCCGACTATGGAGATGAATGCTGGCGTGATTGGGCTCGCACCCACATTGATGAATTGAATGCGGGAACATTCTATTATCGGCATCAGAAAGAATGGAGCGGTATCCTTCCCGATTCGTTAAGAGAGGCTGTTTATTGTTTCTTTTTGGCGAATGCTATTCGGGATTTGCGAGGACAAAGTTCTGCGCCGAGAAGCATGCTGGTGAATATGTCTCGATTCGTGAAAGTGCAAAATGTGATTAAGGAAGAGGTAGAACACATTTATGATGAATTTAAGAGTATAGTTGAAAAAGATTTCAACAGCGATTCTCGCAAAAACACGAATCTGCCTCTCTATAAAGAATTGAAGCAGTTGTGGGATAAGCATTACAGTTTTGTCTCTGATGTTTCATTTGAGAGAGTTGTCAGGAAAGAAAACCTTTTCAAAGCAATTGAACACATAAAAGTTCTCGTAGTAAACGGATTAAAATCAAGCGGAAAGCTTGACTACAAAGAAAATCCGTCATTGCGGGTTATTGCTGTCGGAGGAATGGCATTGTCCCGAGGCTTGACCTTGGAGGGGCTGCTGACAAGCTATTTCTACCGCAATACAGCTACTTTTGATGTTTTGATGCAGATGGGGCGCTGGTTCGGATATAGAAAAGGATATGAAGATATTTTCCAAATATGGACGAGCGAGGAAAGTGCAAGCTGGTATGATGAGATTTCTATGGCGTCAGAGGATTTGAAGGAAGATCTGAAAGAGATGTTTGCACAGCGGCTGACGCCAAAGGATTTCGGAATTAAAGTGCGCGACAATTGTCAGGAGCTGCAAATCACTGCAGGCAATAAGATGAGGCAGTCCTTCAATCTGGATATACAGGAATCCTATTACGGCAATATATATGAAACACCGTATATCAGTCTGAATGCGGCTCACAACACTCTTAATCTCGAGCAAGTGACTTGGCTGGCGGAGGAGCTGTTTAAAAGAAACTTGTCGTTTGACAGATTCAAAAACAATACGTCTCTGATAGTAAAAGATGTGCCGAAAGATGTTGTAACGGCTTTTGTGAAAAATATTAAAAGCTCAAAGGTTAATCCGAATTTCAACACTGAATATATTCTGGATTTCATAACAGATGAAAACACTGTAGGATTAGAACATTGGGATATAGTTTTCCAAAGCGGCGAGTCTGACAAATGTTATGAAATACCGCACATAGCATCTGTCAGATGTGCAGCACGCACTGTCCATATTGAAAATAATGCTATTGCTGTAAGCTCGCGGCGCAAATTGCTGAGCACTCATGAAGGGACTTATGGACTATCTGAAGATCAGTTGAATATCGTAAAGAGAAAATGCAAAGAACAGTGGAGAAAGGAAGGTAAAAATGAAAATCGGGAAATTCCGAACAGAGCATACTTTGAACATTTGGCAGACCGAAAACCTCTGTTGATAATTATGCTTATCGAACCTGTGAGGACCGAGGGAAAAGATGAAAAGAAAAAGCTGTCTGAATACCGGGAAGCATTGGGTAAAGATAAAATGGCTGCTTTTGCCATAGGATTCCCTGATGTAAAGAGTGCTCAAAATGTAAAGCATTATAAGGCAAACAAAATATATTATCAGCAGTTTATGCAGGATGAGTCAGAAGACATTGAAGACAATGAAACAATACAATAGCCAGGATATATACAGTATCTTCTCTGAAGGATTTGAACAGGGCTTTTTCAAAAGAGTTGGAACAGCCGGGGATCTTAACACCTATATAGGCAAAGACGACAAAGGCCGGTATGCTTTCAAGTTCAAAGGGCAGTATGTTCCGACAAGAATATTTGGCTCCGAGGTGATATCTGTCGAGCAATATGAAGATGACAGCTCATATTCACTGTTTTTCTTGCTTGAAAAGGAAGAACTTCTTGAACGTTTCTGTACATTCTGCCAGGACCTTCTGTCCTCTCTTGACGGAATAACAGACCAGATTAAAGGCTATCGGGCTGTATGCAACAGATACGCATCATGGAAGCGTCTGTTCAAACCCAATCACGGAGACATGACTGAACCGGAAATTATGGGCTTGATCGGAGAAATGCTGTTTTTGAAAGACGAAATGATTCCGATGTATGGAACAGACAAGGCTATAGACAGCTGGACAGGGCCTGAAAAAACCAGTAAAGATTTTTCAATAGACAGCATCTGGTATGAAGTGAAAGCAGTCAGTGCCGGAAAAGATGCTGTGTGCATCTCTTCAATTGAGCAGCTGGACAGCAATGTTGACGGCTGTCTGGCCGTATACAAGCTTGAAAAAATGAGCCCTGGATATGACGGTGTTAAACTCAGCTCTCTCGCCAATGAAATTATGACATTGATAAGCAATGATTTCTACAAGGAAATGTTTGCAAGGAAACTGATGTCATACGGCTTTGACTGGTCAAGCGATTACGACAACTTTGTATATTCCCAAAGCTCATTTGCCAAGTATATTGTGTCAGAGGGATTCCCGCGCATTATGCGGAACAGTATTGCACTGCCAATTGTAAAAGTTCAATATGAACTCATGCTTTCAAATATAGAAGAATTTAAACAATCATAATAAGCACTGCAATGGAGATAGGCGAATTTAGAAAACAGTTTATGGAGCAACTCCGCTTTGATGCCGAGCATGAAGGGTCGGCGCCGGAGGCGCAGTTTATCAGCAGGGCTCTGGAACTTCTGGAAGATATAGGAGATGTTTCTGATCCTATGCCTATGTCCATTGAAATGAAAGGACGCCGGGGGCGAATAATGTCTTTTGACGCCTATGCTTATGATGAAGCTGATGGAGCGCTGGTTATGATTGCCAGTGATTTTGTCAATGAAATCGACAATATTCCCACTTTAACCAATACACGCATTGATGAATTATTCCTTCACATGAGGAATTTTATTGAAGAGAGTGTTGATGGTGATATATCTGCATATTGCGACGATTCAGACCAAGCCATTAATGTGGCAAAGGAGATAAAGGCGAAAGTGGGCAAAAGTATGCTTGCTACCGAAATATCCCGATTCAAGTTTATCATTCTATCCAATGCCATTCTCAGCAAACAGGTTAAAAACGTCAGCCGCGAGGAATTTCTCGAACGACCGGTAGAACTGAATGTGTGGACAATAGAGCGGTTTCATCAGACATATGCCTCTAATTCCAGTGAAATCATTGAGATTGCAACCAAGGATTTTGATTGTGACGGCATTCAGTATCTCAAAGCAGACATTGGCGAGGATGCGAACTATGATGCTTATCTGGGTATTGTTCCGGGAGAGTTTCTGGCGAAGATCTATTGCAAATATGGAAGCAAGCTGCTGCAGGGCAACATTCGTGCTTTTTTGAGCGTGAGAGGCAAAGTCAATAAAGGAATACGTGAAACCATTATAAAACATCCGGGAAATTTCTTTACATATAATAATGGCATTGCTGTGGTCGCCCGCTCAATCGGTTTTTCCGATGACGGGACCAAAATAGTATACCTTAAAGATCCCCAAATAATAAATGGCGGTCAAACTACGGCGTCACTGGCCAATGCAAAAATCAAGAAAGAGGTAAAGGACGGAGGCATGGATAACCTGTTTGTACCGATGAAGCTGACAGTGCTTAACGTTGATGATGATATGTCCGAGGATGATATTGAACGATATAACAATATTACCAAAACAATATCTCAGTGTGCAAACAGCCAGAATGCTGTGTCTGAAGCCGACTTTTTCTCAAACCATCCATATCATGTTATAATGGAGCAATTGTCAAGAAAGAGGATGGCTCCGCCGATAAATGGCAATCCATATCAGACAATTTGGTTTTACGAGCGTTCAAGAGGAAAGTGGGAGCAGGAACAAATGCAGCTCAGTCCCGCGGCTCGTGCAAAATTTTGCGAGAAACACCCTAAAAATCAAGTCCTCAAAAAGGAGAAACTTGCCAAATGTCTCAATGCGTTTGCAATGAATCCTCATGAGGTATGTCAGAGTTCAGCTATTAACTTCTCGCGATTCGCCAAAACAATTGACAGCCTGTATGAAACTTCCAAGGAGAGTATCAATGAGGTATATTTCTCAAGATGTGTATGTTCTGTAATTATCTTTGATTCATTGGACCGTCGCATAAATAAAGCGGACTGGTATCCGACAGGAGGTAATAAAGCCCAAATAATTCCCTATGCCATAGCAAAAATGATGGCTATGATTCCCAAGAACATGGATCTTGACTGGAAACTCATTTGGCAAAAGCAGGAAATGTACCCGGCTCTTGAAAAGGAACTGATGAAACTGGCGCATATTATTCATAATTTCTTTGAGGAGGAAGCACAAGGCGGATTGGTCAGAAGTATGGCCCGTCGTGCAGATACCTGGAATAAGTGCAAAAATCTGCAGCTGTCCTTATCGGACGAGTTTGTATCAACCTTAATCTCAAAAAATGAGACGAAGCAGGAAGAGGCTGCCGCTAAAAAAGAAAGGAAGTTCAGTCAGAATATAGATGCCTCAGTTGAGATATTTAAATTGGGAGCTGATTATTGGACTAAGGTGTGCAATGATTTATCAAAAGAGAATATACTGCCATATGGAGATGTGGCATTTATAGGCAGTATCGCAGAGTATATCAAGCGAAATTCTCTGCCGTCTGCCGCACAATGCAAGCGCCTTGTCAAGATTGTTGAGAAAGCCGAGGATAAGGGGTATATTATGCCATAGAAACGACATATAATCTTTGCCGCTTTAATCGGAGTGCCACTCCCGCTTCGAGATTCAACCAGCTATAAAAGACTCTTTCTGCTTGCAGTAAATAGGCAATTTGCCCGACGGCGCAAGGTGGTTGGGGTATTAGGCTCCCCTGAAAGGGATTTTAGTGGACATCGGGCAAGCCCGTTATGCTTTTTATAATCGGCAAATACACTACAAAGTCGGAGGAAATTTACATACTTAAAAGAGCTGCTATGCTGTACTCGCAGCGACCCCAAAGCCGACAATGACCAATACAGAACGAGGGTTGGAGAATTGCACATTCCCCAACCCTCGTTTCTGCTTCAAATAAACCTGCTGTTTTTCGTTTAGCTCTTTATAAGGCTCGAGTCTCAGTCCAGCTCAACCCTCGATACGACAAGCATATTGAATTGGATATTTCCATGAAATTATGGAGTATCGCCACCAAAATTGCAGCGAAAAGAGAAAATACGCAGTAACATTATCTTCTCTTTTGGCTGTACGTTTTCAGAAAGCAGAGAGGAAAAAGCCGAAAATTCAGTTTAGTTTGTGCATTAGCCTTATATAGGCTAAATCAAAGTAAACTATATTTAGAAAGGCATATTTGTTTTTCGGTGTGTCTATGCCGTAAAAAGCAATCATAGCCGAGAACAAGATGATGCGAAAAATCCGGGATGAAATAGAGCTTTTTCTCCTTTCTCCTTTGGCTGCAATAATAGGCGATGCGATTTTGCAGTCTTAGCCATGAAACAAGAATAAGCGTATGCGAGCCAAGTATCGCAGCTAAAAAGGCCTGCGAATACCAGCAAGTGAAAAGACAGAAAACAACTGCAAGATAAAAAACAGAGGAACGGCTTAAATCCTTGATTTTGTTTCTGTATTGTTGCTTGTTAGAACGATATCAAGATTTATATTATTGAATATTAGATGATTGATATGTGGCTATCTAAGACTTCCTACGTTTCCAAATACTTGATGAGCATAACGCTTCTTTTCATATGTCTGGAACGAGTTTCCCCAATCCCACTACAAAAATAATTAAAAGCCGTGATATTTTATCATTTTGCTTGCGTTTTCACAATGAAACTTTAAATTTTCAGCCCTTTATGGCCGTATTGTTTACGCGTAGGTTGGCGAAAGGTATTTCGTAATTTCGCGAACTTCTCTCTGCACCACTCTTTAAACGGTACTTTGTCTATGTTAAGTTGTAGTTTCCGTTTGTCAGTTGGATCGGTCGTTATTTGCGCTGTTACCCGTTTGACTGCGAATTTGCAGTCGTGTTCTTCGGAGTAGAGTTCGCCGCTGTATTCGAGCGGTTTGCCTTTGATAAGCGTCGCTGTTTGTTCATCATCGAAACCGGCGGTTCGGCAAATGTTTTCCATTCGTATCATCTCACGGAAATAGGGAAGCCACGTTACAGCTTTCGAGAGGGCGGCTTTCAGTAGCGACACTTCTTTTTCGTGCCGTTTCGTAAGGTTCGCCGTCTCGGTGGTATGTTGCGTCTGCATTGTCGTCAGTTCCCGGCTATGGTCGTTCTGCATGGTCTGAATCTTCGTTTGCAGGGTTTCGATGGTTTCTTCACGCGTGGCTACCTCCCGACGCAGGGCGATATTCTCCCTTTCCAGCGTCTTGACCTTATTGCTGCCGAACATCGCACCGACGCTTTCGGCGATGTTGGTTGCGGCAGCGGTCGCGGCCCCTTTCAGCCGTTCAGTCTGTACTTCCTTTTTCGCACGGTTCAGTTCCTCCTGTGCCGTCGTTTTTCGTTTTTGCAATTCCGTTACATCGGCTTTCAGCGTATCGGTCATTGCCTTCACCTCTCGGTAGAACTGCTGTGTGTCGACATGTCGTGCTTCGGAGCCTTCAATACCGCGTTGCAATCCGTATTTCGCCATTGCTGCGGCATAGGTGTTTTGGTATTCTTTTAGCTTGATGCGCGACATGACCTCGTCGGCGCACAACCGAGGTCGGGACGCCGATTTCGTGCGGTAGCATTTGGCTGCCCGCTCCTCCTGTTTCTTGCGTTTCCGTTCGGTCGTTACGATGGGCACGAGCGTCGCATGGATGTGCGGTGATGTTTCATCCAAATGCAGATCGGCCGAAATGATATTCTTCCTGCCGAACGTCTCGGCAAGGTATTTCATGTTGTCGGCGCACCACTCGTCCAACCGACCTCCGCGCACGATGCGTTGCATGTCGTCGGGACTGCCCGACAGCATGATGCGTATTGCCCGCACTTGGTTCTTGCCGACCTTGCGGGTAAGTCCTGCGGTCTCCAACCGATGTTGGATCGCCTGCGTGCGGGTATGGATACCGTCGGGATATTCGATGAGCCGACGGTTCAGGTAAGTTCGTTCCTCGTCGGCGTTCGATGGTTTGACCTTGCGTTCGATGTGGGCGGAGGTTCCGCTGTCGGTTCCGCGGGTCTTCTGCATATGGAATACGACATAGCCCATAGTCATGTGGTTTTAGGTGGTTGATGGGTTCGGGGAGTGCAGAGGGGCGAAGCTCCTTTGCCTTATTGGGGAATTTTCAGCGTGTCGAAGACATGCGGCTCGGAAAATTCCCTAATAAGCTATGCCTTTTGTAAAAAGGCGCGGGCGCGGAGCGGCCGAGTGGTGGATGACGATGCCGTTGTCATGCCCGTCGGCAGGAGGAACCTACGAGAGAGATCCGACGACCCGAAAGCCTGCGCCCCTGTGCGCCCGGAGGGATCCTCCCGAAATCCCATAGGGCGCACAAGGGGCGGCAGGGCCGAACCTCTCCGCCTCGATTTCTCTTTTCATCGTGCGAGGCTGTATTTGGCAGAATAGATGTCGGCCATCTCGTCGAAGCCTTTGGCTAACATGTCGTCCGTTACTTTGGCGTAAATCTGGGTCGTCTTGATGTTCGTATGCCCCAGCATCCGGCTGACCACCTCGATACGGATGCCTTGCGCCAGTGCATTGGTCGTGGCGAATGTGTGTCGGGCCATATGGTAGGTTATCGTCTTGTTGATGCCCACCTCCGCAGCGATTTTCTTCAATACTCGGTTGCAGTAGGCGATGTCGGGCACGGGAAGCACGAGGTTCGTCCCCGATACTTCGCGTTTATAACGGGCAATAATGCGTTTGGTAATGCCGCATAATTTGATTTTGAACGGTATGGCAGTCTTTTGGCGCCGCTTGACGATCCATAGATCGCCGTCGAACGAGCGTTGAATCATCTCCTGCGTCAATCCCTTGACGTCGGCATGAGCCATTCCCGTGAAACACGAAAAGACGAACATGTCCCGCACCTTGCCGTAGCCTTCGAATGCGAACTTGTAATTCATCAACGCCTGCAACTCGGATTCGATCAGATAACCGCGCTCTTTGGTCGTCTTTTTCGGATGGTAGTCGGCGAACGGGTTGCGGGCGATCATGCCTGCGTTGTGCGCTTTCGTGACAATCATCTTCAACGGCTTGGTGTAGATGCAGACGCACGAGGGCGTCAGCCCCATTTCGCTGCGCAGGTAGAGGTCGTAATCGGTAATGAATGTTTCGGTCAGCTCTTTCAACGGAATATCCCTGCGACGGAGCTTGTCGGCGAGGAACTCCGCCAGCCGCTTGCGCACGTTGTCGTACTTGCGGTAGGTGGACTGCGCACGATCGACACCGACGTGCTGCTTGAAGTCGCGGTTGAACTTATCGAACGCTTCCAGCAGCGTTTCGTACTCCTCGCCCATACCGAGGTAGGCTAACTTCACCCGCTCGGCCGTGACATAGGCGTCGCGGTCGGAGATACGCTGGTAATGCCGCTCGATTTGGGTACGGATATGCTCCAGCTTGCGGTTGACCGTCTGCGCCTCGTGGCTCTTGCCCGCAGCCTTGTTGGCTTTGGAATCCCATAAGGCAGGCGGCAGGGTTACGCGGCAGTTGACGAACGTGTTTTTGCCGTTCACCGTAAGGCGGGCATACACGGGAATGCGCCCCTCCTTCATGCGCTGTTTGTTCACATAGAACAGAATCTTGAATGTGTTTCTCATAACGGTTTTACAGATTGCAAAGTTAAGTCGTTATGAGTTCAAAATCAATATGAAAAATTACGCAAAACAGTGAATAAAAATCAGTTATGCGCACGTTCATCGCAAATGTACGGCTCGTACGGTTAACAAAAGCCGTTAACGATTTGTTAACTGAACTCCTGCTTTTCGATGCTCCGAACCGCCTAACCGACCGTTTGCAGAACACGGCATAAAAACGCATATGTCGCAATCCGTCAGTTTGTTAGCTTTGATTGGCGTCCGGCCGCGGCGGTAATCTCGTTTTCCGAATCATTCGCCGCAACAGCGCTCCGATAAACGGCATGAAATTATTCTCGGTACGGGCAGTACAATTCCCGATATTCGGCCTCGGGTTATCGGCATGTATATGCGCAAAAGATTTTTCGCCCGCATATCGCAAATAATTCGTTGAAAATTTTGTCGGGGGGGGGATTTATCTATATTTGTCAAGCAAACGAATCAAACCGTACAACTATGAAAAAATTACTTCTTTTGGCGGCAACGGCCGCAATGGCAATTTCGACAGTCAATGCACAGACCCCAGTAAAGTACCACGGCGAAGTAGATCTGGGATATTCTATCGGCGTCGGGACATTCTCCACCGGCCGTGCCAACCTGCACACGATACAGGGTGTTCAGGTCGGACGCTATTTCTCAGCAGGCTTGGGTCTCGGTCTGGACTACTACCACGAGTTCTACGACAATGGGGAATTGGCAATTCCTATTTACCTTAACCTTAAAGGCTATCTTCCCGTATCGGAGAAAGTAGCTCCCTATATCTCGTTCGACATCGGCGCAGGGATCGGTGCGACCAGTGGTTTAAGCGGACTTTCAGGATTGTACTGCACACCTGCCGTCGGCATCAGGGCCGGCATGTTCAAGGCTCAGTTGGGATTCAACGTACAGCGCATATCCGAATCGGGCATAGGGTTCAGTATGAACGCCATACAGATCAAGGTCGGCGCAATGTTCTGACGCGGTGCGGACAAACCGACGATAGGCATCACATGTCAGGCGCGCAGCAGAGCTGCGCGTTTTTTTTGTGCGCCGACACAATAAATGTATGGTCTATATTTTGACGGACGGCGTCGATTGTGTAATTTTACATCGACATTGCGGCGGAGTATCGAGGCCGTACTCGAACGAGAGCCGTCAGCATCACGAACATGATGAAAAAAGTAGTGGTATTTACCGGCGCAGGCGTAAGCGCCGACAGCGGCATAGCCACGTTCCGCGACTCGGACGGGCTGTGGGCCAACTATCGCATCGAGGATGTATGCACGCCCGAAGCGCTCGTGCACAACCGCGCGACGGTCATCGAGTTCTACAACAAACGGCGCCGCGAGCTGTTCGAGCGGCAGCCTAATGCCGGCCACTACGCCATTGCCGAGCTGGAACGGTATTACGACGTCGAGGTCATAACGCAGAACGTCGACAACATGCACGAGCGCGCCGGCTCGACACGCGTAACGCATCTGCACGGCGAGTTGATGAAGCTGCGCTCGTCGGCCGATCCCGATCTGATATACCCTATCGACGGCTGGGAGCAGCCGCTCGACGCCCGCGCCGGGGACGGCTCGCTGCTAAGGCCGCATATCGTATTCTTCGGCGAAGCCGTTCCCATGTTCGACACGGCGGCACGCATCGCCGCACAGGCCGATACGATGATCGTCGTCGGCACGTCGCTCGCAGTCTACCCCGCCGCCTCGCTCGTACACTATGTGCGTCCGGACATACCGATATATCTTGTCGACCCCGGGCAGCCCGACACACGGCTCATCCGCAACCCGCTGACCCATATCAAGGCACGCTCGGCCGAGGGCATGCCCCGTCTGCTCGAGCTGCTGCGCGATGAGGCTCGGTAAGGCATGGCGCCGCAAGGCCGACACCCTGCGCGAATACTGCCGCGCAGGAGGATACGACGACAGCGTGGCCATAATGATCGACTACTCGCGCCACTCGGGTCGGCGCCGATTCGTCGTCTGGGACTTCGTCGCCGGCCGCGCCCTGTGCGCCTACCCCGTCAGCCACGGCAGCGGCAGCGACAAGCCGCGCCGCCGCTCGGCCTACGCACGCTTCTCCAACGCCGACGGCAGCCACCTCTCCTCGCTCGGCCATGCACTCATAGCCGAACGCTACACGGGCAGCTACGGCATCGCCTACCGCCTCGACGGCCTCGACACAACCAACGACATGATGCGTCGCCGCTGCATCGTTCTTCACGGCTGGCCGCACACATCTTCCCGTCCCATATGGCCTCTGCCCACGGTCGGCAGCTGGGGCTGTCCCGTCCTCTCGGACGACGCCATGCGCCGCGTAGATGCCATTTTGCAGTCGCACAGCAATGTCATATTGTACAGCTTCGCATAGCACCATTCCGATAAACCGCCACTGACAATCAATGCCTATTGCACCACTTGCCGACAGAAATGAAAAAGTAAGCGCCGCTCAGCAGAAAAGCGCACATGATGATCCATGTAATTGCTGCCAACACATCCGAATCCATAGCTAAATTATTAAGATAAAACGTTTATTGATAGTGCGATATCAGTATATTCGCCAAACACCGCGCTTGTCATCGTCGATGTTCCACTGCACCTGCCATACACGTCCGTCGATCTGGTCGAGCAGAATAAAGTTATACGTATTCTCAGTCGGATAGAGAAAGAAACGCCCCGGCACCGCATCGCCCCCCTCGGCCAGCGGAGTGTCGTTCAATCGGTACTGCATGGCATTGCCGTCTATGCTGTATTGCACATGATTGATCTCTCCCGTTCTGGTATCCAATTTCAGGAACGTCCACCTGTTGTTCGTTTGAAACAAACGGTAATTGATATGGGCATCGGGTGAGGCTGCCGTGATTCTCGTATTCGACTCGGACATTTGCGCATTCGCATGTACGGCGAATGTCAATAAGAGTGATAATGCAAATAAAATTTTCTTCATAAGTTTCGTTATATCAATTTAAGTTCAGGCCGGCGACGACATCGCCCGACAATTCGCAGGCATCGCCATGCCCGAAAATATCCGCGACCGAATTATCCTCCTTCGACACTTTGTCGACAACCGCAGCCGAAACCTCTGACCCAGCAGCAGCCATATCATCTTCCGCCACCTCCGCACCGGCTTCAAAAACAGACACAACCATATCGCAGATACTGCCTGCCGACGGTGCATCATGCGAAGTATGGGCAGGCAATGACCGTTTGGCTCGCGGGGATTGAACCGTTACGTCAGCATGCGGCTGAGCATCTCCCAGCCCGAAGCGGTCGTATTTTCCGTCCACGACCTTATTTATCAACCTTTTGAATCGTTTGAGATTAATATCTGCATTGCTGTCGAGGTCGAAGCTCCAATACGGAGACAGATCCTTGTCGGCAATAAAAAGGGTTTCGCCGAAAGCGGTATTGCCGAGTCGATCGTCTGCCCTGAACCTATGCCGTATGCTCCAACCGCAAAACACCCCTTCTGCCAGATCGGCCGCACGCAGGCGTATGATATCTATCTGCTCGGCTATGGTCTCCCGCGCTTCGTCGTAATCAATATCGTTGTCGCCCGGAAACAATAAATATGGCGCATTATTGTAATACTCGTCCTCGGCTTCGATTATCCGAGCGGCGGCAAGCAGTATCTCCGGATCGTTGTATGCCGATACGAACATGCTGTCGACACGGGTTTTGACCGGCGAATAGCTCTCGGGGATAAATAGATTTTTAACCGTTTCGGTTTTTGCCAACTGCTCGGCACGCTGCTGCAATGACGGCTCGGATGTCGAACATGACACGCATGCGACAATCAAGGCCGCTGCATTAAATATCGATTTCATAAGATTGTCATATTCTATATTTCATCGAGATCGGCTTTGCGGACAACCGTCTTATTGGCATTATCGGTATAGACGATCATTATGCAACCGCTATCGAACTTATCTCCCTCGATAATTTTTACGACGATGCTACCGTGCGGCAGCTCCCACGATGCGATATAATTGCACGCATCGTGATATACCGCAGACATCTGATGGCCGAATCTTACAGCAGTATTATCATACATTCCGGTAAATGCCCTTACGATCTTCGTCGGTCGGCCATACTTCTCCGTATAAAGATCGACATATCCGTCAAACGATGCGCTGAGCGTGCTCCACGCCTCGACCGCTCCGAAAACTGCCGCAACACGCCATATCATGCCGTCGTCCGAACCAACAGGCATCACTATACAATCCCCACGCAGGAACTTACCCTTAAAGGTATTCTCTGCGACTTTGGAAAACCCGTCGGCAACGAGCCTGCGGCCGAACTCCTCGATGCTGCCCGAAATCGGAATACCCTTGAATTTGAAATGATCGTCTTGCGCCGACGAAAGACCGACGCAACAGATGAGGAGCGATACAATCAATAGCAGCCTCTTCATATACTATTTAACTTAGACGTCCGCGCCCCGACGAGGGTTATGAAAACAGAAAGCGTGGCGCCGAAACCTGTTTCGTGTAATCGGGTTCCGGAAAAAACCTCAGGGAATAAAACAGGCAACAGCCCACGCCTATCCCCATGAGGATACGACGCGGTAACAGTCAGCCATTCTCTCCCTTGAATTTTCCGGATTCGATTACGAGAACAAGCTACACTCTCCGTGTTAGAATATGTAACACAAAATTAAGCAAAAATTCCCAATATGTACTCTTGCCCCCGAAAAATATGTTCCGATTTTCTCGGGCGATGCAGCACAGGCTCCGGTCGGCGGCGGCAGAGGGTCTGTCGCATGACATGGGCAGGAGGATCATCGTCTGCCATTTTGTCACTTGCGGGGAGCCGTGGCATGACAACCGACTGCCGGCGACTGACGAAAAATGACGTGCACGGCGTTTGGCATATCTATTGCATGGGCTGAGGATGCAAACGAAAACAAACGTTTTCGATAAGCCGAGTGCAGAAGCGAACTTGTTCGGGCTATGCCGAGGCGAAGAAAAAGCAACGGAAATAAACAATTATCATAAACAGCAAAAACTCGAAACTATGGCAATCAAACCGCTTTCAGACCGGGTATTGGTACTTCCCAATCCGGCAGAGGAGAAGACCGCGGGAGGTCTTTACATTCCCGACACGGCAAAAGAGAAACCGCTGGTAGGCAAGGTCGTGGCAGCAGGTCCCGGCACTTCGGAGATCGAAATGGAGGTCAAGGAGGGCGATACGGTCATGTACGGCAAGTACGCCGGCACCGAGATCAACTACGACGGCGTGGACTATCTGGTCATGAAGCAGTCGGACATCATCGCGATAGTCGACTAAACGCAACTTAAACATCAAACCTTAGAAACAGACAAAGATTATGGCAAAGGAGATAAGATACAACACAGAGGCGCGCGAGCTTTTGAAGCAGGGTGTCGACGCGCTCAGCGACGCAGTAAAGGTAACGCTTGGCCCCAAGGGTCGCAACGTAATCATCGACAAGAAGTACGGCGCGCCGCAGGTAACCAAGGACGGTGTGACGGTGGCCAAGGAGGTCGAGCTCGAAGACACGTTCGCCAACATGGGTGCGCAGATGGTGCGCGAGGTAGCGTCTAAGACCAACGACGATGCCGGCGACGGCACCACCACGGCTACCGTACTGGCTCAGTCGCTCATCTCGGTGGGTATCAAGAACGTCACGGCAGGCGCCAACCCTATGGACTTGAAGCGCGGCATGGACAAGGCCGTCGAGAAGGTGGTCGAGTCGTTGAAGCAGCAGAGTCAGGTCGTAGGATCGGATTTCGACAAGATCGAGCAGGTGGCTACCATATCGGCCAATAACGACAGCAAGATAGGCAAGCTCATCGCCGAGGCTATGGCCAAGGTCAACAACGAGGGTGTGATAACCGTCGAGGAGGCCAAGGGTACCGAAACGCACGTAGACGTCGTGGAGGGTATGCAGTTCGACCGCGGATATATCTCGGCATACTTCATTACCGACACCGAGAAGATGGAGGCTCAGCTCGACAAGCCCTACATCCTCATTACCGACAAGAAGATTTCGACGATGAAGGAGCTCATGGGAATACTCGAACCCGTAGCGCAGAGCGGCCGCTCGCTACTGATCATCGCCGAGGATGTCGACGGCGAGGCTCTGTCGGCACTGGTAGTGAACAAGCTGCGCGGCACGTTGAAGATCGCCGCATGCAAGGCTCCCGGCTTCGGCGACCGCCGCAAGGAGATGTTGGAGGATATCGCCGTACTTACCGGCGCGACGGTCATCTCGACCGACAAGGGCATGAAGATCGAGGATGCCGGTTTGGAGGCTCTCGGTACTGCCGACAAGGTTACGCTCAACAAGGAGAACACGACGATAGTCGACGGCGCAGGCTCGAAGGAGAATATCGCGGCACGCGTACAGCAGATCCGCGCAAGCATCGACACCGCCAAGTCGGACTACGACAAGGAGAAGTTGCAGGAGCGTCTGGCCAAGCTCTCGGGCGGTGTTGCCGTACTCTACGTGGGTGCTGCGACCGAGGTCGAGATGAAGGAGAAGAAAGATCGTGTCGACGACGCACTGGCCGCAACGCGTGCCGCAGTCGAAGAGGGTATCGTCCCGGGCGGCGGTGTGGCTTACATACGTGCCGTCGAGTCTCTCGAAGGCCTGAAAGGCGACAACGACGACCAGACGACCGGTATTCAGATCGTCAAGCGCGCCATCGAGGAGCCTCTGCGCCAGATCGTGACCAACGCCGGCGGCGAGGGTTCGGTCGTTGTGAACAAGGTCAAGGAGGGCAAGGGAGCGTTCGGCTACAACGCCCGCGACGACCGTTACGAGGATCTGCTGGCCGCAGGTATCATCGACCCCACCAAGGTATCGCGCGTCGCGTTGGAGAACGCCGCTTCGATCGCCTCGATGTTCCTCACTACGGAGTGCGTTCTGGCCGAGAAGAAGGAGGAGAATCCTGCGCCCGCAATGCCCAACCCTGGCATGGGCGGCATGATGTAATCCGTCGCAGATAACAACGGGGCACTGCTCCGCAAACCATACCGATCTCCCCTGCTGCCGAATATATGCAGCAGGGGAGATTTTCATATTTATATAGGTGCGTACAAGCGCCCGGTAAGTTCTGCGACGCACCGCGCCGGCGAATCGTCCGCCCGATGATACGGTTCAGCGTACCGGCATCGATCCGTTGAGATTCTCCGTATCTATAATCGGCCTCTTAAACGTCTACGCACAGACACCCCGCCGCGGCAACAGCCTGCCGGATTTCGACTACCCTACCCCGCCGGCATCGAGAAAAAGAAGCATCGCCCGCCATAATATTTTTCGCCTTTACCACTCTTTAAGCATACGACGGCCGGACAAGGACGACTGCCGGCAATCGTCTCGAAAGCATAAAGCCCCACGATTGCGGCAAAGAGCGCGACTAACGGTTTCGTTATTCGAATAACACTTTCGATACGAAATAAAATATATTTATAAAACGAAGATCATGTAGATGCAAAAACCGAATAATCAACTAAAAGCAGAAACTCAGGCACAAATTTCGCAATAATCGCTTGTTTTAATCGAATTTGTTTTATATATTTGTTATTCGGATAACAGAGATGTCGTCCGATAAAAAGACAAGAAATCGATACAATATACAGACAAAACTTTTAGACTATGGCTAAAACATTGAAAATTCGTGATCTGACGTTGCGCGACGGTCAACAGTCGTCGTTCGCTACACGTATGACCCAGCAGCAGATCGATCGCTGCCTGCCCTACTACAAGGACGCCAACTTCTATGCTATGGAGGTTTGGGGCGGCGCCGTACCCGACTCTGTGATGCGCTACCTCAACGAAAACCCGTGGACTCGTCTGGAAACGATCAAGAAGGCCGTCGGCGACGTATCGTATCTTACGGCACTCTCGCGCGGCCGCAACCTGTTCGGCTACTCGCCCTACACCGACGAGATCATCGCAGGTTTCTCGCGCAACGCTATCGAGAGCGGTCTGGGCATCATGCGTATATTCGATGCGCTGAACGATGTCGATAACGTCAAGTCGACTATCAAATATATCAAGCAGTACGGCGGCATCGCCGACTGCGCCGTATGCTACACCGTCGATCCCAAGTATACCGACGGCAAGGAGCATGAAATGGTCTTTACCGACGAGTATTTCCTCGACAAGGCCAAGCAGATGGCCGAGCTTGGTGCCGACATGATAACGATCAAGGATATGTCGGGTCTGATTCCGCCGCAGCGCGTATCGGCGCTCATCAAGCTCTTCAAGCAGCACATCGGCATCCCCGTCGATTTCCACACCCACTGTACGCCGGGTTACGGTCTGGCATCGGTCATGGCGGCAATCGTGGCCGGAGTCGATATCGTCGACACCAACTGCTGGTGGTTCGGCGGCGGCACGGGAGCGCCCGCATTGGAGCTGGTATACGTATTCTGCAAGAAGCTCGGCATCGATCTGGGTGTCGACATGGAGGCCGTGGCCAAGATCAACGGCGAGTTGAAGGGCATCCGCAAGGAGCTCGAAATGTCGGTATTCGGCGCCGAGAAACCGCTGCCCAAGCCTTTCAATCCTCTTACCGACACGCTGCCCGCAGAGATCGACGCACTGTTCGACAAGTGCATCGAGTATGCTCAGGCCGAGAATTGGGAGGGTCTGCTCGACGCTGCGCAGCAGATCGAGGCCTACTTCGGCTTCCCCGCACCCAACAAGCTCGTGCAGCAGGCCGAGATTCCGGGCGGTATGTACTCGAACATGGTCGCTCAGCTCAAACAGTTGCAGGCCGAGGATATCCTGCCGCGAGCAATGGAGCTTATTCCGTCGGTGCGTCTGTCGGCAGGTCTGCCGCCTCTGGTAACGCCCACATCGCAGATCGTCGGCGCACAGGCCGTCAACTGCGCTATGGACGAAAAGGCCGGACGCCCGATGTACACCAACAAGAGCTCGCAGTTCGTGGGTCTGGTCAAGGGCGAGTACGGACATACGCCCGTTAAGATCGATCCGGAGTTCCGCTTCAAGATATGCGGCGTGCGCGAGGAGACGCCCTACGATACATCGAAGTACCAGAAGCAGCCCAACCCCGCATTGGAGGATGCCGGCGGCGTGCGTCTGGCCGAAAACGAGAAGGAGGAGCTGCTGCTCGAACTCTTCCCGCTGGTGGCGAAGACCTATCTCAGCGGTGTCAAGAAGGCGGCTTATGCCCAGAAGGTGGCGGCCGATCCGGCACTCGCAGCCGACAAGAAGCAGGCGGCACAGCCCATTACGGGCGATACGGTCGTCGCCCCGCTGCCCGGCCGTGTTATCGAGATCAAGGTCAAGGTCGGCGACAAGATAGCCGTAGGACAGGAGGTGGTCGTTTTGGAGGCCATGAAAATGGAGAACTCGATTACCTCGGACTTCGCCGGTGTGGTCAGGCAGATCCTCGTCTCGGAGGGCGATGCCGTACAGGCCGACAGCATATTGATAGAGGTCGAGAGCGCCAAGAGCTCGTCTGCGGCAGCCGCACCGCGTGCAGCCGTTACGGGCAAGACCGTCGCAGCTCCGCTGCCCGGCCGCGTCATCGAGATCAAGGTCAAGGTCGGCGACAAGGTGGCCATGGGGCAGGAGATCATCATCCTCGAAGCCATGAAAATGGAGAACTCGATTACATCGGACTTCGCCGGTTATGTCAAGCAGATATTCGTCGCAGAGGGCGATTCGGTACAGGCCGATGCCGTACTGGTAGAGATCGCCGACTCTATGGACGAGGTTACGGAGGCTGCTGCCGCGGCCACCAAGCGCGTGGCGCTGACCGACAAGACCGTCACGGCACCGCTGCCCGGCCGCGTGATAGAGATCAAGGTCAAGGCCGGCGACGAGGTTAAGGCCGGCCAGGAGGTCATGGTGCTCGAAGCCATGAAGATGGAGAACTCGATTACGTCGGACTTCACGGGTCGCGTGGCCGGCGTACTGGTCGCCGAGGGCGATTCGGTTCAGTCTGAGGCTCCGCTGATCGTGATCGAATAACATCGCTCGCACAGGAGAGCATAGACTCTCCTATATCGAAAAGATCCGCCCCGCAAATATTTGCGGGGCGGATCTTTTCAGATATGTTTCGCTTATCATCTTTACGATCGACATAAGCAAAGCCTTATAAGACATCTGACACAGGCCTTATCCGATAGGTAAAACTTATACCGTACCTAAAAACATACCCTGCCATTTATGCCGACAGGCATACTCTATCCGCCGCAATTTACCGCCACCTTTATCACGCCGTCGCAGCGGCTCTCGAAAAGGTCGTAGGCTTCGGCTATTCGGCTGAGCGGATAACGGTGGGTTATGAGCGGCGTAGTATCGATCTCGCCACGCCCGATAAGGCGCAATATCTCGGCGCCGTCGCAGCCGTCGACACCGCCGGTCTTGAATGTCAGGTTCTTGCCGTACATATCCGGCAGCGGCAACAGCTGCGGTTTGTCATACAGCGCCACGACGGTCACGACAGCATTGGGACGCGCGCACTCCCATGCCAGACGGAACGTATCGTCGCCGCCGGCCGCTTCGACGACGACATCGGCGCCGGTGCGGGGAGATGTCTCACGCACGAATGCCAGACATTTCTCCGGGCCGACGACCTCCACTTCGGGATAATGCTCGCGCACGAACCGCCGTCTTTCGGGCGACCTTTCGCAGACGATAATGCGCTCAGGCCGTTTCAGCATGACGCAAAGCAAGGTGCATATTCCGGTCGGGCCTGCACCGATAATCAACACCGTATCATCGGGTGCTATTTCGGAGATACGCGCAGCCCAGTAGCCCGTCGCGAGTATGTCGCCTGCGAACAAGGCCTGTTCGTCCGACACGGTGTCGGGAATGCGGTTCAGCCCCCGATCGGCATACGGCACCCGGACATACTCAGCCTGCCCGCCGTCGATGCGGCAGCCCAAAGCCCAGCCGCCGTCGGGATCGGTACAGTTGTTAACATATCCCCGGCGACAGAAGAAACACTCGCCGCAAAATGTCTCTACATTGACCGCCACGCGGTCGCCGACACTTACCGTCGCGACGTCGCGGCCGACCTGCTCGACGATGCCCACCATTTCGTGGCCGACGGTAATGCCGCCGACAGCGCGCGGCACGCTGCCATGTTTGATATGCAGGTCGCTGGTGCAGATGCTCGCAAGCGTAACGCGCACTATGGCATCGCGCGAGTCCTGCAACGTCGGCTTCGGTTTGTCGAGCAGCTCGAACCGGCCGCGTTCCATATAAGTATATGCTTTCATAATATCGTCATGATCTTCGCGCAAAGATACGCAATTACGATCATATATCGGCCTATAATATAGGCCGCCCCACCGCCCGATCGAGTCGAACAGCACCGGCAACGGACATAACGCGAAAATCCCGCCGACGGGCAGTACGCAAGCAGTACTATTGTCGGCGGGATCGGCATGGCGCAGCAAGAGCGCCTTATAAGAAATATATCAGCGTTTCGTGCCGCTGCGTCTGTCGCTGACGGAGTTGAAGCGGTCGCCTACGACCTTCCAGTCGATGACGTTCCAGAGGTTTTCGACCGACTTGGCGCGGTCGTTACGGTAGTCGATATAGTAGGCGTGCTCCCAGACGTCGATAGCGATAAGGGGCGTAAGGCCCTCTGTGAGTGGTGTGCCGGCTTTGGGCTTGGAGATTATATAAAGCTTGTTGTCGCGGTCGGCCGCAAGCCATACCCAACCCGAGCCGAAGAGAGCGGCGGCGGCCGAGTTCATGCGCGCCTTCATCGCATCGACATTGCCGAAGGTGGTGTTTATAGCGTCGAGCAGCTTGCCCGAGGGCTCTTTCTGCGGCTTGGGCGAGAGCTGGTCGAAATAGAAAGTATGGTTCCATACCTGTGCCGCATTGTTGAAGATAGCTCCGTCCGATTCGCGGATGATCTCTTCGAGGGGCATGTTCTCGTAACGCGTATCCTTTATCAACTCGTTGACTTTGTTGACATAGGCCGCATGGTGCTTGTCATGATGATAGTGGATAGTCTCGGCCGATATGTACGGCTCCAAAGCCTCTGGGGCATAGTTAAGTTCGCTCAGCGTAATCAGCGATACAGCAAGTGCTACCATAATACGGAATTTTTAGTTGTTATTATGTCGTAAATTTTTCCCGACGATATGCAATTATGGTACCTTAACGCAATGCGGGGACTCCTTTTCGAGTCCCCGCACCATAGCCTCTATTCGGCCGCACCGCCGCTATCGGGTCATTACGCCGCCGGCATAGATTCCGGGCAGGGCTTCGACCAGAGCCGCGATGCCGGCCAGCGACTGGTCGGAGGTCAGCTGCGGATAGAGCCGCTTGGCTATCGCGAGAGCCTCGTTCAGGTCGAGCAGCACGGTAAGGCGCTCCCCGGCAAGGGCGATATATCCGCCGCACTCGACACTCTCGCCGCCGACAGCGGCGTCGAACACGATGCGGCCGCTCTTCGGGTCGTACTCGTAGCGGCCGTCGACCGCATAGTCGCCCGAGACGGCCGAGAACGTGCCGTTGCGGCGCAGCTGCACACTGCCGCAGCCCCTGACGATACCGGCCTTGGCGTAGGCCTCGGCCAGCTTGCCGCGCGCGGCCTCGACGCCCATTCGCGCAAGCGAGTTATCACCGATATACTCTATCGCCGCAGAGTCGTATACCCAGCGTGCGACGATCTGACGCGCAGCAGGCGCACCGGCCGCGAACCGCTCGGCGGGCGAGGGTTGCGACGTTTGGCTCTTGGAGCCGCCCGTAAGAGCATCGAGAGCTCCCGAGAGGCTGAACTGCGCCTGCACCTCTCCCATGACGAAGGCAAGGGCGGAGAGGGCGAGTACGATAAATTTTTTCATAACTAACTATTTTGTAAATTCGAAGCCGATCATCATATTGTCGTAATTCTTCAACAAGCCGGTTATGCCGTTTAGCGACGATATCTGCGACCCGAGTTTGGTAAGCATCGTCAGCAGCTTCTCGCAGGGAAAGACCAGATCGAGTGCCGTACCGTTGATATAGGCATGGCCCGACATCGTGCCGAGGTTGAACTTCGTCGCCGAAAAATGGAGCGTGATACGGTGCGTCGCAGCTTCGTATTCGTATGTTCCGCCGAGCGTGCGCTTCGACAGCACGGCCGAGAATGTCTTGTCTCCGTTGAATACGAAGGTGCACGCGCCGGGCTTGATGCCGACGAAGGTATATGCCGTCTCCAACTTGGATTGCAGCGTCGTGGCAGCGGCCGAGGCGGCCATTTCGGCCACGGTAGAGTCGCTGACCAGCTTGATGCCGGGACGTGCATACGACCATGTTCCCTGCAACATCTTCTCGGTAGCCTTGCCGCCTGTTGCCTTGTCGACGGCGCTCGAAGCGGCGCCTTTGAGTGCGTCGAGCCAGCTTTGCGCCCCGGCGCCGCCGCATGTCATCAATGCGGCAACGAGTAGTATAAGAATCTTTTTCATAATTTCGACAGATTGGGTTTTATCCGATAATTCAAATCTGCATCTGCTCGACCCACGCCCGTGCATCGGCATCCGAGGGCATGCGCCAGTCGCCGCGCGGCGAGAGAGCCACGCTGCCCACTTTGGGTCCGTCGGGCATGGCCGAACGCTTGAACTGCTGCGCGAAGAAGCGTTTGAGGAATATGCCGAGCCACCTGACGATCGTCGGGCGGTCGTAACGCCCCTCGAAAGCCCGGCAGGCGAGATATGCCGTCTTGGCAGGTGCAAAACCCTGACGCAACATCGAGTAGAGGAAGAAGTCGTGCAGCTCGTAGGGGCCTACGATGTTCTCGGTGCGCTGCGCGATGTCGCCGTTGTCGTCGGCCGGCAGCAGCTCGGGGCTTACGGGCGTGTCGAGCACATCGTCGAGCGTAGCCCGCAGCTCTTGGCCGGTCTGCGAACGTCGGGCGTACCACTGAACCAGATAGCGCACCAGCGTCTTGGGCACCGAGGCATTGACGCCGTACATCGACATCTGGTCGCCGTTATAGGTCGCCCAGCCCAGCGCCAGCTCGCTCATATCGCCCGTGCCGACGACCATGCCGCCGCGCATGTTGGCCATATCCATAAGTATCTGCGTGCGCTCGCGCGCCTGAGCGTTCTCGAATGTTACCGACCTGTCGTTCGCCGGCAGGCCGATATCCCTGAAATGCTGCTCGCACGCCGCCTTGATCGACACCTCTTCGATGCTCACGCCCAGCGCACGCATCATATTCAGGGCATTGGCGTAGGTGCGGCCGGTCGTACCGAAGCCGGGCATCGTCACGCCGATGACACCCTTGCGGTCGAGTCCGAGGATGTCGAACGCATGCACCGTCACAAGCAGCGCCAGCGTCGAGTCGAGTCCGCCCGATATGCCGATGACGGCGCACTTGCACCGCGTATGTTCGAGACGCTGCACCAGACCGCGGCCCTGTATCTCGAATATCTCGGCACAGCGCTCCTCGCGCGTAGCCTCGTCCGAGGGGACGAAGGGCATGGGGTCGACCGTGCGTCTGAGATCGTCGCGATACTCGGCATCGACGGTCTCGATCTCCACCACGCGCACGGCGGGCGCAGCCTCATATTCGAAGGTATTGCGTGTCGTGCGGCGCGCCGAGAGCAGATCGGCGTCGATATCGGCCACGGCCAGCATGCCCTCGCGCGAGAAGCGCCCGGCCTCTTCCATTATGCGGCCGTTCTCGGCGATGATAGCATTGCCGGCGAAGACCAGATCGGTCGACGACTCGCCGCGCCCCGACGAAGCGTATACGTATGCGGCCACGGTGCGTGCCGACTGCTGGGCTATGAGCGAGCGCAGATAGTCGTGCTTGCCGACTATCTCGGGCGAAGCCGAAAGGTTGAATACGACCTTGGCGCCGCGCACGGCCATAAGCGACGAAGGGGGCACGGGCGCCCACAGATCCTCGCATATCTCCACGCCGAACTCCACGCCGTCGAGCGAGAAGAGCAGGTCGCTGCCAAAGCAGCACTCCCGGCCTGCGAGCACGATCGTCTCGTCCGCAACGCCGTAGCCCGAACGGAAATAACGCGCCTCGTAGAACTCGTCGTAATTGGGGATATAGGATTTAGGAACCGCACCCCAGACATTGCCGCCGCCCACCACGACGGCACAGTTGTACAGTCTGTCGACGACCCTTACGGGCATGCCTACGATAGCTGCCACGGGCAGTGCCGCCGTAGCATCCGCAATCTCCGACAACGCTCGTTCGGCATCGTCGGCGAGCTTGGGCATGCGCAGCAGATCGCCGCACGTATAGCCCGTAACCGACAGCTCGGGAAACACGACCACGCGCACCCCCTCGGCCGCCGCACGCCTCACGATCTCGATGATGCGGGCGGCGTTGCCGGCCGAATAGGCTATGTCGACCTTCTCGGGTACGGCGGCCGCGACTCTGAAAAATCCGAAATTCATGCTCCGCCCGCTATTTCGCCCACAGTCGGGCGAGGTTTATGATGACCTGCATGGCGCGCTGCATGGTGGTAAGCGAGCAGTACTCGAATTTGCCGTGGAAGTTCATGCCGCCGGTAAACAGGTTGGGACAAGGCAGCCCCATGAACGAGAGGCGCGCACCGTCGGTACCGCCGCGTATGGGACGCACGATAGGCTCTACGCCCGCCTCGCGCATGGCCTCCATGGCCTTGTCGATAAGCTGCGGATGCGGCTCGACCATTTTGCGCATGTTGAAGTACTGGTCCTTCATGGTCAGCGTCACGACATTCTCGCCGTACTTGCGTTGCAGGAAGTTCACGACGTCCCACATCAGCACCTTCTTGGCCTCGAAGCGCTCGGCCGAGTGGTCGCGTATGATGAAGCTGATATCGGCCGACTCGACCGTACCCGATATGCCGACGCAATGGAAAAAGCCCTCGTAGCCCTCGGTATGCTGCGGCGTCTGCCAGTCGGGAAGCATGCGGTTAAGCTCGCAGGCTATGTCTATGGCGTTTATCATCTTGTCCTTGGCACAGCCCGGGTGGACGTTGAGACCCTGTATGTGTATCTTGGCACCGGCGGCGTTGAAGTTCTCGTACTCCAACTCGCCCTCCATGCCGCCGTCGACGGTATAGGCGAAATCGGCGCCGAAACGCTCGACCGAGAAGTAATCCACGCCGCGGCCTATCTCCTCGTCGGGCGTAAATCCGATGCGTATCTTGCCGTGCTCGACCTCGGGGTGCGCCACGAGCCACTCCATAGCCGTCATGATCTCCGCCACGCCGGCCTTATCGTCGGCGCCCAGCAGCGTCGTGCCGTCGGTGTGGATCAGCGTATGACCCTTGAACAGCGGCAGCTCGGGGAAATCCTCGACACGCATCGTCAGAGAGGCGTTGAGCCGTATGTCGCGTCCGTCGTATTCCTCGATGATATGGGGCTTGACATCCTTGCCGCTCATATCGGGCGCCGTATCGACATGGGCGATGAAGCCCAGGACGGGGGCGTTCTCGCAACCCGGAGTAGCCGGCAGCGTACCCATAGCATAGCCGTACTCGTCGATCGAGACGTCGGTAAGGCCTATCGTCCGCATCTCCTCGGCCAGATATCGGAGCAGAACGAGCTGTTTGTCGGTCGACGGGAATGTCGTGCTCGACTCGTCCGACTGCGTGTCGAACGAAACGTATTTCAGAAAACGATCTTTAAGTTCCATAATATCATTTTATTTTAATCAGTCTCCGATCTTGGCGCGACGGCTGTATCGGACGAAGAATATCATCAACAGTATGTACATGCCCAAGGCCAGCCACTCGGCAGAGTTGGTGCCGGCCCAGCCGTCGAGCTTCAACTTGAACCCGACGAAGGTAAGTATCGCGCTGACCACGCCCATAAGGGCGCCTCCGGCGATGAAGCCCGACGCGATCAACGTTCCGCGATTGGCGCGCGCCTTACCCAGCTCGGCGTTCTTCGAACGCTGGATGTACCATGCCACCAGACCGCCTACGACCAGCGGCGCATTGAGCTGCATCGGTATGAACATACCCAATGCAAATGCCAGAGCGGGCACGCCGATGAACGTAAGTACCAGAGCCAGCATCGCACCAGAGAAGAAGAGCACCCACGGAGTCTCGCCGCCGGTCATCAGAGGCTGTATGACGGCCGCCATGGCATTGGCCTGCGGCGCCACCAGGGCATCCTCGCCCGAGAAGCCGTAGGTCTGGTTGAGTATTATCATCACACCGGCCACGGTAGCCGCCGATACGAACGTACCGACGAACTTCCACGTCTCCTGCTTGCGCGGGGTGGTGCCGAGCCAGTAACCTATTTTGAGGTCGGTAATGAAGCCTCCGGCCATAGAGAGCGCCGTGCAGACCACGCCGCCGATGACCATCGCCGCCACCATGCCGCTGGTGCCCGACAATCCGATGCTTACCAGCACCAGCGACGAGAGTATGAGTGTCATGAGCGTCATGCCCGATACGGGGTTGGAGCCGACGATAGCTATGGCGTTCGCAGCAACGGTAGTGAAGAGGAACGATATGACGAAGACGATAGCCAGCGCCACGAGCGTCTGCATCCAGTTGCCGAGTATGCCGAACTGGAAGAATACGAGCGTTGCTACCAGAGTCGCGATAAGGATCGACATTATGGTGCGCATCTTCAAGTCGCGCTGCGTGCGCACCTCGTCCGTCGCGGTGCGCTTGCCGCCCAGCTCCTGACGCGCCAGCGACATCGCCGACTTGATTATGCCCGCCTGACGGATGATGCCGATAAGACCCGCCATGGCGATACCGCCGATGCCGAGCGGACGTCCTATCTCCTGAAATATGCCCTCGGGAGTCGACAGATTGCTGCCGTCGATGCCCATGGCGTAGAGGTGCGTACCCATAGTGTGCAGATCGAGCATGCCCGAGACGGCACCCACGGCGGGCACGATGACGAACCACACCAGAGCCGAACCGGCCGCGATGATAAGTGCGTATTTGAGACCTATGATATAGCCCAAGCCGAGCAGTGCCGCCGAGGTGTTGACGCCGAATACAACCTTGAACTTATCGGCGCACATCTGTCCGAACTCGCATATACGCGTAGTGACGACATCCGTCCACAGGCCGAAGGTCGAGACGATGAAGTCGTACAGACCGCCTATAAGACCCGATACGACGAGCACTTTGGCCTGTGCCCCCCCCTTCTCGCCCGACACGAGCACCTCGGTGGTAGCCGTAGCCTCGGGGAAAGGATACTTGCCGTGCATCTCCTTGACGAAGTATTTGCGAAACGGGATCATAAGCACGATACCCAGAATACCGCCCAGCAGCGACGAGAAAAATACCTGATAGAAGTCGACGTCGAGATTGAGGATATAGAGCGCCGGCAGTGTGAAGATAGCACCCGCGACGATGACGCCCGAGCTGGCGCCGATGCTCTGGATGATGACGTTCTGGCCGAGCATGTTCTTCTTGCCGCGCATGGTGCCAAGACCCACGGCGATGATCGCAATGGGGATCGCGGCTTCGAATACCTGTCCCACTTTCAGGCCGAGGAATGCTGCGGCGGCAGAGAAGAGCACCGCCATGAGGATGCCGACACCCACCGAGTAGGGCGTGGCCTCGGCCGGCGTCTGCTCGGCGCTCATCAGAGGTTCATACGCCTCGCCGGGTTTCAACTCGCGGTAGGCATTGTCCGGAAGCGAAGTCCGGATGTTTGGATTTTCCATGTTTCAGTATAGTTTAGTTGTTTGATTCGCTTCATACCGGCCTCGTGCGGCGCACGGGCGATGCCCGCGACAGCCGTGCGTGTCAGAAGATCGACTCCTCGGTGCGCGTCGTGAGCAGCTCCAAGGCCTTCATTCCCATGACCGAATTGCCCTTGCCGTTGAGTCGGGGACTCCACACGGCCACCGAATACTTCAACGGGCAGACCGCAGCGATGCCGCCTCCGACACCGCTCTTGCCCGGCAGGCCGACCAGATAGGAGAACTCGCCCGCCTCGTCGTAGAATCCGCATGTCTGCATTATGGCATTTATGCGCTTGACCTGCGACGAGGTAAGCGACGTCGAGCCGTAGCGGAACGGCGAGCGGTGGTCGGCGAAGGGTTTGAACGCACGCGACAGATCGCAGCAGCTCATCTCGACCGAACATTGCAGGATGTAGAAGTTGAGCACACGCTCGATGTCGCCGTGCAGATTGCCGTGATATTTCAGCAGGTTGGCTATGGCGGCGTTGAGATATGCCGTTGCGCGCTCCGACGAGGCCACTTCGCGGTTGTAGCCGATCGTCGGGTTGCCGCTTATGGCACGCACGAAATCGAGATAGGCCTCGTCGCAACGCTCGTAGTGCGACATCAGAACATCCGCCACGACGATAGCGCCGGCATTGATGAACGGATTGCGCGGGATGCCGTGCTCGACTTCGAGCTGGATCAGGGAGTTGAACGCGGTGCCCGACGGCTCGCGCCCTACCCTGCTCCACAGCGCTTCGCCCTCCAAGCCGAGCGCCGCCGCCAGCGAGAAGACCTTCGTAATGGATTGTATCGAGAAACGCTCCGACGCATCGCCGAGCAGATACTGCCCTCCGTCGATCGTATCGAGACAGATGCCGAAACGATCGGCATCGACGCGCGCCAGAGCCGGAATGTAATCGGCCGGTTTGCCCTCGCGCGCAAAGGGCTGTATCTCGCGATATATATCTTCGAGTATGCGTTGATAGTCCATATCTGGTATACGGTTTACGGATCGGCCGCTGCGACCCGAACAACATAAAGGTATATCTGTATCGCTCCGCAGCCGGCGGCAACGACATATAAACCTAACAAAAATAACATATTTTTCGTTTACAGACAAATCCGCAAGTCACAAAAAAAACACGACACCGCATGGCGTCGTGCATCGAACCGGTTCCGGCCGTCGCATAGGTCGACCTTAGAGGTCGCGCTCAGTGACGTGCCGCCTTTAACGCTTGTTCGAATTTTTCGTGTACTGGTTGTGACCCTCGGGGTTGTTGACACGACCCTTCATGGCCTCGCTGCGCGTCTGCGAGCTCTGGCCCGAGGCGGTGCGGCTGCGGCTCGAAGAGCTGCTCTCGTTACGCGTCGACGAAGCGCGCGAAGTCGAGTTGCGGTTGCTGCCCGAATTGGTCGTTCTGCTCTTGGTAGAGGCAGTCGCAGATTCGGCCTTGCGGTTGTTTGACTCTTTCATAACTTTTCCTATTAATTAAACATTATCATCGCCCGTCGCATCCGCCGGAACATGTTCCCGATGCTGTCGGCTGCATATCCATGAACAATAAATATGCCGCGGGAACAGCCCGCACAGCCGCCTACATGCGTATGCACTGCCCGCCAGAGAGATATGACACGCCCTCCGACCGCGCACATTCTTGCACGAAAACGGATATCCTGCGCCCCGGAGAGAATACGGCACTGGCGGACGTGACTAACATCGGGTCATAACAGCATAATAACGTATAGCACGAAAAACAGCCCAGGCACCGACATCCGATCTCCGGCAAACGACGATATGAAAAGCCGCAGCGAAAATCCGCCTATGGAGCGCCTAACGGCACTACCCATTGGCGGATTCGACCGAGGCGCAGGGGTCGATATATTTCACGGACACCCGTCCGAGGCACAAAAAAAACCTCCCGCGAAACGGGAGGTTGAACGCTACCGAGCTCCGGGAGCGGAGTCGCAACGTACTATTTAACTTCTTTAACGATTGCTTCGAATGCCTTCGGCTCGTTCAGCGCCAGGTCGGCCAGAACCTTGCGGTTCAGAGCGATACCCTTGGCATTGATCTTACCGATAAATTCCGAATAGGTCATACCGTGCATGCGGACGGCGGCGTTGATACGCGTGATCCACAGCGAACGATACGTTCTCTTCTTCAATCTGCGGTGTGCATAAGCATACTGCAAACCCTTCTCGACAGTGTTCTTCGCAACTGTCCATACGTTTCCCCTTGAACCAAAGTTACCCTTGGCAAGCTTCAAAACCTTTTTTCTTCTTGCGCGTGACGCAACAGCGTTAACTGAACGTGGCATAAATTCTAAGTTTTTGACAGAGTTGATAGCGGCATGTTTCTCTCATGCTCTTCGGGGCTATGTCACTCCATTGTTAATAAAATAAACGATCGGCGAATCCGCAGTCAGGCAATACTACTTGACCAGCAGGTTCTTGATCTTGGCCTCGTCGGCCGACGAAACGATACCCGAGTAGCACAGGTTACGTTTACGCTTGTTAGTCTTTTTGGTCAGGATGTGACTGTGATAAGCGTGCTTACGCTTGATCTTTCCTGTGCCGGTGAAAGAAAAACGCTTCTTTGCAGCGGCATTTGTTTTCATCTTTGGCATTTTCGTAAAAGTTAAATTAGTTAAACATAGCCTGCAAAGGTAACAATAAATCCGTAATTAGCAACCCCTGCATGGCTATTTTTCAGAATAAACCGACGATGCGCCGACTCAGCCGGAATACACAGCCGAAACTCTATCGAAAAAAAGATTCTCCGGAGCGACTTTTTGCATCCGGAGAATAAGACGTTTTCTTTAAGCCGGGACAAAGCCGTACTTGTCGGGCTCGCCGAGGCTAAGAAAAGGTCGAAAGGATCTGAACGATCCGGCGCCGCAGCGCCGTCTTCGCGTAAAGTGTTACTCTGCCAGAGGAGTCACGCTTACATAAGACTTGCCCGACGACTTCTTGCAGAACTCGACGGTGCCGTCGACCAATGCGAAAAGCGTGTGGTCCTTGCCTATGCCTACATTCTCACCGGGGTTGTGTACCGTGCCTCGCTGACGAACGATGATGTTACCCGCCTTAGCGAACTGACCACCGAAAAGCTTTACACCGAGTCGCTTGCTCTCCGACTCACGGCCGTTCTTCGAACTACCTACACCTTTTTTGTGTGCCATGTTTCTCTACGTTTTTAAGGGTTACGCAACAATTTCCTCAACGAGAACCTGCGACAGATACTGACGGTGACCGTTGCACTTCTGATAGCCCGTTCTACGTTTTTTCTTGAAGACCAGAACCTTGTCATCCTTGACATGTTTCAGGATCTTGCACTTTACCGAGGCGCCTTCTACAACAGGTGCGCCCACCTTAACCTGACCGTCGTTGTCTACGAGCAGGACACGATCGAAACTCAAAGACGAATCTACTTCGCCTTGGAGACGGTGAACATAGAGTTTCCGACCTTTTTCAGCTTTGAACTGCTGACCTGCAATCTCTACTATTACGTACATTAATATAAAATTGAATGTTTAGCGTGCAAATATACTCAATTTTACTTTACCGGCAATACCCCTCCCGCTTTTTTTTAGCTTTTTGATCCGTGGCACGCTTTTGGCGGCTCGGAGGCGACAAGCGTTTTGTCGATACGTTATGTCCAGAATATTGATTTTCACCTCCGATATGTCGACCTGCAACATAGTAGCTTCGGCCGTGGCCGATCTCGCCGACGAGACGGTGCGCACGACGTCCATGCAGGGGGTAATGCAGCATGTCGAAAACGAGGATTTTTCGCTCATCATCATGGCCTCGACACGCTCTCTGGCAACCGAGAGCCGCCTCGACCGTACGATCAGCCATCTGCACAGATGCGGCATCCCAGTATTCCTTATACTCGCCCGGCTCTCCGAGCAGCGCGCGACGCGTCTACTGCAATGCGGCGTAGATCAGTGTATGACATTTCCGATCAATCTCCACCGCCTGCGCCGCAAGGTGCACGAGCAGATAACGGGCGGCAACAAGGCCGGACGACGATGAACACCGCCGTGGAGACATACGCGATCGTGACAATACTGCTCGCGCTCTCGGTCGGAGCTCTGCTCGTCGACCGCTCGATGCGGGCTTTTCGCAGCCGCCGCTGGCACTGCGTCCACGAGCCCGTGGCATTGCGCATCGTCATGCGCACGCTGACCTCCCCCCGCCTGCGCAACATCGCCGTGCGCATTCCGCGCATGCCGCGCCGTCGCCTCTGCGACACGCTTCTCAGCCTGAGCCTCACGACATACAACATCGACCGCCGCGCCATGTCGGCGCTGACCGACGCATACGGCTCGGAGCGCATCATAGGCCGCTTGTCGCCCTTCACGACGGGCTACCGCCGCGCCGAGAGGCTGCTGATGCTGGCCTCGATGCCCACCGGACGCCGCATACCCGTGCACAGGCTCAGACACTGGTCGGCGGCCTCGCGATACATTCACTTCTACACGCTCATGGCCGACATGGCGCGCACGCCCGTACTGGCCGAATATCTCATCGAGACGTGCGACATACGCCTCTCGCCCTCGGAGATATCGCAGATCACGGCGATGCTGCACCGCGGGTCGATCACGCTCGACTACCGCCGTCTGCTGCGCTCTTCCGACCGCAATCTGCGCATGACCGGCATAGCCATAGTCCGCCACTTCTCCATAGAGGAGGCCTGCGACATGCTCCACGATATAGCCGCAAGCGACCCCGACGCCGAGATATGCCGCGAGGCGCTGATAACGCTCTGCGCGGCAGGCTGCACGATCGACCCGTCGCTCATGGCCGAACATATCGGAGGCATGGATGCGGCCATACGCCGCAGCATATGCCGCCACGCCATACTCAACGGCTACCCTCCCGCCGCCTTCGCGCCGCTGTTCGGCGATCACGGCGACGACCGTCTTGCCGCACTGGCCGAATCGAACAAATATACCATAGCATGAATACCTTCCAAGCGGCCGCACTGGCGGCCATGACCCTGACATCCGCCGCCGCGCTCCGCAGCGCGTGGCGCAGCCGTCGCTGGGCCGACAAACGCAGACTGATAGCCGCCGTCTCCGCGATGCGGTGCGACAGCGTAGGCAACATCGGCATAAGCATCATTTGCAGCGGCGTGGACTGCATGGCGCAGATCGAGAATCTCGCCTCGCCCGAGTACGAAAACTTCGAAGTCGTCCTGTGTCTGGACTCCGACACCTCCCTCAGACGCATGCGCAATATCATCGACCGCTATGCGCTGTTCAGGGTAGCCCTGCCCTCGCGGAGCGAGCTGCCGGTGGTCGGCGTCCGCGCCATATATCGCTCACGTCGCGGCGCCATACGCCGCATGACACTGATCGACAAGCGCTTCACCTCGCACGAGGACGCGCTCGACGCCGCGGTCAATGTCGCTTCGTTCGACTATGTAATGGCCGTCGGCCGCAACGAATATCTCTATCCCGACTCCATAGACATGCTCGCTGCGCAGATCGGCGAGCACGAAGCCTGCTCGGTCGACATGCTCGAATGCACGACATCGGGCGGACGGTTGTTTCTTCGCGACGCGATCGTGTCGCTGGGCGGATACGCCTCACTGCGCTACATGCGTCCCCGGCGCATAAAGCGCGTAATCAACCGCATACCCGACCGTTACCGCATTGCCGGCCGGTCGGCCGCCATAAGGCGCGCCATCGCGGCAATAACCGCCGTCGTCGCATCGTTAGTATTATTGGTGCTGTCGGGCTTCGAGCCGCTCGCCGCAGCGCTGACGGCCACCGTGCTGCTCACGGTCGTATGCCGCGCCTATGCGCGCAAATGCCGCGAGCTGACGGTATGACCCCATTGCAGAGGACAATGGAATACGGAGTAAATTTCAATGTGAAAAATTTCACAGTATCGAAATAAGTTATTAACTTTACGAAAGAATAACAAGGATGAATCCAAAAACATCGATCCTGATGATAGACAAGACTATAAGAGAGTATCTTTTGCCCAAGTCGTTCAACGCCGCGGTGCGTGCCGGCGCAGCGATAATGAAGATATACAAAAACAGCGACGACTACGACATATCGCTCAAAAGCGACAAGACGCCGATAACGATCGCCGACAGGCTGGCGCACAAGACGATCAAGGAGTATCTGGGCAGCACGCGCATCCCGATACTGAGCGAGGAGGGGCGCGAGATGCTCTACGACGAACGCCGCAACTGGGAGCTCTTCTGGCTCGTCGACCCGCTCGACGGCACGGTCGAGTTCATCAAGGGCAACAACCAGTTTACGGTCAACATCGCCCTTATGGAGAACAACGAGTGCATCGGCTCGGTAATATATGTCCCATACCACAAGAAGATGTACGTGGCCGAGCGCGGCACCGGATCATTCATCATGGATGATGTCTCTCCCGATGCCGAAGCCGAATATACATACTCGCAGATCTACGACCGTCTGCGTCGTCTGCCTCTGCCGCAGCCCTCGCGCGACGAGTTCCGCGTAGCCGTATCGCGCTCGCACCAAACACCCGAGACGCATGCGCATATCGACACTCTGCGCGCCGACCACCCCAATCTGACGATCGTCGAGCAAGGCAGCTCCTACAAGTTCTGCCTGCTGGCCGAAGGCGAGGTCGACTACTATATCCGCACCACGCAAACCTACGAGTGGGACACGGCCGCCGGCGAGTTGATACTATCCGAGGCTGGCGGTACGACGCACTCCTACCCCGAGTCCGAGACGCTGAGATACAACAAGGAGGATCTGCACAACCCGTGGTTCGTATGCCGCGGCTGCCGGCGCGACCGATAGACCGCCGCTCTGCAAGCAGAACGTCATACCCTGCCGCGCCGCCGCATGCCGACGGCGCGGCCTGCTTTTATCGTCGCACTCCCCCGCGCAGCGCACAATCGCGCCGCAACTATTGCATATTTATCCCGAAAACGCTATCTTTGAGAGATAAAATCCGGTTACCGCAGTTATTCCGAACAGGCGCCCATGCAACAGCTCCCGCACATACTCGCCAAAGGCGTTACCGTACGAGGCGCAATCCGCTCCGGGAGCCGTGCCGCGAGGCGGATACGTCAGTCCGCGATATGCCCGGCGGCCGGAGGCGACCGAACATAAAGAGATACACATATCGATAGCCGAGTATTCAACCCAATAAATCGACATAACAATGAACATTGATCTTATCCGCAAGAGGTTCGCCGACCGTTTCGGCGGCGAAGGCGAGCTCTACACCTCGCCCGGCCGCATCAACCTTATCGGCGAGCACACCGACTACAACGGAGGCTTCGTCTTCCCCGGCGCCATAGACAAGGGCATGGTGGCCGAGATACGTCCCAACGGCACCGACCGCGTAAGGGCCGTCGCGGTCGATCTCGACGACTATGCCGAGTTCGGACTCGGCGAGCAGGATGCACCCTCGCAGGGCTGGGCACGCTATATATTCGGCGTATGCCGCGAGATACAGAAACGCGGCGGCCGCATCGCCGGTTTCGATGCGGCATTCTCGGGCGACGTGCCGCTGGGCGCCGGCATGTCGTCGTCGGCAGCGCTCGAATCGACATTCGCCAATGCACTCGACGAGCTCTTCTCGCTGGGCATCGACCGCTTCGAGCTGGCGCGCATAGGCCAGGCGACCGAACACAACTACTGCGGCGTCAACTGCGGCATAATGGATCAGTTCGCCTCGGTCTTCGGCAAGGCCGGACACCTGATGCGTCTCGACTGCCGCTCTATGGAGTTCCGCTACTTCCCGTTCGACCCCGAGGCGCACGGCTACCGTCTGGTGCTGGTCGACTCGGCCGTCAAGCACGAGCTGGTCGACTCGCCCTACAACAAACGCCGCGAGTCGTGCGAACGCGTCGTGGAGGTCATCCGCAGGCGCCACCCCGAGGTCTGCTATCTGCGCGATGCCGACATGGATATGCTCCGTGAGGCGGCACCCGACATCTCGGAGGAGGACATGCGGCGCGCACGCTTCGTCATAGGAGAGACGCAGCGCGTACTCGACGTTTGCGACGCACTCGAAAGGGGCGACTACGCGACCGTCGGCGAGCGTATGTACCAAACCCACGAGGGTCTGTCGAAGGACTACGAGGTCAGCTGCGAGGAGCTCGACCACCTCAACGACATAGCGCGCCGGTGCGGCGTCACGGGCTCGCGCATTATGGGCGGCGGCTTCGGCGGCTGCACGATCAATCTCGTCAAAAAGGAGCTGTACGACGACTTCGTATCGACGGCCAAGCGCCAGTTCGCCGAGCGCTGGGGACATGAACCGAAGATATACGACGTTGTGATCTCCGACGGCGCGAGAAAGTTGGCATAAGCATACATCCCTAATGCAGAAGCTCCGCAACCTGCCGGCTGCGGAGCTTCTCATATCATGACCCGTTCTATGCGGGATCAGCACTTTTTCAGCTGCGGACGCTCCTCCCTTACATGCTTGTACTTGAACAGCAGGGCAAACGCAACGGCCACCACCAGAGCATACGCCGCGAAGACGAACCATGTCGTCTGCCAGCCGTTCTCGAACTCGGGACGCGACAGCAGATAACCGCCGTTCCAGTCGCAGTGCTTCATGACGATCTTGCCTGCGATCCATGTTCCGACAGATGCGCCGATACCGTTGGTCATCAACATGAACAGACCCTGAGCGCTGCTCTGCATCGACTTGGGCGCCTCCTGCTGCGTGAACATGGCACCCGACACGTTGAAGAAGTCGAACGCCACGCCGTATACTATGCACGAGAGGAACAACGCCGCAATGCCCATCGCGCTCTCGGTCGTACCGACACCGAACAGCCCGAAGCGCAGCACCCATGCCAGCATAGCTATAAGCATTACCTTCTTTATTCCGAAACGTATAAGGAAATACGATGTCAGCAGAATGCAGAACGCCTCCGATATCTGCGAAACGGATACCAGCATCGTCGGATTCTCGGCAAACCAGCTGTCCGACGTAGCGGCGAAGCTGTTGATATATGGCGTCGCATAGCCGTTGGTAATCTGCAACGAGACGCCCAACAGCATCGAGAATATGAAGAACATCGCCATTTTGCGCTGCTTGAACAACACGAACGCATCCAGTCCCAGGCGCTGCACCAGCGTCTTCGACTGCTTGTCGGCCGAGCAGTCGAGCGGACACTCGGGCAGCGTGAAGCAGTAAGCGCCGAGCAGAAGTCCCAGCACGCCGCATACGACCAGCTGCATGTAAGTGAACTGGGCGTTGCCCGTAAGGCCGAACGCCGGCTCCGCCGAACCGAGTCCGAACGAGAAGCTGTTGACGGCCCACATCGCCGCGATGAAGCCCACCGTGCCGCAGGTGCGGATCGGCGGGAACGCCTTCACGAAGTCGCGGCCGCTGCGCGACAGCGTGGTAAATGCCACCGTGTTCGACAGTGCGATAGTCGGCATGTAGAATGCGACGCTCAGCACATAGGGGATGAACACAGGCCATATATCGCCGCGGAAGCCCTCGACGGCAGCGTTGGCCGCCGCGACGTCGGCAGCACGATAGCCGAAGTACGCCGCAACGAGCATGAAGCCCGCAGCGAGAAGGTGAGAGATGCCCAACAGCCGCTGGGGCTGGATGAATTTGTCGGCCAGCGCACCCATGACGGCAGGCATGAAGATCGACACTACGCCCTGTGCTATATAGAACCAAGGTACGTAATCGCCCAATCCCGCCTTGCCGAGAAACTGACCGATACATGTCAGATATGCGCCCCAGATCGCGAATTGCAGAAAGTTCATCACAATCAGACGCGCCTTGATGTTGTTCATAAATATAAGGTTTAACGGTTAATAATTCGTATTATCGAATAAATTTCTAACAAAGGTAAAAAATTTTTCAGAAAATCCTTTGCAGTTAAAAAATAAAATTCTACTTTTGCATCGTCAAACAGAAAGCAATTGGGCTATGGTGTAATGGTAACACTACAGATTCTGGTCCTGTCATTCTTGGTTCGAATCCAGGTAGCCCAACAAAGCGAGATCGGCAAACGCCGGTCTCGTCTCTTTTTATGCTTACGGGTGCGGCGCCGACAGCCCTCCGCAAAAGACGCATCCCCATGCAGGATTCGGAAAATCCTGCATGGGGATGCCACATTATCCGTGCTGCCCTGTCTAACGGGGCAGAGCGTCGATCACATTGCAAAGGCGTTCGAACACCTCGTCCATCGTTCCGTGGCCGTTCACGCCGGCATACTTGCCTCTCTGCGAATAGTACTCGGCGACCACCTCGGTCTGCGAACGGTAGACATCGATACGGTTGCGTATGACCTCCTCCGAGGCATCGTCGGCACGTCCCGAATCCTTGCCGCGCAACAGTATGCGGTCGACCAGCTCCTGCTCGGGTACGTCCATATAGATCATCGTGTCGACCGCAAGCCCCATTCGGTCGAGCATTATATCGAAGGCCTCGGCCTGCGCCGTGGTGCGCGGGAATCCGTCGAAGATCGAACCCTCGCCCCTGTGCGACTCCATATAATCGCGGATCATGCCCACGACGATATCGTCGGGCGCCAGCTCTCCGCGCGAGATATAACCCTCCATGCTGCGACCCAGTTCCGTCTTACGAGCGATCTCCGAGCGTATGACCTCGCCCGTCGAGATGTGATTGAGACCGTAATGCTCGGCCAGACGTTTCGCCTGCGTGCCCTTGCCGCAACCCGGGGCACCGAACAGAATGATGTTTAACATGTTTCTTCAATATTATTTACGATCGTACCGCAAAGCGGTCGAAAAAAAACACTTCTGCAAATTTAACTTTTTTTTTGCAACTCGCCAACAAAAACCTAATTTTGTAAAAATTTTGATAACCATGGCGACAAAACAACCTACACGCATCGAATCGCTCGGCGAATTCGGCCTCATCGACCGTCTTACATCCGGCATCGAGGCGCACGACCCCACGACGCTTACCGGCGCAGGCGACGATGCTGCCGTTATAGACTGCGGCAACGGCCGCGTTATGGTCGTCTCGACCGACATGCTGGTCGAGGGCATCGACTTCGACCTGACATATTTTCCACTCAAACATCTGGGATACAAGGTAGTAACGCGCGGCATCAGCGACATCATAGCGATGAACGCACGCCCGTCGCAGATCCTGCTCTCGCTCGGCGTATCGTCCAAAATATCGGTCGAGGCGCTCGAAGAGCTTTACGAGGGTGCACGCGCGGCCTGCGACAGGTTCGGCATCGACATCGCCGGCGGCGACACGACGGCCTCGATGAACGGTCTGGTAATAAACATCACGGCATTGGGACAGGCCGAGCGCGACCGGCTGGTATACCGCAGCGGAGCTTCGCAGCACGACCTGATCTGCATAAGCGGCAACATGGGCGCCGCCTATATGGGACTGCATCTGCTCGAACGCGAGAAGCGCGTGCTGAACGACATCGACAACCCCGAACCGCAGTTCGAGGGCTACGAATATCTGCTCGAAAAGTATCTCAAACCGCAGCCGCGCATCGACATCGCGGAGGCTCTGGCCGAGGAGGGCATCCGCCCCACCTCGATGATCGACCTCTCGGACGGACTTGCCAGCGACCTGATACAGATCTGCCGCAGCTCGCGGTGCGGTGCCCGCATATATCTCGAACGCATACCCATTGCACGTCAGACCACCGCTCTGGCCGAACAGATGCACATCGATCCCGTCGTGGCGGCGCTCAACGGCGGCGAGGACCACGAGCTGCTCTTTACCGTACCGCTCGCGATGCAGGAGAAGATCATGCGCCTGGGGCTGGTCGACGTCATCGGCCATATAACCGCAGAGGAGAGCGGCGTATGTCTGGTAACGCCCGACGGCGAGAACATAGCCCTGCGCGCTCCGGCGTTCGACCGCCGGTAGAGAAAGCGTAATCGCAGCGAGTGCCGCCCCCGAACGGGGGCGGCACTCGTCGCAAATGTACTTCTACAATATCCTCTACACTCCCGCCTCGAAGATATCGGCTAAAAGAAGATTCCGAACGACAGGCTCCACAGCATGTTGCGGCGGATAGCCATGCTCCTCACGGCATCGCCTATGCGGAAGAGCGCATGGCGCGACCCCGTAGCTGAGCGCAGACGCGCCTCGACGAACATATTCGAGAAATGGACGCTCGCACCGCCCACTATCGCCACGTCGGGCATGTCGTAGTCGACGCCCAGACGCGCGGCATCCGAATTGCCCGTCCAGTCGCCTATGACGAACGAGGCTCCGGCGAACAACCGCGCAGCGCCAAGCTGCACGCCCAGCTGCAACGGCAGATTGAGACGCCGCGACCGTATGCTGATGCTGCGCGCCGAGGTCATACGGTCGATCCGATAGGCGTTCACGCCGCAGGCATACTCGATCTCGGCCTGCAAATGGAGGTGTCGCGTAAGGTTGGTACGTGCCATGAAGGCGAACTGATAGCCCGCCTTGATACGCCCCGACGATACGACGGCATCCGCCAGCGCAAAGCGCTCGACCGACACGTCGGAGACATTCACGCCGCCGCGCAATCCCACATGCAACAGCTGTGCACGCGCCGCAAGGGGCATGCACGCCGCAATCAAGACCATACACAAAAACCTTCTCATAACCTTTATCCTTTCAATATGCCGAGCCGCTACATAAGCGGCGAGAGCAGGCGCGCCAGACGCGCCGCAGTGCCGCAGCGCCACCTGCCCGATTCCGTATCCTCGGCCGTTACCCTCCGGCAGCGCGACATCATGGCTGCGACCGACTCCGCGTATCTCTGCGCCGTCGGGCAGTCGTCGATAACCAGCATCAGCTCGCGATTGTAATCCATGCTTCTGTAATCGAGATTCATGCTGCCTATCAACACGCGGCACGAATCTATGACAATCAGCTTCGAGTGCAGAAACCCCTCGTCGTAGATTACCACGTCGATGCCCATTTCGACGCACTCCGCGACATAGCTTCGTGCGGCCATGCAGACGATCGACGAGTCGCACCTCGACGGCAGCATCAGCACCACCCCGACACCCGAGGCGGAGGCCCGCCGCAGCGAATCGAGCAGCCACTGCGGCGGCAGGAAATATGGTGTCACGATATGGATCGTCCGCTGCGCCTGGGCCATGGCCGCCGCTATGGCGTCGGCTATGGTAGTGCGCGAGATCCCGTGCTCCGACCATGCAGCCTGCACCGCAGCCCTGCCCGGCAGAGGCATGCGCAGCCCCCTAAGCGACGGCACGGCCGCTTCGATAGGCTCGCCGCCCGAGCGCACCCAGTCGCTTGTAAAGAGCCGTTCCAGATCGGCCACTGCTCCGCCCGTAAGGCGCACCTGCTCGTCGTACCAGCGCCCCAGCGTGTCGCCGTCGAGATAACGGCTGGCGATGTTTATGCCGCCGACATGCGCCGTTCGGGAGTCGACGATTACCATTTTGCGATGATTGCGGCAGTGCGTAGCCCACCTGAAATAGGGAAACACGATCGGCGAATCGAACCTTATGCGCACGCCGTCGCGAGAGAGCGACCGCACGAGCGACCGCGGCAGACGCCGCGAGCCGTAGGCGTCGCACAACACCCTGACCGATACCCCCGCCCGCGCCTTGCGCCTCAGCAGCGACAGTATGGCCATGCCCAGCCTGTCGCACGTCAATATATAATACTCGACATGTATGGTCGACCGCGCACGCTGCATGTCGCTTATCATCGACGAAAATGCAGCCGAGACGGTCGGGGATACCTCCACCCTATTGCCCTGCACGCAGCGTGTCGAGCAGCCGGCCGCCACGATGCTCTCGACGGCCGACGACAAGCGTTCGCCTGGCACCCGGCGAACGCGCCGCCCTGCGAGCATGACGAACATGGCACCGGCCAGCGGAGGCAGCAGCACGGCGGCCATCATCCATGCCGCCTGAATGCGCGGATCGCCGCCGCGCACTACTATGGCTCGCCACAGCACCGCGACCCATAAAACATATATCGTCCAGAAAAACAACATCGAACCGGAAAGCAAACATCTGCGCCGCCGCACTCGTCAAGCAAAGTCGACCGGCGCACTACGGTGCGGCACACTTTGTGCCAAAAAAATTTGGCAGATCGAAATATTGCCCGTATCTTTGTATACGTTATTAGGGTTCTGATCTGGTAAAGGTCGGGATTCTTTATTATTTTGTGTGAAATTCAAAAAACGAGAATACTATGGAAAAAGAGATTATCTACCTGACTGCCGACGGCATGAAGAAGCTCAAAGAGGAGCTCGACCACATGCGTTCGGTCGAGCGTCCAGCCATATCGGCCGCAATTGCCGAGGCGCGCGACAAGGGCGACCTGTCGGAGAATGCCGAGTACGACGCCGCACGCGAGGCGCAAGGCATGTTGGAGATGCGCATCGCCCAAATGGAGCATACGCTCTCGAAGGCGAGAATCATCGACGAGTCTAAGATCGACACCAGCAAGGTGCAGATTCTCAGCCGTGTCAAGCTGCTCAACCACAACGTCAACAAAGAGGTGGAGTACACGATCGTATCCGAGAACGAGGCAAACCTGCGCGAGGGCAAGCTGGCCATAGGCACGCCGATAGCCAAGGCGCTGCTCGGCCGCAAGGTCGGCGACACGGTAGAGGTATCGGTTCCGGCGGGCACGCTCAAACTCGAAATCCTCAACATCTCGATCTGATACGTCGCCGCAGCGCAAGGCAGGCACGGCGGCATGCCGCAACGCGCAGCCTCACTCCGCAGCGGCATCTGATCCCGACAAAACAATCGCCCCGGCTTCGATCGTCGAAGCCGGGGCGATACCGTTACCGCACAGCGGCAGGCGGCACCGCTTCGGGTGCGGATCAATTCCTGCCGAGATCCCCGAACGGTTCGGCCTGACGCGTGGTCATATCGCCCGTTATACGTAGTGCATCCGCTTTGAGCTCTACCGACACGGCTGCGTTATCTGCCGCACCTTCATCCGACGACAAGGCCGGCTTGACGACACCGAAAAGCAGCCATGCCACGGCGAATGTGGCCACGATATTGAAGCACTGCGCGCCGAGGAAAGCGTAGAGGGCGTTGCGGTTCTCCTTCGATACGATATCCTTCAACCGCGTGTCGAGACCTATACATACGAAGGCAAGCGAGAAGAAGAACGTAGAGAATGTCTTCGCCAGCGACGTCTCGGCCAGCTTCGACTCGGCGGCATCGGGGAAGATGCCGTTCGACTGGCAGAGGCTGAATACGAGCGATGCCGCCACGAAGCCCAGAATGAACTTCGGAAACTTCTCCCAGACGATACCCAGCGACGGACGGCGCGACTCCCCGCCCTCGCCCTTGGTCGAGAGGTAGAGCGCGATGAAGAACGCCACAACGCCGATCAGGACGTTCTGCGTAGCCTTCACGATGACGGCCGTCTTATTGGCCAGATCGCCATGAGCGCTGAAAGCCATCTCCGACGAGGCGGCCACACCGCTGGTGGTATCGATCGTACCGCCGATCCATGCACCGGCTATCTCCTGCTGCACGACGGGATCGGACGTTATGAGAGGGATGATCGTCTCGGCAAGCCACGGCATAAGATAGATCATCGGCACGACGATGATCAGAACGACCGAGACTATATACGACAACTTGCGGTCGTCGGTACCGGCCACACGCGCAGCCGTGATACAAGCCGACACGCCGCATATAGACACGCCGCTCGAAAGCGTCATCGCCGTCGCACGGTCGACCTTCAATCTGCGCGCAATGAAATAGGCGAAGAACCACACTATGCAGACCACGATCAACGCCTGAACCAGACCGACGCTGCCCGACTTCATCACGTCGCGGAACAGAATCGTCGCGCCGAGGCACACCACGCCTATCTTGATGAAGAACTCGCCCTGAATCGCCGGCTTCAACCACTCGGGTATACGGAAGCAGTTGCGGATGATAAGGCCGAATATGACCGAGAAGAAGACGGCCTCGAAACCGTAGTACTTGATCGTATCGATCTTGGCCACCCACTGCGCCAGCAGCGCCACGGCGAAGACCGCCACGAACGACACCAGAAGGCCTCTGAGCGGACGTCCCAGCAGCTTGTTTCCTACGAAGAGTATCGCCAGAGCTATGGCGAACAACACGCCTATGTTGCCCCAGGCCCCGAGAGTCGAGAGCGTAGAGGGCACCGAGGGGCCTCCGCCCGGCAGAGCGCAGGCAAAGGCGGCCAGCAAGAGAAGCGGAATGCTCACGATGACGACCACCCAGTCCTCGACAAGTAGTTTTTTGAAGAAGTTTCCCATAAATTCGAATTTGTAACTCTATCGGTTTAGAATATTCCCGACAGCATGAAGTTGATGCCGCTGATGTTGTGGCGGCTCTCATCGCTGTAAACGGCATAGGTATAGTTGAGCTGCATGCGCAGATACTTCAACGGGCGATAGTCCACGCCTACGGCATAGTTCGTCTGGCGGTATCCGTGCACGGCCTTGTTCTCGTCGAAGAACTCCCAGCGCGCCAGCGCCACGAAAGGAGCGTCGAACTTGTATCCGGCCGTCACATAGGCACCGTGAGAGTCGATGCCGGCCGTGCGGCCGACGACATACTCCGAACGCGCCACGAAGCGCGGACAGTCGTACTCGGCACCCACACCCCAGCGCGACGCCTCGGCATAGGGGTTATCGCCTATGGGCACCTCGCTCCACATGTACGAACCCGAGACCAGAAGATTCTTTATCGGGCGCAGCATTACGCGGCCTATAAGGTCTTTGGATTTGTTGTCGTCGAGCTTGTTGATACCCGAACCGTTCATCACGGCTACGCTGTAATTGAGTATGTGGTAGCCCTCCTGCTCGAAGAACGATCCGTAGAGCTGCGCTCCGATGTCGCGACCCGTCGACGAGATGCCGCACACATCGTCCATGCGCACCAGCTTGCGCAGCGCCAGCGGGTACTCGATGAACTCGGCACGCAGCGGCGCATACTCGGTATTCTCGATCGAAAACGGTATCTTGAACTGACCCAACTGGGCATTGACCTGCGCCATAGGCTTGAATCTGACGTATGCGTCGACGACCTTGGGTGCCGCGAACTCGATCTGCAAGCAGTAGTCGAGCTTGTCGCGCCACAAATCGCCGTCGACCTTGAAGCGCGCACGTTTCAGAAAGAAGGTCGAGGCCGTATCCTCGGTCCACTCGTAGCCGACCTGTACATACCCTGAAATTCTCAAATGCTCGTCGAAGAAAGACTTCGCACCGCCGTCGGCCTTGCCGCGGCTCTCGGCCAAATCGGTCTCCAAAGAGGCTATACGGGCGTTGAGCGATTCGATCTGAGCCTGCAACGACTCGGGCTGCTGGGCATTGACGCCTGTGAGGGCGGCTGCCGACAGCGCGGCCGCGATACATAGATGTTTGATCTTCATTGTATAAGTCTGTTTATTTAATAATTCGGCGACAAAGGTGTATAATTTTATCCGTTTTTCAGATAGTATTTATACCTATTTTCGCGTCATGCAGCCGCATGCGGCCTCGACACGCGCCCGACCGCCGACACGGCCGCCGCGAGCCGAGCGGCATACCGGCCGGCACACGAACCGAACAGCGGCGGACAGCCGAAGCTATCCGCCGCATGTTCATCCGCTCAGAGCGCCGCACGGCACCGGGATGCCGGCCGCAGCCCGTCAATCCTCGTCCGTATCGGTGTATGCCTTCAACAGCTTGTCCTGAACGTCGGCCGGCACCTGCTCGTAAGATGCGAACTGCATCGTGTAGGTCGCAGCACCCGACGTGAGCGACGAGAGCGATGTCGAGTAACGGTACAGCTCGGCCAGAGGCACGCGCGCATTGAGACGGTCGAATCCCTTGTCCGACTCCATGCCCATAATCATGGCACGACGGTTCTGCAAGTCGCTCATTACCGAGCCCATGTATTCGCTGGGCGTAAGCACCTCGACATTGTAGATCGGCTCCATGATCTTGGGCCCTGCGTTGCGGAACGCCTCCTTGAACGCGTTGCGCGCAGCCAGCTTGAACGAGATCTCGTTCGAATCCACCGGGTGCATCTTACCGTCGTAGATCACGACGCGGATGTCGCGCGCATACGATCCCGTAAGCGGGCCTTCGTCCATCTTCTCCATGATACCCTTCAATATCGCCGGCATGAAGCGGGCATCGATGGCGCCTCCGACGATAGAGTTGTAATACTGCAACTTGCCGCCCCACGGCAGGTCATACTCCTCCTTGCCCTTGATATTCACCGTGATATCCTTGCCGTTGACCTTATACTTCGTCGGCTCGGGCATGCCCTCGTAATAGGGCTCGATGACCATGTGCACCTCGCCGAACTGTCCCGAACCGCCCGACTGCTTCTTGTGACGGTAGTCGGCCTGCGCGACCTTGGTAATGGTCTCCCTGTACGGAATCTTCGGCGCGAAGAACTCCATCTCCATTTTGTTCTCGGTCGAAAGACGATATTTCAGGATGTTGAGATGATGCTCGCCCTGTCCCTGTATAATAGTCTGTTTCAACTCTTTCGAGTACTCGACCAGAATAGTCGGATCCTCGTACTTGGCATCGTTGAGCAGCTTGCCCAGCTTCTCTTCGTCGTTCTGCTCCTTGGCCTTGACCGCCGCTCTGTAACGCGGCTCGGGGAATACGATCGGCTCGACGCTAACGGGTGTCGACGGCGCGGCAAGCGTGTCGTTGGTGCGCGAACCCTTCAACTTGACGGTGCAGCCGATATCGCCGGCCGACAGCTCGCCGACCTTGATGCGGTTCTTGCCGGCAACGGCGAAGAGCTGCGACAGCTTCTCCTTGTTGCCCGTGCGGCTGTTGACCAGCTCCATGCCCTCGGTCACCTTGCCGCGTACAACGCGGAAATAGGTAATCTCGCCGATATGCTGTTCGAGCTGGCTCTTGAATATGAACAGCGCCGTCGGAGCATCGGCCTCGGGATGCAGCTCCTCGCCCTCGGTGGTAAGAAACGCCGGAGCCTTCAGCGGGCCCGGAGCCACGTTTATGATGAACTCCATAAGACGCTTGGTGCCTATGTCGCGCTTGCCGCTGGTACAGAAGATCGGCATCACGTCGCGCTTCGACACGCCGAGTTTCAGACCCGAACGTATGTCGTCCTGCGTCAGCGCACCCTTCTCGAAGTAGAGCTCCATAAGTGCGTCGTCGTACACGGCGGCCGCCTCGGCAAGCTCCTGATTGAGCGCTGCGGCGCGCTCCTGCTCCTCGGCCGGTATTTCCAGCTCCTCGCGCGTGCCGTTATCGTCCTTGAAGCGGTACATCTTCATCATCAGCACGTCGATGAACGAGTCGAAGCCCGCACCCTGATTCACGGGATACTGCACGATGACGGGCTTCACGGGCGAATTGGCCGCGATGCCCTCGACGGCAGCCTCGAAGTTGGCCTTGTCGCCGTCGAGCTGGTTCACCACGCCGATAAGCGGTTTGTTGAGTATGCGGGCGTAACGCGACTGCAACTCGCTGCCAACCTCCCAGCCGTTCTGGGCGTTGAGCACCATGACGCCCACGTCGCCCACCTTGAATGCCGAGAAGAGGTTACCGCAGAAATCGTCCGATCCGGGACAGTCTATTATATTTAGTTTGCGCTCCTTGAACTCCGTAAAGAGGATCGTCGAGTAGATCGACCGCTTGTATTCGTGCTCGATGTCGGTGTTGTCCGAAAGAGTATTGTTCGTCTCTATGCTTCCCCTGCGGTCTATTACCTTTCCCTCGAAAGCCATTGCTTCGGCAAGAGTGGTTTTACCGGCGCCGGGGGCACCCACAAGAACGATGTTCTTAATCTCTTTTGCTGAATAATTTTTCATACTATCAGAAGTTTTAAGTTTTTAACTTTCGTGCATGATATACACACCGAACGTCGCATGGCAGAGCGCAATCCGCCCCGACGTTTACGGATTATAAAGTTATGCAAATTTTTTCTATTCGCCAAATATCGAGCCCCAAAATCCGTTGGCGCATCGTTTTTTACTATCTTCGCGACATGGAACGGCGATTTACGACATACGCGCAATATCTGCGCCGCGCGACGGGTCTGGAACGTGTGCAGAAAATATCGGTCGACGCGGGATTCACATGCCCCAACCGCGACGGCACGATCTCCACCCGCGGATGCGCCTTCTGCCGAAACGACGCCTTCACGCCGCGCTACTGCTCCGGCGCGTGGGATATCCGGCGGCAGATCGACGAGGGCATAGCATTCCACGCGCGCCGCGGCCGCACGGCCGACGGATACATCGCTTATCTGCAATCATACTCCAACACCTACGCACCCGTCGACGAGCTTGCGCGCATCTACGCCCGTGCGCTGAGCCACCCCTCGGTCGCAGGCCTTATAATCGGCACGCGCCCCGACACGGTAGACGACGAGAAGCTCGATATGATCGCCGACCTGGCGAGGCACCGCTACGTAGCCATAGAGTACGGCATCGAGTCGACATGCGACGCCACGCTCGAAGCCTTAGGCCGCGGCCACGACTTCGCCGCCTCGCGCCGTGCCGTCGAGGCCGCGGCATCTCGCGGCATCGCCGTCGGCGGACACTTCATCCTCGGCCTGCCCGGCGAGGACTCCGCATCGATCCTGCGCGGCACGGCCGACATAGCCCGCATGCCGCTGTCGAGCATCAAGCTCCACCGCCTGCAAATACTGCGTTCGACGCCGCTCGAAGCGCTGTGGCTCGCCGAGCCGCAGCGCTTCGTCTCGTGGACGGCGGAGCAATATATCGATCTCGTGGCAGACATCATACGCCGCCTGCCCGCGAACATCGCCATAGAGCGCATCATAAGCGAGGTGCCGCCGCACTACCTCGCCAACCGCTGCTGGCACGGTCTGCGCAGCGGTACGCTGTGGGCGATGCTCGACAGACGCATGCGACAGCTCGACGCACATCAGGGCGACATGCTCGGCTGAAAGCGGCCGGCTGCGAATAACATCTGCACAAGATTGCGGATAATTGCCCCATATTATATATATTTGTCGCCGAAAAACCGATAAGTATGGATACACTACGCAACATAAGAAACAATCCGAGCATAGCCCTGTTCCTGAGAATATGGTTCAAGCTCGCAGCCCTCACGCTCGGCGCAGGCACGCTGCTACGCATCGTTCTGTTGTTCAACCCGCAGACCGTCGACACGGGATTCTCGCTCGGCGGCTGGATGCAGATATTCCTGCTTGGAGCACTCAACGACTTGTGCGTCATAACCATAGCCTACATATTCGTCTGGCTGTTCATGCTTCTGGCCACAGAGGCCAAGTACCGCCGGCCGGCCGGCTACATCATCTTCGGCCATCTGGTCGGACTGTTCTGCTACACGACATTCGCACACAACATCCTGCACGAATACGGCAGCGCCGCGCCTCTTGCAGGGTCGATCCTTACCGCACTGCTGGCCGCAGTGTTCGGCGTCAAGCTCTTTTTCAAGCGCGTGCGCCGGCCGATGACCCTCTTCGGCTTCGGGCTGCTGCTGTCGATATACGTGTGCGTCATAGTCTTCAACGTCATCAGCGAATATATCTTCTGGGACGAGTTCGGCGTGCGTTACAACTTCATTGCCGTCGACTACCTGATCTACACCAACGAGGTCATAGGCAACATCATGGAGTCGTATCCGATAATACCGCTCGTAGGCATCATGCTCGCCATTACGGCAGCCGTGACATGGACGCTGTTCCGCCGCGATATACCTCGAACCGACCTTATGGGGGAGGGCTGGCGCTGGAAGGCCGTCATCTCGCCCGTCTACCTTGTCGCAGCCGCCGCAGCCTTCGGCCTGCTTGTCTTCAACACGCGCTGGCAGCAGACGCCCAACGTCTATCTCAACGAGTTGCAGGCCAACGGAGTGTATAGGTTCTTCGACGCATTCTTCAAGAACCGTATCGATTACAGACAGTTCTACCCCACCCTCGACGATGACCAGGCGCGCCGCCGCATATTCGACGAGTACGGCTCCTCGGAGGGCAACATGCGCCGCATAGCCTCGACGGGCAGCGAGCAGCGCCCCAACATAGTACTTATAACGCTCGAAAGCATGTCGGCGTCGTTCATGGAGCGTTACGGCAACGGCAACGGCCTTACCCCTGCGCTCGACTCTCTGAGCCGCCGCGCGATAGTCTTCGACAACATGTTCGCCACGGGCAACCGCACCGTGCGCGGGCTGGAAGCCGTCACGCTGTCGCTGCCCCCGTGCCCCGGCCAGAGCGTCATCAAGCGCGAGCAGCACGCCGACATGAACTCCACCGGGCGCATGCTCAAACAACAGAAGGGATACTCCGTGACATACTTCTACGGCGGCATGAGCTACTTCGACAACATGAAGTCGTTCTTCGGCTCCAACCACTACGACATCATCGACAAGGAGAGCTACTCGCCCGACGAGATCACGTTCGCCAACATATGGGGCGTATGCGACGAGGATGCCTATGACAAGGTGTTGAAGACCCTGTCGCAGAAGGCCGCCGCCGATTCGCGCCCGTTCTTCGCGCATGTGATGAGCGTCAGCAACCACCGTCCCTACACCTACCCCGACGGACGCATCTCGATACCGCCCACAGAGAAGATACGCGAGGGCGGCGTCATGTACAGCGACTATGCCCTCGGGCGCTTCCTCGAAAAGGCGAGCCGCGAGGAGTGGTTCGACAATACGGTATTCGTCATCACGGCCGACCACTGCGCGTCGAGTGCCGGCAAGATCGAAATACCGCTCGAAAAATACCGCATACCGGCCATGATCTACTCCCCGTCGCGCTTCGCGCCGCAGGCCGTGGCAAAGGTCGCATCGCAGATCGACATCATGCCCACGCTGTTCGCACTTCTCGACATGGAATACGACTCGGCTTTCTATGGCCGCGACATCCTCGACGAGGAGTATCCCGAGCGCGCTTTCATCGCCACATATCAGGACTTGGGCTATCTGAAAAACGATACGCTGACCATAATGTCGCCGCGCAGCAGCAGCGCACGCCGCTCGCTCACGGACGGCGTCAAGCAATACGCCGTCGAGAAGATCTCCGACTCGGAGTACGACATGCAGCCCGTCGGCCGTATCGACGAGGATGCCGTTCGCGAAGCCGCCGCATACTACCAGACATCGTATCTCTGGAACTGATTGCTGCACGCCACGCCGGCTCTGCGTCCATTTACGCCGCACTCTGCGCCTGAGCCGTCTGCCGGCTCAGGCGCAACGACACACAGCATAGGCAGCCTGCCGGTCATCCACAGCCGGTTTGCGCGCAGGCAAACCGGCCGCAACATCCAAAAACGCATGCGTTGCACAAGGCGCACGCAACGCACACAACGCACGCAACGCACGCAACGCACGCAACGCACGCAACGCACGCAACGCACGCAACGCACGCAACGCACGCAACGCACGCAACGCACGCAACGCACGCAAC
>Ga0209694_1000440_pt1 | contig 70019 bp, 51 predicted proteins | sample GluameincwithD2O_FD_187499 | JGI IMG/M metagenome (GOLD analysis project Ga0209694, IMG submission 187499) | Mouse cecum microbial communities from Vienna, Austria - Glucosamine amended microcosms incubated with D2O (SPAdes) (version 2) | ecosystem: Host-associated > Mammals > Digestive system >... | reverse complement strand
CATAGCCGACATCCTCACCCTGCTGGCTGTGGGCGCCGGCTTTCTGGACTACCGCCGCAAAGCCGCCTTCTACCACGAGTTGCGCGGGTTGCTCGCCTCGCTGCGGCAAGCCCGCGTACTGCCGGCTCTCGTCGCCGAACCCGCCTTCCTGGAAGGGCAGATTGCCTACGGAACCGCGGCCCGCATCAGCTCGCTTGCCGCCGCGGAAACCGACAAGCTCCAGGAAGACGCTGCGGCCTACCGTCGCTACATCGAGCTGTGGATCCACGAGACGAAGACGCCCATTGCCGCGATAAAGCTCATGCTCGCCAATGAGCCGAGCGCCCAGTCGGCGAAGATCGCCCGCGAGCTCGAGCGCATCGAGGCCCAGGTGGACCAGGCGCTGTACTATGCTCGATCGACCTCGGTGGAGCGCGACTATGCCATCCGCGAGGTGAGCTTGGGCGAGGCAGCGCGCGAGGCGTGCAAGCGCAACACGCGCTTCCTCATCGAACGCGGGGCACTCCCCGCCTTCAATATTCCCGAGACCATGACGGTGCTGGCCGATGAACCGTGGCTCGTGTTCATCTTGGGGCAGGTGGTGACGAACGCCGCGAAATACGGCGCTACGAGCATCGAGTTCACCGCGCGCGAGGAAGAGTCCGGCACCCCGCGGGGCCGCACGGTGCTGGAGGTGCGCGACAACGGCTGCGGCATTCCCGCCGCCGACGTGCCCCGCGTCTTCGAGCGCGGCTTCACCGGCCAGGTCGGCCGCGCCCACGGATCGGCCACGGGCATGGGGCTGTACCTGGTGGCCAGCTTGTGCGCCTCCATGGGCCTGCACGTAGGCCTGGCCAGCGAAGAGGGCACCGGCACCCGCGTCATCCTCACCTTCCCCCACGACCGCACCCGCAAAGAACTCTACGGCGCGTAAGGGCCCGAACCTATGGTGCGGGCGAGCTTACCTAACACGTTCGTAAGGTAAGCGTAAGCCCGATCGATGGAGCCGCCGCGCCCCTTTCTCTAGGATGGAATTGTGCTCGCAGCCTACGCAATGTAGGAGACGGGTTCGGGGTGTTCCGACCGAGCGAGTTCCACAGCGACTGGAAATGTCCAGTGGACATTTCCACAAAGCGAGGACTGTTTGAGCGAATCGGAATACCGCGAAGCCATCTCCGGCGGGATGGAGAGCGAGCCGCACGTTCGAGAGAAAGGACCATTGTGAAGACGCCAGGGAAGATTATGCTTGCCGTTGCTATCATCGGGGCGGTGGGCGCCATCATCGCCCGCCAGCTGCCCAAGACCGAGAGGAGCTACCACTAATGGCTGAAGTGTACACCGAACCCACCCCCTCGGCCTTTGGTGCCAACCCCGCCGACCCGGGCACGCCCCTGCCGCTTTCCGCCGACGACCGCAGCGCCCTCGACGGCCTGGCCGCCGCCTTCTCGCGCGATGCCTACGCGCCCGGCGCCTCCTCGGCTGCCGCGGGCCGCGTCGCCCAGGGTGCCGGCGCCCCTGCCGCCGCTCCCCACGGCGTCCATGCGGCGGCCCCGCGGCCTGCGGGTTCCCCCATCCTGTCGGTGCGTTCCATCGAGAAGGTCTTCGGCAGCCGCGACTCGGTCACCCATGCCCTGGCCGGCGTCTCCTTCGACGTGGCCGCCGGCGAGTTCGTCGGCATCATGGGCCCCTCGGGCTCGGGCAAGACCACGCTGCTGAACTGCGTGTCCACCATCGACACCGTCACGAGCGGCCACATCATCGTGGGCGGCCGCGACATCACCGGCATGTCCCGCCGCCAGCTGGCGAAGTTCCGCCGCGACGATTTGGGCTTCATCTTCCAGGACTCCAACCTGCTGGACACCCTCACCGGCTTCGAGAACATCTCGCTCGCGCTCACCATCAAGGGCGAGCCGGCACGCAGCATTCCCGGCAAGGTAAACGCCATGGCCGCGCGTCTCGGCGTGGACGGCGTGCTTTCCAAGTACCCCTACCAGATGTCCGGCGGCCAGAAGCAGCGCGTGGCCGCGGCCCGGGCCATGGTGTGCGACCCGAAGCTCATCTTGGCCGACGAGCCCACCGGCGCTTTGGATTCCCGTGCCGCCACGGTGATGCTCGAGATCATGGAGATGATGAACACACAGATGGGCGCCACGATCATGATGGTCACCCACGATGCCTTCGCCGCCAGCTACACCAACCGCGTGCTGTTCATCAAGGACGGCGCCGTGTTCAACGAGCTGCGCCGGGGCGACGAGAGCCGCGATGCCTTCTTCGCCCGCATCATGGAAGTGGTGTCCTTCCTCGGCGGGGAGGCCGGCCATGTATCTTAAGCTCGCCCTGCGCAACATCCGCCGGTCGGTGCGCGACTACGCCATCTACTTCATCACGCTTCTGTTCGGCGTGGCGGTGTTCTACGCGTTCAACTCCATCGGCAGCCAGCAGATCCTCTTCGACATGGAAAGCTCGGCCTCGGCTTCGGTCTTCGAGTCGACCACCCAGCTGCTCGGCATGTTCTCGGTGGTGGTGGCCTGCGTGCTGGGCTTCCTCATCCTGTATGCGAACCAGTTCCTCATCCGGCGCCGCAAGCGCGAGTTCGGCACCTACCTGGTGCTGGGCATGACGCCGGGGCATGTGTCGCGCATCGTGCTGTACGAGACGGTGCTCGTGGGCCTCATCTCGCTGGCCGTGGGCCTTATCTGCGGCGTGCTGCTGTCCCAGGCGCTGTCGTTCTTCACCGCGGCGCTGTTCGGCACCACCATGAGCAACTACCAGTTCGTGTTCTCGCCTGACGCGCTCGTGGTCACCCTGGCATGCTTCGCCGCCATCTATGTGGTGGTGGCCCTGTTCAACACGTTCACCGTGAGCCGCTGCAAGCTCATCGATCTCATCCGCGCCGGCGAGAGAAACGAGCGGGCCGGAGTGCGCAACCCGTGGGCGTGCCTCGTGGTGTTCGTCGCGGCCATCGCCGTGCTGGCCTACGCCTACCAGCAGCTCATCGCCAATGGCCTGGTGATGTTGGACCAGCCCGAGTTCGTGCGCGCCACCATCGCCATGCTTGTGGGCTCGCTCATGTTCTTCTGGTCGCTGGCCGGCTTCGCCATCGCCGTGCTCACGCGCCTGCGCGGCGTGTACCTGCGCAAGCTGAACCTGTTCACCGTGCGCCAGATTGCCAGCAAGGTGAACACGGCGTTTCTGTCGCTGTGGGCCGTGTGCGTGCTGCTGTTCTTCTCCATTACCGTGTTCTCGTCGGGCATGGGGTTCGTGGAGGTGTTCGTCGGCGGCGTGGAGAAGGCCAACCCCTACTCGGCCACCTTGAGCGCCGGGGTATGGTACGGCCCCGATGGCACCACGGGCTCGTCGGCCGGCGAGCGCGAGCGCCGCGCCGAAATGGAGGCCGATGCCCCCGATCGGCTGGCCCTGGCCGAGGAATACGACTGGGACATGGCCGCCGCTCTGGAAGCAGGCGCGCCCGAGCTGTGGGCCGAGACGATAGGCGCATGGGCCCAGGTGAGCATGTGGTCGCTGCCCGACATGACCTACGACCCGATCATCGATGCCGCCGAAACCGTGGCGAGCCCCGAGGCCATGCGCATCGACGACTTGGGCAAGGTGCGAGATACCGCCGTGGCTGTGATGTCGCTGTCCGACTTCAACGCCGCCCGCACCCTGCAGGGGCAGCCGGCCGTGAATCTTGAGCCGGGCACCTGCGGCCTGGTGAACAACATGGAGATCGTCAATGCCTTGGCCGAGGCCGTGGCGAAGGCGGCCCCGACCATCACCGTGGCGGACCAAGAGCTCACCGTGGCCGGCCCCATCTACGACACCCAGCTGGAAGACAACGCCATGGCCGCCACCGCGCTTATCTTCGTGGTGCCCGATGAGGCTGTGGAGGCCCTGGGTGCCGAGGGACTCATTCCCACGACCCAAACGCTGAACGTGATGTACGCCGACAACGGCAAGACCGCTGCCGAGAACGATACGGCCCTGGGAGATATCGTAGCCGCCACGCAGCCTTCGGATATGGGCGGCTTCGAGCAGGGGCGCAGCGGCGCCGGCAACGCCTACGCGAACCTGCTGTGGCCGGTCACGCGCATCATCACAGCCCACGAGATGACCGACCAGTCGGCCGGCATGCGACTCATGATCACCTACCTGGCGCTCTACATCGGCTTCATCTTCCTCGTGTCCACCGCAGCCATCCTGGCCATCCAACAGCTGAGTCAGGCCTCAGACTCGGCGCCGCGCTACCGCATCCTGAGCAAGCTCGGCTGCGATGCGGGCATGATCTACCGCTCGCTTCTGATCCAGGTGCTCGTGTACTTCCTCGTACCGCTGGCGCTGGCGGTGTGCCACGCGGCCTGCGCCATCGGCGTGCTGTCCGATTCCATGTTCGATGCCATCGGCGTGAACACCTTCACTCCCATCATGATGGCCGCGGGGCTTACCATCGTCATCTACGGCGGCTATATGCTCGTCACCTACCTGGCCGCCCGCGGCATCGCGAAAACCGCCCTCACCGAGGGGTAAGCTTCGCACCGAGGCACGGTTTCGCCGTAGGGGCAGCTTCAGACCGCCCTTCCACCAGGACACTCCTCCACTACCGGGGCGGCTTGAGTCGCCCCCTACGGATCCCACCACCAAAGCGGCTTCCCCACCAGGGCGGCTCGGACGTTACCGAGCCGCCCTTCTTGCATCAGACAGCAAAGCTTTTTGTACCGTTCTTGCACAGAAAATATAGCTGCACACGTTCTGCGAGGCTCATCGCCCTTGCAAAGCTAGAAAAAGTTTGCAAAACTAGAAAAAGTTTGCAAAAGTTGCAAAGCCATCCACAACGAGCGACGCATCGCTCCCATGCGGACGCCGCCAAATAGCAACCGCACCGAGCACCGCACCGACAAGAAAGAGAGGGTCCATGGCACGCAACCCCTTCACTCCCACATTCGGAGTCATCCCTCCCTTTATGGCTGGACGCGAGTCCCTCGTAGAGGAGCTGAAAGAAGCTTTCGACAACGGCCTAGGCGACCCTAATTTATGCACCATCGTCTCCGGGGCCCGTGGCTCAGGGAAGACGGCCTTCATCTCCCTCATAAGCCAAGAGGCGGAGTCGCAGGGCTGGATTTCTGCGAAAACTACCGCTGCCGAGGGCATGCTCGAGGACCTATTGCAACAGGCCGTTCGCAACGCGCGGGAATTCGTCGAAGAAGACGGGGGCCGGCGCCTAAGGGGGCTGAGCCTTGGTCAGTTCCTGAGCCTGGAATGGGAGAACGTGCAACCGGAGGAGGGCAATTGGCGCACCCGTATGAGCACGCTGCTCGACCAGATCGCCTCCTATCGGGTCGGGCTTCTCATAACCGTCGACGAGGTGAACGTGACGATCGACGAAATGAAGCAGCTCGCTCGCGTATATCAGCACTTCGTCACGGAAGGTCGCCAAGTCGCGCTTCTTATGGCAGGGCTTCCCCATAATATTTCCCAGCTTTTGAGGGACGACGGCATTTCTTTCTTGAGAAGGGCGCGCAAGCACACCCTCGGTCGCATTCCCGACCGAGAGATATCCGACGCCCTCACTGCCACTATCGAAGATGCTGGCAAACGCATTAGCCCCGCCGCCCTTGCGGCTGCGGTCGAGGCCACCGATGGCTTCCCGTACATGATGCAGCTTGTCGGGTTCCACACCTGGGCCCAAGCAGTCGCGGAGGAGATCGACGTCGAGAACGCCGCTACGGGCGTAGAGCTGGCCCGCAACGAAATGGCTGATGGCGTTCTTGCTTACACCTACCTTGACCTTTCGGCTGGCGATAAGCGTTTTCTTGCCGCCATGCTCAACGAGCCGCGCGACGTGCCTCTCGCGCGCGTAGCCGAGAAGATGGGCGTGGGCAGCAATTACGCTTCGCAGTATCGCAAGCGCCTTCTCGAACAAGGAATCATAAGCGAGCCCGCCAAGGGCTACGTGCGCTTCGAGATGCCCGTCTTCCCCGAATACTTCGCCGAGCGCTACGAAGAGGATGAGAACCTGTCTTAACGAGAAGGCGCCCGACGAGGTATGATGGAAACGACACAGCGGGAGCCTTAATGGAAGGACGAGCATGGAATATCAACAGCTGCAAGACGAGATCAAGGCGGCCATGAAGGCGCGCGACAACCATCGGCGCGACATTCTGCGCCAGGTGCATACCGAGTTGAAGGCCATCGAGGTGAACGAGCGGCGCGAGGTAACCGAGGCCGACGTGGACGCCATGCTCAAGCGCGTCATCAAGCAGACGAAGGAGACGCTCGATGGCTCCATCAAAGCGGGGAACAACCAAGAGCGCACCGACACCCTCACCGAGCAGGTGGCCATCCTGGAAGGCTATCTGCCGAAGCAGGTGGAGGGCGAGGAGCTGATCGCGCTCATCGACGCGGTGCTGGCCGACACCGGGGCTGCCACCAAGAAGGACATGGGCCGCGTGATGGGCGAGCTCACGAAGCGCACCGGCGGCAACTTCGACAAGGCAGCCGCCGCCAAGGAGCTCGGCAGCAAGCTGAGCTAGAGCGCAGCCGGCAAAGCACCCCGCGCACGAGCCAAAAGGCCTCCCGCAACTGGGAGGCCTTTCTTCGCTAAAAAAGTTAAAGCGACCTAAAACTTTTAAAGCAACCTAAAAGAGTTAAAAGGCAAACTGCACTCATTGAGTGCATAATCTGCTACAATACTGCACTCAATGAGTGCAGCTGCCGTTTCCGAGCACTGATGCCCCAGCCGCATTACAACAGCTTTGCCAACGTTGTGCCACTGTGGGCCTTCGGCCTCAACTATTAGGCAGCCTTCCGACAGCCAGCACCAGATGAAGATCCCGCAAGCAGCCTTCCCTAACCGAGCAACTCTTCCAGTGCCTCCTCGAAGGAGGAATGGGAGGCGACAGCCAGCAGGGCGTCCTTCTCGTTGCGGGACAGCTGCTTGAAGACGTATTCCGCATGCATGGCATCGTGCTTGGTGGAAAACTCCGCATAGGCAAGCAGGCTCACGGGCAGCCGAGCCCGGGTGTACTTCGCGCCCTTGCCCGCATTGTGCACCGCGAGCCGCGCCTGCACATCCACCGCGTAACCCGTGTACAGCGAGCCATCCGCGCATTCCAGCACGTACATGTAATGGGACGCCATAGCGTCTAGGCCCCTAAAGCTCGCAGTGGAATCACGTAGATGCCCTCTTCAGGTTGATAGGCGTACTCACCTGTTCCCGTAACAACGGCCATGAACGCAGGCGGCCGTGTGCGAGCCTTTTCGTTAGCGGTCACCTTCTCGCGAAGGCGTCGCAACGAGGCCACGCCCTGATCGGTTTTGGCTGCCCCGAGCTTGAATTCGAAAGCGGCCCATCGGCCATCCGCCAATTCCACGATAGCGTCAGCCTCCAAGCCGCTGTCGTCGCGATAATATCGCACGGGAACAGCTGAGATATCGGGATGCGCTCCGGCATATACCATGAGATCTCGCATGCAGAGGTTCTCGAATACGAGACCGAAAGTCTGCCAATCATCGAGAAGCGCCTGCTCGTTCATGCCAAGCAACGCCACTGCCAGCGACGGATCGGCCAAATAGCGCTTCGGCTTTACCGACAGCCGCTTAGGCGAACGTTTCTCCGGCACCCATCCGGGAACTTCCTCCACGAAGTACAGGCTCTTGAGCAAATCCAGGTAGGTTGCAAGTGTCGTCGTAGTCATAAGGGGCTCATCGCCGCCGGATATATCGGATAAAATCGTTTTATAGGTGGCTGCCTGCCCTAAATTTCTCGCCAGTGAAAGCGCGATTCTTCGAGCCGCCTCCCCATCTTTGCCGTGACGCGGTACGCTTTCATCGAAAATGAGGTTGAGGTATTCACGCGCCGTTAGCTGCGCCTGGATCGGAGTGAGGTCAAGAGCTTCGGGCCACCCGCCACGACACACCACAGCAGCCAAAGACGCCGCATCGCCGGGCACTGTCGCACGGGAGAATTCCCCTTCGAAGAGCGCCGCCAGAGAGATTGCCGCCGAAGAGTCGCCCGACTCGGCGAGCGTCATGGGGCGCATGCGAATGCGCCCGATCCGGCCCGCTCCGCTGTGAAGGGCGCACACCTGCTCATTGTTCTTTTTGAAAGGAGTGGATGAGCCCGTGAGCAGCCATGCGCCCCTCAAGCCTCGCTGACGATCGACCGCATGACGCACGACGTTCCAAATAAGCGGAGCCAACTGCCATTCGTCAATAACGTGGGGCCGCTTGCCCACCAGCATCGCCTGAGGATCGGATTGGGCCAACGCAAGCGCCTGATCCACATAACTCACGCTTTCACCATGACGGCAAGCCGTCCATGTTTTGCCGCACCACTTAGCTCCCGCCACTTCCACCGCGCCGAAAACCTCGAGATAGCGTTGCACCTGCTTGTCCACGATACGGGGAATATACTCGTCGCGAGGAGGAAGATCATCGGTCATGGCATCCTCTTTCAGCGTTATCGATAATGGCATGATTATAGATCATCTACCTGGTATTTCCCTCATGACTTAAGAAAATCCGAACTTTTCATTTTAGATTTTCCGAATTTTCCACTTAAGAAAATCCGAACTTTTCATTTGCGATTTTCCGGACGAGGAGCTTGTCTAATAATACCGATAATAGGCCGCGCAGCTGCCCTCGCTTGAGACCATGCAGGGGCCGACGGGGTTTTCCGGGGTGCACACCGTGCGGAAGAGCGGGCACTGGTTGGGGGCCATGATGCCGCGCAGCACGTCGCCGCAGCGGCAGCCGGCGTGCTCGCGCACCGGCTCCACATCGGGCTGGAAGCGCCGCATGGCATCGAACTCGGCGAACTCGTCGCGGATGCGGTAACCGCTGCTGGGAATCTCGCCCAAGCCGCGCCAGGTGGCCGCGCAGGTCTCGAACACCTCGTCGATGGCGGCGAGCGCCACCGGGTTGCCCTCGGGCATCACGCCGCGGGCATAGGCGATCTCGATGTCGGCGCGCCCCTCGTGTAGCTGGCGCATGATCATGGCGATGCCCTGGAGCACGTCCACCGGCTCGAAACCGGTGATGACACCGGGAATGCCGTACTTCTCGGCCAGGAAGCGATAGGGTTCCGCACCGATGATGGTGGACACATGCCCCGGCAGAATGAGCGCATCCAGTTTCAGCGAGGGATCGTTGATGATGACCTCCAGCGCACCGGGCATGTTCTTGTGCGCTCCGTACACAGTGAAGTTCTTCAGACCCGCAGCCTTCGCGCGCTTGATGGCCATGGCCACAAGCGGGGTGGTGGTCTCGAAGCCCACGCCCACGAAGACGATCTGGCGATCGGGGTTGTCGGCGGCAAGGCGCAGCGCGTCCAGGGGCGAGTACACGATCTCCACCGCGCGGCCGGCCGCCTGCTCGGCCAGCAGGCTGGAAGAGGAGCCGGGCACGCGCGTCATGTCGCCGAAGGTGGCGATGGTCACCTCGGGCACGCGGGCAAGGGCAATCACCTTGTCGATGTCGTGATTGCTCGTCACGCACACGGGGCACCCCGGCCCCGAGGCCAGACGCACCCCTTCCGGCATGAGGCCGCGAATGCCGTTGCGGGCAATGGCCACCGTATGGGTGCCGCACACCTCCATCAGCGTCGCCGACTCCGGCGCCAAAGTCTGAATGGACTCAATGAGCCCCCGCGCCAGGGCCGGATCCTTGAATGCCTTCAGCTCTTCTTGCATATGATCCATTCTTGCAACCACTCCTTCAGGGGTGTACAATGCGGACAAGCGGAAAGCCCGGTGCAGCGGGCACGACAGCTTCACATTACCGTTACTAATGTGATGAAGAGCCGTCCTCTATGCAGGGGGCGGCTTTTTCATTGCCGCCCGCACGGCTACTGCCGCAAACGGAGCGCCAACTCAATCACCGCTACGATAACCAAACAAAACGTTAAGAGTTCCATCCAGCTCACGCACATAGCTGCTCCTTCCTCCGAAGGAAGCAGTCCGCTCGTCCGTGGGGCCAGTGTAGTGTAATACACAACCCCAATCAACAGGTAATTTGCACTTTACGCTAAAGCCGGCGCCTCATCTAGGTCGGCCAAATCGGGGAACTGCTTCACCAGCTCGATAGTCTCAAGGGCAAACTGCTCGTCCACCACTTCGATGGCGAACCCGGCGTGCACGAGCACGTAGTCGCCCACATGGGCCTGGGGCGTCAGGTCTACGGAAATCTCGCGAGTCACGCCCAGGATATCGACGATGGCCAGATTGCCCTCTTCGAGCTTCGCCACCTTAGCGGGAATTGCCAAACACATAGGCTGCTCCAATCAGTTCTGTTTCTCGCGCCCATTGTCGCAGGTTCCGCCCGCAAAGTCAGCCCCGATTCGGCTAGCCCGCCTATTCCTCCGAACGGGCGGAGGCCACGGCGGCCTGGCCGAAGCTGATGCAGCCGTCGTTGGGAGGCAGATCGCGGTTGATGGCGGCGGTGAAGCCCGCCTCGGCCAGAGCCGGCAGCACATGTTCCACCAGGTAGCGGTTCATGAACACGCCGCCCGACAACACCACCGTCGAAATGCCGTACAGCGCCCGCACCAGCTCGGCAGCCATCACGATGGCGCTCACCATGGCGTCGTGAAAGCGTCGCGCTATTATCGATGCGGGAACACCTGCCGCCACATCGTCCAGCAAGGCACGGAACGTGGGCTCGGCATCCAGCAGGAGCACCGAGGTGTCCTCGGCAGTGCTCGTCTCGGTAGCGACGTTCTTCTGGGCCATCACCGCATAGCGCTCGCGGGCCGCCAGCTCGTCCTCGCCGGCCACGCCGGCCGCTTCCTCAGCTGCGGCAGCGCCGGGCGCATCGGCCCCGGCTGCCTCCATGGCCGCTTCCAGCAGAATAGCCCCCTCGCCCTCGTAACTCGGGGCGGTGCAAATGCCGAGCAGCGCGCTTGCGGCATCGAACAGGCGGCCGACCGAGGAGGTCATGGGCGTGTTCAGACCGCGCTCGATCATGGTATCGCACACCTCGGCTTCCTCGCCGAGGGGTGCCAAGGCCTCAACGGCCGCCGGATGGTCCAGCAGATCGTAGGCCCACAGCACACCGTAGGCCATGCGCAGCGGATGCTTGATAGCCGCTGCGCCGCCGGGCATGGGCACATAGGCGAAATTGGCGAAGCGCTCGAAGTCGGTGCGGTTCGCAAGCAGCACCTCGCCTCCCCAGATGGCGCCGTCTGCGCCGTAGCCCGTGCCGTCGAAGGCGATGCCGCAGACCGCATCGGCCAAGCCGTGCTCGACCATGACCGACACGATATGGGCATGGTGGTGCTGCACCTCGGTCACGGGAAGATCCTGGTGGTGGGCCCACTTACTCGTCAGGTACTCGGGGTGCAGGTCGCAAGCCACGGCCGCGGGCCTCATCTCGAACAGGCTCTCGAAGCGGTCCTTGGTGGCCAGCCACGCATCGTAGGTGTCGGCGTTTTCCACATCGCCGATATGCTGGGACACGAAGCCGTCGGTGCCGCGCAGGAGCGTGAAGGTATTCTTCTGCTCGGGGCCCGTCGCGAAGACGATGCCCGCACCAGGACGCTCGGCGCCGTCGGCCGCCGCCTCAGATGCGGCGCCGCTTCCGGTCGCCGTCCCTTGAGCCGCCTCGTTCTCGGACGCCGCCGTCACCGTAGCTGCCGTCGATAGCGGCACGGGGGCGAACCCCCGGGCACGGCGCAGGAACTGCACCGCGAGCTCCGGCGCTCCCTCGGGGGTTTCGCTCACACGGATAAGCCGCACCACCGAGTCGTCGAAGCGCGTGAGGATAGGACGGTTGTTGCCCAAGAACGCATCGGCGATGCCGGCCAGCTTCTCACGAGCCTCCTCATCGGCGATGCAGATGGGCTCGTCATGCACGTTTCCCGAGGTCATTACCAAAAGCGGCACCTGCCGCCCCGGCACGTCGCCCGCCGCGGCCACCTCGGGATGCGCCGCATACCAGGCCGCTGCGAAGTCGTGCATGATCAGGTGCTGCACCGGCGTGTAGGGCAGCATCACGCCCAGCTCCGACAGCCCGTCGGCCACGCCTTCGCCGATGGCCCCGTCGGGTCGCTTGCGCAGCAACACGATGGGTCGGGCAGAACCCGTGAGCACCGCCTCCTCTTCCTCGCCCGCCTGGCACAGCGCCCGCACATCGCCCATGCCCTGGGCCATCACGGCCAAGGCCTTCCCGTCGCGGCGCTTGCGGCGGCGCAACTCGGCCACCGCATCGGCATTGTTCGCATCGCACACCAGATGGAAGCCTCCCAGACCCTTCACCGCCAGGATCTTCCCCGCCAGCAGCATCTCCACCGCCGCCGCGAAAATGGCATCGGATTCCTCGCGGGTCTTGCCCACGCTCTCCGTGCCGTCCGCTCCTACCCGCCAGGTAACCGACGGCCCGCACTCGAAGCAGGCGTCGGGCTGGGCGTGGAAGCGCCGGTCGAGCGGGTCGGCATACTCGGCGGAGCAGCGCTCGCACATGGGGAAGGCCGCCATGGAGGTGGCGGCGCGGTCGTAGGGCAAATGATCGATGATGGTGAAGCGCGGCCCGCAGTTCGTGCAGTTGATGAACGGGTAGCGGTAGCGGCGGTCATTCGGGTTGAAGAGCTCGGCCACGCAATCGGCGCAGGTGGCCAGCTCGGGCGACACCAGGGTCGTCTCGGCCACGGCCTCGTCGTCGGAGAAGCGAATCTCGAAGGAGTCGAAATCCTCCAGAGGCACTTCCTTGATGTCGATCTCCTCCACCTTCGAGGCAGCCGGCGCGTTGTCGGACAGCTCCATGATGAACTCGTCCACCAGCTTGCTCTCGCCCTCGGCGTGGATGTACACTCCGTCGGCTGCGTTCAGCACCCAGCCGTTGATGAGGTACTTCTTCGCCATCCGATAGACGAAGGGGCGGAAACCCACCCCCTGCACGATGCCCTTCACATGAATGTCAACCGCGTCGATCATGAGCTGCTCCCTTGCTTTGCGCGTTACTGCGCGATATACTACGGACAAGCGGAAAGCCCGATGCAGCGGGCACGACTGCTTCACATTATCCTGATTAATGTGGTGAAGAGCCGTTCTTCCTATGCGAGGGGCGGCTTTTTCATTGCCGCCCGCTGCGTCTACTGCCGCAAGCGCACGGTCAACTCGATCACCGCTACGATAACCAAACAAAACGTCAGAAGTTCCATCCAGCTCACGTACATAGCTGCTCCCTTCTACGAAAGAAGCAGTCCGCTCGTCCGTGCGCGCAAGTGTAGTGTAATACAACGCGACTTTCAACCAAATCGCGCGCGGTCTATCAGGCCGAATTGTTATGTTAAGGGCGAGTGAGAGGCGCCCTACGCCTCGGGCGAGTCGCCTTCCTCGACCGGAACTTCCGCGACTTCTGCCTCCGCCTGAACCGGCTCGGGCTCCACGGCGAACTCGATCTCCACGGCGGCCTCGCTCGCCTCGGCCGCCTCCACCACCACCGTGGCCTCGGCCAGCTCCTCGTCCTCAGCCAGAGCGGCCGCCTCGGCGAGCGCCCGGTCGGTGAGGATGTCGGCGATCACGTCGTCCACCACCTGGGCCAGGAGGCGCAGGGTCACGCTCGAGTTGTCGGGCAGGTGCAGGTGCACGCAGCGCCGGCCGCGCTTGGCGAGCGTCGCCAGGTCGCCGGCGGCCTGGGCCTTCGCCAGCTGGCCGAGGCTCTCCGCCGGACAACCCTCGGGCAGCGGGATGTCCTTCAGCTCGTCGGCCGAGAGTATCAGGAACACGCCCATGTTCGGGCCGCCCTTCTGCAGCTGGCCGGTGGAGTGCAAGTAGCGCGGGCCCACCTCCAAGCACGACGACACGCCGAAGGACTCGGCCACGCCGTGGCGGATCTGCTCGATGGCCTCGCGGCGCCCCTCGCCCGTGAAGGGAAGGAAGGCGTTCAGCGCGAAGAAGTCGCCCGGCTGGATGGAGGACAAAAGCGCGTAGAGCGCCTCGTGCAGGTCCTCGCAACCCTCGAACATGGGGGCGAGGCTCACCTCCGCCCGGCCCATGTCCACGCGCTCGGTGAACACCTCGTCGAAGGCGGGCGCGGGCTCGCCGTTCTCGAGGATGCCCAGCACCTCGGCCTTGGCCGCGGCCACGTCGGGCTGGTCGAAGGGGCACACGCCCATGAGGTAGCCGCACATGGCGATGGCGTACTCCCACATGACGAAGTGCTCCGCGAGCTCCTCCACCGTGTCGATGCGGTAGCTCAGGCGCGGGATGGCCGGGTCGATGTAGGCCAGGCTCATCTCGAAGTTGCGGCGCTCGTCCCACAGGTCGGTCTGGGTCTGGTACATGATGACCGTGCGGTCGCCCGGGTCCTCGGTGAGCAGCAGCGGGTCGATCTCGATGTTCGGGAGCACGCCCTGCCCCTCCTTGCCGAGCGACTCGGCCACCAGCTGCTCGATCCACAGCCCCAGCACGCGCCCGCGCTTGGGGGTGAGGAACGAGAACTTGTTGCGGCCCCTGCAGTAGTTGTCGTAGAGGAAGGCCGCCAGCCCTATGGCCGGGTTGTCGATGGCGTCCTCGGAGCAGGCCTCCTCGGCCTGGCGCGCGTGGGCCATGAACGCCTCCAGGTCGATGCCGGCGAGCGCCGCCGGCACCAGGCCGAACACCGACAGTGCCGAGAAGCGGCCGCCCACGGTGGGCTCGCCGGGGAAGACCGCGCGCCAGCCCTCGGCGCGGGCCTGGGCCTCCAGGTCGCTGCCCGGGTCGGTGATGGCCACCAGGTGGCGCACCACATGGTGGCCCAGCTCCCTCTCGAAGGAGGCGCGCACGGCCTCCAGCAGCATGCGCGGCTCGATGGTGCCGCCGCTCTTCGACGAGATGACCACGAGGGTGCGGCGGGGGTCGCACATGGTGAGCATCTCGCGCACGCGCACCGGCGAGTCGGAGTCCAGCGTGCGGAACTTCACGCGGTTGGAGTCGTGCTTGTTGTACTTGGTGATGGTCATGGGGGCCTGGGTGGAGCCGCCCTGGCCGATGAGCAGGATGGTGTCGATGCCCGCCTCCACGGCCTCGTCGGCGAAGGCGCGCACGGCCTCCAGGTCGCACTTGGGATCGGTGGCCAGGTCGGTCCAGCCCATGTAGCCGGCCGCGCACGCCCGCGCCTCGTCGGAGAACTCGTAGAGCGTGGCGTCCTTCGCGTGGATGCGGCTGGCCGCCCGGGCCTTCACCAGGGTCTTTGCCGCGGGGTACGTTTTCTCGATGTCTGCGGTGAGCATGACGCTCCTCTTCTCTCAGGGCAATTCGCCAGCCAGCAGAATTGCAAACGAGCCCCCGCGCAGCGGAGGCTCCTCGTTAATCTGTTCACAACATTCTATCAAAGGCCCCGCTACCACGCCCGCTTTCCCGCAACCCTATGGCGGTTCTGTGAACGAAGCGCCCCATCTTCGGGGAAATAGTTTTTCGCCTTGTCGGAACCTGAAGGGATCCGAGCGCCCCCTCTCTCACAAACGTGCGCAGAACTCTCTGAGATGCTCTACTACCGCGCGCACCGAAGAGCTGCTCGTCTCCTCTTTTCGCACCAGTGCTTGTATCTCCCACGAAAAACGAGGGGTGCCCAGATCAACCGCCACAATGCCATCCTGGCAAAACTGATGGACATAATGGGCCGGGATAGCGCAGGCACCTTTGCGCTGGCGTACTTGCTCAAGAATAAGTTGGTAATCATGCTGTTCGAACGAAAGATCGAGACGCACCCCCCTCTCGCGTGCAAGTTCTGCGACGAGCGCGTCGGTAGGGAAGGCCTCCGAAACGCCGAACCAGCGAAGCCCCTCGAAACTGCACAGCCCGCGGGCCGTTCCGAGAGGAAGCAACGACTCATGCACGGCGGCGTAAAGGGGAACCTCGCACAGAGATATGCCCTGCAGTGCTTCCGAGTGAGGTATTGCCACTGACACCAGGGCAATGTCTTCGGCACCCTCTTCCACACAGCGCCGAGCCAGTGGGGGCTCAACGGTATCGATCATCAGAGCGATATCGGGGCATGCCTCAGCGAAATCCTGAACGAACGCATCAACGGGAATCGAAAACAGCACACCACTCGCCACGCAAAGGCGAACGGGTTCACGAGACGCTTCTTGAGGAAAGCACAGACTCTGAATCTCATCGTGGCTCTTGATGAGCTCAACGGCCTTCGGGTAGATAGAGTGCGCAAGATCAGTTGGGGTCAAGCCCTGAGGCCCACGCACAAACAGCGGCTGCTTCACCTCGGCCTCAAGATTGCGTAGCACCTGACTCATACCCTGCCGCGTGAAATAGGCATGTTGGGCCGCCTTGCCGATGGACCCCCATTCATAGGCCAAGCAAAAACAACGGATGCTCCGAATGTCCATGTCGCCCGCCCCCTTGCGCTTCTCCTCCTTCATCCCCAGTATAGGCCCAAAGCCCCGACACGCTAGCACGACTTCCTTTCTCCCCCTCAAAAACCTCTTTCTCCTTCTCCCGCGCACACCAGTGCTTTCATAGTTTCCGGAGGGACATCTTGGGGAGCACCGGCGAAGCGCACCCGCGCCCGAGTCCTTATCCGAAACAAGGCAATTCGTCAGCGAGGAGGATGACATGGCCAAGAACAAGCCCGCATCTCTTACCAGAAGAACCTTTCTACAAGGGCTGGCGGGAGGAGCCGCAAGCGTAGGAGCGCTCTCGCTTGCGGGCTGCGCCCCTACCGCCAAAACCGCCCAGGGGACACCGGGGAGCGAAGGGGACGCCGGCAACGGTGAAACCGCGCTCAGCAGCACCGGGCAGCTCAACCCTCAAGACTTCGACTATCGCTCGAATTCCATCAGCGATTTCTCGACCACTACGCTGTTTTCACCTTGGCAGCTCGGGCCGATCACCCTGCCGCACCGCATGGTGAAGTCCGCCGCTTTCCAGTTGGCTTTTCTTGCCAACAACCGCGACGAGTACATCAACTACTATCTGCGTATGGCCAAAGGCGGCGTGAAGATGATCTGGGTTGAGGACTGCGCCAACATTTGGGATGTCACCGCCAGCCCCCTCAAGCACAACTATGAGGATTATGACATGGAGGGCCTTCTCGACGCCCTTCATGCGGAAGGCGCTTATGTGGGCTATCAGTTCGATACGATGGGATCCAAAATCGGCCCGCTCGACTTCGAAGAGAACTTCCTCGGCAACTACAGCACCGAAGAAGTGCGCTCGTGGGAGAAGGTAATCGTCGACATCGCGAAACGACTGAAAGAAGATGGCTTCGACGCCTTCGAGCTCAACTTTGCCGCAAACAACCTGGGACAGTCGTTCCTCTCGCGCGCTCGCAACAACCGCGAGGACGAATACGGCCCGCAAACCATCGAGAGCCGCACGCGGTTCGCCGTGGAAGTCATCCAGGGCATCAAGGAGGCGTGCGGGCCGGACTTCGTGGTGCAGGTTCTCATCAACGGCGTCGAGTGCAGCGACAAGAACCTCGGAAGCGATGCCCAGCGCACCACCATCGAAGAGAACAAGGAGATCGCGCGCCTCCTTGAGCAAGCGGGAGCCGACAGCCTGCACGTGCGCCTAGGGCCCGCGGACTCGCATATCACTCAGTTCGCAAGCGAGCTGTACTTCTGCGTGAATGGCCTTGAAGGCGCCACTTCTTTCGGCGGGCGCCTTGATTTCTCCCAACATTTCCAAGGCAAGGCCCGGGCGGCCCATTCTGGCTGCGGCATCATGATCGACATTGCGGGAGAAATCAAGTCCGCCGTATCGATCCCCGTCGGAGCTGCTACCTACATGGATCCAGCCCACGCCCCTGACTACTTCGAGGAGGCCCTTTCTCAGGGAAAGCTCGATTTCCTCATCATGAACCGACCTCTGTGCGTTGATCCCGAGTATGTCAACAAGCTGCAAGAGGGCCGCATCGACGAGATCGCCCCGTGCACTCGCTGCCTGCACTGCTTCTACGATGCAGACAAAAGCGGCACGCTACTCGAGCACTGCCGCGTGAATGCCGCCAACTGGCGCGCTTACGGCCAGGCTATGCCCGAGGGATTCGACCCCACACCGACCGATGCCCCCCAAGACGTCATGGTCGTGGGCGGTGGCCCCGCTGGCATGGAAGCCGCACGTATCGCCGCCCTACGAGGTCATCGGGTAACGCTTTATGAGAAGTCCGGGAGTCTTGGCGGCCTCTTGGCTTCGGCCGAGGCCATCAAGGGGCCCCATGAAAACCTGGGCCGCTTACGAGATTATCTTGCTCGCCAGCAAGAGGTGCATGGCGTGGAAGTCGTCACCAACACCGAAGTGGATGCCGCCTTGGTGAAGGAGAAGTCGCCCGATACGGTCATCGTGGCCATCGGCGCACCCCAAGCCCAAAGCGCCTTTTCCGCAACAGGTAAAACGCAGGTACTTGGATTCAGCGAGGTAATAGGGGCCGAATGCGGCGAGCACGTCACCGTACTTGGAAGCAATGTGCGCGCTGTCGATGTCGCCGTATTCCTTCTGAAAGAAGGCAAGCGGGTGACCATCGTAACCCCCGACCCCCTTGAACTCTTCGAAAAGGGTCACTCGGTGAACGTGCGTCATTTCATCGAGTCTGCCATCACCGCCGCCGGCGTGCGCGTGTGGCCGGGGGCCCAGATGGAAAGCGTCGGCGACGGCGAGATCACGTTTACCAGCGACGCCGGCGTCAGCATGACCATTCCCTGCGACGCCTTGGTGGACATGAGCGACCCTGAGCCCAATCTCGGCCTGCTTGACGAGCTTGACGGCATCAGGGCCATCGCCGTGGGCGATTGCGCCGACCCGTTCAACATTGCGGAAGCCATCTCATCAGGCAACCTCGCAGCACGCAGCATCTAGCCCCTCCCCTTATGAGAAGAACCCGGCGCGCGCCGGGTTCTTCTCTTGCCAGGCACGCCATGGTCGGTAGCTAACGGACACGAGGCGCTCCGCCACCCCCTCGTCGCCCAAGCGAGAAGGGCTCTGCCATAGCAGAGCCCTTCTCGCAGTTCTCTTACTGACCTTCTCTAAAGGTTGAGCGCCTTCTTCAGCGAGCTCACGCGGCGGCGGGACACGGGGATCTTCTCCTCCACGCCGTTCAGGGTGAGCAGCAGCGTGCCGCCGGAAACCGACTCGATCTCCTCCACCATGGACAGGTTCACCAAGTAGCCGCGGTGCACGCGGAAGAACCCATGACCATCGAGGCGCTTCTCCAGCTGGGCAAGGCTGACGGTGCTGAAGTAACGGTCGGTGTCAGTCTGCAGGTACGCGTAATCATCGCGCGCCATGACGAAGCGGATCTTGTCGATGCCGATGAGGATCTTCTTGCCGCCCTTCTCCACGGGAATACGCTCGGACTTGTGGGCCTGCATGTGCAGGGCCACATGCTCGCGCACGCGGGCGATGGCCTGGGACAGACGCTCGGTTTCCACAGGCTTTACCAAATAATCGATGGCACTGACCTTGAAGGCGTCGAGCGCATGCTCGGAATAGGCAGTTACGAACACCACCGCCGGCGGGAATTTCAGATGCTGCAGGGCCTCGGCCAGCTGCAGACCAGTGGCCTCGGGCATGTTCACGTCCATAAACATGACGTCGCAGGGGTATTCCTTCAGCTTCTCAATCGCCTCGCGCACGTTGGCGGCTTCAGCCGTCACCTCGACCCCGCCAACCTCATCGAGGAGGAAGCGCAGTTCGGAACGGGCAGGCGCCTCGTCGTCAACGATAATCGCGTTAAGCACGGTATCCTCCAAATATGAACCCTCGGTTTAAAATTCCTGCTCATTCTATAGCACAGCTGACGGGCCGTCATCCCAACCCAAGAATAAACCACGGGTTATTTCCAGATGCTGGATTGGAAATTCTTATGAGAGGAGCGGCCCCAGCCGTAGCCGAAGCCGCCCCGTGAGCGCCGATGCGGGTCTCTGCGAGCCGTAGCGCTAGGCGATATCGAGCTCCTGCAGCTCGGCGAGTGCCAGCACGTAAATCTCGAAGGAGGTCTTCAGCAGCTCCTCGCTCACGCCCTCGTCGGGCCCATGCTCGCCACCGACCCACTGGGGGTTCTCGATCCAGGGCATGTTGATGCCGAAAGACGCGCCCTTCTTGAACTCGCGGGCGTAGGTACCGCCGCCGATAGTGAAGGGCTTATGCTCGGTATCGCCCGTCACGAACTGGAAGGCGTCCTGCAGCACCTGGATCTCGGGATCCTCGGGCTTCACCAAGAACGGCACCATGAGCAGCGTGTTCTCGAAGGTGGCGCCAATGGCGTCGGTCAGCTTCGTGAGCGCCGCGGTAATCTCGTCGGCCGTGATGGACGTGGGCCAGCGGCTGTCCATGGTCTGCACGAGGCGGTCGCCCTCCTTGCGGATGGTGCCGCCCACCACGGTCAGCGGCCCGAAGTACTCATCGGCCGTGGCGATGCCCACACCGGCGCCCGTGGTGTCGGAAACCAGGCTGCGCACCAGTTCCATGAACTCGCGCTCCTGCTGGTTTACGAGGCCGTTTTCCAGCAGATAGTCGGCCAGCAGCATGATGGCGGAGATGCCGCGCTCGGGCCAGGCCGCGTGCGCGTTCACGCCTGCCGCATCGATGCGGGCGGTGCCGTTGCCGGCGTCTTCCACGGTGATGCGCTCGGCTGCGGGCAGGGCGGATGCGTCGGCGCGTACCACAGCCCAGGCCTCGCCCGGCACCGCGTTGGTGACCACGCCACCAGAGATGTCCAGAATCACCGGGTCGGCAATGGGAGCGCTCGTGATGCGCCCGTCGTAGCCGCCCTTCTCGCCGTAGCATACGGGGAAGTCGGCATCGGGCGTGAAGATGAACGCCGGGCTCTCGTAGTTCTCCAGATACCAGGCCACATCGGCCATGGAAGTCTCTTCGTTGGCGCCGAAGAGGAAGCGAATGGTGTAAGGACGCGGCACATCCAACCTCGCTAGGCACTTCACCGCGTGCAAGGCCACCACCGAGGGGCCCTTGTCGTCCAGGCAGCCGCGGCCCATAAGAAAGCCGTCCTTCTCGGTCACCTTGAAGGGTTCGAAGGTCCAGCCGGGACCCGCGGGAACCACGTCCATATGCCCGATGATGCCGAGCTGCGTGTCGGTCTCGCCGGGCAGGTCGGCAAAGCCGATATGCCCCTCGCAGTTGGTGGCGGTCATGCCCATACCCTCGGCGATTTCCAGCGCCTTCGCCAGCGCGGCGGCAGGGCCCGGGCCGTAGGGCGCGCCGGGTGCGGAGGCAGCCAAGTCCTCAGTCGAGGGAATCTCGACGAGCTTGGCGATGTCGGCCACGATGGCATCACGATTGGCATCCCAGTAGGCGCCGGCGGCAGCAACGATTTCCTTGCGATCCATGGCGTTGTCCTTTCATGTACGTCTTCCCCTGAAGTGCGGCACACCATATCACGGCATCGCAGGTTTTCCTGCTGGAATCGCCGTTCCACACACCTCAGGGCGAACTCTCCTCAACCTACTCCCCCGCTATTATGGGGCCTTGAAGGCATGCGCGCAGCGACCTGCGCCATTTGTTGCAGGGCCGTTAGCGAGCCCGGCCGGGACCGCTCGCATGATCGCCCCGCAAGAGGGCGCTGCTTCTTTTCGCAGGGCGCGAACCGCAAGCAACGGAGTCTACTTCACGCGCACTTTCTTCACGGTGGACCACTTTCCGCAGAACGTTTTGCCGCCTACTTTGTAGTAGGCCCGCACACGCACGTAATAGGTCTTCTTCGCCTTCAGCTTCTTCAGCGTGGCCTTGAACGTCTTACTCTTCTTGGTCTTCTTCGTCAGTTTGACCGTCTTTTTGACAACCGCCTTCTTGAACTTCTTGCTCGTGCACGCCTGCACCTGATATCCCGACACGTTGCCGGCAACGCGCCTCCACGCGGCAGTCAGCGTCTTGCGCTTCGACGATTTCAGCGTAGGCCCAGCCACCTTCTTCACCGCCGGCGCCGTGATCTTATACGTCTTTGTCAGCGTTCCCGCGTAACTGTTGATGCCTGCAACCGTTACTCGATAGGTGCCAACGCTTTTCTGGTTTCCCGTTATCTTCACCGTGTAGTCGCGATTTTGAACTAAGCGCGCACCTCCCTCTCCGAGCACCGTCACCGCGGGCTTGTGCGTCTTGCCCGTAAACACATAGGAGGTTTTGGAGAGAGTCATCGAGACCAACTTGCGCTTAGGGGCCGCTGTCGCGGGAGGCGCCTTCACGACAACGACAGGCGTCGGGGCAGAAGAGGCGAAAGCCGCTTCGCTGAGAACCGGGCCGTTCGTGAAGGCCACGCCGCCGGAATCCTTCGCAGCGAACACACGGTTCTCCACCCTGTGAGATTGGTCAAATCGGTATGATCCAAACATTGTGCCGGCCCCTACCAGCAGGAACGTTTGCAAGTTGGCGGGCACCCCTGTGTCGTTCCACGTTATGTCGGCGGCATACCAGGCATTGCCCACCTTGACGTTGTTCCACATATGAGCGCCGCCAGCATCCCCATCCACCAGCACGCAGGGGATGCCCACGTAACCGCACAACACTTTGAACGCCCGCGCATAGCCTTCGCATACCGGCCCGTTTTGCCCCGCACTACCTGTCAGAGCACTCAGGCACTCCCAAGGGCTGCGAGCCGTCGGCATTGAACCGCTAGCAACAAGGGTGTTGTACTCGTTATGCTCGCGCAGCCACCGGTCGAAGTACCTTACGGCCTCTTCTTGGGTGGCACCCGTTTTCAGGCCCTGCAAAATGGTGCGTACCCGCTGATCACGATTCCAGATATCTGTACGGATCTGGTAGGCACTCGTATAGTCCGAAGAACGCACGCCCCTTCCCGGTTCGCTGATCAACATGTAGCATGACAGCGTTTTACCCTTCTGCTGAAACCCGATAAGCACCTCTCCAGAAAGCCAAAAGACCTCTGGATGGTCGCGATCGAAAGCGGCCAGGGTTGCCATAGCGTACTCGCTCATCTCAGCGAAGAGCGCCTCGGATGGCCCTGATGACAGCGCCGCCGAACCTACCAAAATCGTACCGACGCCGTCGATGCTCCTGTAAGCCCCCTCGGACGGAGCCGTACCGTCATAGTAGTCATCGTCAATAAGAAAGTCGCGGACGCCATCTCCATCGGAGGCCTCCGCCAGCACATCGTAGAACTGACGCGCGTAGGTGGGAACATCGATGCGATCAATCCATTCGGCGTAGTTGCCAGGCTTGAGGGCAACGTGACCCGAGCTGTCCAGCGAAAACGGAGCGATGCCGTCATTTCCTTCGGCCGAAGTTTCTATGCGACCGCGATAAACATGGTCGAATAGCTCATCGGAAGACGCGGCTTCGCTTTCTTCGGCTTCGGCGGATGTGATGGACGACTCGGAAGGCTCGCCCTCAACGCCGGCCCAAGCAAAGGCGGGACCGGAAAAAACAAGCGCCCCTGCGAGAACCAGGGAGAGTGCGGCACGGGCAGCTCGGCACGACGAGGCCATAGCGGAACTCCTTCTCGACATTCTGCAACGTAGTGGCGAAAGGGCCGGCGACGCGAGCCGCCGGCCCTTGGCCTCATTCTATCAGGCGCACGCGTACGCGGCGCTACTTCTTCACGACAACTGTCTTCGAGCCCTTGCTCTTGAAGAGCTTCTGGTAGGCGCGCACCTTGCTCTTGGGGACCTTCACGACGAGCTTCTTCGCGGTGCCCTTGAGCGCGTTCTTTCCGACCGACTTCAGCTTCGTCGTCTTCAGCGAGACGGTCTTGAGCTTCTTGCAGCCGGCGAAGGCGCTCTTGCCGACCTTGGACAGCTTGGTAGATTTCACCGTGACCTTCGTAAGCTTGGCGCAGTTCTGGAAGGCGCCGTCGCCGATAGTGGCGATCTTCGTGCCCAACGTGACGGACTTCAGCGCCTTGCAACCGTAGAACGCGTTCTTGTCGATGGAGGTAATGCCATTGCCGAAGCTTACCGAGGTCAGCTTCGTGCACCCCTTGAAGGCAGATGCGGGAACAGCCGTCACGTTCGCTCCGATCTTCACTGACTTGAGGTACTTGTTGCCCGCGAAAGCCTTGGAGGCGATGGCAGTCACTTTATAGGTGCGGCCGGAAATGGCAACCGTGGCGGGAACCGTCACCGAAGCAGCTTTCTTGCTGGAGGGCCTGGCATAGGTCACAGCCGCCGCGCCCGTTACGGTGTAGGTCGCCCCGCCGGACGAGACCGTCTGGCCGACCGCCGGAGCAGGTGTAGCCGTAGTCACAGGCGAGCCTGTAGAAGTCGACGGCTTCGTAGTGGGCGTCCAGGGAGATGTCGGCTTGGTCGTAGGGGTCGAAGGCTTAGTTGTTCCTGGATTTGATGCGTCGTCCTTCTTCGCCGTTCCGACTTTCGTGCGCGTATCTTGAGCTCCGCACCGCGAGCATGTAGCCGTCTCGGTCCCATCCACCCCAACCTTCGCATCGTTGTTGTAGACGTAAGCACCGTAGGAATGACCCAGAGCAGGAACGGTTTCCTCGCCATACGAGAGTTCCGCGCCACACTCCTGGCAGCTTATTACTCGCCTATTCAATCCCTCTCCAAGGCAGGTAGGCTTCCTGATCACTTTCGTCACCGGTATACCCGCGACATGCACGTGGGGTTCATATGCCATCTTGCTCAGCACCGGGCCATTGGTAAAGCCCGGCGTCTCTTCAGACACTTTGTTGGACACGGGATGAGACTGCAAGAAAGCCTCCTTCCCGTCGGGCCTCGTGTTTGCACCCACCAAGAGCCACGTATCCGTTTCACATCCCGATACTGCGCCCGGTTTGCCGCCTGAAGGATCATTCCATGTAACATCCACCCCATACCAGGCACCGTCAAGCTGCACGTAATTCCACATATGCGGACCACCTGCATCGCCATCAACTAGCACGCATGGGATTCCAACCTTGTTGCATAACACTTTGAAGGCACGGGCATATCCCTCGCAAACGGGACCTCTATCTCCCTCTCGGCCATCAAGGGCGCTTATACATTCGTAGGCATCTTTGTAGCCCTGACCATTCGCAGCGACTATCGTGTTGTACTCGTTGTTGTACGTCAACCACCTATTGAAATGATTGATCGCGTCAACCTTATCCCAGCTTTCAGGCAGAAGGCTCACTATAGTGTCTATTCTTTCGTCGCGAAGAGTCACATCTTCTTTGATTACGCCTTCCCCTATATAACTATCGGCCCGCATATCAACGTCCGTATTTACTCCGTTGATTGTAGCGCGCCCTTTAAGAACTAAATAGGTGGTCAGCTTTCCTGCGCCAGTCTGGCTGTTGTATAAATACCTTCCCGTCACCACGGTTTGATTATCGAGCCAGAATACTTCGGGGTGGTCTCTGTCGAAAGCGGCCACTACAGCAAGTGCATACTGATTCGCTTCACTATTCTTAGCATCTTTATCAGCGAGGCTGGTGCACTGCTGTTCATAAACTTTCAGGTACCTGCTGCCGTCAACTACGGAAAATCGGCTGTCGTTTGCTGCGTTGCCTGAAAAGTATTTATCATCAACTAAGTAGTCCTGGAATCCATCCCCATCAACAGCCTCCTCAAGGGCTGCGTAGAAATCCAGTGCATATTCAGGTACGTCGAGGCGATCAATCCATCGCTCATGATTTCCCGCTTTCAGGGCCGTTCGCCCCGACTGGTCAAGGGAAAAGGCCGAAATATCGAGTATCTTAGAAGACGTCTCGATATCCATGACCTCGTAATCTTCTTGAGTGATCATGTGGCTTGCATCAAGCTCACCCCTTCCCGTGAGCGTTTCCGCAAATGCTTGGGTTGGCATCATGGAGGTGGCGAGGGTAACGGCGCACACAACACTGAGAGCGCGGTGACGAAGGGAGGTCATGGTAAGTCCTTCCTGCTGAAACTTCCGGCGCAAAACCGGGATGACGGCAATATACGGAGTGCCGATTTCTCTCTCAGCAGGGATTCTAGCGACTTTCCATCCTTATTGACAAGTGTTTCAGTCTTCTTTTATGTCCGAATTCTCTCCGAATGGAGTCTTGACCGTCTGGATGCTGATCCTGCATTCTCAGACTCGTTGCCGCATCTCCAAAATCGGCGCTCGCGAAGTCTCATTTTCCTGCAAGCTGGCCTGCCTCGCCTCTGCTCTGGGCGGCAGCCGAAGGGAGACGCTCACGGCGAGCTCCTTGTTCGCGTATAATGCCAGCCAGAGCAAGCCCAACGCAAAGGAGCATGTATGCTGGAAAATGTCGGCGAGGTTGATCTCGAGTTCTTCATGGCCGTGGAAGACGACGGCTCCGTTTCCACCTACGAGACCGTGGCTACTTTCCACGTGGAGGAAACCGACGAAGATTTCATCGTCTTCGTAGAGCAAGGCGCAGGCGATGACGCCGAAGACGGCGACGAACTGGAAGTCATGGCCGCGCTTTACGATCCCACCGAGATCGTGGAAGGCAACGCCGGAATGCCGCTCGTAACGCTGTACCCCATTGAAAACGAGGAGCAGGCCGAGCTGGTAGGCGCCGTGCTGCAGGACATGATGGAAGAGGAGTAGGATTCTTCCCTCCGCTTCGCAGATCCAGGATGGCGGCGGCCTCGGCTCGTCGCCATCCTTCTTTTCCCGACCAAAGTGCGTATAATAAGCTCACGTTATTCGCGAAGGGGAAAGGTTCATCTTCATGAGCGACAATCTGCCTACCACCTCCACCTCTCGTCGGGACGACGACGGCGGTGCCCCCAGCCCCGCCACTCATGACGGCACTATCACCGAGAGCACTTCCGAGGACGCCCCCAAAAAGCCGAAACCCTGGTTCAAGCGGCTCTCGCTGACCACCTGGATCTTCATCGCGCTCATCTTGGGCGTACTCGCAGGCCTGGCCTTGCAAGGAGCGCCCGACATTGCCGACACCTACATCAAGCCCTTCGGCACCATCTTTCTGAACCTCATCAAGATGATCGTGGTGCCTTTGGTGCTGTTCTCCATCATCGCCGGTGTCGTGTCGCTCGACGATGTGAAGAAAGTGGGTGCCATCGGCGGCAAGACCATCCTGTTCTACCTGGTCACCACAGGTTTCGCCGTAACTCTCGGCCTCATTTTCGCCAACGTGATGAACGTGGGCGCGGGCTATGTGATGGACACCCAGAACCTCTCTTACGAGGCCACCGATCCGCCGTCGTTCATCGATACCATCGTGAACATCTTCCCGAGCAACTTCTTCCAGCCCATGGCCGACGCTACCATGCTGCAGGTGATCGTCATCGCCGTGGTGTTCGGCTTCGGCATGATTGCCGCGGGAAAGAAGGCCAAGCCGGTCATCGAGATCTGCAATGCCATGTCGGACGTGTGCATCGCCATTATGCGGGGCATCATTCTCGTGGCACCTTTCGGCGTGTTCGGGCTCATCTGCCCTGTTATCGCCAACAACGGCATCGACGTGTTGCGGCCGCTGCTGTGGCTCATCGTCGTGGCCTACCTGGCCATGATCTGCCAGATTGTGCTTGTGTACTCGGGCATCATCAAGGTGTTCGCGCGCATGAGCCCGCTCAAGTTCCTGAAGGGTGAGATGCCCGTGATGGGCTTCGCCTTTGCGTCGGCCTCGTCGGTGGGCACGCTGCCCATCAACATGGAGTGCACCGAGAAGATGGGCGTGTCGAAAGAAGTTACCTCGTTCGTGCTGCCGCTCGGCGCCACCATCAACATGGATGGCACCGCTATCTACCAGGGTGTCTGCGCTATCTTCATCGCCCAGGTGTTCGGTATCGATCTTACCGTGGGACAGCAGCTGACTATCGTGATGACCGCCGTGCTGGCATCTATCGGCACGGCTGGCGTACCGGGTTCCGGCATGATCATGCTGGCCATGGTGCTGCAATCAGTCGGTCTGCCCGTGGAGGGCGTGGCGCTCGTAGCCGGCGTGGACCGCATCCTGGATATGATGCGCACCACCGTGAACGTCACCGGCGACGCGGCCGTGGCCACCTGCGTGGACGCCATGCAGAAGCGCGCCGCCGCCCGCAAAGCGCGAAAAGCCGAGAAGGTGGCCGCATAACCGCGCTGGGCTGTCCGCAGCCCCAGTCGCCTCCTCATGCGGCATAAGCTAGCGCCCGCGCAAAAAACCTCCGACAGCATTGCAATATGCAACGCTCGCAGACTCTAACAGCTTCATAGACGGCGCCCGAGTCAACGTACTTAGGCGCCGTCTGTTTTAACGCGCAAAGGCGGCCTACAGAGAGAACTCTCTGAAGAGATCTTCCCGAGCGCCCAAGTCACTCGTCGCGCGCTGAAGGTCGTCAATGCGTCCAAGCCCGATCAATGTGGAGGCGAGCGCGGCGAAACGCTGCTCCCCCTGCTCGATACCTTGCTCGACACCTTCCGCACGAGCTTGACGCAACTCGATACGCCGACGACGGGCATCGTTTTCCTCGATAGTGCTGATGGAGAACACCCTGTCCACCCACTTCCTATCCCTATTAGCTTGAGCGACCGCCTGATCGATCTCTTGAGAAAGAGGGCCCACGGCCTTGCCTGTTTGCACGTATCTTAGCAGATCGAGCAAATCACCATCATCGAGCGTCTCCCATCCCCGCGCGTTGAGGACAAGCCAGTGAGATTGATCAGCAAGCGACAACTCGGGAACCTCCATGCAGCTACGTTCTATATGATAGACGGGAAGGTTGTAGCCAAAAGGATCTATATCGCAGAGAAAGACAATGAAGCTTTCAGGGAGCTGGTCATAGTCGAGACCCTTTGGCAGCTCTTTCGCATCCAGGGCTGCCTGATAATAGCGAAACCGCTTGCCTAAGAGCGGTTCGACGCACGCCTGCATTTCAAGATCGTAAACGCGCCCGCCTTCCCCCTCCCGCACATACACGTCCATTCTTACGCCCCGACTCTCTGGATCAGGCTCGATCGTCTGCTCGGAGTTCAGGTAGTCGATACGCTCAACCTCAACCCCCAATATTGCCTGGATCACGTGCTTGCAGATCGGCTCCTCCATCATCACTTTGTTGAACATCCACCGATTTGAAAACCTGAGCTTGCGCTGAAGCATGCCACCCTCCTTCTTTGAGGAGGAGAGCTTACTGCCGCAAAACCGCCAAACTGTCCCCAGGTTGTCCCGGAATGCACCGTCTCACAACCGTCCCCGAACCGCAAAGGAGTCGCACGCGTAGGCAGTGTCCCGAACGTTGGAGTAACCGCTGGAATCTTGTTCGCACCCTAGCCCATCGCCTATGCGTCCTCTGCCAACTGAGCCGCTGGCTCAACCACCACATCCATGATCTGCCTTGCATGCCCCTCAGCGATCCGCCATGCTCAGGCGCAGGAGCGACTGGCTTCGCCGGAGCAGCGACCTGGGCAATCGACTCTTCGGCGAACCATCTCCGTGCCGACCACTCCGTCGTCGAATCTGGACATCTCGCGCACCTTCGACATAGTCTGCTCTGAGACACTTATCAAATCATCGCCTTTCTCTTGAATCCATCAATCTCGTCAATTGAAGATTCTGGGCGATGACCGTTTCTCATCCCCTCAGCCGAAACGGCTCTTGCGCCAACATCGGAGACACAGTCCAGCTGGTCTAGCTCACATCATAAGGGAGGCCATCTGGCATGGGACTGACAGACTCCCCCAGCTCGCTCCTATAGCTCCGAAGCCATTCTGCTAGAGCCTCTTCGTCGTCACGCTTATTCTCGGAAAGCACTTTTTCAGCAAGAGCCGTCCGTTTGAGAGTTGGCACCACGATATCGCTCACGTAGGATTCTTCCGTTAAACCCGAATCGCTCAGATACTCTTGATACTCGCTCTCACTCCCAAAACCGCTTTTCACTTCCGCAAGGAAGGCGTCTACGTCATCTTGGATGATTTCAATACTGTTTTCCTCGCACGCGATTTCTAAAGCCCATTCAGTCAGGAAGTAGTCCAAAACCTCATCACGAACGGAGCTGGGAGTATAACCCTGCTCTTCCATCCAGGCAGCCCAATCGCTGTTAGATGCCAGCCCGCTAACGCTTCTGAACTCATCAATATAGTCTGTGACGGCCTGCTCTTCCAGAGTATTTCCTCCCAAGACAGCCGCAACGGGCGTTTGATTGCTGCTGACACCGCTCTGCTCCTGGGCTCCGGCATCACTCTTCGGTGCTGCGGCACCTGAATTTGTTGCAGAGCCCTCCAAGTGAAAGCTTGGTGCAGCCATAACAGTCACGGCAACCAGCAGAATCACAGCAGCTCCGCCCGCAATTATGCCAACGATTATTTTGGATCTGCCACTGAGCCCTTTGGTCTTCTTGAGATCAGCGCGGCTTGCACCCTCTTCCACTTTGCCATCCGCGATCTTCTTTTGATTTCGACTGTTTGCTGCACGAGCAGCTATCATGCAGCCTATCGTTGCCAGACCTAAAACGAAACAGCCGACCGACCACGGACTACCACCGGCAATGACGAATTGCGCCCCATCTACACAGGCAATTATCGCATTGTACGCGCAAGACCACACCAACGCCAACGCCGTCACTAGAGAAATCCCTACGACGAAGAGTACTTTTTTCCTTCCTCTACCCACTATGCAGAAAACTGCTCCGACAACCGTCAGAGTAACTCCCGCAGCCCAAAAAGCGAAAACAGCATAAAACGCAATTACTGCAGCACCCAAATACCCAATCGCTTCGCTCGCATCAAGATAACCCGTAGCACTTATATTTTTAAGCAAGGAGGCGCACTCGTCTATTGTTTCAGCAAGAAAGGGAAACGAGAAGACGGAATACTGATCTTGGAATGATGGCAGTATTCCGCCGCTGTCCGCCCATAAATCGAGTAAGCCCGATAAGACGCCGGCACCATCTACCAGCGTCGTGCTCACCTGGAGCCAGGGAAGAAACGCACACGCCAACGCAGCGGCAGCTAAAATAAGCGCCATCCAATCTTGGAGCAAGAGCAGACCCGGTTCTTTTGATGTATTAGAAGTCCTGGCCTGCTCGTTTACTTTCCGACCCTCTTTTACAAGCTCATCTTTTTTCAATTCTGCTTGCTGCTCCACAACCCGCTCCTATTCTTTTACCGTAACAACGCATGAGGCAAAAGTTCCATGTGCGGATGCCGTAACTGTAGCCGTTCCTTGAGCTTTAGCGAGAAGATCTCCGTACTCCGAATCCACCTGAACAACGGCCGGATTGCTCGAGGTCCATTTGACGCGTTCGCACCAATTGCCACATATGCCACATTCAACACCTAGCGGTGACACCCAATCCTCGTAGCCGTCGCCGTACGGATCGAGCCTTAGCGTATATTGGGACACGTTCATTTTGAAGGGAGCCAGTTCGACCGTTATCGGCCGACTCGCCACGACTCCGTGAACCCGCGCTGTAATTGTCGCCTTTCCCACGTTTAACGGCGTCAAGCATCCATCCCGATCAACCTGCACTACCGCTGGATTACTAGATGAATAGACAACAGCGTCATCACAATACGAATGTACGCCACAGCTTGCATCAACATATCCTTCTGGGCCATCATAGTAAAGCATCGTAAGAGGGGCCATATTCACCCATGGCTTTTTCACCGTTACGGTACGTTGAGCCGTTTGTCCGTGAGCTCTAATCGATATAACAGCCTGGCCCTCGCCTTTCGGCTCGATTAAGCCATCATCGTTCACCGTAGCCACCCTAGAATTGCTCGAGGAAAAACTCAGGGTGTCATACCACCCACACTCATAGTAGCGGAAGCCATCTTCTATCTCTTTATGCGCCAAGCATGTTGGGCCAATGTACTCCCCTTCGCAGCCCACATAAAGCGTTCCCACCGAAGTGGCGCCAAAAATGTTCTTCTTCACAACAACTTTCTGTTTAACCGTGACTCCGTGAGCCTTCGCCTTGATTGTAGCGGCTCCAAGCCCGCGAGCCCGAACAACGCCATCGCTGTCTACGCTAGCCACTCTCTTATTGCTCGACGAGTACTTGACATTTTTGCAGCCCTTGCCGTGCTTATAGCACGTAACTACAGCCTGGCCCCAACTCCCTCCGTCCCTCTTGCTGATGAAGTACTGAGTCCCGATCTTCGCCATAGTAAGCTTGCGTACTTTAACCGAGCACTTGTATTTCTTTCCCTTGTACTTTGCTGTAATGGTCGTAGTCCCCGGCTTCCTTGCCTTTACTTTTCCATTCTTGACAGTAGCCACCGACTTCTTAGAAGAGGTCCACTTCACTTTGGAGGCTTTTGCGCCACTTAGTTTCAGAGTGGTCGATTTGCCCAAGAGAAGTGTGGCGCTTGTCTTGTTTAGCTTAACTTTAGATGCGGCAAATGCCTTGCTCGGCGCAGTAAGGCATGCTGCGCATCCCACTGCAAATACAAGACACAGCACGACAATTGCGGAGAACGCCTTTTTGCTTCGACCGAACCGTATAAACTGTTCCATTTCGTGTCCTTCCTTCCTCTCCTCCTCAGTTCATACTATGTTTCAAGAGCCCGTAACGCATTAGCTGACAGCTAATCATGTCATTTGTTCCCTGATTCTCTCAGTGGTCATAAATTTAATACCATTCTAGAAGTTTAGCAAAATAGTCTGCTGAAGCATGAGCACAGACGAACGAAAAAAGGAACTTGGGAAGAGGATTCGTCAAGAGCGCGAAGCTCAGAGTATCTCGCTGCGCCGTTTTGCAACAATGATCGGCCTCGGGCACTCGTATTTGGTCGACGTCGAGAACGGACGGCGAAACATTGGATTTGACAATCTTTGCAAAATCGCTGATGGCCTAGGTGTCAGCATCGGAACTTTAACTGACAAATAGTCCGAATCCAGCCATGAGATGCAGCTGCCGACAATCTGCTGCCGAAAACTCGGTAGCGCAGCAATCAGCTCTAAGGAATCAACGTAACCCGAAAGCAGCAAAGCAATAGGTTTCGCGCCAAAGACACCGAACTGGGGCACCTTGCCGGACATCTTACCTGGTAGGGTGTCCCAGTTCGACTGAACGCAACAAAAGTGCCCCGGGTCTTGGCTACCCAGGGCACTCGGTGTGAAAGGGAATATTGTTATAAGAGCGCGAGAATTCCACTCTTACCAAGGAACAGGCCGAAGGCCTCTGCGACACTGCGAAGGCGAAAACCGGTGCCCAGCAGACTCGTAGTCGTAGCACGCAAACGAGGCCCTGTGCCATCTCGGCATAGGGCCTCGCATAGGGGAGGGGCTGATTAGGCGAGCATCTGGTTGACGCAGGAAAGGCCTGTGCTCATGCTGGAGACACCGCTGTTGCCGTCGGAGCATTCGCCCACGACATAGAGGCCCTCAATACCCGCACCGTCGGCCGTGAGGGCCTGGTAATCGGGACCGATGGCAACGCCGCCGATGGTCACATGGGCGGCCCAGGTACGCGGGGAGGCGTAGAAGGGAGCCTCGACGATAGCGTCTTTCTCGCTCATGTTCTCGCGGCCGAACACCGTGTCCGCCACGTCTCCACGTGCGATGGCGTTGTAATCGTCAACCGCCTTCGCAAGCACCGAGGGATCGGCGCCGATCATCTGGGCCAGCTCCTCAAGGCTGTCCGCCCGGAAGAGCTTGCTCTCCTCGATGAGCTTGTCCGCGCTGTAGCCCTGCTCGTTGTAGCCGTTCACAAGACCGGAGTTGAGCGCGTCGCTGATGATGAACAGCTTCTCCTCGGGCTGCTTCATCACAGCGGCGGACAGGGCGAAGCGATCCAGCGACTCGTTGATGAAACGCTCGCCGTTCACGTTGACGAAGAGCCCCAGGCCGTTACCGCCGACGATGGTCTCCGTCGAGTAATCGATGGAGTCGGCAATGGGGAACACCATCTGGCGCCCCATGTTCTTCAACTCGGCTCCCAGACCCTCGGCAAGCACGTGGCCATCGCCCGTGTGGCCGTAGCTGTTGGTCGTCGGGATAACCGTGGACTCATCCCAGGGCCACATCTCGTTGTACTTCTTCAGCAGATCGGGATTGCCGGAATAACCGCCGGTAGCCAGAATGACGCCACGGTCCGCCATGACACGGTAGGTGGTGCCGTCGGCGCACTGGCCAGAGGCCCCCACCACGGCCTTGCCATCCACGATCAGCTCGGAAACGGGCGTCTCGAAAAGGAAGGTGATCGGGAGACTCTGGGTCTCCACCGTGTTGTCGAACACGCTGAAGAAGCCCTCGCCGTTCTCCTTGTCCACCGCATGGGCCTTGCGCGGCCACGGGAACCCGACGATGCCGACCAGCGTGCCACTCACGGTGTAGCCCTGATCGAAGAGCCAGTTGTTCAGATCGTTCACCTTGTGGGCATAGGGGAGCCAGTACTCCTTCGCCGGGCCGCCATTGCGCGAGGCGTAGTCCAGGGCGTAGTACTCCATGGAGTCGTACACCTTCGTGTTGCCCGCGGCGAAATACGCATCGAAGTCGGCCTGCACGGCATCGACGAAGTCCTTGGGAACGCCATTGTCCAGGCTCTTCTGGAGCGTCGCGTGGAACATGTCGCGGTTGCCGTCCGTCATATCGGGCTTCATGTCGTCGACGCCTTCGAACACCTCGAGCCAGCCACCGCTGACCAGCGCGTTGCCGCCAGCATAGGCGGTTTTCTCGAACACCACCACATCCAAGCCCTGCTGGGCCGCGGCGACGGCGGCGGCCATGCCGGCGCCGCCGGCGCCGCACACCACGAGATCTGCCTGGATCTCCTTGGTCTCATCCGACTTCTCCGGCGATGCGGCCTTCTTCAGCGCCGAAGCGTCTCCGTTCGCCTGGTTGACGCAATCAGCCACGCTCTCGATGATGGCCATGCTCGTCAGCGTGGCGCCCGTCACGGCGTCTACGTTCAGGCTCTGCAGCTCCACGATCTGCTGCGGCACCCGCTCGCGAGCCGGAGCACTGATGCGCTCGGTGTCTTCGAACTCCACGACCTCGACGCTCTCGATGGCATTTTCGGACATGCGCACCTCGACAGTCACCGGGCCCTTCTTGCCGGGCGCGGACGCCGTATACGTCCCCGGGGCAAACGCCGCGGTCGAGGCAAGTCCCTCTCCCGACGATTGCATCTCGGGAGCGCACCCCGCAGACACGAGAGCAGCCTGGGCGGCGGCAATGGCCGCGCAGGCGACAAACGTCCTACGTGAAAGTGAGATGTTGCGCAGCGTGGGGAAAACCTCGGCAGTGTTAATTTCCTTCATTCTTACCCTCCTCGATCCATACTTCCTTTTCCTTTACGCAGCGGTATAATTCCGCCGCGAAGAGAATCGGGGAAAAGGGGTGGCGGTTCATCGCCCCCGATGAGCTAAATGCCCGCGATTCACACGTTCATTTTGTGCTAAATGGCAGGTGGGGACAGGTTATTTGATGACGCGACGCGAAAAAGGCTACTTGCGCGAACAGGATTCTCCGAAGGAGTCGATCTTGCCCGCTACGGTTCGGCTCGCCTTGCTGCCCGGCCTCATTTGGGGCTGGCTGCTCATATCCATGGGGCAGACGGCGATCGCGGGGGCCGGCTCGGACGCTTCGCCGGCAATGCTTTCCTTCTCGTGGCAGATAGCTTTTATCGCCCTGCTCGCCATCTCTCTCCCTCTCACCAAAAAAGGCCGACCCGCGCCCTCGCTGTTCGCATCCCTCGCGTTCGGCCTTGCAACTGCGACGCTCTTGGTTGCCCAGCCTCTCGTTCCTTCCGGCGAGCTCCTCCAATACCTCGTTCTTCGCCAGGTGCTCATGGGCGCGGCCTGCGCCTCGCTCCTCTGCCTCTGGTCGCGCATGGCCCGACCCCTTTCGGCTCGGCGAGGATCCCTCCAAATGCTTTGCGCGGGGATAGTGGCCGTGCTTGCGCTCACCGTTTACATGGCGCTGGCCGTCCCCGCACGCTTCGGGCTTCTCGTGCTGATGCTCGTCGCCGTCGCCCTTGACGTTCTCCTTGCCCCGCTGCCCCCGGAAGAGGAGCCTCCGGCGGCGCCGGAAGATCGACCCGAGTTCTCGGCGCTCGTGCCCCTGGCTATCTGCGCCTACAGTTTGCTCAGCTTTGCCTTCCGCACCGTGTTCACGCCCTCGGCAGGTATTTCGATTGCCACTACATCGTTTGCGGGCGTCGTGATCACGGGGGCTTTCGTGCTCTACTTCCAGAGAAGGCCCTTTGCGCTGCGCACGGGCCTCTGGCTTGCCTCGGGCTTCGTGCTGCTTATCTGCCTGAGTGCTCTGCTTGTCATCTTGTTTCCCGAAAGCGGCTTATACCTCATCGCCTTCCTCCTCAACACGGCGGCGTTCCTCCTGGGAGGACTCATGTTCTTTTTGCCGGGCATGTTGGCGAGGGCCGTCGGAAAACCCGCCTGCCTCGGCTTTCGCCTGGCCGCGTTTCTGTTCTTCGCATCGCGCCTCGCAAGCGAGATTCTGGTTACGGTCTTTGCCCTCGATCCTCCCTCGTCTTTGGTGCTCGCCTTGATCTTTCTTGTGATCTCCCTGCTCGTACTAATATTCGGGTTCTTCTACATTGGCCTTCCCCATCGAGCGCCTGCCGCCAGCGCCTCGCCGCTCGAGGACAAATGCGCTCGCCTCGCAAAGGAGCACGACCTCACCGAGCGGGAAGCGGCCGTTCTCGTTCCCCTGGCCAAGGGGCACACGGTAAAGTCCATCGCCGAGCAATTCACCGTCTCCTTCCACACCGTGCGCTCCCAAGTGCGCAGCATCTACCTGAAGCTGGGCGTCCATTCACGCGAGGAGCTCCTGGATATGCTCGAATCGCTGTCGTAAGCGCCAACCCCCAGCTTCGCAGCACGGAGGCTTTCATCGTCACCGCGGTCACGATGTCGCTATCCACGCGGACGGAAGGACCTTCGTGACCAAAAGCGCCCCGGGTCTTGGCTGCCCGGGGCGCTTGCTGTGAAAGGGGTATGCGGTTGAGTAGCGCGCCAGCTTTCGGTGTCGCTGACCGAGACCTCTGAACGCTGTCCGTCCGCGACCCCAAGTCGCTCCATGAAAGCATGAAGGAGCGAAGCGCCTGAGCCGAAGGAGAGCAGCGGAGCGGGGGTTCGGGCGATAATGCCGGAAACCGGTGCGCGGAGGGGCGAGGTCGCCCCTCCTTTTACTAGGCGATGGGATCCTCGCCGAGGTCGCCGTTGCTCAGAGTATCCAGATCCTGCAGGGCCTCCTTCGGGTCGGTGCCGGCAGTAAGGAAGCTGGGGTCATCCAGGTTCAGGCCGTCCAGGTCCATGGGGCCCTCGATGCGACAGGCGTAGTTGCCCTCGGCATCCAGATCGATGAGCACGTGGCTGCGATCGCGCAGCTCGCCGGAAATGACCTTCTCGGCGATGCGATCCACCACCTCGCGCTGGATGAGGCGCTTGAGCGGGCGGGCGCCGTACACCGGGTCGTAGCCGTCGATGGCCAAGTGCTCCATGGCCGCCGGCGTGACGTCCAGGGTGATGTGCCGTGCCTGCAGGCGGTCGCGCACCTCTTCCAACTGCAAATCCACGATAGGCTCGATGGCCGAGATGGACAGTTCGTTGAAGGTGATGACGTCATCGATGCGGTTCAAAAACTCGGGGCGGAACGTGGAGGACAGAGCGTCCTGAATCTTGTTCGCGAACTCCTGCATGCGCTTGGCGGCCTGCTCGGGCGTCATGGACATCATCTTCTCGGCCATCTCGCCCATGGTCTCGCCGCCCGTGGTCTGGGCCTCGTCGAAGGCGCGGCCCTCGGCGGCGTGCTCGCGGATGATCTGGCTTCCCACGTTGGAGGTCATGATGATGATGCAGTTCTTGAAGTTCACCACGCGACCCTGGCCGTCGGTGAGGCGGCCGTCATCGAGCACCTGCAACAGGATGTTGAACACATCGGGATGGGCCTTTTCCATCTCGTCGAGCAGCACCACGCAGTAGGGGTTGCGGCGCACAGCCTCGGTCAGCTGGCCGCCCTCGTCATAGCCCACGTATCCCGGAGGCGCTCCGATGAGCCGCTGCACGGAGAACTTCTCCATGTACTCGGACATGTCGATGCGCACCATGGCCTTCTCGGAATCGAACAGGTACTCGGCAAGCGTCTTGGCCAGCTCGGTCTTGCCCACGCCGGTGGGGCCGAGGAACAGGAAGCTGCCGATGGGGCGGTTCGGGTCGGACAGGCCCGCGCGGTTGCGGCGGATGGCGCCGGCCACCACGCCCACGGCCTCGTCCTGGCCGATGACGCGGCCCTTCAGCACTTCCTCCAGGTCGACGAGCTTCTCCATCTCGCCCTGCATCATCTTGGCCACGGGAATGCCCGTCCAGGCGGCCACCACCGAGGCGATCTCCTCCTCGGAGACCTCCTCCTTCAAAATGGCGCCGTCCTGCTGCTTCGTTTTCACGGCTTCCTCGGCCACGTGCAATTGTTGCTGCAGCTGGGGAATGCGCGAGTAGCGAATCTCGGAGGCCAGCTGGAGGTTGCCCTCGCGGGTGGCACGCTCCTCATCGAGCTGGGCGCTTTCCAACTCGGCCTTGAGGTTCTGCACGCCCACGATGGCGTCCTTCTCGTTCTGCCACTCGGCCTTTTGGGCGTCCAGCGCCTCGCGGGCGGCGGCGATATCGTGGCGCAGCTTCTCCAGGCGCTCCTGGGAGGCCATGTCGGTCTCCTTCATGAGGGCCTGCTCCTCGATCTGCATCTGAATGAGCTTGCGCTCGGCGGCGTCCACCTCCTCGGGCATGGAGTCGATCTCGATGCGCAGGCGGCTGGCCGCCTCGTCCATAAGATCGATGGCTTTGTCGGGCAGGAAGCGGTCGGTGATGTAGCGGTCGGACAGCTCCGCCGCGCTCACGATGGCGCCGTCGGTGATGCGCACGCCGTGATGGATCTCGTACTTCTCCTTCAGGCCGCGCAGGATGGCGATGGTGTCCTCCACCGTGGGCTCGCTCACGAGCACCGTTTGGAAGCGGCGCTCCAGGGCGGCGTCCTTCTCGATGTACTTGCGATACTCGTCGAGCGTGGTGGCGCCGATGGCGCGCAACTCGCCGCGGGCGAGCGCCGGCTTCAGCATGTTGCCCGCATCGAGCGAGGAGTCGCCGCCGGCACCGGCTCCGACGATGGTGTGCAGCTCGTCGATGAACAGGATGATGTTGCCGTCGGCTTCCTTCACCTCGCGCAGCACGTTCTTCAAGCGATCCTCGAACTCGCCGCGGTACTTCGCACCGGCCATCATGGCGCCCAGGTCGAGCGACACGATCTCGCGGTCCTTCAGGGAAGAGGGCACATCGCCGGCCACGATGCGCTGGGCCAGACCCTCCACGATGGCGGTCTTGCCGGTGCCCGGCTCGCCGATAAGCACCGGGTTGTTCTTCGTGCGGCGCGAGAGCACCTGAATGGTGCGGCGAATCTCCTCGTTGCGGCCGATGACCGGGTCCAGCTTGCCCTCGCGAGCTTGCTGGGTGAGGTTCTGGCCAAACTGCTCCAAGGCCTCGAACTGGGTCTTGTCGGTCTGGGAAGTCACGCGGGTGTCGCCGCGCAGGCTCTCGTAGGCCGCTTCGATGTTCTTGCGGGTGATGCCCGCCGTGGTAAGGATACGGCCAGCCGCGCCCTTGTCCTCGGACAGGGCGATGAGCAAGTGCTCGCTCGTGGCGTAGCTGTCGCCCAACTTCTCGGCGATCTTCACCGAGTTGTCGATGACCTTGATGAGGTCCTGGCCGGGAATGGCCATGGGGGCGGCGCCGGTCTGCTTGGGCATCTTGGCAATCTCGTCGGCCACGTTCTGGGACAGCCAGACCGGGTCGGCGCCGATGCGCTTCACGATGGCGGCGAGGTTGTTCTCGTCGGAATCGAGCAGCGCCTTCAGCAAATGAATGGGCTCGATGACGGCCGCATCGGCCTCGCCAGCCACGCCCATGGCGTTCTGGAAGGCCTCCTGCGCCGTCACCGCCAGTTTATCTAGTCTCATAGGTTCTCCTTTAAGGAAGTCGTCGGGGCGTCACGCGGACGATGGCGCCGACGGTTGCGCGGTTCTCCAGTTCTCGCACGCGATCGGCGAGGCGTCGCACGCGGCCGTGCAAGTCCTCCACTTCGCCTTCGCGCTCGTCGAGCCGGCTCTGCAAATCAAGGATGCGCGTGACGCCGGCGAGGTTGATGCCCTCGCTCGTCAGCTCGTTGATGAGGTTGAGCCGGTCGATGTCGGCCTGGGAGTACATGCGCGTGTTGCCGCTCGTGCGACAGGGCGTCACCAGGCCCTTCTGCTCGTAGGAGCGCAGGGTCTGGGGGTGTACCCCCGCTAGCTCGGCGGCAATGCTGATCATGTACAGCGGCCGGTTCCTATCGTCTAATCCCATGGTCTGATCTCCTTATCCGTTGCTGCTTGGAAATCTTCCATGGCCTTGGTTTGGGCCTCGTTCATCTCGGTGGGCACTTCCACCGCCACGCGAATCTTCAAGTTGCCGAACTGCCCCTTGTTCTTCACATCGGGCGCGCCCTTGCCCTTGATGGTGAGCACCTTGCCGTCTTGGGTGCCGGCGGGCACCTTCACCTTGATCTTCTTGCCGTCGGGCGTGGGCACCACGATGGAGGCACCCAGGGCCGCCTCGGCCACCGTGACCGGCAGGGTCACCGTTACGTCGGCCTTGTCGCGACCGAAGTAGGGGTGCTCGTCGATCTTCGTGGTGATGAGCAAGTCGCCGGCCGGGCCGCCGTTCTCGCCCAGGGCACCCTGGCCCTTCAGGCGCACGCGACCGCCGTCCACGGCGCCGGCGGGCACCTTCACCGTGTGGGTGTCGGGCTCGCTCTTGCCGGGAATGCGCACGGTGATGCGCTTCTCGGTGCCCTGCATGGCCTCGTCGAACGTCACATTCAACGTGACGTTCATGTCCTGGCCGCGGCGGGGCTGGGGCTGCCCACCGAAGCCGCCACCGAAGTCCCAGTTGCTCCCAAACGCACCTTCACCGCTGCGAATGCTCTCCAGAATGTCGGCCCAGCTGCCGCCGAAGCCTCCTCCGGCGGTATAGCCGCCCCCGCCGCCGAAGATGTCCTCGACGTTGAATCCCTGACCGCCGCCCCATCCGTGGGGAATCTGGTTCTCGTTCGCGGTTCCGTACTGGTCGTAGAGATTGCGCTTCTTCTCGTCGCTCAGCACCTCGTAGGCCTCGTTCAACTCCTTGAACTTGGCCTCGTCGCCGCCGGCATCGGGATGATGCTTGCGGGCGAGCTTGCGGAACGCCTTCTTGATCTCGTCGGCCGTGGCAGTGCGCGGAACGCCTAGCGTTTTGTAATAATCAGGCGTGGACGCCATTCGTTCCACCTCCGTTACTTTTGTCTCTTGAACGCGAGAGCGGACCCGCAAGTCCGCCCCCGATCAGTCTTACTCTTCTTCCGGCTTCTCCCGCTTGGGACCTCCTGTGGTGATGGTCACCATGGCGGGCCTGAGCACCTTGTCGCCCATGCGGTATCCGAGTTGGTATACCTGAGCGACGGTCTCGTCGGGAACGCTGGGGTCGTCCACCGTGCCCACGGCCTGGCAGGCCAGGGCGTCGAAGGCCTCCCCCTCGGGGTTGATGACCTCCAAGCCGCCCTTGGCGAGCGTGTCGGTCAACTTGGCCTGCACGGCTTTCACGCCGCCGAGCAGACCGGCCTCGCCGTTGGTCTCGGCGTAGTCCACCGTGCGCACGAAATCGTCCAGCACCGGCAGAAGGCTCTCCATGAGCTTCTCCGCGGCCCGGGCCTTCTCGGCCTCGCGCTGCTCGGCCATGCGGCGGCGGTAGGTGTCCCACTCGGCGTGCAGGCGCACGTACTTGTCCTGCCAGTCAGCCGCTTCGGCCTTGGCGGCGGCCACGGCCTCGGACTCCTCGATCACGCCGGCCACGGCTTCCGCGGCGGCCTTCTCGAGCTCCTCGTCCAGCTGGCCGGCCTCGTTGGCCTCGATCACCTCGGCATCGGCGATAACCTCCGCCGGCGCGGTGCCATCGGCGGGGGAAGCCGCCGCGGGGGCGGCTTCCTCAGGTTCAGGGGTAGAAGAGGTGACTTGGTCCTTATCGGGCGTCGTCATCGGTCTTACTTCCCTTCCTTCTCGTCGTCCACGACCTCGTAGTCGGCCTCGATGGTGTCATCGGCCGGAGCGGTCTCGGCAGCAGCGGCCTGGGCGCCGGCAGCGGCACCCTCGGTGGAGTACACGACCTCGGCCAGCTTGTAGCCCGCCTGCTGGATCTTCTCCGTGGCCGCCTTGATGGCGTCGATGTCGGTGCCCTCAAGGGCGGTCTTGGTCTCGGCGATGGCCTCCTCGGCCTGGGCCTTGGCGTCAGCCGGCACCTTGTCGCCCAGCTCGTCGAGGGTCTGCTGGGTGGCATTCACGAGCGCGTCGGCGTTGTTGCGCACCTCGGCCTCTTCCTTGCGAGCGGCATCCTCTTCGGCGTGCTGCTCGGCATCCTTCACCATGCGGTCCACTTCGTCATCGGACAGGGCGGTGGAGCCGGAGATGGTGATCTGCTGCTGCTTGCCGGTGCCCAGATCCTTAGCGGACACGTTCACGATGCCGTTGGCGTCGATGTCGAAGGTCACCTCGATCTGCGGCACGCCGCGGCGGGCGGCCGGAATGCCGGTCAGCTGGAAGCGGCCCAGGGTCTTGTTGCCCGCGGCCATCTCGCGCTCGCCCTGCAGGACGTGCACCTCAACGGAGGTCTGGTTGTCGGCGGCGGTGGAGTAGATCTCGGTCTTGCGGGTCGGGATGGTGGTGTTGCGCTCGATCATCTTGGTCATCACGCCGCCCATGGTCTCAACGCCCAGGGACAGCGGGGTGACGTCCAAAAGCAGGATGCCCTGCACGTCGCCGGCCAAGACACCGCCCTGCACGGCGGCGCCCATGGCCACCACCTCGTCCGGGTTCACGGACATGTTCGGGGCCTTGCCGGTGAGGGTCTTCACCAGCTCCTGCACGGCGGGCATGCGGGTGGAGCCGCCGACGAGGATGACCTCATCCACCTCGCCCATCTTCAGGCCGGCATCCTTCAGCGCCTGCTCAACGGGCTTCTTGCAGCGATCCAGCAGGTCCTTGGTGATGCGCTCGAACTCGGCGCGGGTAAGCGTCAGGTCCAGGTGCTTCGGGCCGGAGGCGTCGGCCGTGATGAAGGGCAGATTGATGTTGGTCTGGGTGGTGGAGGACAGCTCCATCTTCGCCTTCTCGGCGGCTTCCTTCAGGCGCTGCAGGGCCATGGGGTCCTTACGCAGGTCGATGCTGTTCTCAGCCTGGAACTTGTCGGCCATCCAGTCGATGATGCGCTGGTCCCAGTCATCGCCGCCCAGGTGGTTGTCGCCGGCGGTGGAGGCTACCTCGAACACGCCGTCGCCCAGCTCCAGCACCGACACATCGAAGGTGCCGCCGCCCAGGTCGAACACGAGGATCTTCTCATCATGGTCGACCTTGTCAAGGCCGTAGGCGAGCGCCGCCGCGGTGGGCTCGTTGATGATGCGCAGAACCTCAAGGCCGGCGATCTTGCCGGCGTCCTTGGTGGCCTGGCGCTGCGCGTCGTTGAAGTAGGCCGGCACGGTGATGACAGCCTGGGTGATGGGCTGGCCCACCTGCTTCTCCGCGTCGGTCTTCAGCTTCTGAAGAACCATGGCGGAAATCTCTTCGGGAGTGTAGTCCTTTCCGTCGATATCGATGACGGCGCGGCCGTCCTTGCCCTTCTGAACCTTGTAGGAAACGGTCTTCTGCTCCTCGGGGGTCTCGTCGAAGGAGCGGCCGATGAAGCGCTTCACGGAGGAAACGGTGTTCTCCGGGTTGGTGACGGCCTGGTTCTTCGCGGCCTTGCCCACCACGCGCTCGCCGTCCTTGCGGAAGCCCTCGACGGACGGGGTGGTGCGGTCGCCCTCGGCGTTCACCAGGATTTCGGGCTCGGAGCCCTCCATGACGGCCATGGCGGAGTTCGTCGTGCCCAAGTCGATGCCAAGAATCTTAGCCATTGTGTACTGCCTCGCTTTCACAGTTCTGGTACAGATGAATGATGTTGAGGCGCAGTATAAAACCTTAGTCTACTGCTGTCAAGTTTCCTTAACGTCATCCAGTAAGCAAAGCTCACTTCTCCGCACAATACGCCCTTCTGCATGGGCCAAGCGAGGACGGCAGGGGTTTGTTACCAAACGAAGATATTGCCGTCATCAGGGAGAATAGCTGAATTGCATGCCAAGAAGCCAATTCTCTGAGGCTGCTTCTCATGAATGATCATTATGTGAATGCGAGTAAGAAATCTGAGTCGTTTTTCATTAAATCTTACCCATGACAGCCGTATCTTGGTTTCCTATAATGGCATGAACTGCTATTGCCTGGGTAAAGAGAGGTATTTTTCATGGCTGCGACGGACTCATCCCTGCCCATTGCCCGCCGTTCTGCCTGGCGTGACGACTGTATGGAAGTCGTCTGCGGAATCGCCAACGCTGGAGGCGGCCGGCTCGTGCTCGATGCCGACGTTGACGGCCGCGGTGTGGTCAAGCGCAAGACGAACCGTCTTATGAAGACGATCCCCAGTGCGGTTGCGGCGGCTCTCGGCCTCACCTGTGCCATGGAACTCGTGCTCGAGGAGGGCCGCATGTGCCTGGAGGTGGTCGTCCCCCCTGCACCTGAGCCCATCAGCTACCATGGCACATTCTACCTGTACCAGAACGGCTTCAATACCGTTCTCGACAACGCGGCCCTGGATCGCCTCCTTCAGCCGGCGGCGGAAACCGATATGAAATGGGAGACGCGACCGGTCATCCAGGCGAGCCTTGACGACCTCAACATGGGCCTCGTCACACGTTACACGGGTGCGCTTCGCGACACCGACATCACCACTGATCTTGACGAAGTGGCCGCTATCGAGGAAAAACTTCGTCGCGCGGGCCTCATGACCGGCGTGGGAACGCCTACCAACGCAGGCATTCTCCTGCTTCACGATCAGCCGCAGCGCTACATTGCCGGAGCCACGGTGCGCATCGGCTTTTTCGGAGGGCGGGCGGGAAGCCCTATCTTCGAAGACGAGGTGACCGGCTCGCTCATCGAGCAGGTGCACCATACGGTCGAGCTGATTTTCGACAAGTACCTCGCCGACACCGGCCCGTGCGGCCTCGGGGGACGCACGGCTCTCCCCCGCTTCCCCGCGATGCGGTGCACGAAGCCGTCTTGAACGCGGTGGCCCATAAGAACTACGAGAGCGGCACTCCCATCCAGGTCAGCGTTTTCGCCGATCGCCTCTGCATCGACAACGTCGGACGCCCTCCGCGCACCTGGACGGTAACCGCGCTTCTGGGTCGACACACCTCGCGACCGAACAACCCGAACCTGGTCAGCGCCTTGCGTTCGCTCGGCATCATCGACGGCTGGGGCAACGGGGTGGGGGCCATGCGCATGGAATGCATCGAGGCAGGGCTGCCCGAGCCCATCTTCGAGCTGCGCGACGACGAGACCATGGTGTGCTTCCAGATGGACGAGGACAGCGTCATGCGCACCTCTCTTTCAGGCAACGACCCCGCGACCCACGCCTCGCTGACGCGCTCGGCGCTCTCCGACGCCCACGCAATGGCCCGCGAGGCCGCCCTGCAGCACGACATCGGCCTGACCGCCAACGACGAGAAGGTGCTCTCGATGATCGACATCGACGGACGCCTTACGGCACCGCGCATTGCCAAGAGCCTCGGCGTGAGCGAAAGCACGGTGCGCCGCTCGTTCCGCCGGCTGCGCGACCTGGGCATCATCGATCGCGTCGGCTCCGACAAGGCGGGGTTCTGGCGCGTCCTATAGCAGCAAGCCTCATCCCTCGAACTACCCGTAACAGCAAGAAGGGCGACCCGCAGGTCGCCCTTCTTTTGGGAGGGGAAGGCTATCGAAGAGGGCCGTTAGGCGCCCAGATGCTGCGCAGCACGCTCAGTTGAGGCTTCCTCGGCCACAGCGCCGCCCGTCAGATCATCATCAAGACGACCGGCCCGCCGTGCGCAACCCAGACGACGAAGCGCAACCGCCGCCGCGTAGGCGATGGTGAGCAGGATGCCGAGAGCCATCACCCAGTGCACCCAGCAGTGGGGCTCATCGAAGGCGCCGAGGGCGTTGGGGTCGTCCTCGATGGTCTCGCCGCCGCGGCGCGTCACCATCGGCGTGGCGTCATCGCCGATCACATCGGCGTACACCGGTGCGGCCAGGTCGGCCATGCTCGCCGGTCGCGCCGCCTCCAGCAGCTCGCGAGCCGCCGACAAGGTGGTCACCGCAGCCGAGGTGGTGCGCGTGGAGGTGCGTGCGAGCGGCGTGCCCGCAACCGTCGTTCCCGCAACCGTCGCGTCTGTCACACCGCTTCCGTTACCATCGCCCGGAGTCTGGAGGGGGTACTGGTTGACCGACCCCGCTCCACCGGCCTGCGCCGGACCGATAGTGAACGTGCCCGGAATAACCGTGACAGCGTAGTTGTCATTCTGGCGATACCGAGCCGTCAGACCACCCTCGTACACGCCCACCTCATCGCCCTCGAAGGTGCGGACGAAGTCGATCGTGCCCAGATCGTCGCTAGCCACCAGCTCGCCTTCCACGATGGCGCCCTTGAAGAGGGGGTCGCGGGCTGTGGCAATCTTGTAGGAGTCTTCCACTGCGATGGTGATAGCCCGCGGAATGATGTTCACGCTCACAGTACCGGTAAACGTTCCATGGTCGGGGCACGTCACCGTGTAGCCCACCTCGTGATCGCCGGCATCTGTGTAAGCGGTATCGGCGTCGAAGACGATCTCGGCCTCGGGCGACGAATAGGCCAGCGCATGCTCCTGGCCGTCGTAGACGCCCACGTAGCCCTCAATGGTCACCGGGCAGGTGGTGGTGACAACCTTCACAGTGCCCAGTTTCGCGGTCACGACGTAGTTGCCCTGCTTGGCCGTGTAGCTGTTCCCCTCGGCAGCCCAGGTCAATTCGAAGCCGTTCTCCACTTCCTCGCCCACCTGAGAGGCAAAGCCGGTTGTACGGGCACCGATTGTCTCACCAGCCTGAAGGCCGCTAACGACGATTTGCTCGCTCGTGGCCACCGAGCCATCGAAGGGGTGAATGATAGAGCCCGTGGCCACCGTCAGCTCGGCAGGAGCCAGAGCCACCGACACCGTATCGGTCATGAAGATCTGGCTGCCATCGCGATCGAGAATAGCCACTTCGATACCGGAGGCGCTATCGGCCACATCCTTGTAGGCGGGGAACAGGTTCGCGTTGGTGGTCCACGCGCCGTTCACCTTCATGGCCAGCTTCTCACCCTCCTTCAGCGCCAGGCCCGTCGGCACGGCGATGCGATGGGCGCGGCCGTCATAGACCCCCTGATAGGAGAAGCTCTTGCCAGTCAACCCCGACACGTCCAGCTTCCACTGGGCGTAGTACACCGTTTTGCCCGCCGGGAAGGTCTCGGGGAACTCGCTCACCGCCAGACCCTTGCCGTCGGCCTGGGTATTCCAGCCGGCGAAGAGGTAGCCGGGGCGAGACAGCGCGCCAGGCTCGGGGAAGTCGGCATTCACCGGAGCATCGGTCGTGCCCTGACGACCGGGCACCGAGCCGGTGGCGTCGGAGGCGTTCTTGTCGAAGACGATGGTGGCCGCGTCAGCCTCCCAGCGAGCCGTGTAAACGGTCTCACCTGCGGGCAGCGTCTCGGGAAGGGCGGCCAGCTCGTTACCCTCGGCATCGAACCAGCCGAGGAACGTGTAGCCCGCGCGCTCGGTCGCCGGCAGCGCAACGCCGGCCAGGCTCTCGCCCGTCTTGCCCTCGATGTCGGAAACCGCGCTGCCGCCGTTGGCATCGAAGCGCAGAGCCGCATCCTCGGCGGTATAGCGGGCCTCGAAGGCCGTCGCGCGGCTCACAGGAGCAGCGAGATCGGCCACCGCATCGGAGCCCCGCTCGGCCCAGCCGGCGAACACATAGCCGGCTGCGGGAATGACCGACGGTACCGCCGGAATCATATCACCCCGCAGGCAGCGGTAGGTCACGACCGAGCCCTCTTGCACGGCGCCCTCGCCAAAGCTGGCGGCATCCAGCGTGCCGAACGTGCCGGCATCGAAGGAAAGCGTGAGGCGCTTCTGCAGGTAAATCTTCAGCACGGGCGCTTCACCGCTCGCGCTAATCCAGCCGTCGTACACACGGTCGGCGGCATTTTCATCGACCGCATAGAAAGACGGATCGTAGTCGGCGGGCCAGTTGTCGGAATGAGTGACGGCCGCACCGCGCAGGTCGCGGTACTTATCGTCATCCTGTACCGCGGCGGCGGTATTGACGACACCAGTGCGATTCGTAGAGCAGTTCGGCCTATCGGGGTAGAGCCCGTCATCGCCCATAAGGTAATATTCAACCGTGTAGGGGCGAAGGTCGCCGAGGTTCAGGTTCACAGCGGTGAAGCGGGCGACATAGGTTGTATCCGCGTAGGCGCCGTTGCTCTCGCGGTTGAGGTTCTGCCGGGCCAGCTCAGCCGTCAGCTCGGCTCCGGCAACATCGCTGCCGGCGCTCGTCTCAATGGCGATCAGGCCCTCGGGAGTCATCTTGTACCACCCGTTGAACTGCCAGCCGAGCAAAGCCTCCGCCGTTGCACCGCGCACGCCCTCTGCCGTGTCGACGATCATATCTCCGTCGACGATCACCTCGCCATAGTTGTAGACGACGTCGCGCTTAAGGTAGCCGCCTTCGTTACGCTGCACTTGATAGGTAACCGAATAGCGTTGCGCGGGATCTTCCTCGTACTTCGTGTTGCCTGCCGGGAAAGCACTCGGAAGCTCGTTGAGCGGCGCGCCGGCGAACTTGTCGTTGTCGTACCAACCAACAAAGCGATAGCCCATCCGCGTCGGCGTCGGCAGCTCGACGTTTTCCAGCACAGAACCCGTCTTGCCTTCGAGAACGGAAGTAGCGTCGCCCAGCGATCCCTCGCGCGCGTCGAAGGTAATGGTAGCCGCAGCGGCATCCCACTGGGCCTCGTACTCAATGTCGGCATCATTTTTCATGATGCGGCTCTTGCCCGCATCATGGAGGGACTCGCTGCCCTTGGCCCGCCAGCCCTTGAAGGTGTAGCCGAAGCGCTTCGGTGCATCGAGCAGCCAGTAGGCGCCGCCCACGTCGGCGCGCACCGCCTTCACCTCGGTCGTGCCGTCGTCGAACGTGCCGCCCATCGGGTCGAAGGACACCGTCCTCGCGCCCACCGAGAGGTAGCGGGCATAGAACGTTGCCGAAGCCCCCTCAGCATAGGTACGCGGCGCCTTGGTGCGGAACGTCGTGTCGGTGTACCAGCCGTCGAAGTGGTACTTCACCGTATCGCCCACGGTCTTCACCGCCGGATAAGTCACGCCATCCACCGTCAGCGAGGTAGCCGAATCGTTGTAGCCATTCAGCTCCACGGCAGCATCGCCGCTGCTGTGCAGAATCGAGCGCACCTCGCTGCCCGAGGGAGTCTGTACCGCATAGGACAGCGTGTAATGCTTCTCGGGCACCTCGATGTTCATCTGCACATATATATGATAGGCCGCTGTCGGGCTTACCGCCGTGCCGTTATAGCCGGTCGAGTTAATCTTGCCCGTAAACACCACCGGCTCGTAAGTGTAGTTCCACGAGGCATCGTATTTCATCTTTGAGGCGGTGCCGTTCTGGGCGCCGTCAATAGAGCCGTTGAAGTACGCAGCCAGGCCCGTACGCACCTCGGTGTCGGACGGCGCCTCCGCGATAAGGTCGCTCAGGCGAATAACGCGATCGCCCACCACGCTGCCATTCACAAGCTGGGAGACCTTATCGTAGCCAGCGGGAACGTTTACCACGCCGGAGCCCATGTACTGGGCCTGGCCCAGATCTGCAGCTGCGCCATCCGCCGTGGGCGGCAGGAAGTAGAAGTGCGCGATCTCGCTCGTTGCGGGGGCGACTTTCACTGTGATCTCGTAGACTGCGTCAGTGTCGCAGCGCACCGTCGCGGTGCCCGGCGCAACGGCGTCAACTGTCACGCGCTGAGCGTTCGTGTTCCGAACCGCCGCCACAGCCGTATCGCTTGTTGCCCACCGATGGTTGACGTGCAGGCCAGAACAGGAAAGAGCTCGGGATTCGCCTACATAGAGCACAATGCTCTGGGCCTCAGGCGCGGGCTCAGACTCGCTCTCAGGCGCAGGTGCGGGCTCGGGAACGGCCTCTTCGTCGCTTTCGGGATCGGTGGCGGGCTGCTCGGGAACGGCGGCATTGCCCGGCTCGGGCTCGGGAGTCGCAGGCTGCTCAGGAGCAGCAGGAGCCTCCGGCTCGGGAGAAGAGCCCTCGGCGTTCTCCGCAGCTTCGCCCTCGGTCTCCTCCTGACCCGCACCCTCGTCGTTTGCAGACTCGATCAGGGCGAACGCATAGACGCCGGATGCGGTCTCGAGCGGGAAGGCCACGGCCGTCAGCTCCGGAACGAGCCCGGCGGGAGCATCGAGCTTCTGAGCCTCACCCTCGCCGATCATGCGGAACGCCGTTGCGTCGAAGGCAGGAATGCCCTCGCTTGTCAGGAAGGCCACGGCTCCCCGAACATCGGCGAGCTCGTTCCCCTCGCCGTCGACGATTTCAACCTTGTAGGCGCGCACCGTGCCAAGGCGCTGGTCTTCGCCAACGACCTGAGCCAGAGCAGACTCAACGATGTCGGTCAGGGCGTTTTCCACCCGCACCTCGGCATCTGCGGGAAACGTCGTGCCCACCGGCGCTTGCACGCGAACGGTGGCGCCGTCGTTGGCCTCGCCTTCCAGCTCCGCAAGGCCTGCCGTCAGCGTTCCGCCGAGGTCATCCGTATCATCCGTCGAATCTTCCTCGGCATCTTCGCCATTCTCGACGACACCATCGGGCTCCTCGGGGGTGTTGGGAGCGGAGAAGCCGTCTTCCCCCTCGGGCATTGCCACGTCGTTCACGGCCAGCGACATCTCATCGGAAGAACCCTCGCCCTCGTCGGCCACCGCCAAAGTTGCGGGGGTGAACGACGAAAGCGCCAGCAGAGCCGTGAGGGCGACGGCAACCGCCTTGCCCTCAACCGTGCTGCGCGCCTCAACGAACCGCTCGATTGCCTTCATAGCTACCTGCACTCCTTTATCCTCGCGACCGAAAAGCCGCCTCCCTGCACTCTTGCAGGGGAAACTACTCTGAGACCGATTCTCATTCGATGATGAGTGTACCGATCATTTAATGGGAAAACGAGACTTGTTATGGGAGTTGCTAGGTTATTGACAGGCAAATGAATGTCTAAATGATGCCGATTTGTTACGCTGCGGTGGAAAAGCTGTCACGAACGGCAGCCGATTAAGCGGCGGTTTCGCCGACCAATGCCGCCAACTCCGCCTGATTGCGGAACGGGTGGGGCGTGTCGGGACGACGAACCTCCACCACCTCGCCCTCCCATATGCGCCCATTCTCGGCAAAGCGCTCTGTGCGCACAATGGTTTGGAAGCGCACGCGCGAATTCGCCGGCAGCTCAGCCAAATCGAAGGAATAGGTAAGGTTGGACAGCACCTTCCGCATGGCATCGACCGAGGAGGAGCCGGGATCCAGGCGCAGAACGCCTATCTCGCAGTTGTACACCAAGCCCGGCGCGAGAAACACCGTGCGAATACGCTCCTGCCGCTTCTTCTCCGCCCAATGGATAACCAGACAGCCGGCGATGATGACCACCCACCACACAGCCGTTACCACCACGTCAATCGGGTTGTCGACCAGATTGAACTCCAGCGCCTGCCAGAGCCACAGGAACACCAGCGAGGCCACAAGCAAAATGGCAGCTATGATCCAGTTGCTCTTTCTCATGGTTTCGCTTCACGCTTTCGTCTTGCGCAACCTTGGCGGTTGCCCGTCTTCTCTCTGAAAGAACTATATCACAAAAGGTCACCGTTGAATGCCGTGTACACCTGCGGCAACGCACGGTCGCCCCAATGCAGGCAGACCTGCCACCGGAAGGGCAGCAGGTCTGCTCGTTCGCTTTGACCCGATCGCTCCGCTGAGCGCTCGGAACGTGAAGGGCTAGTCCTCGACGATCTCAGGAATAGCGCCCATGGGGCACTCTTCCACGCAGTCGCCGCAGGCAATGCAGGCATCCTCGTTCACGGCGTCGGCAACGCCGTTGACGACCTCGAGCACTTCCTGGGGGCACGCGTCGACGCAGATGCCGCAGCCGATGCACTCGTCAGCTTCAATAACCGGATGAGACATGGGAAGCTCCTTCGTTCAAATATTGTTCCTCGTCTTTGAGGGCAGGAAGCACAGCTCCCAACCACATTGCGCAAGATACCATGAAAGCAGCAACGCGCAAGTAGGAATCCGGAACTTCTCAGGGAGCGGTTTAGGTGTTGACAAACCGCCGCATAACGGCCCGTAGAAGATCGTGCCGCGTCGGCGGCGCCGTGCTCCTAGCAGATGCGGGGAAGCTGCTCTCCCACGAGCATATCCAGGATGCGCGTGCTGCCGAACGACGTGCGCAGGAACACCTTCGGGCCGCGAGCCGGATCGACTTCGCCCACCTGCCCGATGATAGCAGCTTCGGCTCCGTAAGGGTTCGCGCGCATGGCAGCCAGGGCCGCCTCGGCCTCGTCGGCGGCCACCACGCACACCATCTTGCCCTCATTGGCCACCTGCAGCACATCGTAGCCGAGCATCTCGCAGGCGCCGAGCACCGCGTCCTTCACAGGAACGGCGTCCTCGTCCACGGTGATATCGGTGTTCGACTGCGCCGCCAGCTCGTTGAGCGTGGAAGCCAGGCCGCCGCGCGTAGGATCGCGGAAGCAGCGTGTATGGGGCGCTGCGGCCAACACCTCGGCGATGAGGTGGTTGAGCGGAGCCGCATCGCTTTCGATGGCAGCCGAGAAATTCAACCCCTCGCGACAGCTCATGATGGTGATGCCGTGGTCGCCCAGCGTACCGCTCACAAGCACTGCATCGCCCGGGCGAATTTGCGCGCCGCCCAGGCTCACGCCTGCCGGCACCGCGCCGACGCCGCTTGTGTTGATGTAGACGCCGTCGCCGTGGCCGCGGTTGACCACCTTGGTGTCGCCGGTCACAATGCGCACCCCGGCCTCCTTCGCGCAGGAGGCCATGGAGGCGCAAATGCGACGCAGGTCGTCCATGGGAAAGCCCTCTTCCAAGATGAAGGCGCAGGACAGGTACAACGGACGGGCGCCCGAGGTAGCCACATCGTTCACCGTGCCGCACACGGCCAGGCGCCCGATGTCGCCGCCGGGAAAGAAGTGCGGCGTTACCACGAAGCTATCGGTGGAATACGCAATGCGCTCGTCGGAGCCCAGGGCCGAAAGCACCGCAGCATCATCGCCCACAAGCAGCTCATCGGTGCCGTAAGCCTCGAAGAACACCTCGTCGATAATGCGCTTCATCATCGATCCGCCCGAGCCGTGGCCGAGCATTACCCTCTCATCTGCCATTACAAATGCCTTCCCGTGGTCGTGAGCACCAGCTTGCCGTTCTTCACGCCCTTCGTACCCAGAATGAGGTTCGCCACGCTCTGCACGAGACCCGTCTCGCCGCGCATGACGATAACCTCCAGGCACATATGCTCGTCCACATGCACGTGCATCGTGGAGATAATGGTGTCGAAATAGTCGTGCTGAATGGTATGCAGCTTCTCCTGCAAGTCGTTGGAATGGTGGTCGTAAATGATGGTGAGCGTGCCCATGACGAGCGAGCCGGGCGTAGCGCATTCCTCTTCCACCAGGGCGTCGCGCACCAGATCGCGCACCACTTCGCTACGATTCTTCGCCAAGCCACGTCGGGCCACCAGCTGGTCGAACTCGATCAGCAGATCCTCCGGCATGGCCACCGAGAACCGAACCAGGTCGTTGCTCATGGCTACACGCGGGAAACGGTGAAGCCGGCCGCCTCGGTGGCGTCGTCTTCCATGGCGTCCTTCGCCTCGTCAAGTGCTGCGCGCACCTCGTCTAGCAGATGCATGACATCGTGCAGCTTCTCCCCCACCGTGGCAAACCCGGCGTCCGAGGCCAAATGTCCCAGATCGTGCGCATGACGGCGCTCCAGCTTGATATGGTCGTCGATCTGGTCGATCATCATCTCGAGCTGGCCGGTGTTGACTCCGTTGGTGCACATGGCGCGCCTCCTTTTGCGCTACTATATATCGATAGTTCCTTTTTATCGCGAACGCCCTTCCAGCGCAAGATGGAGTGTGAATTTTTCCGTGAGTAGTAACATGTTCGAGGTGACGGGCGAGTCAGTGCTCGTGTTGTACGGATCCCACGTCACGGGCACGCCCGCAAGCACCCTCATGGTGTTAAGCGCGACGACCCTGAGCGCCGCCGCCCAAGGAGCCCTCGAGAAGTCGGCGACTTCCCTGGAGTTCGGAAACGCGCCTCTAGTCCTGGTGGTGGCCGAGGCCGACGAGGGAAAGCTCGGCGCCGAGGATGTGCGCACCATTGTGGAGGGGCTCGACCCGGTGGCGCTCGTGGCCGCGGATGCCCTCAGTGCCGAACTGCTGTCGGCCGCCTACCGCATGCCGGTAGCGCTGGACGCCTCCAATCGCCTGCTCGGCCGCACCGCCGTCATATTCGAGGATTTCGAGGGCATGATGGACACCCCCGAGGGCAAGCAACGCGCCTGGGCCCTTCTGAAGAAGCTGAGGTAGGGGCGACCGCTGCGAGGACTTCACCCGACAAGCGCGGCGGCTGGGAGGCGGTCGCTCGCTTGCCGGACAAAGCAAGGGGGCGCCTGAGGCGCCCCCGATTGGAAACATTGGATGCGCGACGGCTCGCTACAAGCCCACGACCACGGCCTCGGCGGCATCCAAGAGCTCGCTCACCTCGTCGGTCGTAGCGGCCTCGGCGTAGATGCGCACCAACGGCTCCGTGCCGGAGGGGCGCATCATGACCCAGGCATCCCCTTCCAGCAAGAGCTTCACGCCGTCGCGGCGATCCACGTCGATCACGCGCTTGCCGGCCACCTCGTCGGCCGTGTAGGAGGGCACCGTCTCGGCACGGAAGCGCTCCATCTGCTCGGGGGTGATGGAAAGCCCGCGGCGGGCGAATTCCAGACGTCCGATGTCGGCGAGCATGTCGTCGATGAGCGTGCCGAGGTCCTTGCCGGACTGGGCCATGCACTCGGTGAGCAGCAGCGCCATCAGCAGGCCGTCGCGCTCCTTCACGTGATTGGGAAGGCCGATGCCGCCGGACTCCTCGCCGCCGATCATGACGCCGCCCTTCTCCATCTCACCGTAGATCCACTTGAAGCCCACGGGCGTGCTGACCAGCTCAAGCCCCAGCTTGCGGCACATGCGGTCGAGCATGGCCGAGGCCGTGATGGTGGACACCACGCGGCCCGTCTCACCGCGGTCGACCATGTGCTTGGTGAGCAGCGTGATAATGCGGTGCGCGTTCACGTAGTTGCCCTGAGCGTCGCCGGCGGCAATGCGGTCGGCGTCGCCGTCGTTGATGAACAGCGCGTCATACCCCAGCTCGGCCACCTTCGCCAGTCCCTCGTCAACCCAGGGCTGGATGGGCTCGGGGTGCAGCCCGGCGAACGTGGGGTCCTCGCCGTTGTGGATTTCCACCACTTCCACGCCCATATCGCGCAGAAGGTCGGCCAGGTAATGGCGGCCGGCGCCGTAAAGCGGGTCGCACACCACGCGCAGGCCGGCGGCGCGAATGGCCTCCACGTCCACCAGCTCGCGCAGCGCGGCCAGATACTCGGTCATCAGGTCGACGGTCCGGAAGGGGCCGAGCACGTCGGTGGGCTCAGCCGGCAGCACCGCTTCCACCCGGTCGGTGAACTCGGCGGGGCTCGCGCCGCCATCGGCCATGCGCAGCTTCACCCCCAGATACTCGGCGGGATTGTGCGAGCTCGTGAGCATGATGCCGCCCACCGCGTCGTCGTTGTGGGCCACCGACCAGCAAAGCGTCGGCGTGGGGCAGTAGTCTTCCGTGAGAAGCACGTTGAAGCCGTGGCCCGCAGCCACTTGAGCAGCAAGCTCGGCATAGGCGTGGGCATCCTGGCGACAGTCGTGGCCGACGATGATCGTGCCGGGGGCATCGACGTCGCGACCAGCCGCCACGGCTTCTTCCTTGAAGATACGCGCCGCGGCATCGATGACGCGGGTCAGATTGTCGGGCGTGAAATCCTCCCCGATAATGGCGCGCCAGCCATCGGTTCCGAAATGAATGTCAGCCATGGTGCCTCCTTGGCGATGCTGCGAGTTAATAATGCCGTGCTGATTATAGATGATGAAAACGGCATGAGCTTAGAAGCCGGAGAAGACCTTCTCTCACAAGCAGGTTTTATCCGCCACCAGGAACCAATTATGCGGAGCGGTGCTCAGCTGCTCCGCTTCTTTTGGAAAGGGCAAGCACTATGACTGCCCCCAGCGTAGCGCCGAGGGTGTCGGTGAGCCAGTCGGCAGGGTCGCAGAGGCGGCCGGGGACGAAGGACTGGTGGAACTCGTCGGTTACCGCGTAGGCGCTGGCCAAAACGACGGCGCCGAGCATAAGGCGGCCCAGCGAGGACTCCGGCCAGGTGCAGCGCAGAGCTATGAACAGCAGCACACCGAGCACCAGGTACTCGGTAAAGTGAGCCGCCACGTTCACCACGTCGGTTTCGGGACCGAACACGGGCGCGACAAGGCCCACCAGCCAGCGCTTCACCGCGGCCAGGGGGCCTTCCCCGTCGAAGTCGCTGCCCGTGTGGGCCGACATGAAGAAGATGACCGCCGCCCACAGGGCGACGAGCGCCCAGGAGAATATGATCTTTCCTCGATGAGGCATGGGGCTCCTTCGACTCGCTACACAGCTACGGGCGCAAGGGCCACGATCTGCTCGGGGTTGCTGGCGAGCAAATCGGGCTCCCAGCCCTCAGCGGCGAAATCGGCCGGGTCGTGGTAGCCCCAGTCGACTCCCACTGCATAGCAGCCGGCGTTGCGGGCCGCGTGGATGTCTCCCGGCGAGTCGCCGATGTACACCGTGCGCGCGGGCGTGCTGCCCAGCTCCTCGATGGTGGCCAAGAGCCCCGTCGGATCCGGCTTGCGCGGGAAGTGTCCCTCGCCGCCCTCGCCGTGGGCCACGTCCACCTGGCCGGCAAGGCACTTCTCCACAATGAACGTCACGCCGCGATCGAACTTGTTCGAGAGAATACCCAGCTTGCAGCCGTGCCTCCGCAGTTCGGCCAGCATGGACTCGATACCCGGATAGGGCTTCGTGAGGTCGTTCGGGTACCTGTCGTAGGCCTCTTTCCACCGCGCGAGGCACGCATCGGCCGCCGCCGACGGCGTGTCGGCGGGCACCGCCTGATAGATGAGCGCCGCCGCCCCGTTGCCCACGTAGGAGTTGATCTCCTCGCGAGTATGCGTGGGCATGTCGAACTCGGCCAGCACGTCGTTGGTAAGCACCATGAGGTCGTCGAGGGTATCGAGCAGGGTGCCGTCCAAGTCGAAGATGAACGTGTCGAAGGGCGGCTCGAGGGCCTGGGCCTTCATTTCTTCAGCAGCCATGGGAATGGGGCTCCTTTGCGTAGGGTCGTGCAGTCGTCCTCCCTAGGAAACCACGAACGGGCCGAAGCCTCCACCGTGCCTTCCAAACTGTTATCGAGGCCACATAATTGTAACGGTTGCCCCAGCCCTCCGGCCCCAAGCCGCCTCGGCTGCTCGGGCTTGACAGTTTTTTGACTTTACCGTCTTATGATTCGTAAGATTGGAGGCGACAGCATGACCCAAAAGATTCTCGTGGTTGATGACGAGCCCATGCTCACCGACCTGCTGGACGCGCACCTGACCCAGCGCGGGTATTTGGTTTGCAAGGCCAACAACGCCGAAGAGGCCCTGGCGAAGCTGGGCTTGAAGCCCGACCTTATCTTGCTGGACATCGGCATGCCGGGGACAGACGGGCTGCAACTGTGCCAGACCATCAGGAACCACATAGGCTGCCCTATTTTGTTTCTTACGGCGCGTATCGCCGAGCAGGACAAGATTGACGGCCTTGCAGTCGGCGGGGACGACTACATCACGAAGCCCTTCAGCCTGCGAGAGCTGACGGCGCGCATCGAGGCGCACCTGCGCCGGGAGGCCCGGGGACGCCAGACATCGGAAGTGGTGGCCGCGCAGGGCCTTCTCATCAATCGGTCCCAGCGGAAGGTGTTCGCCGGGGATCGGGAAATAGCCTTCTCGAAGCGCGAGTTCGACATCTTGGATTTCCTGGCATCCCACCCCAACCAGGTTTTCGACCGCGAGCGCATTTACGCGGCGGTATGGGGTATCGACGGCCAAGGGGATGCCAGCGTCGTCAAAGAGCACGTGCGCAAAATACGCCAGAAGCTCTCGGAGGCCTGCGGCAGCGAGCCCATTGAGACGGTTTGGGGAATGGGGTACCGGTGGAAGGCATGAAGAAGAAGTCCCTCAAAGGCGAGTTCGCCCGAACCGTGGCGGTGACCATGCTCGCCGTTGCTCTGGCCAGCGGCCTCGCGATCTTCGGCTGCAGCCAGCTGCAGAAATCCATCCTGCCAGATTCCAACGAGGCCTGGCTCACCCAAAGGATCACCGCGGCCGACGGCACGGTCTCGGAGGCGACCACCCGAGTTGAGATCGGCGGACAGGCGCAGTCGCTCGGCCGTCTCGTCCAGGACGGCGCGGAAGGCGATCCCGACCAAACGGCGAGTTACACCATCGACCGCATAGACTCGAGCTTCTCGATGCTCACGGATAAGGCGAAAGCCGCCTACCGCGCCTCGCAGGTGGCCATGGTCGGGCTGCCGCTTCTCTTCGCCATCCTCGGCATCGCCCTGGCGGGGCAATGGTTCTACCGGAAGAAGCTGGAGCCTCCCATCCGCGCGCTCGCCGACGCGACCGCCCACGTCCGTCGCCAAGACCTCGACTTTCGGGTCCGCTGCGCTTCCGCCGACGAGTTGGGCCAGCTCTGCGTTGCCTTCGAGAGCATGCGTCAGGCCCTCGTCGACAACAACCGCCTTCTGTGGGACATGCTGGAAGAGCGCCGCGCCCTCCAGGCATCCGTGGCCCACGATCTGCGCAACCCCATCGCCATCATGGGAGGCTATGTGGAGCACTTGCAAGAAAGCCGCAAGGCGGGTCTTCTGGCCGATGAGGAACTCGATCGGGCGCTTGCCAACCTGGAATCCGCCGCCGACCGCATGGGGCGCTACACCGAAGCCATGCGCGAGGTGGGAGCCATCGAGGAGGTGGAGGTTCGCCTCGAAGAGGTAAGCCTTCCGGGGTTTCTGGAGGGGCTGGGCGATTCTTTGGCCGTGCTGTGCCGCGGCAGTTCCACGCAGCTGACCTATCGCATCTCCGTGCCGGAGCGCACAGCTGTCTTCGACGGCGAACTTCTGTACCGCATTCTCGAAAACCTCGTGGGCAATGCCCAGCGCTTCGCCCGCCGCGAGATCGTCCTTGAGTTCCACCTGGAAGGAGAACTGCTAGCGGCCACGGTAACCGACGACGGCCCCGGCTTCTCAGAGACAGCGCTCCGAAAGAGGGACGCCTTGTTCTTCACCGAGGATGCCTCTGGTGGCCATTTGGGCCTGGGGCTTGCCATGAGCCGGATATTCTGCAGGAAGCTGGGAGGATCCTTGGAGCTGTCGAACGGCGATACGGGCGCCTGCGTAAAGGCGCTGGTTGCCGTCAACCGCCCCCAAGGAGGCGTCGAGAAAAGCTAACGCAAAACCGCTGCCGTCGATCTTCACCGGCGCTCCTTCAGCATCTCCGAAATTTTTTTCGCCGCTTGACCGGTTTTTGACTTTTGCGCCCTAGGCTGGAGCAGAAGACGCAAAGGAGGTCCTGTATGCGAATGAAACCTATTTTGGCCATGCTGCTGGGGGCGGCTCTTCTGCCTATCTCCGCCTGCAGCGGTTACGACATTCCGGAAGAAGTTCCCGCACCTGCGCAAAGCGATGCGTCGAACCCCTTCGAGGAAGCCCAGGACGACGCGAGCCTTATGGCCATGCTCAGCCACGAGGCCGCCAATCCGCCCCTGTCCGACAGCGGTGAGCGGGAGCCGTTTCCCTACGATGGCGGAGAGTTTCACCTGGACTATCACTTTTCTGTCAGCGGAGACCTGGAAAGTGTAGGGTTTCTCCTGTTCTTGGACGGGAAACCCCAGCCCTACCGTATCGACGGCCAATCGTCCGATTATGCCTTTTGCCATACATTCGATGCGGCAGAGGATCAAGACATTGCCTTCCTCTTCGAGCCGGTGGCCGGGCACGGCGGCGACACGCTGAACCTGACTATCGTCAGCATCACGAACCCCGACTTCCAGCCGGACATGGAAAGCACGTCCAGCTACGGGTGGTATCACAATGCACTTTCCGCCAGTGTGGAGATGCGCTTCAACGCCGACCCCCCTTCGTCCGCCGCCACGGTGCCAAACCCGGTGGAGGCTTTTTCCTCCTGCAGCGTGCATGAGGAAAAGGTCACGTCCCGGTACCTGGAGAACGACCTGGCCCAGGCGGGATGGCCGGATATAACCATGGACACGCTGGACGACGGGATCTATTACACGCTCACCCTCGATGGCGACACGGTGTTCGACAACCTTCCCCTTACCGAACCGGTAGCCGTGCGTTTCACCCTGTGCGGCACTCCCGGTGCGCGTTACAACATCTCCTTTTTCCTCGATCACCAGCCGATAGCGATGAACGGAGAGGCATCGAGCGCCGTAGAGCTGAGCAAAGGGGGCGTGGCCGTGGTGGAGGGCGTCATCGACCCGTCCCTGTTAGGGAAGCTCAGCACGTTCTACTGCGTGGCGGTGCCTGCCGACAACGCGGGCACGCCCTTCTTCAAAACCAACTCGATACTGCTCTTCCAGGAGGCCTAGATCATGAGAAAAGCACTTTGCGCCGCGTTTGCCCTGTCGCTGCTCGTCCTGGGAGCCTGCAGCGCGCCTGCACCAACGGACAACTCCGAAAAGGCGGCGCCGGAAACACCGGCCGCCCCGCTGCCAGCTTCCGATGTCATGAAGGACGACGACCCCGCCCAAACGTCAGGTTCCTTCGCTTTCGACAGCGCTCCTTTCCAGGGAAAGCTGACGGGCTGTTCCTATGCCCAGGCGGGCACGTTGCTCGTCTGCGCTGATGAGCTGTACCTCTACGATACCGCCTCCGGCACGGTGCTGGCCCACTGCCCGGCTCCGGCACCGATGCGAGACTTCGGCGCAGCACCGTTCAAAGACGGCATCGTCCTCACGGTTATGGGCGATGCGGGGGCGGTCGCGTACATCTACGACAGCGAGTTGAAGCTGGAGGAAACTCTGGAGCTGGAAGAGCTTCTGTCCGGCGATCCGGTGCTCGATCCCGGCTGTGTGGCGGCGTCGAGCGACGGGAATCGGCTGGCCATCGCAGGCCTTAGCGCCCTCTACCTTTACGACCGCCCGGCCGGCCAGCTGACTACCCTGCTCGACACTGCCCAAGGCATCGGCGGCTCCAGCTGCATGGCGACCTCGCTGAACGGCGCCGCATTCACCCCCGACGACGACCGCGTGGCCTTTTTCGGCGACGGCTTTTCCGCCGAAAGCGGAGATGGCGAGGACAGCGCGCCGGTATGGGGAACCATAGGCATCGACGGCAGCGAGCTTGAGCTTGACTGGCTGGAATCGGAGGGCGTGGAGGAGATGCTACGAGCCGACGGCCGGCTGTTCTTTCCCCCTGCGATTTCCCATGTCGACGGGAGCCTTCCCTGGGTCGATGCGGCAAGCGGCGCCGTGCATCGGCTCGCCTTTTCCGCGAGCGACGAGGGAGGGGACGGTGTCTACGTGTCCGAACAGGGCAAATACGTCGCCACCGCCGAACTGGGCGACGTGCTCACCGTGCGGGTCTATGCCGTTGACTCCGGCGAGCTTCTGGCCACCGAGACCATCGAGGTGGACGACTCCCGCTATGTGGGGCGGGTTCCCCAGGTGATCCTTCTAGATGATGCGCAGGCCGCCATCGTGCTTCTGGGCTGCGGCATAGAGGAAATCGACACGGCAGTCGCCACGTTCAGCTTTGGAGCCTAGCATGGAGATTCAGTTCGATAACGTAGCGAAATGCTACAAGGGCAAGTACGCCCTCAAAGACTTTAGCGCCACGCTGGGCGAAGGCGTCTTCGGGTTGCTGGGCGAAAACGGCGCCGGGAAGACGACGCTCATCAGCATCCTCGTGGGCATCTTGCGCGCCGACGGCGGGACAGTGAGAGCCGATGGGCGCGACGTTGGGGCGCAGGGCCGCGCGTTTCTGGCCGATTTGGGCTATATGCCGCAGTACCCGGTCTTCTACCGCGACTTCACCGTGGGGGATTTCCTCCTCTACATGGGAGCGCTGAAGAGCCTGTCCCCGGCTTTGGCGCGAAGCCGCGCGGCGGAATTGCTGGACACCGTGAATCTGTCCGACGCACGGGACAAGAAGATCGGCGCCCTTTCGGGGGGCATGCGCCAGAGACTCGGCATTGCCCAGGCCATGCTATCCGACCCAAAGGTCCTGGTGCTGGACGAGCCCACCGCCGGCCTGGACCCGGGCGAGCGCATCCGCTTTCGCAACCTTATCTCCCGCTTCGCCCCTGGGCGCACCATCCTTCTAGCCACCCACATCGTGCCCGACGTTGAGTGTATTGCCACGGAAATCCTGCTGCTGCGCCGCGGCAAGCTGCTCATGCAGGGAGCCCCGAGTGCACTGGAGCAGAGCATCGCGGGCAAAGTGTGGGAGGTAACGGCGGACCTGGAACAATCCCGGCGGCTGGCCGAACGCTGCTGCATCGGCAACATGAAACAGGACGGCCCCCTCTTCTCGCTTCGTATCGTCAGCGACGAGTGCCCCTGTGCGGGGGCTCGGCCAGCGCGACCGAACCTGGAAGACGTGTTCCTGTATTTCTGCCAGGACGGCGATGCACCATGCGCCTAGTCTGGTACGAATTCGCCAAGCTTTTCTGTCGGCGATCGGTTCTCGTGCTCTTCGTCCTGTTCAGCGTTATAAACCTGGCCAAGATCTACAGCGAGTGGGATGCCTATTCGTTTCTGGCCGACGGAAGCGGCGAGCGCAGCTGGCACACCGTCTACTGGCAGCTCTACGACCAGTACCAAGGCCCCATTACGCCCGAAAAGGTGCAGCAGCTGCTGGCGACGTGGCAGCCTTTAGCCCAGGCCACGGCGGACATGACCGCCAGCACCGCCACCGACGACGCCAACTCCCTGACGGGAAACCTCTACAGCGATCGGAATCTACTGGAGAAGTACTTCGTCGATCCCATGCAGTATTGCTACGAATATGGTGACCGTGCTGCATCGGTGGCGGAAAAGGCGCGCCAGAACGCCGAGGCCGCGGCTCAGGCCGGGGCCTTGTACCAACAGCGGGAAAGCGCCGCCCTGTACCAGATCTATGCCGGTCGCACCGTGCCCGACTTCGCCTACACGGAGATGGCCAACTACTACCTGAACTACGACTTCTCCCTCGTTCTCGTGCTGCTTCTGGGACTCTACGGCGTGGCCGGCACCTTCGTGGAGGAGCGGGAAACGCAGATGGACCGGTTGCTGCTCACGAATCCCAATGGCGGCAGCCGCACCGTTCTCGCGAAGCTGATGGCAGCCAGCGGGTTTTTGCTGCTGGTGACCATGTGGTTCTCGCTGCTTGACCTGGCGGGCTTCGGGGCCGCCTTCGGCACCTTAGAGGGCTTGGATTTGCCGGTGTACGCCATCCCCAGCTTCGCCGAGGCACCTATCGACCTCAGCGTCCTCCAATTCGCGGTGCTGGCGGCGGCGCTGCGAAGCGTCGGGCTCTGGGCTTTGGGCATGGTCTGGCTTGCGGTGTCGCTGCGGGGCAGAAACGCCCTCGTTCCCCTTGTCGTTAACTTCGCGCTCACCGCCGTGCTCGTCATCGGAGGCGCGAGCATGGCCTATTCCCACTTTGTCTGGGCGAAAGCGCTCGATCCCTATTCGCTGTTGGCGGGCCGCCCCCTCCTGGCCCAAACGGAGTTTCTGGACATCGGCGGCTTCCCCGTCCTGTCCTGGCAGGCAGCGCTCGCAATCTCCCTGGTTGCGGGGCTCGTCATTGCCGCAGCCATCTATCTGCTTTCGCCCCGAAACACCTACTGTCCCATAAGGAGGCTGCGATGATGGTGCTCGCCTATGAATGGAAGAAGCTCATGATCGGGCAGCGAGGGTTGGCCTGTCTGCTGGCGGCCCTGGTGGTCAGCGGGGTCTGGCTGGCGGCGACCGAACAGCCCCAGAACATCGCCATGCAAGAGCACCGATCCGATTACGCCTGGTGCCTGGAAAGGCTGGACGGGGCGTTGGACGACCAGAAGGAGGCCTGGCTTCAAGACGAGAGCGAGGCCATCACGGAAGCGAAAGCCGCCCGTGCCGAAGCGCAGGAAAGCTACTACAGCGGCCTCACCTCGGCTGAGGATTACGAAAGTGCGGCGGCCCAAGCCGGGGAGGTGCTGGCCCACGAGCGGGGCTTCGACGCCGCCTTCCAGCAGTATCTCTATGTATCGGAGAACCCGACCAACCGATACTTCCTTGAGACGAACGGCTGGGCCGGGCTTCTCTCTGTCCAGACGCTGGATTTCGCGGTGCTGCTGGCCGTCTTGTATCTGGCCGCCGCGGCTTTCTGCTCGGAATACGCCTGCCAGATGGACGCGCTTTTGCGTACGACCCCCGAGGGCCGCGCAAGCGCCCGGTGCAAGGTGCTCATCGTCATCGGTTCCGCCGTTGCCCTTTGTGTCGCGCTCTCCCTTCTCCAGCTCACGTTCTTCGCGGTGAAATACGGGCTGCCCCACGGGGACTATCCCCTCCAGAGCGTTCCGCTTTTCGGCACCAGCGAGAAGAGCCTCTCCCTTGCAGAGGCGTTCGTAGCGGCCGCCGCCCTCCGTTGCTTCGGCGCGGTGATGCTCGCGGCCTTGCTCCTCTTCGCCTCAGTTATAGTGAGGAAGTACGCACTGACGGCTCTTATCGGCGCCGCTGCCACCCTCATCCCCCTCATCGGACTACCGGAGCAATTCATCTTCCGCCTGCCCCTTCCCCTGCCGTTCTTGCTGGCCACGGGATTCTTGGAGGGCGGCCGCTTTGCTCAGGGCGACGGAGGGGAGGCAATCGCCGTGTTTGCCGAAGTGTCCCCGTGGGAATTTGCGCTGGTGGCGGGAATTTCGGCGGCGCTTACGATGCTCGCGCTGTACGGAACGGTGCGGCGCAGCACGAACTGCTGGCTCTTGGAGAAAAGGCCCCGCTTCGGCAGCAAGGCAAAGCCCGCGGCCGCCCTTCTGCTTGCCGTCGCCCTTCTGCTGCCCGTAACCGGATGCTCTTCCGAGGCCGCCGAGACCGTGGTCTACAACTCTGCCGCCCAAAGCGTGGCAGGCGACGGCTTTGCCGTGGCGCTCGACGACGAAACCCGAACCTACACCTTAGAACGCGAAGGCGGCGCAGCGATGGCCGTGGAAACATCGCCGCTTTTCGGCGCCTTTTCGGACGGGGAGTCCGTGACGGGCGCCTATGTGGCCGGCTCTTGCATTTACTACCTTACTTCGCGAACCCAACAATACATCGACCGGGTTGGCAATTACAACAGCACGTTCACCCAGTTCAGCATCGTGCGCCTTAATGCGGACACGCTGGAGCGCCAAGTTATTTTCGAGCAGATCGCCGACAGCGACCGCTCCCTGCTGGGAATCGACTACACAGTCGGCGATACCTGGGCGTTTCTTCCGGATTGCCGCAGTTTTTTCCTGAACGACCGCAGTTTCTTTTTCGTGGTGAACGATAAGATCGTCGAGGTGGACCGGGGCACGCGGTCGGTGCAGACGCTCGCCATCCCCGCCAGCGGCAACATAGCCTTCGACGGTCGCGCCATTTACTTTGTAGACGAGGATTCGCGTCTTCAGGCCTACGACACCCAAACCCGGGAAGTTGCCCCCGTGGGAAACATCGTCGCCCGCAGCTTCTGTCTCACCGAGGGCGGCCTTTGCTTCGTCAACCGCCTGGACGGCGATGCAGTCTGCACCTGCGCCAAAGACGGCTCCGATGCTGTGGTGGTGTTGGAAGGGCCTGCCCTGTCGGTCGATTATGAAGGCGGCGAGCTCTCCGCCACTCTGAAATCGGATGGCCGAACGGTTCCAGTTGAGTTATGACGAGCGGTTTTCGCCTATGCGCAACTGGCCCAACGTGCGCTGCCTGCTCCTTTAATCCATCGGGGAGCAGGAATGGATCCTCTGCTGCCAAAATAGCCCGTCTGACCCTTATTTACTCCTTCGTTTATTCCTTCAGACTTTGACGGAATAAATGACGAGATATTTGATCCACCCTCCTTCTTAAGAGGGAGGGTGGTCGATCGCTCCGGGTTCACCTGCTCGCTGAGCACAGGGGTTCCGTAGCCTGCGGCCATCGGGGCGGTCGTGGGCGCGCACCGCTGCGGGCGGGCGTGACGTTCCGAGATTGTGGATTTACCTTTTGGGCGGAACGAATGGGAGCCAATAGCGTGTAATTCAACAGCACGCGGGCGTCGCCAAATGGTAAGGCCCGAGCTTCCCAAGCTGCTAGCGAGGCAAGCGCCCGCGAAACACGCGAAATGCGTGGTCGAGAAATGCCCAGTTCAGAACCGTGATTTCTGAAACTTGGGAAATCCTTCTCCCTTCTTGGCTCTTCGAGAAACCCCGATATTTCCAGTGCGCTTCCAGTATTTTCGCGAAACGCACGCTCATCGAGTCAATCGGCTTTCTGCGCACATGGCACGCGGCAATCCATAGCCTACTCCGAAATTACTCCGAAAACATTTTCGCAGTAGCACCCTATCGGTTCTTAGCTATTACCCAACTGCCGCGGGTACCCCCCTCGCGAATCAGGATGCCTTCATCACGAAGACCCGCCATCACTCTTTCGATATGTCGCTTGCTCATTCCTAAGCCAGCCGCGATACTCTGTGCACTAATTTTCGGATTGCCTGCGACGAGGCGCAGTACTCGCTCTGCGGTCGTCACGGCCTCGCTGTTGGCATTACCGACATCATTACCGACATTACCGACATCGTTACCAACTGACTCTTTGACCAGGGGCAAAAGAATCGTAGATCGCTCCGGGTTCACTTGCTCGCTGAGCACGGGGACTCCATAGCCTGAAGATGTCCACTTCTTCACCATGTCGGGAATGCCGCCTCCGGCGCGCTCTCCGATGTTGATGAGCGTGAACATCTTCATCATCGTCTCGTTGCGCGGGTCGGAATTGCCGCCGACGTAGGCGTCTTCGATGCCGACACGGAAGCCGCCGGGATTCGAGAGGCATAAACCATCTTCCTTCCAAAGGAAGACCACGCCACGTCGCTCATTGTAATCCGCGTTCGTGAGGCAGTTCGCAAGAGCCTCGCGCAGAGCGTCATGCGCCTCCGTCTCGTCGATGCGCTCGCTGTTCTCATCAAGCCTGAAGGGCACGTTGATAGCCTGTTTCATGTTGTTGAAGACGCGCCGGTAGAAGTCGAAGACATTACCCGACCAGCTGTCATCCTGCGAGGTGATCCTGCCCTGCCATCTCTCGTCTGCTCCGAGCTCCTGACGGTAATCCAGGAAATAGTGCGGGAACTCCGCCATGATGCGCCACTCTTCTCCGAACATGAGCAGGCCCGCGCTCGTCGGGTGAACCATCCCGTCGCTGCCGACTTTCGCTGCTCCGATTCTGCAGAGAAACTCCTCGTCGGGCAAGCCCGTCCATGCGTGGGCGCTGTGATGCAGCTCGTAGCTTCTGCGGTAGGAGCCGATCGTCTCCGCAAATAGGTCGTCTACAGTCAGGTTCTCGTGTATACGGGTGTCCACGGATTCGTCTGAGGCATCGCGGTACATCGCCTGTATCTCGTTCGATGCGCAACGATAGTCGCCCTTGTGGTCGCGCCGATACGTGCCCGTGACGGGGTTGCCGTTCACATAAATCGGCCTCAGGCGCCTGTCAGCGCGGGGAACCTCTATGGCGATCAGCTCTTTGCCATCAACGCTCTCGATATTAACGTCTCTGTCGGACATTACGCAGCAGGACAGCTTGTCGGGGCTGTGGGCTGCGTTCCAAAAATCATCGAGCATCCTGTCGGCATCGCACAGCCCGACTACCTCCAAGGTACCGTCCTTGCGTTCCTTGGCTCCGAGCACGATGACTCCGCCCTCAGTGTTGGCGAAAGCGGAGATCGTCTCCCAGATGCTCCTCGGCAGGCCACCTTGCGCGGCTTTGGCTTCGAGGCGGTCGTTCTCCTTGTAGTTTTCGAGCTTAGCTAGATCCATGTAGCGACCTTTCTAGTTTCTCTTATTTTACAGCCCAGCACTTCACCTCGATACCATGCTTTCCCGTTTGCATGGCATCGCCGCATCGAACGCTTCGATGCATCGTTCTCCCATGATCGGGGCGCTGGCTCAACGACTGGGCGGATCAGCTTCTACACGTCCGACCTGCGCTTCGCAGCCGATGCCTTCTTCGGCGTGCTGGGCAAGGTTCGCGTCATCGCCCCAGAAGAGCTGCGCGAGACAGTGCGAGCGCGACAGGAGAATGCATCGTCTCTTTACGAACAGTGACGCAGTGGTGTCACCTTTCACACCTTAAAATGCGATCCGAGTTGTCGGATGCCGGGTATGTGGTGAAGATAATCGCCGCCGACAGCGACCCGAAGACCTCTATGGGAGGGTTCAAGGTGCTGCCGGACTACACGCTCGAAGACCATCCCGCCGATTGAATTGTCTCGGATACGAAGGTTCGCCTGCCCCCCTGCGCTATGCTTACCTGCTAAAAGAATGGGTTGAGTTTCGGTAAGGGCCATAGGGAGGACAAGGCGCCTCCGTCAGAGCAGGAGCAGCTACCCAGATTGGAAGGAAACGACAAATCCCAGCACCAAAGCGACAATGCCCAAGGGTGAGACGATCTTCGTGTTCATTTCTTACCTCATTTCCTTTTTTCCGAATCGAAGCACCGACAATGAGAGGAACGCCGCGAAGAGCAGCGCCGCGAAGAGGACGAACGGGAACGGCTGGAACGCGGTCGATGCCATTCCGGTCGTGAAGTCATGGAGCGAGCACGAGACGAGGTAGCCGCTATAGCAGTACGGATAAGCTATCCAGGCGGGGGTGTTCGCGACGAGAACGCTCGGGATGACGAGAAGCAGGTTGAGCCCGACGGTGATGAGGGGCTTCTCGAAGACCACCGTTATCGCCCACATGGCGGCAACGGCGGGCAGCATGGTCAGGAAAAGGCCCGCGCAGGATTTCAGCAGGTAGCCGATGGGCAATGCCTCCCGCACCCCCATCATCTGGGTGGCGAAGAGCCCGGCGATCACGAAGACCGCGAAGAACACGGCGATCTCCATGAGAAGGAAGAACGCGACGACCACGAACTTCGCCAGGGAGAGCTTGTAGCGGCTGACGGGGAGCGCGAGCATCTTCAGGATGCCGTTGTGCGACGTCTCCCTGCCCGCAATCATCACGCACACGACGATCATGCTGAGCGGGAGCAGGTAATACGCGTACACGAGCGCACTCTGGACGAACATCGCGGGCCATGCGTTTGTGTACTCGGGGGTGAAGTAGCGGCTCAAGTTCGCCACCCCCGATACGACCACGAGGATGGGCGCGATGAAGATGAGCGGGACGATCTTCGACCTGCGCACTTTCATGAACTCGATTCCGATAAGGCTTGTAAATCCCATAACTGCCTCCTACTCGTAGCGCCTGCGGCCGGAAAGCCAGAGCCCAGCCGCAAGGAAGATGACCGTCTGCGCCGCCGAAACCGCGATGGCCAGGAAGTCCGGCTGGCCGCTCATGGCAATCGCCGGCTTCAGCATCAGGACGAAGGGGTGGGCCAGGACGAGGGGCGAGTCGACGCTGGCGAGCGCCATGGCGCTCAAGAAGCCCGCCACGCCTATGCCGAGGGGTATCCACATGTTCTCGATGCGCGACGACACGAGCAGCATGAGGGTAAGAACGGGCATGCTGGTGATGAGCGAGTAGCCGGCGAAGGCGATCACGGCGCCAGGATCGTACGCCCCTTCGGGCAGGCTGCTCGCTCCGATCAGGGCGAGCACTCCGTTCTGCATCGCGACCGCGGTGAGCAGCCCAACAGCGAGGACGAGGAACTTGCTCACGTACATCGAAGGCATCTTCATGGGCATCACGAGCATTTTCTTGATGGCATCGCCCCTGAACTCCATGCCGTAGATCATGCACGTCGCCACGATGACCCCAAACATGTTGATGACGACGATCATCCCGTAGAGCTGCGTGAGCAGGATGTCCATCGGGTCGAGCGGCATGCCGAGCAGCGCCTCTCCGCGGACGAGGAAGTTCGCGCATGCGTAAAGGGCTCCCAAG
>Ga0209694_1000434_pt1 | contig 70409 bp, 65 predicted proteins | sample GluameincwithD2O_FD_187499 | JGI IMG/M metagenome (GOLD analysis project Ga0209694, IMG submission 187499) | Mouse cecum microbial communities from Vienna, Austria - Glucosamine amended microcosms incubated with D2O (SPAdes) (version 2) | ecosystem: Host-associated > Mammals > Digestive system >... | reverse complement strand
TTCTCCTTCATCAAGCTGCACCGACAGGTAACAGACATGTGTTCTCTGATGCTGCAATGTGATGTGGCAATTTCGGCGGCGGGAACGACGCTGTATGAACTATGTGCTTGCGGTGTCCCAACGGTAACTTATATCTTGGCGGATAATCAGATACAGGGGGCTCAGATGTTTCAGAAGGCTGGACTGATGCCCTGCGCCGGTGATATTCGAGAGGATGCATGTTTTCTGGAACGCCTTTTTGAGTTGCTAAATTCACTTGCGGATGACTTTTCGCAGCGGCAGCGGATAGCGGAGCAAATGCAAGGAGCTGTTGATGGCAGAGGGGCTGTGAGGTTGGCGAAAGAAATCCAAGCGTGGCTGGGTCACAGTGGCTTCTCAGCAACAGCTTAAATTTTGATAAAACTTGCGGGGAAGTATAGGTATCGCTATACTTCTGCTTGCTTATACGGGAAAATTCTCAAAGGATTGATTTTTATGATAGCAGGTCATTTACAGCAGAAAAAGGGCTAGCAGCACCATTTTGATCCAACACGTCTGTGTTCATCAGGAGATTAACGGTCAAGAGGTTGCAGTAGGCAGCGATATCCTAAACGAAAATCCAGCTATCGGACGCTTCCAATGACAGAAGAGATTAAATCGGTTTTGCTGGCGAACAAGAATGTCAACTCAGGAATGAGCAATTAAAACCGAAAAGCTATGCCTGCTTAACTCTCGAAGGGGAACCTATTTCACCCAACTATTATAGTTAGGCATTTAAGAAATATCTGCGGGATCATGGACTTCATAAGGTGCGTCTGCACGATTTGATACACCCGTATGTTAAGTACATGGTAAAAAATTTTTTATATTTTTTTGAAAAAACAGACATCCTCAATATCTATATATTTTTCTACTGGTTCCAAATATTCAGAGTACATTTAAAGTGACCTTAACTTTAAATCTTCCTTTTTACGGTTAGGAGCACACAGGTGTGTTTTTACCAGAAGGAAATGCTGGGTTTATTGAGCGGAGACACTATATTCATATAACTCTTGTGGAGCAGTGTCGTGACCATTACTTCACTCGATTCCGGTCCCACCTGGCAGTATCCTCACCGTTTGGAAATAGACGTCCTCTTTCAGTTCTTCAAACCACGAACCGTTGCAGTCCGTGGGTGACCAGCGAGACAAACATGGGTGCCGGGTAGAAAAACATATCCCCCAGGAATGCGCCAATCCCGCCCACTGTAAAAGCGCCTAACGGGTCCAACAGGACAGCAGCGGTACAGATTACAATATCGTTCAAATAGAGATGTCCGCCTGGCACCGGCATCCCAAAGGAGCTGAGGGCGATATTCATCGCCATAAAGACAGCGGTTATGGTCAGCCAGCGAACAGGGTCACGCCGGCGCAGAGATTATCAATAAACTTGTGGGCTTCTGCCTGCCCACCTTTGATTTCAAAGGTGAAGATGGAGGCTCCGCCATTGGGAAAATACTTCTCATACAGGGCGTGATCAGGGTGGTCTGGTCTGGAGGGATGGTTGACCTTTTCTACTTGAGGGTGGGCGGCCAGATACTCCACTACCTTTTCGGTATTCTCCGCATGGCGCTCCACTCGAAGGGACAGGGTTTCCACCCCTTGAAGGAGCAGGAAAGCATTAAAGGGGGAGATGGCCGCTCCTGTGTCCCGGAGGAGAATAGCCCGAATATAAGTGACAAAGGAAACTGGACCGGCGGCGTCCACAAAGGTGGTTTCCACCCCGAACTGGGGCAGTGTATGAGCCAGCAGGTTGTAGCTGCCGCCATAGATGGTCTTTTGGGCCACAATGTGGCTGCCGGCCTGGGCCAGGGCCTGGATCGTATAGCTGATGGCCGCTGCGCCCGAGGCAGTGGCCAAGGCTGCCACGCCGCCTTCCAGGGCCGCAATGCGCTTTTCCAGCACGTCCTGAGTGGAAATTGGTCAGCCGGCCGTAGATATTCCCAGCGTCAGCAAGCCAAAATCGGGCGGCGGCGTGGGCAGAATTGCGGAACACATAGCTGGTGGTCTGGTAGATGGGTACCGCCCGTGCGTCGGTGGTGGGGTCGGGTTGCTCCTGACCCACATGGAGTTGTAAGGTTTCAAATTGATAGCCCATGGGAAATATCCCCTTTCTCTTTCCTAATGTTCCTATATACTTACTCAGCCGATAGATATTTTCCGTTTTGCCGCCGCGGCCACAAAATCCCGGAACAGCGGATGGGCCTGGTTAGGCCGGGATTTCAGCTCCGGGTGGAACTGCGCCCCCACAAACCAGGGGTGGCCGGGCAGCTCCACCATCTCCACCAGCTGCCCATCGGGGGACAGCCCGGCCAGGACAAGACCGGCCCCGGTGACTGCCTCCCGGAAGTCGTTGTTGAACTCGTAGCGGTGCCGGTGGCGCTCGCTGATCTCCTGTGTCCCGTAGGCGGCAAAGGCCCAGCTCTCCCGCCCGGTGAGCCGACAGGGATAGGCCCCAGCCGCATGGTGCCCCCTTTGTCGGTGAGCCCCCTCTGGCCGGCCATCAGGTCAATGACCGGGTGGGCGGTGGTCCGGGAGAACTCGCTGGAGTGGGTGTCCGCCATGCCGCAGACGTGGCGGGCAAACTCCACCACTGCCACCTGCATCCCCAGGCAGAGGCCCAGGAAGGGCACCCCCTGCGCCCGGGCGTACCAAATGGCGGAAATCTTGCCCTCGATCCCCCGGCTGCCGAAGCTGCCGGGTACCAGAACACCGTTCATGCCGTCCAGTACCTGGGCGGCGTTTTTGTCGGTGACAGTCTCGCTGTCCACCCAGCGGATGTTCACCTTCACCCAGTTCTCAATGCCTCCGTGGGTGAGGGCCTCGGCCACCGAGAGATAGGCGTCGTGGAGGGCCACATACTTGCCCGCCAGGGCGATCTCCACCGTTCCGGCGGGGCATTTGGCCCGGCGGACCATGCCGGCCCACTCGGTGAGGTCGGGGACGGGACAGTTCAGCTCTACGCCGGGAAACCGGACCGCTGCCTCCCGCCCTCCGAGTGGACTGTCGTGGAGAACACCCACGAGCCCATTATCGACCAGGAGACCTTTGACCGGGTGCAGGCCGTAGACCGGGCGGTCAAGGAGAAATATCGGGCCAACCTGGGGAAGTACGACTACCTGGGTGCGGAGGATAACATCTTCCGAGGTCTGATATACTGCGCGGACTGCGGCCGGCCTATGGTCTGTTATAAGTCAGTTACCTGCAAAGGGAAAAAAGTGGCATACCGATATATATGCCCCAACTACGCCGACCTGGTAGAAAGAAGCGGCTGTTCGTATAAATATCTGCCGTTGGAGAATTTGAAAGTCACATTGAGCCAGATGATTGCTCAAGAGACTAATTTGGCCGTAGACACTGCTGTCCTGGCCAGTAAAAGGCAGAGCTCCAAAGCTCCTGCCATTGATCTGGAGCTGGCACGGGCCAAGTCGGAGCGGAAAAGTTTGGATAGGCTCCGGGAACGGCTGATGCGGGACCTCCTGGCCGGTGTGTTGGGCAAGGAGGACCACGACCGTATGAAGTGGCGGTATGCCCAGGAGGGCCAGGCGCTGGAGGAGCAGATCACGCGGCTTCAGAAGGAGCAGCGCCGTGAGAAAAAGCTGCTGACCTCACAGAACCCCTGGATTGCCGCCTTTCAGAAGCACACAGGTACGGTAAAGCTGACGGACAAGCTGGTCCAGGCCCTGGTGGAGCGGATCACCGTCTATGCCAGCAACCGGATCAAAATCGACCTGAAATATCGGGATGAGCGGGCGATGTTGCTGGATGAACTGCAAAAGATGGACAAGGAGGTAAGTGCGTGATGATAGGGAAATACATCCGGCTTTCCTCCCAGGATGATGATTGCCGTCCCGGAGAAAAGGCGGAGAGCAATAGCATCACCAACCAGCGTTCACTGCTGGATCATTATATCGTCATCCACCCTGATCTGGAGGGCCGCCATGCCCTGGAGTTTATCGACGACGGGCACACGGGTTTTAATTTTGACCGCCCCGGTGTCCAAGCTCTGTTTGCGGCTGTCAGGCGGGGTGAGATCAACTGCATCCTTGTCAAGGATTTGTCCCGGTTTGGCCGGAACAGTTTAGAAGTAGGCGAATATCTGGAACGGGTCTTCCCGCTGTTGAATGTATGATTCATCGAGGTCAATGACGGCCTTGATACCAAAACCAAGCTGTATGGGGTGGCGGGAGATCTGGACGTGGGGGCGCGTAATATCGTCAATGAGCTCTACAGCTGGAATGTGTCCGCCAACGTGAAAACCGCCGAACGTCAGTATGCCGCCCGGGGTGAGTGTATCGCCGCATACCCCTTTTACAGATATATCAAAGGGTCAAAGGACCGCCGGCGCCTTGAGATCGACCCGCCGGCCGCTGAGGTTGTCCGGAAGATTTTCAACCTATGGTTGGAAGGCCATTTCAGATCGGCGATTGCCAATAGGTTGAATGAGGAGCACGTTCCCTCGCCCTCCATGCACAAGCGGCAGCTGGGAGCCAAGCGGACAAGCTGGAGCAAGCGGAGGGACGAAGTCCCCTGGACAGAGGCCGCGGTGCGGATCATTTTACAAAATGAGAGATACACAGGGAAACTAATCAGCCTGCGCAGTACCCGAAAGGAAATTGGAAATCCAGAGCGAACAGCGATTCCGAAAGAAAACTGGATCGTTGTCCCGGATGCTTTCGAGCCGATTATCTCGGAGGAGATGTTTCAAAGAGCGCAGGCACTTTTTCGGGTTGTTCCTCCAAGGTCCCGGATTCAAAACAAGCGTCCTCAGCCGCTGTTTTCCCACAAGGTTTTTGCGGTATCTGCGGCATGGGCCTGGCTTATCAGAGGATATCCAAGCCTTACTACAAATGCGCGATGTCCAGAGGACAGCAACAGGAAGAATGTAAGTCAGTTCGTATTGCTGAGGACGATTTGAAAGCCTGTGTGCTGTCGGAACTGCGGGCGCATATCACCGCAAAACAGAAAACAGATGTTGAGGATGTCTCCACAATACAGGAACAGATCACTGCTTTGGAACAGCGGATAGAAAAACAGTGGTCCGCAAAAAAAGACGCCTTTGTACGGTGTCTGACGGCCTCATTTCCAAAGCTGAATACAAGAATATCTGCGCTGAGAAACAGCGGGAAATTCAAAGGCTTCGCGGAGAGATAGATAGACTGGGCAACGCGACCGTCGGCTACAGAGAGGATGAAAACTATCCCAAGCTGACTGATACGAAAGAGCTGACCCGTGATATACTGGATACTCTGGTTCAAGCTGTCCATGTGTTTGACGATGGGCGCGTTGAAATTGAGTGGAAAAGCCATACTGCCGCAGAGGATATATAGTACCTGTGTAATGGAGGTTGAGAAATGGGTGATTTCTGTTATTTATGTCCTCGCTGGAATGATTGGCTGGGCCAGTGTGACGCACCATATTGGTGTCCTGACAAGGATAAAGTTAATGTCTATTGGAAACAGCGGCAAAACGCAGAAGATTCTCCTTGAAACTGGCGTTTTCGCTATATTAAGCTGCAAATTTTTGTCGATATTTTTGATTGACCACTCTTGACACTTTCAGACGAAGAGTGTTCCGGCACAAATGAACTTTATATTTGCGAAAAGGAGTCGCTAATCCGCTGCATGGGATTAAGTGGCTCATTGTTTTCATATTAAACTAGAGGTGTTATAAAATGCGTATATTGAACTATGGATTAGAGATGCTCTTAGCAAAGCGTCATGAAGATTTCATTGACTCATTGTTTGAAGACGAAATAGATGTAGAAAAAGGTGTCTGGAGTCATGATGTGGTTGTAAATAACGCAAAACAATGTGCGGAGCTTCTAACACTTTACGGAGAATCTCAAACATCTGAGTTTTTTTCGATTATTTTAAATGGACTTCAAGACAAGAGATACTTTGACATTATGGCGTGTATTTTCTTTGCGGCTGAATGCCGTCATTCTCCCCCGCCTAATAGTATTATCCAGCATGCGATCGACGAGAGGCTTCTTGAAGAATTTTGTGTTGCTTTACTGAAAGAACTGCGTGCTTTGGCAGTAGAAAGAGGACATTGGGACTGGTTTGACAAAACGGTTTCTCTACCAGTTGGATATTATTTAAAATAAGGGAATGTGCCTAAATAGTATTGTGGGCGAAATGTGATTTTGCTATAATTGCCTCATCTTTATTTGATAGGAGAAATGCAAAATGACATTAGAGGAACACTTGAAGAAGCTGCGGGAGATAGATGTACGGGATATTGATCCGTCAACATTGGTGGATATTAAGGATGTCCATATTGATACCTCACTGCCTGTAGAACAACGATTAGCCAGTGTGCTTCAGCAAATGAACGGAAATCCGTATTTCTTCCGCAGTAACGGCCTGGTCGTCAAATGCTCTTTTAAAGGAGAGAAAAGACTACAAGAAATTTTGGAGGATATATTAGAGCATCTTTAAATCATGGAGGAAAATACATGGATCTACTTGAACGGCCAGAGTACAATTTTTTAAGGACTGACCTACACCTTCAATTCCGCTTTTTACGATTTGCTCAACGACCTGGAACAGCGGCTGGATTACGCCAAGGAACATACATCCCTCCCGAAGACGCCCGATCTGGCCTGGATCGAGGCGTTTCAGATGGAGGTCGACGAGAGGGTGGTGCGGGATGAAATTTGATATTCCCTCCGGAGCGGGGCACATCCTCCGAACCCTCAACGATACAGGCTATGAGTCCTACCTGGTGGGCGGCTGTGTGCGGGATTTGCTCCGGGGCGTAGAGCCCCATGACTGGGATATCTGCACCTCCGCCCGCCCAGAGGAGACGGAAGACTGTTTTGCTGGATGTCGGATTATTGAGACCGGGCTGAAGCACGGCACCGTTACCGTACTGGAGGGGGATGAGTCCTACGAAATCACCACCTACCGTACCGAGGGCCCCTACTCCGACAGCCGTCGCCCGGACTATGTGGAATTTGTCTCCAGCCTGGAAGCCGACCTGGCCCGCCGGGATTTTACCATGAATGCCATCGCCCTGGGGCTGGATGGCGGTCTGCGTGATCCCTTTGGCGGCGGGGACGATATCCGGGCCAGGCTGATCCGCTGCGTGGGGGAGCCTGCCCAACGGCTCCAGGAGGACGGCCTGCGGGTGATGCGGGCACTACGGTTTGGGGCGGTGTTCGGCTATGAGATTGAGGAGAAAACTGCTCAGGCCATCCATGAAAACCGCCGCATGCTGGAGCATGTGGCGGCGGAGCGAATCAATGTGGAGCTGTGCAAGCTGCTGGTGGGGGACAAGGCCGGGGATATTTTGCGGCAGTATCCGGATGTGTTCTGCCAATTCTGGCCGGAGCTGGGACCGCTGGTCAATCTGGAGCAAAATAACCCCTGGCACTGCTGGGGCGGCTGGGAACACACTATCCATGCGGTGGAGGCGGCTCCGTCTGACCTGGTTTTGAGGTTGACCATGCTCCTCCACGATATCGGCAAGCCCAACTGCAAGTCCACCGACGAAAACGGAGTTGACCACTTCTACGGTCACCCGGCGGTAAGCGTCAAGCTGGCGGAGCAGATGCTCCGGGCGCTGAAATTTGACAACAGGACCCGAGAGCGAGTGGTCACCCTGGTGGAACACCACGACGTCCAGATTCCCTGCCGGGACCGCTCTATCCGCAAATGGCTGGGGCGTCTGGGTCCGGAAACCTTTTTCCAGCTGCTGGAGGTCAAGCGGGCGGATGGGATGGGACAGGCATATGAGCTTGTAAAAGATCGTCTGGCGGAGCTGGAGAAAATGAAAACAAAAGAGGAAGAAATTGTCGCTCAGGGCCAGTGCTTTTCCCTGAAAGATCTGGCGGTCAACGGCCGGGATGTGATTGCTGCAGGGATTGCCCCAGGCCCGGAGGTGGGGCAAGTGCTGAATGGGCTTCTGGAACGGGTGGTCAGCGGGGAGACATCAAACGAGCAAAGTGCCCTATTAAAGCTACTAAGCGGTCGGTCAACAAACGGCTCTTAGATTTGAAGAACCGCAGATGTATGGACATCTGCGGTTCTCACTGCCTTAATAATTATGTTCAGTCAGCAGTCAGATACTCCCATAAAGTGCCGTTTTCCTTGTGCTCCGGAATACAGGGTTCAAAGCGAGGCGGAGTCGGCTTAAAGCGAGGGTCATCCCTTTGCAGTTCATATTCTTTTCGCTGGTAGTCGCGAAGAGATGTCAATTCAATATGATCCATCAAAATGGTATGGTTGCGTCCGCCTTTTGTCTTGATTAAATCCCGCTCCTCTGATTTCGCAGGCACCATAACGCGGCTGTCACCAAAGTCGGAGGAATTGACCTGAATGCAGTAGCAGTGCGGGTCCCGACACAGGGATTCCATAATACTGCTGAAATATGGTACATCTCTGTTCCACTCCACAGCTACCGTCAAATCTGCAAGTGCCTGAAACAGCGAGCGGTCCGTAATGGAAGCAAGTTCATAGCAGCAATATACGGAAAACCACAGGTCCCGCCAGCAGAACAGCTGGTATTGAGTGCCGCGGAACGGCTCCATGCGGTAACCCCGGATCAGTCTGGCTTCATTCGGGGAATAATGCACCTTGTGGTGGCATATGATCTGGGCAAATTTGTAATCGTTCTCCCGGTAGGGCAGGATGACTGCCGTCAGGTTGTAAACCTTCCGGGTACCATCGGGAAACGCCCCCGACAAAATGTGTTCAATTCCCGTAATCAACGCCATTTGGTTGTTAGCGCACAACCGTGAGATGTCAGGCAGCCATTCCCAGGGAAGAAAGTTTTCTGGTAGCACCAGCAGATCGGCCTTTGCCGCAAGCGCCTCCTTCAACAACTTGCAAACCTGCTGATATCGCTTATAGGAACGATTGGATTTGCCAGTCAGAGCCTTTTTGAAATCGCTTTTACACAGTCGAGCATTTCCTATGGCCACTTTGATCTCACTGGCGGCCATACCTTCCACGCGAATCGCGCAGCAGCCTGCCGCTCCTCCGCGCTTGATAATTTTTGCTTGTGCAGGTGCCGGAGGAAAATCACTGCCATCGTTATTCGGCAAATCATAATTCCAAAGATTATAAAGCTCATGGATTTTTGTGAGCTGTTTTGATGGATCCTCCAGTAATTCTCCTGCCGCAATATTTTTGCAGGTGAGGGCATATGAGATCTCGTGGGGCGTAACCATATACGGGAAATATAAGTAAGGCTCTTCAATCAGGCTCCAGTCAGCATAGGCACAGAAAGTCTCCATACGGCACAGGTTAAGGGTTTTGGTCTCCTCTTCAAACACATCCTGCTTCAACCAGCCGATGGGAAGCGGAAGCACATATTTATTTACCATTCGACACTGACAGTATGCCCCACGGCGCTCCGTCAAATCATATTCCAAAAACAGGGGGAAATCTATGGTCTCATCCCGCTTTTCCATTGTTTGAATTGCCGTAAGGACATGATTCATACCCTTTCCCCAGCACAACGCTGAGGTGCGGTATACAGCTGCGCGAAGCGTCAGGTACAGCCCCCGGCGGTGCGCATGATCTTTGACCAGACAATCCGGCGCTTCGTATGCGGTGATGGCTTTCAGGATACTTTTGACCAGTTTTTATACTCAAATCCAGACGGTCGTTTATGACCAGAATTTCCAACAGCCGTTCCCACAGCGAATAGTTTTCAATCAGTGCTCGCTGATTGAGGATCGTCAACAAGTCCCTGTCAAAGGCGTTCTCCTGCTTGTCACGGATCAAGTTTCCCACCTTACGGTATTTTCCTAAAACTTGGAAAGAGAAAATTTGTCCAGCGCAACGCTGGACACGCCCCGCAGCTTGTGAGGTGTGTCGGTATTGGTCAGTTTAAATATTTCACTGTAGTCATTATCCCCCAAGGTTCGATCCATATCAGGGAGATAGCGAAATTCGCTGGCATTGCGCCCAATCTCCGCACGGAAACAGTCCAACAACGCCCGTGTTGAGCCCTCTCGGAAGTAGAAAATCTTGACTTTATCATTTTGTATTTGAATATCCGATTTGCGTAGTCCTTTCGCTTCCGCAGGAAAGACAGATGGATCGATCCGATAGACCTTGAAAGGCTGTGCCTGTACATCATCCTCTTGCTGCTGGAAAGACTTCCGCTGCTTAGGGGTCATTTTCTCTTCTGGAACCTGCTGGAAGATATGGGTATTAAGATATGCGTGTGTTCCTTCCTGCCTCAAGCAAGGTCCAAAATAGTACTCAATTACATCACCTGCTGTCAATTTCGTCTGGTTTTCCGCAGTTCCCCGGGCACGTTCATGCAAAGGACTGTTCTTTTCCACCTTGTCGATGATAATAATATCATCTACATATCGGCCATAGTAAACGGGGTTAATTCGTTCACTGATGGCCTTATCAAAGAATGTCAGGGTCCAGTTTGATAGGATGTATGAAGGGAGAAACCCGATTGGTAAAAATGTCCTTTGGTCCAGGGAAAGCTCGCTGTCTGCATTGATTTGACGCACCTTGTCGGAATACACCTGGAAGACCTGATAGACAAACATGTGAACACGCTTAACCCAAGATGGATAATCATTCACAGATCCTTGAAATATTCGATAGATCTCGGAGAAATCCTCCTCAGAAACATGTACGCTGTAGAAAAAATTGCGAAAATCAAGGGTGAGGATCAGTGCGTCCTGATTGCTGTCCAGTCGCTCTTTTGCGTGAGCAAGGGCGGTATCCCGCCAACTCTCATATTGAGAAAAGTAGGGCTCGAACAGGTAGGGGGAATAGTGACCTTTCCACTGTCAGGATGATATAGGTTTTTACGCAGTCGGTTTCCATAAGAATGCTCATACATCAAGCAGTGCTCTGGGTCATCTCGTCTGTCCAGGCAGGCACCGATTATCAGTACCCAGAGAGTGCCGAGAATATGCCCCGCAACAGGAAGGTCAATAAAGTATTTTGCCGACTCCATTCTTACCGGTTCGCTGTCGGCGTTAAAAATAATTTGCCCCTCCGCACAGCCGCAAAGCCGTTTTGGGAAAACAAAGGCACTGATTTTTTCCAAAATATCCGCAGTAAAATCCTCCCAGATATCAGGCCGTCCCGTTAAAGCGCGGACAATAGCAGAAATATTTCTTTCTATCCCATCGTTCTCAAAGGCAACTAGATCGTCTACCAGCGGCAGCTGTGTTTTATCAAAATACAGGTAGTGTTTCAACTTTTTGTATGCTTTATATACCCATTCCCTCGTGAGGGTATTCAGTTTCTTTTCCACGCTCTCCCTGCCTCCAATCTTTAATCGTCTTCAAGAATATCTCCCCATAACGTTTGGCCTTAATCTCCCCAACACCTGCTACCTTCATAAATTCTTCCATGGTGGCGGGTTTCCGTGCTGTCATGTCCTCCAGAGAGGCATTGGAAAAAACCACATAGGCGGGAACGCCTCCCTCCGAAGCCAGCTTTGTCCGCACGGCTCGAAGACGCTCCAACAGGCTTGCGTCTGCCGTTACAGCAGACTTTCCCTCGGAGATTCTTTCCGGTGTATCCTGATTCTTAACAATACAGGTCACACGTTCACTTCGGAAGAGTACTCCCTTTGCACGCTGTGTGGTGTGCAGCACAGGGTAGTCTATCCCCTCCGCGCACAGGTAGCCTTGCTCCAAAAGGCAATCGATATATGCGCGAATCTGCATCCTGTCTACATCGGCCATTATGCCGTAGGTGGACAGCTTGTCCAGACCCAGTTGAAGGACACGCTGATCTCTGCTCCCCCGGAGCATCCGAATAATCAAAGCTGTCCCCAATCCAGAACGATACTGCCGCTCCACACGCGTGACCGCAGAGAGAATCTTCTGTGCCTCTAATGTGATGTCCCTCTGCTCCAGCTTTCCGGTGCAGTTGCTGCACTTGCCGCAATAATCTGGTGCGGACTCTCCAAAATACCGCAGCAGATAGGCTCGCAGGCAGCCTGTGGTCTTGCAGTAGGAGGTCATTTTTTCCAGCCGCTGCAGATCCCGCTGCTGGAGGGATTTTTGCTCTTCTTTAGACAACTCCTCATGGTCAGAGACTGCATTGATCAGAAATTTCATCATCCGAACATCGTTTTCTGAAAATAACAGCGCACAGTGAGCATAAGCGCCATCCCGACCAGACCTACCTGCCTCCTGGTAGTAGCTCTCCACATCCTTGGGCATATTGTAATGTATTACAAAGCCCACGTTAGACTTATCGATTCCCATGCCAAAGGCGTTGGTAGCCACCATGATCTGCACCCGGTCGTATACAAAATCCTCCTGGTTTTGTCTGCGTTCATCCTCGGGGAGGCCTGCGTGATATCGGGTGGCGGGAAAACCACTCTCAGCCAACACCGCGCAGACAGACTCCACTGTTTTACGTGTGGAACAATAGACGATACCGCTCTGCCCGGGATGCTCGCTTATAAATTTTTTCAGATAGGCATCTTTGCTTTTGGGGCGAATCGTTTCAAAATATAGGTTGGGCCGGTCAAAGCCGGTGGTAATGCACAGAGGATTTTGCAGCGCCAGCAGACGCTTGATATCCTCCTTCACTTGCTCAGTAGCAGTGGCGGTAAAGGCTCCTACCGCCGGGCGCTGGGGAAAACTCTTCACAAATTCCGTTATTTTTAGATAACTAGGCCGGAAATCCTGACCCCATTGAGAAACGCAATGGGCCTCGTCAATCGCCACCAGAGGGATTTCCAGCTCTTGCGCAAGATGCAGAAAACTGGGAGCAGATAGCCGCTCCGGGGCCACATAAATAAGCTTATATATCCCATGTCGAGCTCGATGGAATATTTCCTGGCACTGATCTTGAGACAGCGTAGAATTGATAAAAGCTGCAGAGAGTCCAATCTGGGCAAGGGCTGCCACCTGATCCTTCATCAGGGAAATCAGAGGAGAAATCACCAGTGTCACTCCTGGCAGCAGCAGAGCAGGAAGCTGGTAACAAATGGATTTCCCTGCTCCGGTGGGCATGATGCCTAATACATCCCGCCTGGACAATAAGGCGTCTACAAGTTCCTCCTGTCCCAACCGAAATTTGTCATGTCCAAAATACTGTTTCAGTGCTGTGTGCTTATCCATGTACCGAAACCACCTCTAGCACAACGGCTTTTCATAAGCCGAATTATAGTCTGAATAGCGTTGAATTTTTCCTTATTTTATCACATTAATAAAGTAGAAACAAGGCTATAATGATACGAAACAAGCAACAGTGTGTGTCTGTGGAAACGTTGAAGTAAGAGAGTGCGCCGGTAAGCATTGCCTTACTGAGTTTTCGGGAGGGGTTGTGCAGCAAAACCTCAAACCGGCTTAGGCTGAAAAGCTGAAAGAAAATGCTCCAAAAGGCTCCGCCACGGGCGGGGCCTTTTAAATCGCATACATCGTATACAATGTATAAAGAATAAAAAACAGGTCTAAAACAACTATGACGAAAGCATGTTTTTACTGCTTTCGTCATAGTTATTTTTATAAGCTTTGCAAGGAGGTATCCCTATGCGAATATGGGTTTATGGGGACAGTCCAGAGCAGATTCGAGATATGATAGAGGAAAACATGAATTTCGATGACACTGTGGCAGGCACCTCGATCTCTGCGGAAATTGGTTCCGCATTTCCTTATAATGGGCTGACACCGGCCATATCTGGCGCAATACGTGGGGAAATCGACCTGCTGCTGATTCCTTCTTTCCAGATGTTGGGGGACAAAGGAAAAGCGGAGGAAATAGTGGAGCTGTTCCAAAATTACGGCGTTTCAGTCAAATCGGTCTCCAACGATGGAATCAACAGCTCCTGATATCCGGCGCGGTTGAATTTCCTAATGGTCTCCGCAGAGGGTTCCAGAGTTGTTCCAACGCAGCCTTGCAGCAATGAGCGGCTGGCTTCACTCAGTGGTACGTCAGAGCGGCACAGGTCATAGTCGCCGGGTGTCATATGCCAAGGTGTCAGCAGGCTTGGATAGCGGGCGCACAGCTGTGCTGCGATGGACAGGCCCTTGCCGTCGAAATCTCCGGAGTAGAACAGCTGGGTGCCCTCCCTAGCCAACAGGTCCAGAAGCCGCAGTGCCGCCACAGAGGGCTGGCCGGAGGTGCAGATCAGCGGGGAATGAAACCGAGCGGAATGATCACAGAGCTGGGTGAAGACCATCTCATTTTCCACGATGTAGGCCCTCTCAGAGGAGCTGTGTGCTCCGGTCAGTTTGGACAGGCTGGAAAGAGACAAAGTACATATCTCATGGTTCTCACGGAACAGACGGTAAGCGGGGTGTTCCTCTGTCCCCGCAAGGAGGACAAGCCCCACCTGCGTCACCAGACTGGAGATGCTGTCGCATAAAATTCCGTTTTCATAGTACACACTGTCCCGCTGTTCCGCATTAGCCGGCGCTGCCAGATCGGAGCGAAAGGCCAGCAGGTACAGAAACAGCTTGCCGCACAGGGTCCCGCTGTCCAGGGCGTGGGGGTCAGAGGTGGCCTGAGCACTGAGGACTGCCAAGCGGACCGTGCCCTGTGTACGCTGCGCCAGCAGTTCCAAGCTCCGGCAGGCTTGTAGCAGTGCACGTCTTGTCCTCTCCGGGTCTTTTGTTGTCTCCCGGCGGAGCAGCTGATATCCACCGCTCTGTGGTTCCCTTAACGCTTGAAGCCATCGGCGACAGGTATCGCTGCCTGTTTCCTCCAATGCCTGTGTAAGCATGGCAGAGAAACGGCTGTTTTCCTCTTCATGCAGCTCAGTTTTAGTTCTGATTTCTGTATCAAAGTAAGCCTCTAAGACTTCTTTTAGGGAGACTTTCCCAAAACGGAGTTCCTGGAGGGCAGCCTCAAACTGCGCCGCCTGAAAGTGCAACGGAGGGGAGAAAGGACGGCCAAAGATACTCCGGGCGACGTCGCACTCCTCCCGGCTGGCGTCGTCCAGCCGTATGGTCCCCGCCGGACGGCCATAGCTGCGGTATTTTTTCAGCAGCTCAGACAGAATGCGCCGGTATGCGGGCCGGGACTGAAAATAGGCCGCGCAAGCCCTGGCCTGTTCGTTCATAGACTGTCCTCCAAAGTCCGCTGTCTGCCGTTCCAGTGGTAGCGCAGGATGGTGACCACCGGGGCGTTGGGCGGATGGTGCATCTCAGCAATGTCCAGGTCGGACACACAGGCATAGCAGCCCCACAGAGCCTGAGAGTTGATGATATAGTCGAAGCCCAGGATCCCCATCAGCTCGAACATGGCGCTGATATTCTGGTCGTCCACCCCGGCAAAGGCCTCGTCCAGAGCCAGGATCTGCGGGCAGGACGCCCCGCCTTTCTGGTACTGGGCAGAGACGGAGGCGAAAAGAGGTACATACATGGCCATCGCCTTTTCCCCTCCGCTGAACTTGTTGAAGGCCCGGTCGGAGAGCTCCTTTTTCCCGTCCTCTCCCCGCTGGTAGAACAGGCGGAACTCATACCAGCTCCGGTAATCCAGCACCGAGCGGATCAGGTCGGCGTAGTTGACCGACACCCCCTGGACATGGGCTTCCTCCCGGGCCCGCTTGACCTTGCTCCGGAAGTGAGCGGAGACCTTCTGGCTGTCCTCCGGGGTGAGTAGGGCGCGGTCCTTGTTCAGCAAGGTGACCAGGTTGGCGGTGTCCAACTCTCCCTCCCCCTCCGACTTTTTCTCTTTCCAGTCCAGACTGAAGGTCAGCCTCATGGAGGTAGTCAGAGCGGCCATCAGGGCGGTCATATCCCGGACCCAGCGTCCGCTCTCCTCAATGCGGGCGCGCAGCTTGTGGCTGATGGTCTCGGTCAGAATGTTTTCAAACAGTTCCCGGTCCCGATCCTCCAAAATGCTGCCGGTGGAGTCGATGTCGTCCTGGAGGGAGTGAATGAACTCGTAGAGGGAGAGCTCCCTCCCTCCCTTTTTCAGCAGGATGCACAGGCGCTGCCGGAGGTGGGCGGGCTGGTTGGGTGCGTCAAAGACCAGTTTGATCTCAGGGTGATAGCCCAGCAGGCTGTTATTGGAGCGCTGGTAATTGCTCCGCAGGGCGTCCGCCATATGCTCCGACGTATACTTCCGGTCGGCGGGCTGGATCTTGCTGGCCGCCTGCCGGGCACGCTCCTCCAGGTCCAGAGTTTCATCCAGCTCGGAGAAGCCCAATTCCAGGTCCTCCAGGAAGTAGCGCTCCAGGTCTTGCTCCTCGATAGTGGCGTCCAACAGATTTTCCTTTCGCCGGGCAATGGTTTCACTGGAGCTTTTCAATTCCACCTTCAGGCTGGCGCACGCCTCACCTGCCTCCCGATTCTCCCGGTCCTGGAGCTCAATCTCCCGGTCCAGCTCCGCCAGACGGCGGGCGCGAGCCTGATTTTCCGGCCGGTCCAGATAGGCCTGGAGGGCGTCAGCGGCCGACCGGCTGACTTGTAGGGAACTACGGACGATGTCGTTGGACTTTTTCTGGTCCGCCGCCTGATCCCGCTGTTCGTCGATGGTGTCCTGCTCCTGTTCCATGGAGCGAGCCGCGTAGTCCAGCTGCTGACAGCTGCGCTCCAGGTCGTTCAAGGTGTCCTGATACTCCCCGGCAACCTCCCGGGCCTCCTCGTAATCCGATACCGTCCGCTCATAGGGCAGGCCGGTGCTGAGGGTGTGGCTTTTCTCCTCCAGAGTGGACCAGGCCTGTTTTGCCACCTGCTCGGCGGCCAGCTTTTGCTGCTGCTCCTCCTCGGCCTGCCGCAGCTCCCGGCGGGCCTGGTCCAGCAGTGCGATGGCCTGGTCCAGCTCCTCGGCGGCTGGCATCCCGGCGCGCTCCCCCTCCAGCTGTTCCAGCCGCCTGGTGCGGTCCGAGACTTCGGACTGCGCGGACTGCACCTTCCCGGCCAGCTGCTCCAGCCGCTCCTCCAGGCTGTGGATCTGCCGCTGCCGGTTGGCCTCCCGGGCGGCGGCGCCTACAAAGCCGGCAGGGGCCTCAGCGTGGCTGCGGCCCCGGACCATGCCGCAGCGGAACCGTCCGTCCGGGAGAAAAGCCGTTTCGGCGTTGGGATCGGAGCGTGAGATGGACTGCAGACAGGCGGCGGCCTCCTGGGGGAGATGCCCTGTGGCGTCCGGAATCAGACTGAGAATGGGTTGTTCTACGGCAGGTCCGGGGATCAGGAAGCGGTCCGGATATTCCTCCAGCAGCTCCCGAATCGCCGGTAGGTGTTCCTCCGGGACCACCAGGGCGTCCAGCAGGCCAGCGTCGGTGAGCTGGGCCTCCAGAAGGTCTCGCTCCTCCTGGGAGGTGCCGGGGGCAAAGTCCACCAGCTCGTAGAGGGGGGCGCAGGGGATATCTCGTAGCATCAGCTGGAGGCGGGCGGCTTGGGTCGCGTCCCGGCGGGGCGGGACAGGCCCGGGTTGGGTCCTGAGCCGGGCAAGCTCCCGCTCTTGCTCCCGCTGTTCCTCCAGCAGGACCTTCAGCGTATTTTTTTCTTCCATCAGTCGTTCCCGGATGGCAGACTCACAGATGCGGGTGCACTCGTCGATCTGGTTACGGACAGGACTCCAGTCCGCCGGGACGCGGTAGGCGATCAGCGCCCGCCGGACCTCCAGCCAGAGGTCCTGGGGGATGTCCAGCTGTGTATTCTGATCTCGCCAGCGGGCGAAGGACTCCAGCAGCTTGTCCCGCTCGTCCCGCTCCTGATTTTGGGCGTCCCGGACGATAATCTGGACCTCCCGCACGGTGCTGTCGGCCTGGTCCAGGGCCTGACAGGCGCTGTCGTAGACGGCTCTGGCTTCCTCCGCCCTTTGCAGGGCCCGCAGGACATCCTCGATCTGCTGTTTCCGCTGCCGGAGTGCGGCCAGGATAGACCGCTGGTCTGTCTCCAGCCGCTCCCCCTGAAGGCTGCGGACATAGCAGTCGTGCTCCTGCCCCAGCGCCAGAAGGCCGTTCTCATCGTTCAGCTCCCGCAGCAGTCGGCGCACCTCGACCCGTGCACTGTCGCAGTTTTGGGTCAGCTCACGCAGACGGACCTCCCGCCGGGAGATTCCCTCCTCCAGCTTCCGGAGCCGATCTTCCCCTTGCTTCAACTGTTCCGCCTGTTGGGCACAGCGCTCCTGCTCCTGTTTCAACTGGGCGCCCTTGGCGGACAGGTCATCGTCCCCCATGGCCGCCCGCTGGGCCTTGGCTTGTGCCAGCCGGGTACCCGACTGGCGCTGCCGGTCCAGCTGCTCCTCCAACTGCCGTTCCAGTTCGTTGCGGAGGGCTTCCGCGTTCCGGAGCTGGTTGCGCAGGCGCTGTGCGGCGCTGACGGCATCCAGGTATGCCTGACCCTTTCGGCCCAGAATGTACTGGTTATACCGGTTATATTCGTTGCGGATGATTCTGGCGTCCTGCATGGCCGCCTGGTATCCGTGCAGCGTGTCTTCCAGATTGTCCATCTGCTCCATGGTGCTGACCATGGCGGACAGGTCGTCGTCCGTCAGCACCTGGAGAGACAGGTTGAGGAGCTTTTTCACCTCGGTGGGGCGGAAATCCTTGGACAGCTTGGGGGCCCTCACCATGATCAGCAGCTGGACCAGCTGGTCGTACTGCCGGATGTCCTCAAAGCCGAAGATCTGGTCGTTGACCATCTCTTTATACGCGGTCTGGCTCTCCGCCCAGCAGCCGGGGTCCCCGATGAGCTTGCGCAACTTCTGCTTGCTGAGAGGGAGATTCTGGCTGTCCATCTTTTCATAGAGCACAAGGCCATTTGGGCCGATCCTTCGCCCGTCCCGCAGGCAGAAGCCCCAGAAGTCGATACCCTTTCCCTGCTGGGCCCGCATCCCCACGCCGATGGTCCGGTACTCCTCTGTGCCGGACTTTCGGAACTCCAGATACAAATAGCTGGTAGACTCCTCCCGCTCGTTGTCGCCCAACAGATAAAATTCCATCTTGCGGTCCCGGGAGCCGAAGGGGTCTAGACGTTCCGGACGCCTGTCCCCGTCTAGGATAAAGGGGACGAAGCTCTGGGTAGTGATGGATTTGCCGGCGGCGTTATTGCCTCGCAGCAAGATATGTCCATCTTGCAGGGAGAACTCCTCCTGGTCATACAGCCAGAAGTTGAGAAATCCCAGCTTATTCATTTTCCAGCGGCTCATCTTCTTCCCCCTCTCCCGATTCATTTTGATAAGAGGCGGGGTAGCGTCCCACCAGTTTGCCCGCGGCCGGATAGAGCAAAATATCCCCGTCCAGCACCTCCAGGAGCATCCAGCCGGACATATATTCGGTCAGCTCCTGGCAGATGTGCTCCAGGGAGTAGGCGCGCAGCTGGGAGCCCCAGCCGTTTCCGTACCGGTCCCGGCAGCGCCTGATCTCATAGCGGAACTCCCGGCGGGTGAGCAGGACTGTGTCGTCCGCCCGCCGGGGATAGACGCCCTGTTCAATCTGTTCTCTCAGCTGGGCGCACAGCAGCAGCGCCGCGTCGGACAGCGCCCGGGTCCCAGGGTAGAGCAGTCCGCAGCGCTCCCCCTCGGACAGAAGGAAGAAAGCGCCGTTTTTGTAGAGGTGCAGCTCTCCGTTCAAAAACTGATCCAGATTTCCGTTGACCGTCCGGCGCTGGTTTTTGATGTAGTCGTAGTCGTTTTGAGTCTGGTCCGTACAGTACAGTCCGGGGGTCAGCGTCAGCTGCCGGTAGACCCGCCGCCGGCGCTGCTCTGTGTCGTCTCCCTCCCAGGAGAAAGCCTCAAAATCCTCGATGGACCGGCACTCCATAATATCCCGGCCGAAGTGCACCGGAAAGTGCCGGGACAGGCCGGTATTTTCATAGAGCACTTCCTGATTTTGGTCGTTGTCGAAGAGTGCGCTGTTCCCGTCGTAGACCAACACCAGCCCCACCTCCTGGGCGTACTGGAGAACCCGGACCAGGGATTTTCGATGGGGGAATCGGGTCCAGTCCACCGGCTGCACCTCACTGAGAAAGGTCTCAATGGCCTGGGTCAGGGAGGAGAGCAGAAAGGGAGCCCCGTCATCCAGGTCCGCCAAAAACAGCAGCAGGGCGCACAGCAGGCAGTAGTCCAGCGTCTCCTGAAAGGACTGGATGCCCATCCAGGGCATGGCCCTGGGCGGGACCTTCTCTAGCTTGACCACCGATTCGTTGATCACCAGATTCCAGCCCAGCAGATCGTTGACCAGCCTGCGGTAGTCGGGCAGAGCCCGCTTCAGACTGAAATAGAGCTCCCGGTCCTCCCTACGGGTCACCCAGAACCGGTCCAGCAAGGCGCGAACTTCATACATGGCCTGCCTCCTCAAAGATCAGTACACAGTTGGGCATGGTCAGGACCCCATCGGTACACTGCAGCGCACAGGTCTGACGGCCCCGCTTTTTCAAGCGGTAGGACTGCCCGTACTGGGTCTGCCCCCGCTTGTCGGGGCTGAGATTGGCCAGCGCCACCCAGGACAGGAACACGGTGCGCACAGCGGGGGAGACGGGGGTATCCAGTGCGGCCAGGTCCAGCTTCCCGTCTCGGATATGGCCCATGATCTCCTGTCGGAGGGCGCGCTCCTCCTCCAGTATCTTCTGGCGCTGAGCCGCCTTTTCGGCGCTCTTGTCCGCAAAGCCGGTGCGGTCCATCCGGGGCTTATAGAAGCGGTTCCGGGGTTGGAGGGAGTACTCCATGGGGGGCTCGTCATATGGGCTCTGATCGATGCGCTCCGACTCCCGGATATGGTCAAAGGTAAAGTGCCGGGCTTGCTGGGCGCCGAATACCAAAGCGGCGAGGCGGTGCCCTTCCTCCACTGTCTGAAAACCGGCAAACAGGGTAAGCAGATGGCGCAGCTCCGCCTTGTTGCTGACCCCCATGTTTTCCATCTGTACCAGCAGGGCCGCGTTTTGCACCGCCCTACGGATGACCTCGTTGGTTACGTTCAGCACCTGCCGGGCGGCGGGGTCGCTGCCGGTGAACCAATCGGTCAAGGACTGCCAGACCCCTTGGCATCGGGCTTGCAGCTCCGTTTCCCAGTTGGGGGGCTGTTCAGACTGTGGGCGGGGAATCTCCAGCTCGCTACGCTGGACCAGCTCCAGAATGTGGGTGACCCGCGCCGGAGAAAACTGCTCCAGCTGTGCGCCGATCTGCGCGGCGCTGTGCTGGAGGTCCTGGATAAAATCCTCCAGATATCGAACCAGATTTTGCTTATAAACAATGAAATCCACCGATTTCATCTGCATTTCCATCCCCGGGCCGTAGAACTCCCGCAAAAAGTCTTGGTGGCTCTGACTCAGCCGCTGAAAGTCCTCCTGCAGGTCCTGCCACCAGGCGTTGACCTCACGGAGGGGCATTTCATCCAGCTGTTTTGCTTTATACAGGTCCTCCCGGATGCGGCGGAATGGGCTGGCGGAGAGACCGGCGGTCCGGGTGGACAGATTTTCCAGGGTGATGGTCAGCCGCTCAATCTCAATGGCCGTCTGGGACATCATATACTGAAACTGCCGGTTTTTGAACTCGGCGATGGTGCGGGGCTTGCGGGGGTCCTGGATGGGCGTGAGGTTCTTCCACTTGACCAACTGCTGGAGGTCCAGCGTCAGCTGTTCCGGAGTATAGTCCACAAAGACGGCCTGTCCCCGCAACAGAATCAGAACAGTGTCCCGGTCCATTTGATAGTGCATCTTCTGGTGCTCCAAATAGAAAATGCGCATGATTGTCCGATACACAGTGTAATTGTCCGCCGAGAGATATCTGGTTTCTGATATGCTCTCTAATAAATCAGCTTGCAGCATGATTCATCTGCCTTTCACGCTCAATTTCTTTTATCGACTTAATCATACTATATCCGTCTCAATATTACAATCATATATTGCAGTTTCTGTTGCATATAGTTTACCGGAGGAGATTTTTATGAAAGATTCTGCTTTGATTTTGAACGAATTTCACATGCCATCGTTCAAGGCTGACAACAAAATGTTTTACCAGACCGTCAGCGCCTGGCTTACGAAGGAACTTCGGAAACACAGAAATTAACAGGGGACAACGCTGATTGTGTCGCCCCCTGTTGCTTCCAATTACAAATTGTGGCCTTGAATCCGTTTGTGGGCAATATGGTAGACCTCATCGTCTTTTCGTGCTCCGATTACAATCAGTACCATATGATCCTTTTCTCGAACAAGCTGATAAACCATGCGGAGCCCTGCGCCACGCAGCTTGACCTTTAGGAATCTGGCCAGTTGTGTATTGTCTCTGTTTCCTAGCCGTTTGCTGTATCCACCCTCTATATCCGGCAGAGGGTTTGTTCTTACCTTTTCGATAGCCTTTCTGACCAAAATCCGCTGACTCCCATCCAATGCCCGGAAGTCGTCCAAAACTTCGGGCAGGTATCTGACCTCCCAACTCATTCGAACTCCACCTCAGATGTATCAGCATAATCCTTGGGGGAAAATCCCAGGGCCTCGTCAATTTGGTGATCGGACAGCAGCTTGGCGGGATCGAAATGGGACATCCGTGCAGAGGCCTCTGCCAGCAAGCGGGCGTCATTTACCTCATCCATGAGGCGCACATATTCCTCCGGAGACATGAGAACGCACTCGGCGCTGTTGTTTTTCATGACAACTTTAGCGCCATACCGCTTAACATCCTCAAAAATTCTGCCGGCGAGACCTTTGTTGAACAGGGAAATCGAAACCGTATTTTCAATTGCTCCACGAATTGTATCCAATTTGCTCACACTCCTTTGTTATCATCATTATACGTTTTACTGGTAAATATGTCAATAAATTTGTTGGTGTATTTATTGCTTCATATTTTCCTGCCTATACTTCATACGTTTTGAATGCCTTTGCCATTTTATCGGCAAAGGCATTTAAAATAATTTCTTGCCACGCGGCTGCTCATAGGGTATGATGATACCGAGCAGTTACGCCTTGGAGGAGGTGTAACAAATCCTTTGCGCGATCTATACACGACTGAGTAAGGAGGAGGTCGACAAGCATCAACCCGAGTCGGAGAGCATCCAAAACCAGAAGTCTCTGTTGACCCACTACGCCATCGACCACGGGTGGGATATTTACTCGATTTTTTGTGATGAGGACTTCTCCGGGGTAGACAGCCAGCGTCCCGACTTCAACCGTATGATCGAGGCCGCCAAAGCAAAGAAATTCCAGATCATCCTGTGCAAGAGCCAGTCCCGTTTTACCCGTGACATAGAACTGGTGGAGAAGTACATCCACGGCCTGTTCCCTATCTGGGGCATCCGGTTTATTGCGGTGGCCGACAACGCCGACACCGAGGTCAAGGGCAACAAGAAGGCCCGGCAGATCAACGGCCTTGTCAACGAGTGGTATCTGGAGGACCTGTCGGAAAACGTCCGGATGGTCTTCGACCTGAAGCGGCGGGAGGGCAAGTATATCGGCGGCTTTCCCATCTACGGCTACCGCAAGGACCCGGCGGACAAAAATCACATCATCCCTGACCCGGAGGCGGCGGAGGTGGTGCGGCAGATCTATCAATGGTCGTTGGAGGGCCATGGACGGCAGAATATTGCCTATCTGCTGAACCAGCGGGGCATCCCCAATCCTACCCGCTACAAGGCGGAGCGGGGCTGGACCTGCAACCATCCCATCAAGAACGACTTCGGCCTGTGGAACAAGGTGACCGTGGGGCGAATCTTGACAAATGAGATGTACACCGGTGTGATGATCCAGGGGCGGCGGCGGAAGGTCAGCTACAAGTCCAAGGTGGTCATCGATACACCGGAGAGCGAGTGGTACCGGGTGGAGGGTACCCATGAGGCCATCATCGACCGGGCGACCTTCGAAGCGGTCCAGTGGGGTTTAAAGTTGCGGTCCAGAACGGACGGTTCCGGGGATGCCCATCTGCTATCTGGGTTGGTGAAGTGCGCCGACTGTGGCTCCACCATGAGCAAGTGCTCCAACGGCAAGCGGGCCTATCTGCGATGCAAGCTGTACGCCGACAGCGGTAGCAAGCGGTTGTGTACCCGGCACTCGGTGCGGCTGGACCAGCTCATCGACCTAATTTCCGGCCGCATCCGGTACTATGTCCAGACATACTACCAGCTGGACCCCAAAGACCTTCAGCCACATAAGGACACCCGGCGGGAGGCGCTGGAGCAGGAGCAGAAAAGCCTGTCCGCCCAAATGGAAAAGCGCAGCCAGGCGCTGAAAACGCTGTACCTGGACAGGGTGGCCGGTATCCTCAGTGAGGGGCAATTCGTGGAGCTGAACCAGTCCTTCCTGGAGGAAAAAAGCAGCCTGGAGCGGCGGCTGGCGGTCATCGGGGAGGAACTGGCGGAGCGGGACCATTCCGAGGACCAGGACGGTCTGATGGAGCGGGCCCAGGAGCTCTTAAAGCTGGAAACGGTCCCCCGGGAGTTGGTCGTTGGATTGGTTGACCGAATCGAGATTGGAGAGAAGAACCCAGCTACAGGCCGGCAGGAGGTCAAAGTTTTCTGGAAATTCTAAGATAAACTTGGAAGAAAAACGAAGTTTTTCGCCAAAGTTCTTTTCGGTTCCTTTTCTTTCAAGAAAAGGAACAAAACCCCCGTAATGTACTTACGGAACCACCACGTGGGGCGCTGTACCGTCCACAATGGCCACGCCTTTTGAGGGAAGGACCACGGCGTCCAGGGAATCCGGGTCGCCGGAGCATAAAATATACTCAGTCTCCAGTCCGGCCTCCTCCGCCCAGGCGGCGATCTTACGCATCAGGGTGGACTTTCCGCAGCCGGGCCCGCCCTTCAGGATAAAGATGGCCCTGGCCTGTTCGGGGGGGATCAGGTGGTCATATAGGGAGTAAAAGCCGGTGGGGGAATTGGCCCCCAAAAAGTATTCAATATGAGGTAAAGCAGTCATAAGCGACCCTCCGTATCAACAATTTTACGCCTCAGCCTATGCCCGGACAGGCGGTTTTGTGAGAAAAACAGCCGCCAAAAATACGGCGCAGGGATTGTATCCAGGTTTGATTTTTGGTATAATGAGGAAAACTGATTGGTAACCTGCCCGGAGCATCTCCGGCGAATTACAGATCACAATGAGGGAAAGGCTGGCAAACCATATGAATAAACAATGGACCGATATTTTCCACACAGAAATTGAGCGCTTCAAAGACGCCATCGGCGCCTTCGACAAGGGGGAGATCGACCGGAAGGACTACAAGGGCGTGTCCGGCGGCCTGGGCTCCTACGCCCAGCGGGACCCCTCCAAACACATGCTCCGCCTGCGTCTGCCCGGCGGACGGCTGACGATGGAGCGGCTGAAGTTCCTGGCCGAGGTGGTGGAGCGGGAGCAGGTGGGCCGGATGAAGCTGACCACCTGCGAGACCATCCAGCTCCACGACCTGTCCGCCAACCAGGTGCCCGTCCTCATGGCGGAGGCGGTGGGCTGCGAGATCTACACCAAGGGGGGCGGCGGCGACAACCCCCGGAACGTAATGGCCAGCCCACTCAGCGGCGTTCAGCCCGGCGAGGCCTTCGACGTAATCCCCTACGCCGAGGCGGTGACCAAATATCTCCTGTCCATCTGCCGGGATATTAAGATGCCCCGCAAGCTGAAAATCGCCTTCTGCAACGGGGTGGACGACAGCGTCCACAGCGCCTTCCGGGACATGGGCTTTCTGGCCCAGCCGGACGGCACCTTTGCCCTGCGCATCGCCGGCGGCCTGGGGGCGGCCCGGCCCTCCATGGGGGTGCTGGTGGAGGAGCATGTCCAGCCCAAGGAGGTCCTGTACTACGTCCGGGCCATGGTGGACACCTTCTGCGCCCACGGCGACTACAATAACCGGGCCAAGGCCCGCACCCGCTATATGCAGGACACCCTGGGCCCCGAGGGCCTGAAGGAGGCCTTCCTGAAAAACGTGGCCGCCCGAAAGGCGGAGGGCGGGCTGGATATCACCGGCCTGGAGGCCCCCGCCGCTCTGAACCGGGGCGGCGGCGGTGACATTCTGGCTCCCCGGGCCATTCCCCAGAAGCAGCCCGGCATGTTTGCCGTGAAGTACCACCCCATCGGTGGGCTGCTGCCCGTGGAGAAGCCCCGCCAGCTCTACGAGCTGCTGAAGGACATCCCCGGGGCCGAGGTCCGGATTGCCCCCAACGAGACCCTGTATGTCATCAACCTCACCGCCGCCGAGGCGGAGCAGGTGATCGGGGCCACCGCCGACAGTGCCGTCACCCAGTTTGAGCACAGCGTGGCCTGCATCGGGGCCACTACCTGCCAGCAGGGAGTCCGGGACAGCCAGGGGGTGCTCCAGACCCTGGTGGAGGCCGTCCGGGAGGCGGGCATCCCCGACGGGGCCCTGCCCAAAATCGTGATTTCCGGCTGTCCCTCCAGCTGCGCCGCCCACCAGGCGGGGGCCATGGGCTTCCAGGGGGGCGTGAAGCTGGTGGACAAGAAGCCCCAGCCCGCCTTCAAGATGCTCCTCAGCGGCACGGACCAGCTGGGCCAGGCCCGCTTCGGCCAGGAGATGGGCACCGTTCTGGAGGCCGACCTGCCCGCCCTGCTGGTGGAGCTGGGCAAGGCGGCGGCCGCCGCCGGCCAGAACTGGGACCAGTGGTCCGCCGGCCACGCCGCTGAGCGGGACGCCATCATCGCCAAGTACGCATGATTTTCATAACCACCGGCTTTGCCGGTGGTTATTTGAAATCTCGGAGGATTTACCAATGAAACGACACATTTTGAGCTCTATCCTGCTCTTCGCTCTCCTGCTGACCGCCTGCGGGAGGAGTGCCCAGCCCGGGAGCCAATCCGCGAAGCAATCCCAGCCGGCGGACGCCTCCTCTGAGACCGGAAAAATTGTCTTCACCGACGCCCTGGGCCAGGAGTTCTCCATCGACCCGCCCCGGCGGGCGGTGGTGATGATCGGCAGCTTTGCCGACGTGTGGGTGCTGGCGGGGGGAGAGGACGTCCTGGCCGCCACCGCCAATGACGCCTGGGAGTCCTATGGCCTGGACCTGGGGGAGGAGACTGCCAACATCGGCTCCCCCATGAAGCCCAGCGCCGAGCTGGTGCTGGGAGCTGAGCCCGACCTGGTGATTGCCAGCAGTCTGTCCCCCTCCAACCTGGAATTGCAGGAGACCTTCCAGCGGGCGGGCATCCCCGCCGCCTACTTCGACGTGTCCTCCTTCCAGGACTACCTGGACCTGCTGGACCTGTTCACCCGGCTCACCGGCCACCCGGAGAATTTTGAGAAGTACGGGACTGATGTCAAGGCCCAGGTGGACAAGGCCGTGGGCCGCAGGGCGGGGTACAGCTTTGCTCCCACGGTGCTCACCCTCCAGGTGTCGGGCAGCAGCGTGAAGGTAAAGAACAGCGAGGACAATGTGCTGGGCCCCATGTTGGCCGAGCTGGGCTGCGAAAATATTGCCGACCGGAACGGCGCGCTTCTGGAGGAGCTGAGCCTGGAGACCATCCTCCGGGACGACCCGGACTATATCTTTGCTGTCTACCACGGCACCGACGAGGAGGCCGCCCGGGCCAACCTGGAGGAGAGCCTCCTGTCCAACCCCGCCTGGGCCTCCCTCAGCGCGGTGGAGGGGGGGCGGTTCCATATCCTGGAGCGGCGGATGTACAGCCTGAAGCCCAACGCCCTGTGGGGGGACGCCTATGAACAGCTTGCGGACATCCTCTGTGGGGAATAAGGGCCGGGCCGGGCTGATCGCCCTGCTGGCGGGGCTGGTGGTGCTGGCCTCGGTGGCCAGTCTGGCCTTCGGAGCGGTACCCATCCCGCCGGGAGAGGTGGTGGCCGCCCTGCTGGGCCGGGGGAGCGGCACAACGGCCTCCATCGTCCTCTACGCCCGCCTGCCCCGACTGTGCGGCTGTCTGCTGGCGGGGGCGGCGTTAGCCTGCGCCGGGGTCATCATCCAGGGGGTGCTGAACAACCCCCTGGCCGCCCCCAACGTGATCGGGGTGAACGCCGGGGCGGGGCTGGCCACCGCCCTGTGCTGCGCGCTGGCTCCCGGGGCGGTCCGGCTCACCCCCATCGCGGCCTTTCTGGGGGCGCTGGCGGGGGTGCTGCTGGTGCTGTTCATCGCCGAGCGGGCGGGAGCCGCCCGAATCACCCTGGTGCTGGCCGGAGTAGCCATGTCCAGCATCTTCAGCGCCGGCATTGACGCAGTGGTCACCTTCGTCCCCGACGCCCTCAGCGGCTACACTGACTTTCGCATCGGCGGGGTGAAAAATCTGTCCATGACCCGGCTGGCCCCCGCCTTCTGGGTGATTCTCATTGCCCTGGTGATCGCCCTGTCTCTGTCCAACGAGCTGGACCTGCTCCTGCTGGGCCGGGAGACCGCCCAGAGCCTGGGTCTGCCCGCCAAGTGGCTGCGGCTGGCCCTGCTCATGGTGGCGGCCGCCCTGGCCGGGGCGGCAGTGAGCTTCGCCGGCCTGCTGGGCTTTGTGGGCCTGCTGGTGCCCCACATTATGCGCCGGGCTGTGGGGGAGGACAGCTTTCCACTGCTGCTGTCCTCCGCCTTGGGGGGCGGATTGCTGCTCACCGCCTGCGATCTGGCCTCCCGGCTCATCTTCGCCCCCTTCGAGCTGCCCCTGGGGGTGGTGCTCTCCCTGACAGGGGGCCCCTTCTTCATCTGGCTGCTTCTGCGGCAGCGGAGAGGGGGCGGCGGCCTGTGATCCAGCTGAAAAACCTCCGGGCCGGCTACCCCGGCCGCCCCGTGCTGGAGGATGTGACCCTGGAGTTCCGTCCGGGGGAGGTGCTGGCCGTCCTGGGGCCCAACGGCTGCGGCAAGAGTACCCTGCTCCGGACGGCCAACGGCCTGCTGCCCAAAACGGGCGGGGAGGTGCTGGTGGACGGCGTGCCTCTGGAGGGCCTGTCCGCCAAAGAGGTCGCCCAAAAGGTGGCCTATCTGCCCCAGTCCCGGTCGGTCCCCAACATCACCGCCGGACGGATGGTCCTCCACGGCCGCTTCCCCTATCTGTCCTACCCCCGGCGATACCGGCGGGAGGACCACGAGATGGTGCGCCGGGCGCTGGACTGGGTGGGGGCGGCGGAGCTGGCCTCCCGGCCGCTGGCGGAGCTGTCCGGGGGCCAGCGGCAGAAGGTCTATCTGGCCATGGCCCTGGCGCAGGGCACGTCGACAATCCTCATGGACGAGCCCACTACCTACCTGGACGTGGGCTGTCAGCTGGAGGTGATGGCCCTGGCCCGCCGTCTGGCGGAGGAGGGCCGGGCGGTGGTCATGGTGCTCCACGACCTGACCCTGGCCCTGCGCTACGCCCACCGGACCGCCCTGCTGTGGGAGGGCCGGGTCCGGCAGACGGGTACGCCGGAGGAGCTCTATGCCGGAGAAGCTCTGGAGCAGGTGATGGGCGTCCGGCTGGGCCGGGTGAAGACAGAGGAGGGCGGACGGTATTTTTACAGGTAAGGGCCTGCTTTCCCATGGAGGCCGCCCCTACTGTAATAAACGTGAAAAGGGGCTGGTCAAACGGCCCGGAATGGTGTAAAATGTCTCTTGACAGAGCGTTGTCCCCGGAGTAGAATGGGGGCGAAATGACAGAAATCCTGCAAAATGCAGGAAAATGAGTTAAAAATTGCAAATCTCAACCAGACTGTCGCCGGACAGGACTTTGAGGAAGGAGAGGAACATATGCACACCTTTGAAACCAAAATCCAGGAGCTGAAAACCGCGGTTCTCACGGAAGTAGCCCGCCTGACCTGGGAGGACAGGCTCCAGACCGGGATTCTGGACGTGCCTGAGAAGATCATCCCCGGCCCCGAGGCCAGCCTGCGCTGCTGCATCTACAAGGAGCGGGCCATCATCAACAGCCGGGTGAAGATGGCCATGGGGGGCGACAAGACCAACCCCAGCGTGGTGGAGGTGCTGCCCATCGCCTGCGACGAGTGCCCGGTCACCGAGATGACGGTCAGCGCCTCCTGCCGGGGCTGTCTGGCCACCCGCTGCGTCCACGCCTGTCCCAAGGACGCCATCACCATCGTCAACCACCGGGCCAGCATCGACCACAGCAAATGTATCACCTGCGGCAAGTGCGTCAGCGCCTGCCAGTACAGCGCCATTGTGAAGAACCAGCGCCCCTGCGAGAAGGGCTGTCCCGCCAAGGCCATCTCCATGGGTCCGGACAAGAAGGCCTCCATCGACATCAATGAGTGCATCTCCTGCGGCAACTGCGTCTATCAGTGCCCCTTCGGGGCCATCCAGGACAAGTCCTGGATTGTGGACGCCATCCAGATGATCCAGGGCGGCGCCCACTGGGGCTACAAGACCTACGCGGTGATCGCCCCCTCCATCGCCGGCCAGTTCGCCCCTGCTACATACGGCCAGGTGGTGGCCGGCATCAAGCAGCTTGGCTTCTCCGGCGTGGCCGAGGTGGCCCTGGGGGCCGACATGGTGGCCGACCGGGAGTCTGAGGAGCTGGTGGAGAAGGGGGTCCTCACCTCCTCCTGCTGTCCCGGCTTTGTGGGCTATGTGAAGAAGAAGCACCCCGAGCTGAACCAGTATGTCTCCCACACCCCCTCCCCCATGGTCATGATCGGCCTGCACCTGAAGGAGAAGGACCCCGACGCCAAGGTGGTTTTCATCGGTCCCTGCGTGGCCAAGAAGAAGGAGTTCCAGCTGGGCCGCACCATGAACGCCATCGACTGCGTGCTCACCTACGAGGAGCTGTTCGCGCTGTTCCAGTCCCGGGGCATCGAGCTGGAGAAGCTGGCCGAGGCCGAGCTGGACGAGGCCAGCGGCTATGGCCGCAACTTCGCCCGCAGCGGCGGCGTGGCCGAGGCGGTGGCCCAGACCCTGAAGGAGAAAAACATTCAGTTTGATCTGAAGCCCGTCCCCTGCAGCGGCACCGCCGCCTGCGAGGTGGCTCTGATGAAGCTGAAGCTGGGCCGTCTGGAGGGCAACTTCATCGAGGGCATGGCCTGCGAGGGCGGCTGTGTCCAGGGGGCCGGCTGTCTGGTGCGGAGCCCCAGGAACAAGATGGACGTGGAGAAGCACGCCAAGGAGGCCGAGGGCCGGGGCGTGGTCCAGGCCGTCAACACGGCCAAGGGGATCGAGACCCCCAAGGCCGGCAAGGAGCCTGCCAAGGCGGCCGCCAAGGCCGAGAGCAAGGCGGAGAAGGCCTGAGAAAATTGATATTAAAATTGCCGTCCGAAAGGACGGCAATTTTTTGTTTTCCGCAAAATAATGCTTACACCTTTACCCAGTTGGCGATTTGTGGTATACTAGCCCTGACTGAGCACGGAAACCGGGAGGAATGAACATGGATTTAATGGAAAAGATGGTAAGCAGCCAGACGATTTTCGAGGGCAGGATCATCAAAGTGACCCTGGACCAGGCCCGGCTGCCTGACGGCAAACTTGCGTCCCGGGAGGTGGTCTACCACCCCGGCGGAGTGGCGGTGCTGGCGCTGGACGAGGACAAGATGGTCTATCTGGTAAAGCAATACCGCTATCCCATCCAGCGGCTGCTGCTGGAGCTCCCAGCCGGCAAGCTGGACCACGGAGCGGAGGAGGACCGGCTGCTGGGGGCGAAGCGGGAGCTGAGCGAGGAGACCGGTCTGGAGGCGGCGGAGTGGACCTATCTGGGCAGCACCCTGGCCTCCCCCGGCTTCTGTGACGAGGAGCTGCACATGTATCTGGCCCGGGGCTTGACCAGGCAGAGGCAGCATCTGGACGAGGACGAGTTTCTGGATGTGGTTACCATGCCCTTCGACCGGCTGGTGGAGCAGGTGATGGACGGCACGATCACCGACGGAAAGACGGTGTCCGCCACCCTGAAGGCAAAGGTTTTATTGGGACTGTAAAAAGGAGGACACGGCATGGGAAAGACGGTTTTGATTGTAGAGGACGAGCAGAGCATAGTGGATATTCTGTCCTTCAACCTGACAAAGGAGGGCTACGACACCCTGGAGGCCCTGGACGGCCCCACGGGCCTGCAGCTGGCCCTGGAGCAGAACCCGGACCTGGTGCTGCTGGACCTGATGCTGCCCGGCATGAGCGGCTTTGAGGTGTGCCAAAAGATCCGTCAGGCGGGCTCGCTGGTGCCCATCGTCATGCTCACCGCCCGGGAGGAGGAGGACGACAAGGTGCGCGGCCTGGAGCTGGGCGCCGACGACTACATCACCAAGCCCTTTAAAAACCGGGAGCTGATGGCCCGGGTGAAGGCGAACATCCGCCGGGTGGCCATGGCGGCCCCCGCCTCCGAGACAGAGGAGGAGTCCCCCCTGGGGGAGCGGGTCTGTGTGGACGAGGAGCGGGCCACCATCTTTAAGGACGGGGTGCCCCTGGAGCTGACCCAGCGGGAGTATGATCTGATCCGCTTCCTGGCCGCCCGGCCGGGGAAAATCTTTTCCCGGGAGGCGCTGATGGAGCACGTGTGGAACTATGAGGGCTATGTGGGCGACGTCCGGGCGGTGGATGTGGCCATCCGCCGCCTGCGGGAGAAGCTGGAGGACGACCCCGCCGCCCCCATGTTCATCAAGACCAAGCGGGGGATGGGCTACTACTTCGGGGAGTGAAGCCCCAGCTCCCGGGCCAGCGCGCCCCGCAGCCCCAGGCCCAGGGTGTAGTAGGCGCGGACCTCAAAGTCCGAATACCGCATAAGCTGGGTGAAATACCGGTCGTACAGGTCATAGCCCGCCGCGGCCTGGACCTGTTCGGCCAGGGCGTTGTACTCCCGCTGTGCCTCCTGGAATCCCGGGAGGGTCTCCCGGAGGCGTTCCGCCGTCTGGCACAGGTCGGGGTTGTCCCACAGCAGTTTGGAAAATAGTTCTTGCATTTTCATCACTCCATATGTATGCTTTAAGCATGTTTATTATACACATGCTTAAAGCATATGTCAAGCCTTTTGGAGGAATATATGGCAAAATTTTGTGAACGTATTAGAGAGCTGCGCGTGGAGCGCGGTTTAAAACAGAGGGAGATGGCGGAGCAGTTCGGTCTGGCCATAAACTCCTATCAGTGCTATGAGTATGAGACCCGATACCCGGAATTTCCCGGCCTGATTGCCATCGCGGACTTCTTCGACGTCAGCCTGGACTACCTGGTGGGCCGCTCCGACGTGCGGGAACGGCGGTAATTTCCCCCGTCTCGCCCGCAGGCGAAAAAGCCTCCTTTTGAAAGGAGGTGGCATCCGCGAAGCGGATGACGGAGGATTGCATTTTGGCAAAGCCAAAATGTGTGAAGCAATCAAGGTCTGTGCAGATTTAGATTACTTTGTATGTTCGCTTTGCGAACGCAATCCTCAGTCGGCCTTCGGCTGACAGCCCCTTTCAAAAGGGGCCTTTTCACCGCAGCGGGACGGGAGCTTTAATCGCGTTAATGAAAGAGAAAGGAGGTCCCTGATATGCTCCGCAGTCTGCACATGAAGCTGGTTATGATTATGGTGCTGCTCATCATGTCGCTGATGATGGTGGTGGGGGCCTTTTTGATTAACTCGGTAACCGCCTTTTACCTGGAGGACTTTTACAGCCAGATGTCCACCGTATTTGGGGACCCCCTGCTGCTCCACGACCTGACCACCCCCTCCGACGGGGAGGAGGACGGGGCGGAGCAGCTGTCCCGGGTGCTGGACGCCTACGCCGGCGAGCTGGGGGTGGACAACCGCAACCGCAAGCTGTATATCCTGGACAGCAGCGGGGTGCCCCTGGTCTCCCCCGACGGGGAGTCCCCCCGGCTGGAGTATACAGAGAATCTGGTCTTTGCCCTGGGCACCGGCCTGGAGACCAACGAGACCGGGGACGAGAGCAATGTGGCCCTGGACTATATGGACGTGGCCATCCCCATCCACCGGGGGGATACGGGCTATGTGATCTATATTCTGGACAACAAGGCCACCTCCAACGACCTGACCAACCAGATGCTCATTCTCATCATCGAGGCCCTGGCCTTTGGCCTGGTCATCTCCATTCTGCTGTCCTTCCTCCTGTCCAAAACCATGGTCACCCCCATTCAGAAGCTCACCGAGGGGGCCATGCGGGTGGCCGAGCGGGACTTCTCCCACGAGATTGAGGTGCTCTCCCAGGACGAGATCGGCGTGCTGACCGACACCTTTAACGACATGGCCGGCCAGCTCCGTGACACCCTGCGCCAGGTGGAGAACGAGCGCAACAAGCTGGACACCCTCTTTCTCCACATGACCGACGGCGTGGTGGCCTTCTCACGGGAGGGGGAGGTGATCCACTCCAACCCGGCCGCCGCCCGGATGCTGCGCCGTCCCCTGGGGCCGGAGGCCTCCTACGAGGCCCTCTTCGGCGGCGTGGCCGCCCTGGAGCAGGTGCTGGAGGTGCCGGACCATCTGGAGGGGGATCTGCAGGTGCGGGACAGCTATCTCCAGCTGCTGATGGCCCCTTTCGACCGGGGCCGGAAGGGGGGCGGCGTCCTGGTGGTCCTTCACGACGTCACCGAACAGCGGAAAAACGAGGAGATGCGCCGGGAATTTGTGGCCAATGTCTCCCACGAGCTGCGCACCCCCCTGACCAATATCCGCTCCTACGCCGAGACCCTCACCGAGAGCACCGGGGAGATACCGCCAGACATGGAAAAGAAGTTCTTGGGGGTCATCCTCAACGAGAGCGACCGCATGACCCATATCGTCCAGGACCTGCTCACCCTGTCCCGCTTCGACTCGGAGCGGGATGAGCTGAAGCTGGCCCGCTTCCCCTTCGGAGAGGCGGTGAAGGACATCTACAACGCCGTCTATATGGACGCCCAGAAACACAGCCACACCCTCACCCTGGACGTGGAGCCCGACCTGCCCGAGATCTTGGCCGACCGGGAGCGGGTGCTCCAGGTGATGATGAACATTGTGTCCAACTCCATCAAGTACACCCCCGACGGGGGGCATATCGACATCTACGCCGGCAGGCGGCGGGATCGGGTGTGGATGATTGTGAACGACGACGGCATCGGAATCCCCGAGGAGGACCGCCCCCGCATCTTCGAGCGGTTCTACCGGGTGGACAAGGCCCGCTCCCGCCAGTCGGGGGGCACCGGCCTGGGCCTGTCCATCGCCAAGGAGATTGTGGAGCGCCACCGGGGGCGGCTCACCCTGCTGAACAAGGAGGGGCCCGGCCTGGCCATCCGGCTGGAGCTGAACATTGAGGGACCTGGCGATGGAAAATAAGAGAAAAATCCGGGCGGTCGAGGTGATGAAGGACATACTGATTGTCCTGCTTACCGCCTCCGCCCTGTATCTGGCGGCCCAGACGCCTCTGGTGGCCCCGCTGCGGGAGGAGGGCCGTCAGACTGCCCCCGGCCACAGCCAGGGGGTGAACCGGATGGAGGGCGCGCTGCCCATGGCCATGGTGGCCAATCTGCCCGGCCAGCCCGGAATGCCGGCCGGGGCCGGGCTGCCAGAGGGGGCCGAGGGGGTGCGCTGCGGCATCCTCTACAATCAGGAAGGCTGCCAGGAGCTGTTTCAGCGGGTGGCCGGACCCCTGGTGGAGGCCCTGTCCAGTGCCGGCACTCCGGAGCCGGTGAACCGCCGCCAGTGGGAGCGGGCGCTCACCGATACGCTGGGGGTGTATATGGATTTTCAGGGGGAGGTCCCCCTGTCCGTGCTGGTGGGCTGGCTGTCCGGGGGCGAGACCGGGCTGACGGCCACCGTCCGCCGCCTGGTCCTCACGGTGGGAGAGGACGGGGTGGAGCTGTACTACCGGGACGAGGGGGACGGAGCATACTACCGCTGCCAGGATCAGGTGGCCGACCCCTTCTCCCTGGCGGAGGCCCTGTCCGGCCTGACGGACAATGGGGCCTTTTACGCCTTTGAGTCGGAGCTGTACAGGGACCTGGACCCGGATACCCTGCTTCTGCCCGGCGCGCCGGCCCCCCAGGTGTACGCCGCCGCCAACCCGGCCAGCGGAGGACAGCCGGCCCTGGAGGCGCTGGTCCGGGACCTGGGCTTCTCCCTCAACTCCACCAGCTTTTACTCCACCGACGAGCAGGTGGCCCGCAGCGGAGACGACAGCGTGCGCCTGTCCGCCCGGGGCACAGCCCAGTATGAGGGAGGGGAGGGCAGCGGTCTGTTCCCGATCCTGCGCCAGGGCAGCGCGGGGTCCCTGTTTGACAGCGTGGAGACCTGCCGCCAGACGGCGCTGTCCGTGCTGGCCTCCCACTGCGGAGAGGCCCGGCTCTATCTGATTTCTGTGGAGGAGAGGCCGGAGGGCTGGGAGATCGACTTTGGCTACAGCCTTAACGGGGTCCCCGTTCTGCTGGAGCGGGGCTCCGCCGCCCGCTTTCTGGTGCGGGGGGGACAGATTGTGCAGTTCTCCCTGAATCTGCGCAGCTACACCTCCGCCGGCTCCGCCTCGCTGGTGCTGCCGCCACGCCAGGGGGCGGCGGCTCTGGAGGCCCGGGGGCTGAAGGGGTCAGAGCTGCTCCTTACCTACACCGACAGCGGCGGGGACACGGTGTCCGCCGGCTGGTCGGCCAGAGACAACGCCGCCGGGGAGGGATGAGGCAGTGCCTTGGTCAAAGCTGAAAAATATTATTCTGTTCATCCTGGCGGTTACCAACCTGTGCCTGCTGCTTCTGGTAGGCGGGCAGGCCCTCCAGGGCAGCCGCCTGCGCAGCCGGGCCAGGGAGGATGCCATCCAGCTCCTGCGGGACCGGGGGGTCCAGGTGGAGGAGGGGATCATCCCCCAGTCCATGGGCCTGAGGCCCCAGATCGCCGAGCGGGACCTGGAGAGTGAGGAGCGGGCCGCCGCCGCCCTGCTGAGCGGTCCGGTGACCGCCGAGTCCCGGGGCGGCGAGGTATACCGCTATTACAACGAGAAGGGCTCCATCCAGTTTCACAGCGACGGCGCCTTCTCCGCCCAGCTGAGGGCGGAGGCCTTTCCCCTGGGGACAGAACGGCGGGACCGCTGTCTGGAGCTGATGAAGAAGATGGGGCTGGTCGGCGCCATTCTGGAGGAGGAGGGGGACGAGCTGGTGTTCCGCCAGACCTGGGAGGGGACCCCTCTCTTCACCCAGCAGGTGACCATGGTGAGCAGTGAGGGCGGCCTGGCGGCGGTATCCGCCGGCCGGCTGCTGGTGGGCCGCCCCCAGGAGGACCCCACCCGGGCTACCATCTCGGTGGCCACCGCCCTGATTGAGTTTGTCAATGGGGTGAGCGCCCTGGGTGACGTGTGCAACCGGATCGACGCCATTGAGGAGGGCTATGTCACCGCCTCATCCCTGGCCGGCCCCACCGTCCTCACCCCGGTTTGGCGGGTGACCACCGATACCGGCGCCTACCAGCTGGATGCCGTTACCGGCGGGGTGACGCGGGTGTCCTAAAGGGGGTCCGAAGGGCATAAATTGTGTGAGGCGGGCTCTGTCCTTGCCCCGCCTCACGATTCGATTACATGTTATTCCCAAGGAGGAGCCCATGTCCAATCAACACAGCCCCGTCGGCATCCTGGATTCCGGCATTGGGGGCTTCAGTGTAGTCAAACAGGTGCAGAGGCTGATGCCCGAGGAGACCGTCCTCTATTTCGGCGACGGCGCCCACATCCCATACGGGAACCACCCCCAGGAGGCCATTGTGAATATGGCCCGGTACATGTTCTGGTTTATGGAGGAACGGGAAGTAAAGGCCCTGCTGGTGGCCTGCAACACCATTTCCTGCGTTTTGGACCGGTGCGCGGACGTCGTCTCCTGTCCCGTGTTCAGCGCGGTCCAGGCGGGGGCGGAGGCGGCAGCCCGGCTGGAGGCCGGCAAGGTGGGGGTGATCTCCACCGTCTTTACCCACAATTCCCGGATCTACCCCCAAAAAATTCAGGAGCGGAGCCCCCGGAAGGTGGTGGTGCTCAGCTGCGGCTGTCCCAACCTGGCCCGGCTGGTGGAGCACAGCCTGGGCGACGCCGCCGGTATGGCGGAGGTGGAGGAGAATCTCCGCCAGGAGCTGGACCACATGGTGCTGGAGGACCGGGTGGAGTGCTGCGTGCTGGGCTGCACCCACTACCCCCTGGTGGCGGACAGCATCCACAGGCTGTACCCCGGCCTGCCCCTGATTGATCCGGCCGAGGAGATGGCCCGGGCGCTGAAGGAATACTTGCGCCGGGAGGGGCTGGGCAATCCGGGAACGAAGCCCGGCGGGCTCACCGTCCACACCACCGGCAGCGTGGCTGAGTACGCCCTACGGGCCCGACAGGTGGGTCTGGAGCGGGTGACGGGGGTGGAGTACTACCCGCCGATGGACATTTCATAGGGCGGCCTCCCACAAAAGAGAAACGAGGAACTTCCATGTCAGAATATCAATTTACCATCCCCACCCTCTTCGGTCTGGAGGGGGTCTGTGCCGACGAGGCGCGCCGTCTGGGCCTGCCGGAGGTGAGGGCGGAGAATGGCCGGGTGCAGTGTACCGGGTCGGAGGCCGACCTGTCCCGGCTGAATCTGAACATCCGCACCGGGGAGCGGGTGCTGCTCACCCTGGGGACCTTCCCCGCCCGGGACTTCGACGCCCTCTTTGAGGGGACAAAGGCCCTGCCCTGGGAGGCGTTTATCCCCAGGGAGGGCCAGTTTCCGGTAAAGGGCCACTGCCTCAACTCCGCCCTCCACTCGGTGCCTGCCTGCCAGTCCATTGTGAAAAAGGCGATTGCCGCCCGGCTGGGCGGCAGGTATGGCCTGAATACCCTCCCGGAGACGGGGGCGCTGTATCAGGTGCAGTTTGCCATCATGGGGGACGAGGCCGCCCTGTTTCTGGACACCTCCGGCCCCGGCCTCCACAAGCGGGGCTACCGGGCCCAGGGGGTGGCCGCCCCCCTGCGGGAGACCCTGGCCGCCGGACTGGTGATCCTGTCCCGGTACAAGGGCCGGGCCCCCCTGTGCGACCCCTTCTGCGGGTCAGGCACCATCCCCATCGAGGCGGCGCTCATCGCCAAAAACCGGGCTCCCGGCCTGAACCGGTCCTTCTCCGCCCAGAAGTGGTCCTGGCTGGACAGAGAGCTGTGGCTGTCCGCCGCCGATGAGGCTATGGATCATGAGTTTGACGGCTCTTACGAAATCTGGGGCGGGGACGTCGACCCGGAGGCTGTGGCCCTGGCCCGGCACAACGCCCAGCTGGCCGAGGTGGAGGATATTGTCCGCTTTGACGTGGACGACGCCACCCGCTTCCACTGGGGCGGGCTGTACGGCCGAGTGGTGACCAATCCCCCCTACGGCGAGCGGGTGATGGAGCGCAGGGAGGCGGAGGAGCTGTACCGGGCCTTCGGCAAGGCCTGGGACAAGCTCCCCGAGGGCTGGAAGCTCTACCTGCTGTCCTCTCACACGGAATTTGAGCGCACCTTCGGCAAGCGGGCGGACAAGAAGCGCAAGCTGTACAACGGTATGCTGAAGTGTGATTTGTTCATGTATCTGTGAGGTGCCCGCTATGCGCCATCTGTTCATCATCAACCCCGCCGCGGGAAAGCGGGAGACCACCCCTCAGCTGGAGGCCCTGCTGGAGAAGCTGTCCTTTCCCCACGAGGTGGCGTATACCCGGGGGGAGGGGGATGCCAGAAGGCTGACCGAGGAGGCGGTGGAGCGGGGAGAACCTGTGCGCATCTACGCCTGCGGCGGCGACGGCACCCTGAACGAGGTGGTCAACGGCGCGGCGGGCTGCGGACACGCGGCGGTTACCAACGTCCCCAAGGGGACGGGGAACGACTTTTTGAAGATTTTCGGGCCCGACTGCCGCAGGCTGTTCTACGACCTGGAGGCCCTGGCCGTGGGCCCCCAGACCCCCTTTGATCTCATCGACTGCAACGGCCACCTGGGCATCGATGTGGTGTGCGCCGGGGTGGATGCCCGGATTGCCGCCGATGTCCACCGGTACAAGGACTGGTGGTTTGTCTCCGGGATCGGAGCCTACATCCTGGCCCTGATTGAGAATATTTTTTTCAAGGGGATCGCCCGGCCCATCTCGGCGCGGATGGGGGAGCTGCGGTGGGAGGACAGGCCGGCCTCCCTGCTGTGCGTGTGCAATGGCCGGTACTACGGCGGGGGCTTTATGCCCGTGGGGGAGGCTATGCCGGACGACGGGGTGCTGGATATGCTCCTGGTGAAGCAGGTGGGGCTGCTCACCTTTCTGCGGCTGGTGGGGCAGTACGCCAAGGGGCGGTATAAGCGATACCCGGAGCTGATTCTGGACTACCACGGCCAGAAGGCCGCCTTCTGGGCGGAGGAACCCATCACCGTGGTGGTGGACGGGGAGGTCATGCGGGATACCGCCTTTACCGTCCGGCTGTCGGAGAAAAAGGTAAATTTCTTCTACCCCGCCGGGGCTAGCTGGTCAGTGCCGACAGGAGTTCTTGACTCGGATAATTTCTGAGACAATGGAGCGGGACAAAATCAAAACCGCCCTTTAATTTAGCACTCCGCCCATCTGTTTGTGAACGAAATGTAAATCCTTTCAAATTGACCCCTGATTTTTTGAAATTGGGGGTTGATTTTTTTGCTGGAAGCGGTTATTATCTTAACTGTACTTAGCACTCGATAGATTTAAGTGCTAAATCAAAACTTGTTGATCCTAAAAATTAAGTCATATAAGGAGGAAACCATTATGAAACTCAAACCCCTGGCTGACCGCGTCATCGTAAAACTGGTGGAGGCCGAGGAGACCACCAAGGGCGGCATCATCCTCACCGGCGCCGCCAAGGAGAAGCCCGAGGTGGCCGAAGTGATCGCCGTCGGCCCCGGCGGCATGGTGGACGGCAAGGAGGTCACCATGACCGTGAAGGTGGGCGACAAGGTCATCACCAGCAAGTACTCCGGCACCCAGGTCAAGCTGGACGGCGAGGAGGTCACCATCGTCCGCCAGAACGATATCCTGGCCGTTGTGGAGTAATCTGCCGTAGGGGCGGATATCATCCGCCCGCCCAATCCGGCAGGGGCGGCCTGTGGCCGCCCGGCAATCCCTGGAGAATTGTGTAGGGCGCGACCACTGGGCGCGCCGGCAAATTGGCGGTTAACACACGGCGGGCCGAGGTCGTCCCGCCCTACGCCAAACTTGAAATGAAATTTTGGAGGTAATGCTTTATGGCTAAAATCATTTGCTACGGCGAGGAGGCCCGCAAGGCGCTGGAGAAGGGCGTCAACCAGCTGGCCGACACCGTGAAGATCACCCTGGGCCCCAAGGGCCGCAACGTGGTGCTGGACAAGAAGTTCGGCGCTCCCCTCATCACCAACGACGGCGTGACCATCGCCAAGGAGATCGAGCTGGAGGACCCCTTTGAGAACATGGGCGCCCAGCTGGTGAAGGAGGTCTCCACCAAGACCAACGACGTGGCCGGCGACGGCACCACCACCGCCACTCTGCTGGCCCAGGCCATTGTCCACGAAGGCCTGAAGAACCTGGCCGCCGGGGCCAACCCCATGGTCATGAAGAAGGGCATCGCCAAGGCCGCCGCCGCCGCCATTGACGCTATGAAGGCCAACAGCCAGAAGGTCAACGGCTCTGACGATATCGCCCGGGTAGGCACCGTCTCCTCCGGCGACGAGACCATCGGCAAGCTGATCGCCGAGGCCATGGAGAAGGTGGGACACGACGGAGTCATCACCATTGAGGAGTCCAAGACCGCCGAGACCTCCTCCGAGGTTGTGGAGGGTATGCAGTTCGACCGGGGCTATATCACCCCCTATATGGTCACCGACACCGAGAAGATGGTGGCCGAGATGGACGATGCCCTGATTCTGATTACCGACAAGAAGATCTCCAACATCCAGGAGCTGCTGCCCATTCTGGAGCAGGTGGTTCAGTCCGGCAAGAAGCTGCTGATTATTGCTGAGGACGTGGAGGGCGACGCCCTGTCCACCCTGATTGTCAACCGCCTGCGCGGCACTCTGAACGTGGTCTGTGTCAAGGCCCCCGGCTTCGGCGACCGCCGCAAGGAGATGCTCCAGGATATCGCCATCCTCACCGGCGGCCAGGTCATCTCCGCCGACGTGGGCCTGGAGCTGAAGGAGGCCCAGATGGATATGCTGGGCTCCGCCCGCCAGGTGAAGATCACCAAGGAGAACACCACCATCGTCAACGGTGCCGGCTCCTCCGAGGAGATCAAGGCCCGCATCGGCCAGATCAAGAGCCAGATCGAGGTCACCACCTCCGATTATGACAAGGAGAAGCTCCAGGAGCGGCTGGCCAAGCTGGCCGGCGGCGTGGCCGTCATCAAGGTGGGCGCCGCCACCGAGGTGGAGATGAAGGAGAAGAAGCTGCGCATCGAGGACGCCCTGAACGCCACCCGCGCCGCCGTGGAAGAGGGCATTGTGGCCGGCGGCGGCACCGCCTACCTCAACGCCATCCCCGCCGTGGAGAAGCTGCTGGCCGAGGCCGAGGGCGACGAGAAGACCGGCGTGCAGATTGTGGCCCGGGCCCTCACCGCTCCCGTGAAGCAGATTGCCGCCAACGCCGGTATTGACGGCGCTGTGGTGCTGGCCAAGATTCAGGAGTCCGGCAAGGTGGGCTACGGCTTCGATGCCTACAAGGAGACCTACTGCGACATGATCCCCGCCGGTATCGTGGACCCCACAAAGGTGACCCGTTCCGCCCTGGAGAACGCCGCCTCCATCGCCTCCGTCCTGCTGACCACCGAGTCCCTGGTGGCTGATAAGCCCCAGCCCCCCGCGCCTCCCGCCGCCCCCGCCCCCGATATGGGCATGTATTAAGACAGGACTGTTGAAAGCCCGGAGCGTAAGCTCCGGGCTTTTTATCTGTTGACTTTTATCGTTGCCTCTGGTATAATCGTCAAAAATTGAATTGTTACCGCCGGGTAACCTGGTTAACGTCTTTGCCGCTCCATAGGCCGTAGAAGGAGCGGCTGGGGGCGTTTTATTTTTTGCTTGGGGAGGTTTTTTCCATGTTCGAGGGAAAACCGAGAGAACTATTCGCCCGCTTTGCCATACCCCAGATGATAGGTCTGCTTTTCAACTCGGTGTATACCATAGTGGACGGGGTGTTCATCGGCAACCGGCTGGGCCGGGAGGCCATGGCCGCCGCCGCCGTGGCGGTGCCGCTGATTGAGATCCTGATTTCGGTGGCGATTGCCGTGGCGGCCGGGGCGGGCGTACTCATCGCCGCCCGCCTGGGGAGCGGGAAGGGAGACGAGGCCCGGAGGCTGTTCAACACCGCCGCCTGGATGATGGGGGCGGCGGGGCTGGGGGTGGCCCTGCTGGGCAATTTGTGCCTGGAGCCGCTGGCTCTGCTGCTGGGCGCCGCCCCGGAGGTACTGCCCCAGGCTATGGCCTACCTTTGGTATATTGTCACCTTCGCCCCCTTCCAGCTGTTCAGCTTTCTCCTGGGAGGGATGGCCCGCAACGACGGGCGGCCCAAGCTGGCCATGACTGCCATGATTGCGGGGGCGGCGTCCAACATTGTGCTGGACTACGTGTTTATGTACCCCCTGAACCTGGGCATCCAGGGGGCGGCGCTGGCCACCGCCCTGGGGCCCATCTTCAGCGTGCTGATTCTCCTGCCCCACTTCCTGCTCCGTCGGGGGACGCTGTATTTCCAGGCCGTCCGGCCCCGGCTGGCGGAGGGGAGGAGCATTTTGGTGTGCGGAGCGCCCTCCTTTCTGATGGAGTTCTCCATCGGCATTGTGACCTTTCTCTATAACGTAGCCGTCAGCCGCCACGGCTACGGGGAGCTGGGCCTAGCGGCCTACCTGATAATCGGCTATCTGATGCTCATTCTGCTCACCCTGTTTCTGGGCATGGCGGAGGGGCTCCAGCCGGTATTCAGCCGCTTTATGGCCACGGGGGAGGAGAAGCGGAACCTGGCCATGCGCCGCTTCTCGACCAAGGTGTTTTTGGGGGTGGGAGTGATTAGCTGTCTTCTGATTTTCCTGGGCTCCCGGTGGTTTTTCCTCCTCTTCGCGCCGGAGGACCCGGAGTTGACCGCCTTTGCCGCGAGCCGATCCATCCCCTATTTCTGCGGCTTTTTCCTCACCGGCTTCAATATTTTGATGATTTCCTTCCTTCAGGCCACCCGGCAGACGGGCAGAGCGATGGTCCTCTCCCTGCTGCGCAGCGTGATATTGCCCCCGGCGCTGCTCCTGCTGCTGCCCGCCCTCCTGGGCCGGGAGGGGGTGTGGGTGTGTCAGTCCGCCGCCGACGCCCTTACCGCCCTCTTTGCCATTTGTTTCCTTGCATTTCCCGCCCGGTCATGCTATAGTAAGCTCGGATGAAAGGTGCAAAATACACTTCCCCCCGGAACATCAGGGGGGAGAAATGAGGAATTATATGCGCATCAGAATTATCACCGATTCCGCTTCCGACCTGCGGCCGCCCCACCGGCCGGAGGTGACCGTCCTGCCCATGACCATCACCTTCGGCTCGGAGCAGTTTTTGGACGGGGTTGAGCTGAGCCAACGGCAATTTTACGAGAAGCTCATCGAGGGGGAGGACCTGCCCACCACCAGCCAGATCGCCCCCGCCCAGTTTGAGGAAGCTTTCCGGGCCGCGGTGGAGGCGGGTGAGGCCGTGGTGGCTGTGGTGCTCTCGGCCAAGCTGTCGGGCACCTACCAGAGCGCCTGCATCGCCGCGGAGGACTTCCCGGGCAGGGTTTTTGTGGTGGACAGCGCCAACGCCACCATCGGGGAGCAGATCCTGGTGGAGCGGGCGGTGGAGCTGATGGACGCCGGCCTGGATGCCGCCGCCATCGCCGCGCGGCTGGAGGAGGAGAAGGGGGACATCCGCCTTGTGGCCCTGCTGGACACCCTGGAGTACCTGAAGCGCGGGGGCCGCGTGTCCGCCTCGGTGGCCCTGGTGGGGGGCCTGCTGGCCATCAAGCCGGTGGTAGCCGTCCAGGACGGGGAGGTCGTCATGCTGGGCAAGGCCCGGGGCTCCAAAAACGGGAACAACCTGCTGGTGCAGGAGATTGAAAAGACCGGCGGCGTGGACTTTGGCCGGCCCTATCTGCTGGGCTGGGCCGGTTTGGACGACAGCCTTCTGCAAAAGTACATCGCCGACAGCGCCGCCCTGTGGACCGGGCACGTGGACGAGCTGCCCCTGGGCCCTGTGGGGGGCACCATCGGCACCCACGTGGGCCCCGGCGCCATAGCCGTGGCCTTCTTCCAGAAGCGTTGACAAAAAGGGACGGCCTCCGGGCCGTCCCTTCACTTATACCTTTTCTACCGGGAAGAGCACCCCGGTTTCCAGCTGGTCAACCGGAGTGTTGTCAGGGTCGCCAAAGTAGCGGTCCATGGCGGGGCCGCACATCCGGTACTCGGTGTGCTCCCCCAGCCAGGCGCACAGGGCGTCATAGGCCTGATGCAGGTTTTCGTAGGCTCCCCTGTGCTGTACCGCCGCGCAGGTACAGGCGGGCTTGATTTTGACATCGGGACCGTCCTGGGCCACCACCATCTGGGCCTCCACATCGGAGCGTTTGGGGTTGAACTCCTCGTCGTGGTAGAGCATCTGGATCGGTCCTGCCTGGGTCAGCCCCCGGGCCCCGGCCTCCTGGTACAGCCGCTCAAAAAAGTCGTGGAACTGGTCCACGCCGATGGTCTCCCGGATGGAGAATACCTTCTGCTCCGGGTCCTCGATCAGGACAACGTGATAAGGTGTTTCAATCATGCTTGTTCCCTCCATACGGAGTATGTCCGCCTCGATCTGGTGAATCAGCCCCTGCTGCCGGTTCAGCTCCTGATAGAGTGCCAGCCGCCGCTGCCGCAGACGGAGAAGCAGCTGGGCGTCGTCCAGGGCCAGCAGTGCCCCGATCTCTCCCAGGGAAAAGCCGTAGCCCTTGAGCCACTGAATGCGCATCAGGTCGGACAGCTGCTCCTGCCGGTAGTAGCGGTAGCCGTTGTCCCCCACCTCCTCGGGGCGCAGCAATCCCAGCGCGTCGTAGTGGCGCAGCATCCGGGGTGTGATCCGGCTCAGCCGGGAAAAATCACCGATGGTCAGCATGACATTCCTCCTGAATTTATTGTGGGAACCGGTTCCTGAACACAGGATAAACCCTCACACAGTGGGAATGTCAAGAGATTTTTGAAGAAATTTTTTCGGCGGCTCGCTGTGTCCGCACACCGCCGCCGCCCAGCCGGGGCTGGTCCAGGCGCGGAACCATAGATCGTCCAGCCGGAGCGGTCCCGGTTCCGGAAGGGGGACCCGGATATCCCGGATGGAGGAGGTCAGCCCCTGGCCGCTCTCCTTGACCCTGGCCTCCTTCAGGGCCCACAGCAGGGTGAAGGCGGGCCAGAGGCTGGGCTGTCGCTCCAGCCAGTCCAGCTCCGCCGGGGCGCATACCCGCCGGGGCAGGGAGGGCCGCCACTCCTTCACAAGCTGGATGTCCACCCCCACGGGCGCGCCGTCTAGGGCGCACAGGGCCCGGTCCCCGCTGTGGGACAGGTTGAAGTGCCGCCCCTCATGTTTGGGAAAATAGGGCTTGCCGCCCTCGTGCCGGGCGATTTGGGGCAGGGGAGACAGCCCCCAGTGCTCCGCCGCCGCCAGGGCCAGCAGGTCCCGGGCCTGACTGCGGGCGGTGAGCCCCTTTGCGTGGTAGATGACCATAAGAAATCCCCTCCTGTTCCTTCAGTATACCAGAAGGAGCGGGAGGGGACAACCATTTCAGCAGGGCAGGGGCAGCCAGGAGCCCACGGCGGCCAGGTCCCGGAAGAGCAGTCCCTCCAGGGGATAGAGGGTGAACCAGCCGATCAGCAGGGCCAGGGCGACGGCGGCGATGATGGGCAGAATCCAAGGAAACCCCTTAAAGGGGCCGGAGAACCGGGTGGACAGCCAAAAGCCCAGAACGATCACCAAAACATAGATGGCGATGTCCACCCACATGGTCTCGCCTCCCAGGGTCACGTGGTACACCCAGCCCAGAATCAGCATGAGGGCGCACAGCCCGGGCAGCACCAGCAGCCAGGGACGCATCCCCCCCGGCCGGTCCCGGTTAAGGATCAGGGCCGCCCCCAGAAAAGGCCAGAAGACCAGCTTTACATGCTCCCACAGGCTCTCATTCACCGGGGAAAACAGGGCGGTGACGGCATTGGGCAGCCACTGATACAGAAAATGGAGGACGCAGCCGGCCAAAATGGCGGCGATGCAGGTCAGGATAAGCTGACGTTTTGGATAAATCAACGCTCTCACTCCTTCCGGTACAACCTATGCGGAACCCGGCTGTTTCATTCAAAAACCGAATAATTTTTCCCGGAGAGGAAAAGCTAGAGGAAATTTCCGCTGTAAAAGGAGAGAACAGTATGACAAATCAGGACTACGGCAAACTGGTCAACGAGAGGTCGCAGCCCTCTCCCATCGGGAAAAATATCGTCTGCGCCTTTCTGGTGGGGGGCGCCATCTGCGCCATTGGTCAGGGGCTGACCGGCCTGTATCAGAGCTATGGACTGGACAAGGAGCAGGCCGGAACGGCCACCTCGGTGACTCTGATCCTGGCCGCCGCCCTTCTCACCGGCCTGGGGCTGTTTGACAAACTGGCCAAGCGGGCGGGGGCGGGCACCCTGGTGCCCATCACCGGCTTCGCCAACGCCATGGTGTCCCCCGCCCTGGAGTTCAAAAGCGAGGGCCTGATTACCGGCACGGCGGCCAAGCTGTTCACCGTGGCCGGCCCGGTTCTGGTCTTCGGCATCAGCGCCAGCGTGATCTACGGACTGATTTTGTGCCTGTTACAGGCGGTCTGATAGGGCTGGCAGATATATGACGAAAGAGCCCGCAGCGTTTAGACTGCGGGCTCTTTTGCGGTCAGTTGAAGGACCCGTCCCACTGCCAGCCGGGCTTCAGGTACTGGTGCTGTACCGCCGGGACATAGTACGCGCCGAAATTTTTCAGACCGGTGTCCTCCCAGTTGGGAAACTCCCGGGATACGTCGGCGTAGAAACGGTAGTAGGGGATAAACACCTGTTCCGTCCGGCTCCCCCGGTAGACCAGCTCCCCGCCGTATACGTGCTCCTCGCCGGGGAAGTCGTAGGGCACGGTGGTGATATACTGCCCCTCCAGCAGGGCCTGGCGGGCCTCCTCCAGGGAGATGAGAGGGTAGTCCCCCAGCTTCTCGGTGCAGGCCAGCGCGTCATAGAGGCGGATGAGCATCAGATTTCCCTCATCGTCGGGGGCAAAATCCGCCTTGCGGAAGGAGTAGTTGAGCAAATCCTCCACGTCGTCCCCCCCGGCGTCAAACACATGGTAGTCCACCCCCAGCTCCCCGTAGATATTCCGGTCCCGGAACAGGGCCTTCTGAGGCTGCCGGAAGTTCAGCAGGGCAGAATATTGGTCAATGAGGTAGTCCAGCACCGCCTCCGCCTCCTGGTCCGTGATGTCGGAGTATGCAAAGCGGTACTCCTCCGGCAGGGGGAGGCTGTCATGGGCCTTTGTGTCAAAGTCGACGGTGACGGTGCCGTTGGCCTCCGCCTCGATCTCCACCCCGCCGGCGTAACCGGTGATCCGGGTGATGGTGCCCGGGGGGACGTCGCCGCCTCCCTCCTTGTCCTCCTTCAGACCGGTGACCTCCAGCCCCAGGACCTGGGCGGCGGCCTGAATCCGGACCTCCATCTCTTCCCGGGTCAGGCCGTGGGGGATGCCGGCGGTGCTGTAGGAGTTGTTGCGGAAGACGGGCAGGGTGGACAGCTCCATCCCCTCGTGCCAGGGGTTGCCGTTCTCCATCTCGGAGAAATCGTAGTAGAGCAGGCCCTCAAAGCCCATGCCGCCGCTCTCCATGCTGATCTCCAACAGGGGCAGGCCGTCGGGGGCCTCCTGCTGGCCCAGCCGGGGGAGGAGGGCCACTCCAACGGCGGCGAGGCACAGGCAGGCCGCCGCGGCCCATACCCTCCATGCTCCCCGGGACGCGGCCGCTCGGTTCCGGACCTGGTCCGTCTCCTCAATGGTCTCGTCGCTGAGATAGTTCAGCGCGTCGCTGATGTGCTCCGGTTTCATAAAAATCCCTCCTGTTCCAGGTGACGTCTCAGCCCCAGCCGGGTGCGGTGGAGCATACTCTTGGCCTTGGACTCGCTCATGCCGAAATAGCGGGCAATCTCCCGGACCGGGTCCATGTAGTAGTAGCGGCCCACAAAGGTGCCCCGGGCCTCCGGGGAGAGGGTGAGCAGGTAGGCGTTAATGGCCTCCGCCAGCAGATGGAAATCCACCGTCTCCCGGGTGAGGTCTCCCCCGGAGACGCACTCCTCCAGCTCTGACAGAGACAGGGCGTACTCCGATGGCCGCCGTTTCTCCCGGTTCCGGGCGCGGCGTCGGTCGATGGACAGCTGTCTGGTGAGCCTGCCCAGAAAGGTGGACAGCACCCCGGGCCGGTGGGGCGGCATGGCGCTCCAGGCCTTGAGATAGGTGTCGTTGACGCTCTCCTCGCTGTCCTCCGGGTCGGCGAGCACCTGATAGGCGATCTTGAACAGGTAGCGGCCGTACCGCTGCTCTGTCTCCCGGATGGCGTCCTCGTTCCGCTGCCAGTACAGCGCAACGATCTCCTCGTCCCTCACAGCAAACCCTCCTCTCCTCTGGCGCCTTCACCCTGCATCCCGACAAAAAACGCCGTTGGTTGCGCCCGACGCAGAAAAATTTTTCAGCAGGAATAAAATATACCCACCCAGGGAGGGGTGGGTACATTCCTTAAAACTGGAAGACAGCGCCGATAACGGCGGCGGCGGCGATAAAGGCCACCGGGTGCAGCTTTTTCAGGGGTGTATAGCGCATACAGACAAACACGGCCACGGTCAAAATCAGGGCGGGCCAGTTAAGGCCAAAGGTGTGCTCCGCCGTTCCGCCCACCACAGTCAGCACCGACAGGGCCACGCTCAGCCCGGCGGAGGCGATCAAGGCGGTGGAGGCGGGGCGCAGGCCGGAGAAGACGGCGTCCACCGTCTTGGACTGGCGGAATTTCTGCAAGAACCCGGCGATTGCGATGATAATGATGATGGAGGGGGTAATGAGGCCCAGGGTGGCCAGCACCGCGCCCGCCGCGCCGCCCAGGGGGCCGCCCGCCAGGCTGCCCGTCTGGAAGCCCACATAGGTGGCCATGTTCACCCCCATGGGGCCGGGGGTGGACTCGGACACGGCGATCATGGTGGTCAGGTCCACGTCGGTGAACCAGCCCGTCCGGGCCCCCATGTCCTGAAGAAAGGGGATGGTGGCCAGTCCGCCGCCCACGGCGAAGAGGCCCACCTTGGCGAACTCAAAAAACAGCCGCAGAAAGATCACTTGTCCTCACCGCCTTTCTTTCTGCCGTAGAGCAGGAAGCCCGCCGCGCCGGCCAGCACGATGAGCACCGCCGGAGAGGTGAGCAGGTCCAACGCTCCGGCGCCGAAGTTGGCCAGGCTCCCCGCCGCCGACAGGGCCAGCACGCACAGGAAGATGGCGATGGCCGCTCCGTTTTTCAGGGTGGACTTGCCCAGCTTCAGCACGCTGGCGGCGATGAGGGCCACCACAGCGGCGTTGATGCCCGCCAGGGCGTGCTGGACCACCGGGATGTCGGCGAAGTTGGACAGAAAGGCGGCGATGGCGGTGATAATCACCAGGGAGGGGAACACCACCCCCAGGGTGGTGAGCACGCCGCCGGGGATGCCCCTGTGCTTGTAGCCGATAAATGTGGCGGTGTTGACGGCGATGATGCCGGGGGTGCACTGGCCCACGGCGAAGTAGTCGGTGAGCTCCTCATCGGTGGCCCAGCCCTTTTTCTCCACCACCTCCCGCTGGAGGATGGGCAGCATGGCGTAGCCCCCGCCGAAGGTACATACCCCCACCTTGGCGAAGGTGAGGAAAAGGTCGAGATAGATGTTCACAGTCAAACGCCTCGCTTACACATTGAATCGGAACAGGATAATATCCCCATCCTGGACCACGTACTCCTTGCCCTCGGAGCGGATGAGCCCCTTCTCCCGGGCGGCGGCCATGGTGCCGCAGGCCATCAGGTCGTCGTAGGAGATGACCTCGGCCCGGATGAAGCCCCGCTCGAAGTCGGAGTGGATCTTGCCGGCGGCCTGGGGGGCCTTGGTGCCCCGGGTGATGGTCCAGGCCCGGCACTCGTCCTCGCCGGAGGTGAGGTAGGAGATCAGTCCAAGGAGGGTGTAGCTGGCCTTCACCAGCCGGTCCAGTCCGGACTCGGCCACCCCCAGGTCATCCAGAAACATCTGCTTCTCCTCGCCGTCCAGCTGGGCGATCTCGGCCTCCAGCTTGGCGCACACGGGGATCACCTGGGCCCCCTGCTCCTTCGCCCGCTGCTCTACCTGGCTGTAGTAGGGGACGGCGGCCGGATTGGAGAAGCCGTCCTCATCCAGGTTGGCGGCGTAGATCACCGGCTTGAGGGACAGCAGCTCACAGTCGGGGTATTCCGCGCCGATGTCCACCTCGGTGTAGCTCCGGGCGGATTTTCCATCGTTGAGCCAGGCCCGCAGGCCCTCAAAGTCGGCCGCCTCCTGGAGAAATTTCTTGTCCCCCTTGGCTGCCTTCTTGGCCTTGTCGATCCGCCGCTCCACCATCTCCAGGTCGGCCATCACCAGCTCCAGGTCGATGGTGTCCATGTCCCGGACGGGGTCGGTGGAGCCCTCCACGTGAATCACGTTGTCGTCGTCGAAGCAGCGGACCACGTGGACGATGGCGTCGGTCATGCGGATGTTGCCCAGAAACTTGTTGCCCAGGCCCTCGCCCCGGCTGGCCCCCTTCACCAGACCGGCGATGTCCACAAATTCAATCACTGCCGGGGTGGTCTTCTTGGGGTGGTACATCTCGCTCAGCCGGTCCAGCCGGGCGTCGGGCACGGCCACCATGCCCACGTTGGGGTCGATGGTGCAGAAGGGGTAGTTGGCGCTCTCAGCGCCGGCGTTGGTAATGGCGTTAAACAGAGTGGATTTTCCAACATTTGGAAGACCTACAATGCCCAATTTCATGGCGGACTCCTCTTTTCCTCTAATTTTTCCAAGTCAGCCCAAATATTATATCCGGTTTGCCCTCGGGATGCAAGAGAGATTTCGGGTTTGCCCCCTGTTTTCCGAAAGAAAAGGGGCCGCGCCGCCTGACAGGCGGCGCGGAGCGCGGGGGAGGAGTCACCCCTCCTGGCCGGCCTTAAAGTTATAGATGGGCCGGATGATCTTGTCCACCTGGGCGGTGGGGCCGATGTTTTCCAAAATATCCCCCATACCCTTGTAGGCCATAGGGCACTCGTCCAGAGTGGACTGGCTGACAGAGGTGGTATAGACCCCATCCATCTGCTTTTTGAACTCAGACACGGTGAAGGACTGCTTGGCCTGAGCCCGGCTCATGAGCCGTCCGGCCCCGTGGGGGGCGGAGCAGTTCCAGTCCTCATTGCCTCTGCCGGTACACAGCAGGCTCCCGTCCCGCATGTTGATGGGAATCAGCAGCTTCTCCCCCGCCTGGGCGGAGACGGCCCCCTTGCGCAGGATCATGGCGTCGGTGTCGATGTAGTTGTGGATGGTGGTAAACTGCTCCTCCACATGGAGCTTCATGCCCTTGACAATCTCGTCCAGCATGGCCTTTCGGTTGAGGGCGGCAAAGCGCTGAACCAGCTTCATATCGTGGATATACTGGTCAAACAGCGCCCCGGAGACATAGGCCAGCTGCCGGGGGATGGTGGTCTGCTTTTGGCTTTTCCGCCGCTTCAGCTCCTTTTGAATCTCCTTCTGACGGCCGGCCGCCTTGAGCTCGGCGATCAGCTGATCCAGCGAGACCTCGTCGGTGTGGTTTAAGACCTTGTAGCCCTCCTCCTGGTAGTACTTGGCCACCTCCAGCCCCAGGTGCCGGCTGCCGGAGTGGACAATCACATAGAGCTGTCCCTCCTCGTCCCGGTCCACCTCAATGAAGTGATTGCCGCCGCCCAGGGTGCCGATGCTCTTCTCCGCCCGGAGCATACCGATGTGTCTGGCACAGCACAGCTGCTCCAGATCAATCTGATCGGCATACCGGTGGGGCGTGCTCCGGATGGCAAAGCCGGAGGGAATCTTCTCATAGATCAGCTTATCCAGCTTCTGCAGCTCCAGATGGTCCTCCCGAATCCGGGCCGTCTCCATGCCGCAGCCGATATCCACCCCCACCAGATTGGGCACCACCTTGTCGGTGATGGTCATGGTGGTGCCCACGGTGCAGCCCGCGCCGGCGTGGACGTCGGGCATCAGCCGGATGCGGCTGCCGGAGGTGAACTCCTGGCTGCACAGCTCAATGACCTGGGCGATGGAGGCCTGATCCACCACGTCGGTAAAAATCTTGGCCTGATTGTACTTACCCTGTACCTCTAACATATAGCTTCCCTTCTTTCTGAAACAGTTTGTTTTCAGTCAATTTATATTACGGAGAGTATAAATCCCCGGACCCATCCAATTCTATGGCTGGACCCTGCTGAAACGTATAAAAAATTTTTCTGCCTCTCCTCCGGGAACGAAGGATATAAAAAAGCCAGGTGAGGCGCGATGCCTCACCTGGCTCTGGCGGTACAAAAACGGACAAAATCCCGGTCTATAAGGGGCAGTCCATTATTCTGACACCGATTCCAAACCCAAAGAGCGCATCACAGCACAGAGGGCAGCATGGATCGCCGCACTCCGGATAACTGACATTGTTCAGCACATTTCTCAGCATAACGGACTCCTTTCTGAGCCATGGCAGGCTCCTGTTTCTGAGTTTGAATTATACTATTCGTTATCCGACTTGTCAATACCTTTTTGAAAAAAATTTCTGCGGCCCGGCCGGAGCCGGTTCGGGCATGTTTCGGGGGCTGAAAAAATATATTGACAGGGGCGGCGGTCCCGCCCTGGGAGGAATTGCTATGCGGCAGTATGAGCTTTTAATGATCGCGGTCAGCCTGTCCATGGACGCCTTTGCCGTGTCGGTGTGCAAGGGGCTGGCCGTTGGCCGGCCCCGGCTGAGCCACTGCGTCACCTGCGGCTGCTGGTTCGGAGGCTTTCAGGCCCTGATGCCCCTGGCCGGCTGGCTGCTGGGGGTGCGGTTTCAGGGGATGATCGTCTCGGTGGACCACTGGATAGCTTTTATTCTGCTGTCTCTCATCGGCTTCAGCATGGTGCGGGAGTCCCGGGCGGGGGAGGACGAGACGCTGGACAGCTCCTTCGCGCCCCGGGCCATGCTGCCCCTGGCTGTGGCCACCTCCATCGATGCCCTGGCGGTAGGGGTGACCTTTGCCTTTCTCCAGGCGGACATTCTCCCGGCGGTCTGCCTGATCGGGGCGACCACCTTTGTGCTGTCGGCGGCGGGCGTCCGGGCGGGCGGGGTCTTTGGCGGCCGCTTCCGGGGGCGGGCGGAGCTGACAGGGGGAGTGATTCTGATTGGAATGGGGGTAAAAATTCTGCTGGAGCACACCCTCTCTGCCTGAAAGCAGGAAAAAGCGGCCCTGAACAGGGCCGCTTTCTTATGGAAGGACAAAAATTTACTGCTCCGCACCCAGGTCCAGGTCGTAGTTTTCTCCAAACTGCAGGTCGTCCACCGAGAGGTCGGGCTCCTTGGGACGCTCGGGCGCGGTGAGCATGGTGCTGCTGCCGTCCAGCCGGCCGTTTTCCACGATCAGGGAGGCGGTGGCCACGTCGCCGTGGACGCAGCCGGTGCGCTCCAGGCACAGGCTCTCCCGGGCGGTGATGCTGCCGGTGATATCTCCGGCCACCCGCACCACATCGGCGGTGATGGGGCCCTGGACCGTTCCGGTGGTGGTGACGGTGAGGGTGCCCTTCAGATCCACCTCGCCCTCCACGCGGCCCTCCACCCGGACGACGCCCTCGCCGTGAATGGTGCCGGTGAAGGTGATGCCCTTGGCGATCACGGTGTTGTCCTGGGCCTTGGGCAGGGTGGGCAGGGCATCAAAGGGCTCCTCGAACATATCTCCCTCATAGGAGGTGCTGGTGACAGGTTCCTGTTTGGTCTGTCCTCCGAACAAACCCATAGTAGATCACTCCTTACATTATTTCACTGCGCCGGCCGTCCAGCGCCTGAACATTGAGAGTAGAACAGATTATAGCAAATTTTAGCCGCCTGCGCAAGTAAAAAAACCAGGAAAAAAACAACCTTTCACAGAGATTGTGACGAATATATCGGATTATCCAATGGAAAAAGTCCGCCGCGGCGGGCGTGTGGGGAGAAATTCCGGCAAAACGGCCTCAATTTGGCCATTTTGACAAAAAATGAGGCCATTCCGTCAGGATCGGACTTGCGGAGAGGGGATATGCGCATTATAATAGGAGTACCACAATTTTTTAAGGAGGACATATTGATGGACAAGACCTCTACTCCCGCCGGGACGCCGGCGGAGGGCGCAGTCCAGCTGGCGCTGCCCCGCACGATCCATCTGGTCCCGCTGGACCGCATATCGGACTTTGAAGTCCGGCCCGGCTTTTATGAGATCAACGGCGCCACGGCGATTCCCGGCGGCGTAAACTTCACCGTGCACTCCAACGGGGCCGCCTCCATCGAGCTGCTGCTCTTCCACCGGGAGCAGGACGAGCCCTTCGCCGTGCTCCCCTTCCCCCAGCACTACCGCATCGGCAATGTGTACTCCATGATTGTGTTCAAGCTGAACATTGAGGAGTTTGAATACGCCTACCGGGTGGACGGCCCCTACGACCCCAAGCGTGGACTGATTTTCGACCGGACCAAGTACCTGCTGGACCCCTACGCCAAGGCGGTCACGGGGCAGAGCCAGTGGGGCGCGGCCGCCCCCCGGGGCCAGCACTACAAGGCCCGGGTGGTGAAGGACGACTTTGACTGGGCGGATATGGCCCAGCCGCTCATCCCCATGGAGGACCTGGTGATCTATGAACTCCACGTCCGGGGCTTCACCAGGGACGCCTCCTCCGGGGTGTCCCATCCGGGCACCTTTGCCGGCGTCATGGAGAAGCTGGACTATCTGGAGGAGCTGGGGGTCAACGCCATCGAGCTCATGCCCATCTTCGAGTTCGACGAGATGCAGGACTACCGCCAGGTGGAGGGCAGAACCCTGTACAACTACTGGGGCTACAGCACGGTCAGCTTTTTCGCCCCCAACACCAGCTATACCGCCTCCACCGAGTACAACCGGGAGGGCAACGAGCTGAAGCGGCTGATTCAGGCCTGCAACCGGCGGGGGATCGAGGTCTATCTGGATGTGGTGTTCAACCACACCGCCGAGGGCAACGAGAAGGGCCCCTTCTTCTCCTTCAAGGGCTTTGACAACAACATCTATTACCTGCTCACCCCCGACGGACAGTACTATAACTTCAGCGGCTGCGGCAACACCATGAACTGCAACCACCCCATCGTCCGGCAGATGATCCTGGACTGCCTGCGCTACTGGGTGACCGCCTACCGGGTGGACGGCTTCCGCTTTGATCTGGCCTCCATCCTGGGCCGCAGCGAGGACGGCTCCCCCATGGGTGCCCCCCCTCTGCTCCAGGCCCTGGCCTTCGACCCGATTCTGGGCAACGTGAAGCTCATCGCCGAGGCCTGGGACGCCGGCGGCCTCTACCAGGTGGGCACCTTCCCGGCCTGGAACCGCTGGGCGGAGTGGAATGGCCGCTATCGGGACGATATCCGCCGCTACCTGAAGGGGGACGAGGGCTGCGCCCAGTGGGCCGCCCAGCGGATCGTAGGCTCTCAGGACATGTACGGCAGCCAGGGCCGGAGCAACGCCTCGGTGAACTTTATTACCTGCCACGACGGCTTTACCCTGTGGGACCTGTTCTGCTACAACGAAAAGCACAACCTGGCCAACGGCTGGAACAACACCGACGGGGCCAACGACAACAACAGCTGGAACTGCGGCGCGGAGGGGGAGACGGACGACCCTGCCGTTAACGAGCTGCGCCGCCGCATGTGCCGCAACGCCTTTGCCCTGCTGATGTGCTCCCGGGGCACCCCCATGTTCCTGGCCGGGGACGAGTTTGGCAACACCCAGTTCGGCAACAACAACGCCTACTGCCAGGACAATATCATCTCCTGGCTGGACTGGAACCGGCTGGAGCAGAACCGGGACATGTTTGAGTTCTGCAGGTTTATGATCCGCTTCCGCCGGGAGCATCGGGTTCTCCGGACCAGAGCGGGGGACGGCGCCTGCGGCTTCCCCGACGTGAGCTTTCATGGGGTGACCCCCTGGCGGGACCGGCCCTTCGACGGCCATGACCGGTATGTGGGGGTGATGTTTTCCGGCTGGGAGCGGGATGCCGGCCCCCAGGTGGTCTACGTGGCCTCCAATGCCTGGTGGGAGGACCTGACCGTCACCCTGCCCGAGCTGCCCGCCTCCATGTACTGGGTGAAGGCGGTGGACACCTGGCAGGCGGAGCAGACCCGGACGCCGGTCTCTGGCCGGCAGGTCACCGTCCGGGGCAGGAGTGTGGCGGTCTTTCTGGCCAAGTAGCGCGGCCACGGCAAAATGGACTGTTTCAGAACAGAGCGGGGCCCCAGAAGGGGCTCCGATTTTATGGGTGAGAATGAATAATAAAACGGAATATTCATTAAAATATACATTTTTAGGCAATGTATACGGAAAAAATAGTGGTCTAATTGCATAGTCATGCAAAAAACAGCTTGCATTCCGCCGGAAAGCGTGGTAGACTGTCACCATAAAACACAGGGAGGGCCCGTCCCGCGGCCCACTCTGAACATTTGGAGGAAATAACTATGGCTGACGTGAAAAAAGTAGTGCTGGCATATTCCGGCGGTTTGGATACATCCATCATTATCCCCTGGCTGAAGGAGAACTACAACAACCCTGAAATCATCGCCGTCTCGGGCGACGTGGGCCAGGGCACCGAGCTGGACGGCCTGGAGGAGAAGGCCATCAAAACCGGCGCCTCCAAGCTCTATGTGGAGGACCTCACCGACCAGATGGTGGACGAGGTGATTATCCCCTCCATGATGATGGGGGCCAAGTACGAGGACTACCTCCTGGGCACCGCCTTCGCCCGGCCCATTATCGCCCGGCGGCTGGTGGAGATCGCCAAGGCCGAAGGGGCCGACGCCATCTGCCACGGCTGCACCGGCAAGGGCAACGACCAGGTCCGGTTCGAGCTGGCTATCAAGCGATTCGCCCCGGAGATGAAAATCATCGCCCCCTGGCGGGAGTGGTCCATCAAGGGCCGGGACGAGGAGATCGACTACGCCGAGGCCCACAACGTCCCCCTGAAGATTTCCCGGGAAACCAACTACTCCAAGGACAAGAACCTGTGGCACCTGAGCCACGAGGGCCTGGACCTGGAGGACCCGGCCAACGAGCCCAAGTACGACGAGCCCGGCTTTCTGGAGATGGGGGTCTCCCCGGCCATGGCCCCCGACGCCCCCGCCTACGTCACCCTGGACTTTGAGAAGGGCTGGCCGGTGGCCATCGACGGGGAGAAGATGAAGGCCAGCGACATCATCCGCAAACTCAACGACCTGGGGGGCAAAAACGGCATCGGCCTGCTGGACATCGTGGAGAACCGGCTGGTGGGCATGAAGGACCGAGGTGTGTACGAGACCCCCGGCGGCACCATTCTCTACCGGGCCCACGAGGTGCTGGAGATGATTACCGTCGATAAGGACACCAAGCACATGAAGAGCAAGCTGGCGGTGGACTTCGCCGATCTGGTCTACAACGGCAAGTGGTTCACCCCCCTGCGGGAGGCCCTCACCGCCTTCGCCCTGGATACCCAGAAGTACGTCACCGGCACGGTGAAGCTGAAGCTCTACAAGGGCAACATCATCACCTCCTCCGTCACCTCCCCCTGCACCCTGTATTCCGAGAACCTGGTGACCTTCGAGGAGAGCGACTACGACCAGAAGGACTCCCAGGGCTTCATCAACCTCTGGGGCCTGCCCGACAAGGTCCAGGCGCTGAGAGAACAAGGAAAACTGTAAGGAGCGATTACTATGAAACTCTGGGCCGGACGGTTTCAGAAGGAAACCGACACCCTTGTCAACGACTTCAACTCCTCCATTGACTTCGACGCCCGTCTGTACCGGCAGGACATCGCGGGGTCCATCGCCCACGCGGCCATGCTGGGAAGACAGGGGATTATTGAGGAGCACGAGGCCGAGACCATTATCGACGGTCTGAAGGCCATTCTGGCCGACATCGAGGCCGGCAAGGTGGAGTTCTCCATGGACAACGAGGACATCCACATGAACATTGAGACCATCCTCACCCAGCGAGTGGGGGATGCGGGCAAGCGGCTGCACACCGCCCGCTCCCGGAACGACCAGGTTGCGGTGGACACCCGGCTGTATGTGAAGGAGGAGATCCCCGTCATCATCGGCCAGGTGCTGGACCTGGAGGAGGTGCTGATAAAAAAGGCCAAGGCCAACCTGGACACGGTGATGCCCGGCTACACCCACCTCCAGCGGGCCCAGCCCACCACCTTCGGCCACTACATGATGGCCTACGCCAACATGTTCAAGCGGGACGTCACCCGGCTGGAGGACTGCCTGGAGCGGCTGGACGAGTGCCCCCTGGGGGCGGGGGCTCTGGCCGCCACCACCTACCCCATCGACCGCTTCGCCACGGCGGCGGCGCTGGGCTTTGCCAGACCCACCGACAACTCCATGGACTCGGTGTCCGACCGGGACTACGCCATTGAACTGCTGTCCGCCCTGTCCATCCTGATGATGCACCTGTCCCGCTTCTCGGAGGAGATCATCCTGTGGTGCTCCTGGGAGTTCAAATACGTGGACCTGGACGACGCCTATTCAACCGGCTCCTCCATCATGCCCCAGAAGAAGAACCCCGACGTGGCCGAGCTGGTCCGGGGCAAGACGGGCCGGGTGTACGGCAGCCTGATTACCCTGCTCACCGTGATGAAGGGCCTGCCCCTGGCCTACAACAAGGACACCCAGGAGGACAAGGAGGCCCTCTTCGACGCCATCGACACCGTGGAGATCTGCCTGCCCGTCTTCGGCGCCATGCTGGACACCCTCACCGTCCGGCCCAAGGATATGGCCCGTGCGGCGGCGGGGGGCTTTATCAACGCCACCGACTGCGCCGACTACCTCACCCGCAAGGGCCTGCCCTTCCGGGAGGCCTACATGATCGTGGGCCGGCTGGTAAACCTGTGCATCAAGACGGGGGACACCCTGGACACCCTGACCCTGCGGGACTTCCGGGCCATCTCCGGCCTGTTTGACACCGACGTGTACCAGGCCCTGGCCCTGAAGACCTGCGTCAACGGCCGCAAGGTCTACGGCGGACCGGCCAGGGAGAGCGTGGAGAAGCAGATCGCCCTGATTGAAGAATTTGTAACCCGGCACAGATAAAAGGAGGGACCACCATGAATAAACCGAAGGTTTATATCGACGGCAAGGAGGGCACCACCGGCCTTCAGATTTACGACCGTCTGGCCGCCCGGGAGGACATCGAGCTGCTCCTCATTGACGAGGACAAGCGCAAGGATACCGCCGAGCGGAAGAAATTCCTCAACGGGGCCGACCTGGTGTTTCTCTGCCTGCCCGACGCGGCCGCCCTGGAGGCGGTGTCCCTCATTGAGAACGAGAACACCCGGGTGATCGACTGCTCCACCGCCCACCGCACCAACCCCAATTGGACCTATGGCTTTCCGGAGCTGAAGAAGGGGGAGAAGGAGGCCATCCAAGCCGCCAAACGGGTAGCCAATCCCGGCTGTCACGCCACCGGCTTCCTGGCCTGTGTGGCGCCGCTGGTCCAGTTCGGCGTTATCCCCACGGACTACCCCCTGACCTGCTGGTCCCTCACCGGCTACTCCGGCGGCGGGAAAAAGATGATTGCCGAGTATGAGGACCCCGGTCGGGACCCCCTGCTGGCCGGCCCGGCCCCCTACTCCCTGGGGATGAAGCACAAGCACCTGCCTGAGATGCAGAAGATCGCCGGGCTGGACTATCCGCCCGCCTTCCTCCCTGTGCTGGGGGATGTGTACAAGGGCATGTGTACCACCGTCATGCTCCACAACACCCACCTGAGCAAGCGCCTGACGGCGGAGGAAATCTACGAGCTGCTGGCCTTCCACTACGGCGGCGGGCCAGTAGTAAAGACCGCCCCCTTCGGCGAGGCGCCCGCCCGGCTGTACACCAGCCAGATGGCCGGGACCGACAGCCTGCTGCTCACCGTCACCGGCCATGACGGCCAGACCCTGATTACCGCCCTGTTTGACAACCTGGGCAAGGGGGCCTCCGGCGCGGCGGTGCAGAACATGAACCTGATGCTGGGCTTTGAGGAGACAGCGGGGCTGAATCTGTGAGCCTGCGTTGTAGGGGCGCATATCATGCGCCCGCAGGCGGCCAAAGGCCGCCCCAGCACGACAATGCGGGCGGATTATATCCGCCCCTACCACCTGATATTCCGTAGGGACGGCCTGTGGGCCGCCCGGCATGTAGGGCGTGACCACCGGGCACGCCGCTCCGAAACAAAACGGCGCGCCGAGTCGTCGCGCCCTACAAAATACGAGGAGAATGATACCATGATAAAGGAAATATCCGGCGGCGTATGTGCCGCCCGGGGCTTTCAGGCTGCCGGCGTCCACTGCGGCGTGAAGGCGGACAGCAGCCCGGAGAAAAACGACCTGGCGCTGATTCTCTCGGAGAGGGAGTGCGCCGCCGCGGGGGTGTACACGCTGAACCGGGTGAAGGCGGCCCCCATCTATGTGACCATGGACCACCTGGAGAACGGGGTAGCCTGGGGCATAGTGGCCAACAGCGGCAACGCCAACGCCTGCTGTCCCATGAGCCATGAGAACGCCGAGGCCATGTGTCTCTTTGCCGCCCAGGCCACCGGCCGGGAGGCGGAGGACTTCATTGTGGCCTCCACGGGAGTGATTGGCCAGACCATCAACATCCAGGCCATCCAGACCGGCCTGCCCAAGGCGGCGGCGGCCCTGTCCCGGGATGGGTCCGACGCCGCGGCGAAGGCCATCATGACCACCGACACGGTGAAGAAGGAGATTGCCGTGTCCTTCACGGTGGGGGGGAAGGAGGCCCGCCTGGGGGCTGTGGCCAAGGGCTCGGGCATGATCCACCCCAACATGGGCACCATGCTGGCCTTTCTCACCACCGACTGCGCCATCACCCAGGACATGCTGGAGGACGCCCTGCGGGAGGTGACCGCCAAGACCTTCAACCGGGTGACGGTAGACGGCGATACCTCCACCAACGACACCGCCGTGGTGCTGGCCAACGGCATGGCGGGCAACGGGCTCATCGAGTGGAAGGATGAGGATTACGAGACCTTCAAGTCCGCGCTGGACTACGTCTGCCGCCGGCTGTCCCGGGCCATCGCCGGAGACGGCGAGGGGGCCAGCAAGCTGGTCACCTGCAAAATGACGGGCGCCCGGAGCGAGGAGAGCGCCGAGCGTCTGGCCAAGGCGGTGGTGGCCTCCGCCCTGGTGAAGGCGGCCATGTTCGGCGCCGACGCCAACTGGGGCCGGGTGCTGTGCGCCATGGGCTACTCCAAGGCCCCCTTCCGCCCGGAGCATGTGGACATCTCCTTCGAGTCGGAGGCGGGCTCCATCCTGGTCTGCCGCCAGGGCGACGGCCTGGCCTTTGACGAGGACAAGGCCAAGGAGGTGCTGTCCCAGACGGAGGTGGTCATCGCCGTCAACCTGAACGAGGGGGAGGACGAGGCCGAGTGCTGGGGCTGCGATCTGACCTATGAGTATGTAAAAATCAACGGGGATTACCGGACCTGACCCCCACATCCCAATTCGGAGGTAATGATAATGTCCTTCAACGAAATTGACCGGGCGCAGGTGCTGGCCGAGGCGCTGCCCTACATTCAAAAATTCACCGGCAAGACCATCGTGGTCAAGTACGGCGGCAACGCCATGGTCTCCCAGGAGCTGCGCCAGGCGGTGATCTCCGACATCATTCTGCTGTCTCTGGTGGGCATCCGTGTGGTGATGGTCCACGGCGGCGGGCCGGAGATCAGCCAGATGCTGAAGAAGATCGGCAAGCAGTCCAAATTTGTGGACGGCCTGCGCTACACCGACCGGGAGACCATGGAGATAGTCCAGCAGATCCTCTGCGGCCAGACCAACAAGAACCTGGCGGCCACCCTGAACCAGATGGGCGGCCGGGCCCTGGGCCTGTGCGGCCTGGACGGCGGGCTGTTCCAGGCGGCCAGGCTGGATGAGAAATACGGCCTGGTGGGGGAGATCCACACGGTGAACACCGCCCCGGTGGAGGACGCCCTGAACAGCGGCTATATCCCGGTGGTGGCCACGGTGGCCCAGGGGACAGACGGCGAGACGGCCTACAACATCAACGCCGACACCGCCGCCGCCAAGCTGGCCACCGCGCTGGAGGCGGAGAAGCTGATCCTCCTCACCGACGTGCGGGGCCTTCTCCGGGACCCCAAGGATGAATCCACCCTCATTCCCGCCCTCCAGTTGTCCTCCGTCCCTGCCCTGGTGCGGGAGGGGGTCATCTCGGGCGGCATGATCCCCAAGGTGGACTGCTGTGTGGAGAGCGTCCGCTCGGGGGTAAAGTCCGCCGTCATTCTGGACGGCCGGGTGCCCCACTCCCTGCTGGTGGAGCTGCTGTCCGACGCGGGCATCGGCACCATGCTGACCAACTGATACCGGCTTGTCCGTAGGGGCGGATATTATCCGCCCATGACTACACATCGGACCCGGTGGGCGGATGGTATTAGGGCGCGACGACCCGGCGCGCCGCCTCTCCGGATAGATAAGCCTGTTTAGACGGCGGGCCGAGGTCGTCCCGCCCTACACACCCAGACAAGGAGGTTTTCTTATGACCTTTGAAGAGATAAAGAGCCTGGACGAGCAGTATGTCATGCACTCCTACAGCCGTTTCCCCGTGGCCGTGGACCGGGGCAAGGGGGCAGTCCTGTGGGATATGGACGGCAGAGAGTACATTGATTTCACCTCGGGCATCGGGGTGACCTCCCTGGGCCACGGCGACGAGGGCTGGCTGAAGGCGGTGACCGGGCAGGCGGCGAAGCTGGGCCACATCTCCAACCTGTTCTATACCGAACCCTACGCCCGGGCGGCCAGGGCGCTGTGCCAGGGGGCGGGCATGTCCAACGCCATGTTTGCCAACTCCGGGGCGGAGGCCAACGAGGCCATGATAAAGCTGGCCCGGAAGTGGTCCTTTGACAAATACGGCAAGGGCCGGGGGACGGTCATCACCCTCCACAACTCCTTCCACGGCCGCACCATCACCACCCTGGCGGCCACCGGGCAGGACAAATTCCACGACTACTTCTTTCCCTTCACCGAGGGCTTCCGCTACGCCGACGCCAACGACATGGACAGCCTGGAGGCGGTGGCCGGCCACGACGTATGCGCCGTCATGCTGGAGCTGGTCCAGGGGGAGGGGGGCGTTCTGCCTCTGGACCAGGATTTTGTCCGAAAGACGGCCGGCCTGTGCGCCAAGCGGGACTGGCTGCTCCTCATCGACGAGGTACAGACGGGGGTAGGCCGCACGGGAACCCTGTTCGCCTTCCAGCAGTACGGCCTTGCGCCTGACGTGGTCTCCTTCGCCAAGGGCATCGCCGGGGGCCTGCCCTTCGGCGGCGTGATGGCCAATGAGAGGTGCAGGGATGTGTTCGCCCCCGGCACCCACGGCACCACCTTCGGGGGCAACCCCATCGCGGCGGCGGCGGCCTGTCATGTGCTGGAGCGGATGGACGAGGCATTTCTGGCCCTGGTGCGGGAGAAGGGGGACTATCTCCGGACCCAGGTGGAGGAGCTGTCCCTGCCCTGTCTGGGGGCCACCCGCGGCCTGGGGCTGATGATCGGCGTCGAGGTCAAGGCGGGGTGGACCAACCGGGAGCTGGCCGCCCGGCTCATTGAAAACGGCCTTCTGGTGCTCACCGCCGGCCCCGGCCTGCGCTTCCTGCCCCCGCTGACCATCACCCGGGAGGAGATGGACAGGGGACTGGCTATTTTGAAGGAGACCTTGCGCTGAGAGCGATTTGTAGGGGCAGACGACCCCGGCGGCCCGCCTTTACAGGCATTCAAACGGCGCGCCGAGGTCGTCGCGCCCTACATTTGATAATGAGGAGTAAAAAGACCATGAAAAAAGGCCTGTTAAAGCTGCTGGATTTGTCCAAGGAGGACATCCTTGCCATTCTGAACAAGGCGGACCAGCTGAAATACGAGCAGAAGCACGGCATCCAACAGGAATATCTCAAGGGCAAGACCCTGGCGATGATCTTTGAGAAGAACTCGACCCGGACCCGGGTGTCCTTCGAGACGGGGATGTACCAGCTGGGGGGACATGCCCTGTTCCTGTCGGGCAAGGAGAGCCAGATCGGCCGGGGCGAGCCGGTGGCGGACACCGCCCGGGTGCTCAGCCGCTACTGCGACGGCATTATGATACGCACCTTCGCCCAGTCTGAGGTGGAGGAGCTGGCCAAATACGCCGATATCCCGGTCATCAACGGCCTCACCGACTTCTGCCATCCCTGCCAGGTGCTGGCCGATCTGCTCACCGTCCGGGAGCACAAGGCGGTGCTGGAGGGCTTGAAGCTGTGCTACATCGGGGACGGCAACAACATGGCCAACTCCCTCATTGTGGGCGGCCTGAAGGTGGGCATGGAGGTATCTGTGGCCTGCCCCGAGGGCTACGACCCCGACCCCCGGGTGCTGGACTTCGCCGGGAGCGACGGGGCCCACAAATTCTCCCTGTGCCGCTCCCCCCAGGAGGCCGCCGCCGGGGCCGATGTGGTGTTCACCGACGTGTGGGCCTCCATGGGCCAGGAGGGGGAGAAGGCGGAGCGGGAGAGGGCGTTCGCCGGCTATCAGGTCAACGGGGAGCTGATGGCCCTCACCAACCCGGGCTGCATGGTGCAGCACTGCCTCCCCGCCCACCGGGGGGAGGAGATCACCGCGGAGGTCTTTGAGGCCCACGCGGAGGAGATCTTCGACGAGGCGGAGAACCGCCTCCACGCCCAGAAGGCGGTTATGTATCTGCTGATGAAAGAGAACTGAACACACCAAGGCCCCCGGCTTAAGCCGGGGGCCATTCTGTTAGGACTCCCTATGGTTTTCTATCCTCTGCCGCCGTCCTCAGCCGTGGCCTCGGGGACGCTGTCATAGTCCCACTGGTGGTCGGTGTCGGCCAAAAAGTCGCTGGTGACGTTGAAGTAGGTGTACACAAACTCCCCATTTTCGTCCATCCAAGGCCGTGTGTCCCAGGTGGGGTCCACGCAGTACCACTGGCCGTTGAGCTTCACCATGTTCCAGGCGTGGTTCTCCCGGTTGCCGAAGGCCGCCCCGGTGACGGTGATACACTCAATTCCCGCCATGTCCATCAGCAGCCGGAAGGTCTCGGCGTAGCCCAGACAGACCCCCTTGCCCTGGATCAGCGGGCCGTAGGGCTGGTATGAGGTACGGGGCGCGCCTTTTTTCTCGTAATGTGTCTTGTCATAGTTGACATTCCCGGTGAGCCAGGTATACAGGGCATATTCTTTGGCATAGTCGGTCATTCCTGGGGTGACGTATCGGTCAAAGACCCGCTTTGCCGCGTCCAGAACCTCCTTGTCCTGTTTGGACAGCCCGGAGTCGTCCCCGCTCTCCCAGGCGGCCAGGATGGCGGAATTGTCAAAGAGGGTCATGTCGTCCTTGCCGGGGTCCTTGTAAATCAGACGGCCGTCGGGGCGCAGGTCATCCTCGTCCGGGCCAAGGATGACTGGGATGCCCACGGCATTGATTCCCTCGCCAAAGCAGCTCTCAAAGGCGGATTCGGCCTGGTTCGGGTCCTCACAGACGAGGAGGGCCGCCCATTGCCCCTTGGAGAGAATCAGGGCGTTGTCGATCAAATCCACCTGGTCAGGGAAATAGCCGATGAAGGAGCCCTTCCGGTCCAGCAGATAGTCCTGTAGGGCGGCGGTCACCGTCTCCACATTCTGCTCGTCCACCCGGAGCACCGCCAGCTCAAAGGCCCGGGCCCCTTCCATTCGGACGACAGCTCCGTCGGCCCAGGGCACATCCTCCAGCTTGTAGTAGTCCTTTATGTAGCCGTCTATGTCCGAGGGCTCCAGATACCATGTGAGGGCGTCCGCATCCCGGCTCTCGTCCAGATAGGCCAGTATGACACGGGCGATGGTCCCGGCGTCCTGGCCGGTGGTCACGTCTTCCTTCTTGCCGCACCCCGGCAGCAGCAGGATCAGGGCCAGCAGGAGAGATAAGGTTCGTTTCATTGTGGTCACCTCCTAGGACTTCAATATACCAGAGATTTCTTACAAAGCCTGGTCAAAAGTCTTAAAATTTTCTGAAGGTTACGGCGGCGCCACCCGGTTGATCTCCCCAGCGATATACCCCTGACCGTAGAGCAGATCGTAGATCACGTCAGTGTAGTCGTTCCGGAAGGCCCGGACGGCGGGGCTGTCCGGCGAGACGGGCAGTCCCGCCGGGTCCAGGGTGACCAGCCGGGCGTGAAAGGCCATTGTGTCCCGGCGGGTCTGGGCCATCCAGGCGAAGAAAGGGGTGGACCGCACCCCGGCCAGCTCCAGCAGGGAGGCCCCCATAACGGTGGTTCCGCTGACCCTCTCCCCCTGGGGTTCCCGGCAGTTGGACCAGATCATGTAATCGGTGGACATCATGGTCCGGTAGTCCTCCTCCGTCCAGCCGGTGGAGACCACCGTGGGGGCGGCTCCCAGCCGGGTATAGACGCTCTCATCCTCCCCCAGGGGCAGCGCAGGGGTGTGGTCTCCGGCGAACACCAGGATCACCGGCTCGTCCGCCCGGGAGAAGTAGTCCACCAGCCTGCCCAGCATCCGGTCGGCGTCGTACAGGCCGCTGGTGAAGCTGGTGACCCCCTCCAGCTCCCTCCGGGACAGCAGGGGGCTGGACACCTCCACCCGCTCCGGGTCGTACCGGCCGGCGCGGTAGGGCTGGTGGTTCTGCATGGTCATGGTGTAGAGAAAGAGGGGCTGTGAACGATTCTCCTCAAACAGGGAGATAATCACATCGGCGGCGGAGTCATCGTCGAAAAATCCCCCCTCAAAGGTGGCGTCCTCCAGGAAGGGGTCGTAAAACAGCACCTGGTCAAAGCCCAGATGGGGGTAGTTCTGATCCCGGTTGTACAGGGCGTCGGTGTGGGCGTGGAAGGCGACGGTCCGGTAGCCGTTTTCCCGCAGCACCCGGACATAGGAGGGCAGGGCCTGATAGTCCTCCGGGTCCAGGTCGGTGTTGGCGGTGCTGCCGTCCAGCTCCTCCGAGGCGACGCCGGTAAAGGTCTCCATCTCCACCTGTCCGGTGCCTCCGCCGCAGGTGGTGGTGTAAAACCGGCCCCAGGTGGTCTCCCGCCGGAGCCGGTGGTAGTTGGACAGGGGGTCCTGAGAGAAGTCCAGCCCCTCCAGCCGGGTGATGTCGAAAAAGCTCTCATTCATCACAAAGATGATGTGGGGTCTGAGTTCAGAGGGCTCCTGCCGGGCCAGCGCCCTCTCCATGTCCTCCAGAATATCCTCAAGATGACCCTGGCTGTAGGCGTTAGAGGGGGAGGGCTCGGCGCAGTACCAGGCGCTGAGCAGGCTGAGCGAGACGCCCAGACGGGGGTCCCGGGCCCCCTGAATGGGGTAGGCCTTATACTGGTCAATGCACCAGGGCCGCAGGGAGAAGGGGATAAAGAGCATCAGCAGCGCCCCGCTGGCGGCGGCCATAGCCAGCCCCCGCCGGAAGGAGAGGGGGTGGTCGCGGCACAGAAGGGCGCGGATGTCCAGCACGGTGAGCACAACAAAAGGGACCGCTATATAGGAGATGGCGGTCCACACCACGGGGGTGATGGAGATGTTGCCGGCGGCGAACCCGGCGATATCCTCCAGCTGGTCGGCCAGGGCCAGATCGGCCAGGGTGAGGGGCTCGCCGTTGATGGCGGCTTTGTAGTGGCTGGCCAGGGTCAGGGCGAAGGGGGGCAGGGCGGCCAGCAGCCCGGCCAGCCCGCTGAGGCGGGTCAGCCCGGTGAGGACCATCTGCGCCAGGAGCAGGGCCATGCAGTACATGGCGGCCGGCCGGGGGGAGGAGACGAGCCAGTCCCAGGCGGCGGGCAGGTCCTGAAGGCTGACCAGCTGACAGGCCAGGGTGGCGGCCAGGGGGCAGATCAGAATCAGGGCCAGGCGCAGCACAGAAATCCAGTGTTTTTTCAAAGACCTCCCCCCAATACCCAAAAGATTCAGGGCGGAGGTCTGCCCCCGCCCTGACGGATTCACAGCGGCTGGATGTCGGCGATCAGCGCGTCCACATCCTGATCGGTGGTGGACCAGCTGGTGCAGAAGCGGACGGCGGTGTGGGCCTGGTCCACCTTCTCCCACACCTCAAAGGAGTACTTGTGCCTCAAAACCGCCACGGCCCCGTTGGGCAGGATGGGGAACTGCTGGTTGGAGGCCGAGTCCACAAAGAGGTTCCAGCCCTTGGCCAGGAAGGCCTCCCGCAGGCGCATGGCCTGGGCCACCTCCTGCCTGCCGATCTCCTCAAAGAGGTGATCGGTGAGGAAGGCCTCGAACTGCACCCCCAGCAGCCTCCCCTTGGCCAGCATACCGCCGTGCTGCTTGATGAGGTAGCGAAAATCCCTGTTCAGGGCGGGGTTGGTAATGACCACCGCCTCACCGAAGAGGAGCCCCGCCTTGGTGCCCCCCAGGTAGAATACGTCGCACAGCCGGGCCAGGTCGGGCAGGGTCACGTCCGACGCGGCCAGCCCGCAGGCCAGCCTTGCCCCGTCCACAAAGAGGGGCAGCTTCCACCGCCGGGCGGTCTGGGAGATCTCCTCCAGCTCCGCCAGGGTGTACACCGTGCCCAGCTCGGTGGGCAGGGAGAGGTAGACCATGCCGGGCTGCACCATGTGCTCCCAGGCCTCATTGTCGAAGTGGTCCTGACAGTACTGGTCGATCTGCCGGGCGGTGATCTTGCCGTTTTCGGCGGGCAGGGCCAGCACCTTGTGGCCGGTGGCCTCCACGGCTCCCGTCTCGTGGACGTGGATGTGGCCCGTCTCGGCGCACAGTACCCCCTGGTGGGGCCGCAGGGCGGCGGCGATGACGGTGGCGTTGGCCTGGGTGCCACCCACCAGGAAGTGGACGCCTGCCTCCGGAGCCTGGCACAGCTCCCGGAGCATGGCCCGGGCCCGCTCGCAGTGGATATCCACCCCGTAGCCGGGGCAGCCCTCTGTGTTGGTGTTGACCAGGGCCTCCAGAATTTTCGGGTGGGCCCCGGTGGTGTAATCACATTCAAAACGAATCATGGCGTTTCTCCTTACCGCAATTTCGCCCCGCAGTCCTGCTCCAGGGCCTCCAGGATGGACTTCACGTCCTCGTCGGCCTCCTCGGAGGTGAGGGAGCGGTCGTCGGCCCGGAGGACCAGGTTGAAGGCGACGGACTTCTTGCCCTCGTCGATCCCCTTGCCCCGGTAGATATCGAAGAGGGAAACCTCCTTGAGCAGCCCCTTGGCCCCCTTTCGGATGGCCTTCTCCAGCGCCCCCACCGTGATGTCCTCGTCGCACACCACGGCGATATCCCGGGTGACGGAGGGGAACCTGGGCAGGGGGACATACTCGGCCTCTGCGCCACGGGCGTTCATCAGCCCGTCGAAGGACAGCTCCGCGCAGTACAGCTCGCCGTCCACGCCGAAATTTTTCGCCACGTTGGGGTGAATCTGGCCCATTACGCCCACCTGATTGGTGCCGCTCCAAATTGTGGCAAAGCGGCCGGGATGGTAAGAGACGTCGGAGGGGGCCCCCAGGG
>Ga0209694_1000432_pt1 | contig 70497 bp, 64 predicted proteins | sample GluameincwithD2O_FD_187499 | JGI IMG/M metagenome (GOLD analysis project Ga0209694, IMG submission 187499) | Mouse cecum microbial communities from Vienna, Austria - Glucosamine amended microcosms incubated with D2O (SPAdes) (version 2) | ecosystem: Host-associated > Mammals > Digestive system >... | reverse complement strand
CGAAAAAACTTAAGGTGGTGATAGCATGAGGGATCCACCTCTTCCCATTCCGAACAGAGAAGTTAAACCTCATCACGCCGATGGTACTGCGAAAGTGGGAGAGTAGGTAACCGCCCCCTTCAGGGTGTAAGCACAACGCTTGCACCCTTTTTTTATATCCATACCTTTCACACCTCATTGCTAACTGCTATCTTTGTATGTTATTGTCTGACGATATTAATCTTTAAATATTGTATTATGGAGCTGCCTGAAGGGTTTCAATGTGAGTTTGAGGGGTTGGCCGATGGGCTGCGTGAGGCGCCCTCTGTGAGCGTGAGGTGTAATCTTCGCAAGTGCGTTGGTGTGCCGGAAGGTGCTGCGCGTGTGCCGTGGTGTCCTTCTGGCTTCTATCTTGACGCGCGGGTGCCCTTCACGTTCGATCCTGCGCTTCATCAGGGGCTTTATTACGTACAGGATGCATCTTCCATGATATACGACTATATCGTGCGTCTGATGGCGTCTGACGGCCTTCCTAAGAGCTATCTTGACGCATGTGCTGCTCCCGGTGGCAAGACCACTGCTGCTATCGATGCGCTTCCTGACGGTTCTGTTGTGGTTGCCAACGAGTATGTAAGGGCGCGTGCGGAGGTGTTGCGCGAGAATATCGTCAAGTGGGGATATGACCGGGTGTTTGTGTCATGTGGCGATACACGCGCGTTCCGCAAGCTTAAGGAAGAGTTTGATATAGTGGCGGCCGACGTACCGTGCTCCGGCGAAGGTATGTTCCGTAAAGACCCCGAGGCTGTGGCGCAGTGGACTCCCCCTCTTGTCGCCGAGTGCGCTTTGCGGCAGCGTGAGATTGTGGACAATCTGTGGCCCGCGCTGCGTTCAGGCGGATGCATGATATACTCCACATGCACTTTCAACCGCGCAGAGAATGAGGATATCGTACGTTATATAATGGATGAATACGGTGCCGAGCCGGTTGAGCTGCCGGTACCGGATGAATGGAATATTCTCCGGAGGGAAGGGTGCATGCACTTCCTGCCCGGGAGGGTGCGTGGCGAGGGGCTTACTGTGGCCGTGCTCCGTAAACCGGGTGAGTGTCCTGTGCGCGGTGAGAAGCCGGAGAAGAAGCGTCAGGAGAAGATGTTGCCGGCTATTGCATCCTGCCGTAAGTATCTTGGCAGACCCGATGAGTACGCGTGGGCGGTGGAAGATGATACAGTGCTTGCAATACCTGACCGCAGGATGTACGCACGCTTGGCGAAAGTGCTTGACTTGCGGCTGAAAGGTATTGAAGTGGCTACAATAAAGGGCAGGGATGTTATCCCCGCCCAGTCTCTTGCCATGTCGTGCGCTCTTGCCGACGATGCGTTTCCCTCGTATGAGGTCGATTACGGCACGGCTGTCTCTTATCTGCGCCGCGAGGCCGTTACGCTTGTTGATGCCCCTCAAGGATATGTATTGCTTACGTACAGGAAACGTCCGCTCGGATTCGTGAAGAATCTCGGACGGCGGGCCAACAATCTGTATCCGCAGTCATGGCGAATACTGTCGACCCATACTCCCGACATGCCGCCGGAGGTGCTACGTTAGCAGCGGGTCTGTCCGTGTCCGGTTATAAGGTATTTGTAAGTCGTTATTTCAGACAGTGCCATGGGGCCTCGGGCATGGAGTTTCTGTGTAGATATGCCTATCTCCGCTCCGAAGCCGAATTGTCCGCCGTCGGTAAAAGCCGTCGATACGTTGACATATACGCATGCTGCGTCTATTTCCCGCAGAAATGTCTGCTGTGCTTCCGGATCTTCGGCTATTATACATTCGCTGTGGCGCGACGTATGCGTGTCGACAAATTCTATGGCTTCTGCCAGTCCGTCGACGGTAGCCACCGACATCTTGTAGTCCTGCCACTCTCTGCCGAAGTCATCGTATGCGGCACGATACAGACGGGGGTATTTTCCGTCAAGCGCAGTGTAGGCGCGTTCATCGGCATATATATCTACGTTTTTGGATGCCATCGGCTCCAGTATTGTCGGCAGGTCATCGAGGCGCGATGCGTCGACCACAACCGTGTCAAGCGCGTTGCATACGCTGACTCTACGGGTCTTGGCATTGAATATGACTTCGCGCGCAACAGCATTATCAGCCGACGAGTGTATGTAAGTATGGCACACACCGGCACCCGTCTCTATGACCGGTACCCGAGAATTGTCGCGCACATACTCTATGAGCCGTTTTGAGCCGCGTGGTATTATCAGATCCACTTCTCCTACCGCTCCTAGCAGTTGTGCGGTGGCATCGTGCGATGCCGGCAGCAGTGTCACGCAGTTTTCGTCCCAGCCGTTGTCGCGCAGTGTGCGGCGCATTATAGCCACTACCGTCTCGTTGGTATCCTTGGCGTCGCTTCCGCCTTTGAGCAGACATGCGCTTCCGGCTTTTACGCATAGCGCGAATACATCGAACGTGACATTGGGTCGGGCCTCATATATGATGCCTATGACGCCAAACGGCACCGTGACCTTGTCAATCTTCATACCGTTGGGGCGTGTCACGGAGCTTAGCGTACGTCCGAGCGGCGAAGGCAGCGACGCCACGGAGCGCATATCGTCGGCTATGGCCTTTATGCGTTCTTCGGTGAGCAACAGGCGGTCGCGTTTCGGATCGTCGGGTGCCATACGTGCCATGTCGCGCGCGTTGGCTTCAAGTATCTTCGGGATAGCTTTTGTTGTTGTATCTGCCATGACAAGCAACATGGCGTCTATGTCGTCAGCACGCTTTGCAGCGAGTGAGCGAGAGGCCTTGCGCGCGGCCTTAAATGTCGGAGTCAGCGGTTGCATGGCGGTTATTTTCCGGTCATTATATCGCGGAGTTCGTTTTCAGCCTTTTTGGCTTTCTTCACAACCTCCTTGTTGTCTACGAAAAACAAGTATGTCACATACTTTTTCTTGCCCTCTTCATCAGTCTCCGGGGCATACTGCAGTATGGCTATGTTTCCGTTTGACGCGCGCCACATGTAGCTTTCGGTTTGTCCTTTCAGCTTGGCCGATTTCCCGTAGGCGGCCGACAGTATGACTTTGGACTGTTCGAATGCCGTACGGTCATCGGTTGATGATTTTTTATAGAAACCGACCTGAAACAGTTTGTCCTTATAGAAATCAAGCACGCTACCCGACCACTCTATGCGTCCCCACATGGCCGGCGAATAGGAGAACTTGGTATCGTCGCCATCGGTGGTGGTCAGCTTGCGCGGTACGTCGCCTATGGCTTCAATACAGCGGTCGAGCTTCCATCCGAACTTGATGTTGTTGACGCCGGTAAGTTTCTCGGTAGCGGCCGCCGCACCCGCGATAATGGCCAATGTAAACAGTAAAACAGTGAATCTTTTCATAAATAAACGGTTATTGAGGTTTTAGAATCAATCGATGTAAAGGTAGTCGCTGTGTATAAACGGTTTTTCGTCGCGTTTGCCTACAGTAGCCAGCGCCGTGGCGCTGTCGTAGCCTATGCGTCCCCAAGCTATCACGTTGCCTTCGGGATTTACGACTCTTACAATGTCGCCGTCATCAAATGACCCTTCCACCCGTGTTACGCCGACAGGCAGCAGACTGGCTCGGGCCGGCGCCGTGATGGCCTCGGCCGCACCCGCATTGACATGTATGACTCCTTTTGAGAAGCCTTCGCTATGGGCTATCCACTTCTTCACGCCCGATGCGCTCTCCTGTGACGGGTGAAACAGAGTGCGGGGCACCTGCGCGTCCTCGTCCATCAGGTCGAGCAGTATGTTGTCGCGCTTGCCGTTGGCTATAATGACGGCTATGCCTTCCGATGCCACCTTGGTGGCAATGCGGTATTTTGTAGCCATGCCGCCTCGTCCGAGCGACGACCGGCTCTCCGTTATGTATGCCGCGGCGTCCTCTACCTGCCTTATGTCGGCTATGAGGCTTGATCCGGGCAGTGACGGGTCGCCGTCATACACACCGTCGATGTTGCTAAGTATGACCAGCGCCTGAACATCCATCATCGAGGCTATGAGTCCCGAAAGCTCGTCGTTGTCGGTAAACATAAGTTCGGTAAGCGACACAGTGTCGTTTTCGTTGACTACCGGTATCACTCCGTTCTCGAGCATGACCTCCATACAGTGTTTCTGATTGAGGTAGTGGCGGCGTGTGGAGAAGTTCTCTTTTGTCGTGAGCACTTGCCCGCATGCTATGCCGTGGTCGCGGAACAGTTCGTAATAGCGGTTGATGAGCTTGGCTTGTCCCACGGCCGAGTACAACTGACGCGCCGACACGGTGTCAAGTTGTTGCGACAGCTTTAATTCGCTTCTACCCGAGGCCACGGCTCCCGATGACACGAGTATGACCCCCGTGCCTCGGCGATGCAGTTCGGCCACTTGGTCCACAAGCGCCGACATACGTGTTATGTCGAGAGTGCCGTCGCGCCTTGTAAGCACGTTTGACCCTATTTTTACGGCTATCAGTTTATATGCAGAGTGCCCCATATACATTACACAACAGATATTGTCATTTTTTGTTGTCGCGTATGGCTACTCGGCGTATCTTTCCGCTTATAGTCTTGGGCAACTCCTTTACAAACTCGACTATGCGCGGATACTTGTATGGGGCGGTCACCTGCTTTACATGATTCTGGATGTCTTTTATAAGTTCCTCTCCGGCATCTTCGGCACGCTTTATATATTCTTTTGCGAGCACTATCGTAGCCTTTACGACCTGACCGCGTATTTCGTCGGGGACACCCGTTATGGCACATTCCACAACGGCTGGATGGGTCATCAGGGCGCTTTCGACTTCAAACGGACCTATGCGGTAGCCCGATGACTTAATAACGTCGTCGGTGCGTCCCACAAACCAGAAGTAACCGTCTTCGTCGCGCCATGCGACATCGCCCGTGTGATATATGTCATCATGATATGCGGCGTGAGTAAGTTCCGGATCATGAAGATACTCTTTGAAGAGACCTAATGGCTTCTTGCCGTGAGTGCGCACTATGATCTCGCCCTGTTCGCCGTCCTCCACGGGCCGTCCGTCGGGAGCTATAAGGTCTATATCGTAGACCGGTCCTTTCTTACCCATCGAGCCGGGTTTCGGTTCGAGCCACGGGTAGGTGGCTATGGTGAGCGTGGTCTCGGTCTGTCCGAAGCCCTCCATAAGTTTTATGCCTGTCAGCTTCAGCCACTCCTCATATACCTTGGGGTTCAGCGCTTCACCGGCTATAGTGCAGTATTTCAGCGTGGAGAGGTCAAATTTGGACAGATCCTCGCGTATCAGAAAACGGAAAACCGTGGGAGGAGCGCAGAATGAGGTTATGCCGTAGTTGTGTATCATATGGAGCACGTCGACCGGTTCAAACTTCTCGAAGTCGTAGACAAACACGTTGGCGCCGGCTATCCACTGGCCGTAAAGTTTTCCCCACACGGCTTTTCCCCATCCGGTATCGGCAAGGGTCAGATGCAGACTCTTCTCGTTAAGGTTATGCCAGTAACTCGCGGTGATTATATGTCCGAGAGGATATGTGAAGTCGTGGGCCACCATCTTGGGCTCGCCTGTCGTGCCCGATGTGAAGTATAGCAGCGATACGTCGTCGTTTGTATTGGGGTTCACGGGGCGCTTGAATTCGGGAGCTTCGTCAATCGACTTGTTGAAGTCGTACCATCCTTCGGGTATTATGGGGCCGGTAGATACGAGCGCCTTCAGTGTCGGACACTTGGGCCGCGCTTTCTCTATATGATCTATTACCACTTTGTCGCCCGTCGATATTATGGCCTTTATGCCGGCCATCTTGCAGCGGTATATGATGTCTTTGTCGGTGAGCAGGTGGGTGGCTGGTATGACAGTGGCACCGAGTTTGTGCAGGGCTATGATAGCGAACCAGAACTGATAGTGCCGCTTCAGAATGAGCATCACCATGTCGCCGCGGCCGATACCGATAGATTGCAGAAACGAAGCCGTCTTGTCGCTCTCGCGCTTGATGTCGGCAAATGTAAACTGAATTTTCGCGCCTTTGTCGTTGGTCCACAGGAGCGCCGGTTTATCGGGTTCCTTAGCCGCCCATTCGTCGACTACGTCGTAACCGAAGTTGAAATTTTCGGGAACATTGACGTGAAAATTACGCATAAAGTCATCGTAGGACTCGAATGAAGTCTTGTCAAGAAATTTCTCAAGCATAATAAGACTGTAGATATTGTTTCGGTTATGATATGATGGCTATGAGTTTGACCGCTTTGTCGCCTAAGGCTTTAAGGCCGTGTTCACGGCGGGCGTCAAACATCACGCTGTCACCGGGATGCAGTATGAACACCTTTCCGGCAATGGATATTTCAAGTTCTCCCTCAAGGACATAGTTGAACTCCTGTCCCTGATGTGAGTTTAAAGTCTGAGGCTTGTCATCAGCCGTCGGTTCGACAGTGACGATGAATGGAGCCATGATACGGTGCCTGAAGCCTGCCGCCAAGTCCTGATAGCTATAGGCTTTGGTGCGCTCTACTTTCACCCCTTTTCCGGCACGGGTCACGTAATAGGAACTCATCTTGGGTTCTTCGCCGAAAAGGAGGGCGGTAAGTTCGACGTCGCAGGTATTTGCAAGTTTGTGTAGAAAGCTTACCGGTATGTCGGTTGTGCCGCTTTCGTAAGCGGCCAAAGTAGCGGTGTCAATGCCGCATTGTTCCGCCATATCTTCAATTGACAGGTTTATTGCATCGCGCAATCCTTTCAGGCGTTTGGCTACTTGCTTTATATGATCCATACAGTTGATAATTTATCCGGTTCAATTTTCGCAAAGATAAACAAACTTTTCCTAAACAGGTTTTCATTTTGCCCTAAAAATGTGATTGTTGCACACAATTTGTAGCTTTGTGCAAGGATTTGTGTGGCAAAATGATTTGAGTGTGTTTGAAGTCACTCTTAATACTCCATGCGCCGGAAGCGTCGGCTTCTGCGCCCCATCATCAGCATCGACGACATCATGTAGCGCTCAAACTCGAGACGGTAGTCTTCGAGGCAGTCGACGGCAACGCGCCTGTTGTTGAGCAGGTACGTGTCGTAAGTGGGGATGTGGCCGGTGATGAAGTCGACACCCACATGGTGGTAGTCGGCCAGACCCTGAAGGAAAGAGGTGTCGCGGAGCATGAGCGGACGCCAAGCCTCGATCATGTCCCAGTCGTTGCACACCTCCTGCCCCGGATAGCTGAGCGAGTGGCTGCGGCGGTAACCCGGCAAGGCCTTGTAGTAGTCGGCGGTGACGGGGGACGAGGGTGCAGGAGTAGCGGGCTTGGTAGATTCTGTGGGTTTTATAGGACTAATTGGTCTAATTGGTCCTATAGGTCTAATAGAGGTCGAGAGGGCTTTCTGACGGCGGCGTTCGCGGGCCCGGGCGTTGACCCGCTTGCGGCGGTCGATGACGGACTTGGCGAAGAGAAAGCCCATCATAGAGGCGGGGTCGAGGTCGACGGGCATGGTGTCGGTATTCTGATAGTGGCGGATGGCCTCGGTGAGACGGGCCTGACTGCGGGCGTCGAGGTGTGAGATGGCCTCGCTCCATTCTTGGTCAAATTTCATAGCACGGCGGGATTTATGGGTGTGTTTTCAACCACAAAGATAATATGCGCGAGGACCCGATTTATGCACAATCGGGTGTAAAGGGCATTTTTAACACTTACAAGGGAGGGGCAATTAGGCTAATTGGTCTAATTAGGCTAATAGAGGACGTTATGGCCGGTGTTTCGGTCACTGTACATAATGATTTATTTGGTGATGTAATGATTATAAACTATCTTTATCAGTCCAATCATAAATATATTTGTAAATGAGCCATGAAGTTTTTATAAGCTACCAGACAGAATCGCAGGCTTTTGTAGAACAATTATGTAAACTTCTTGAAAGTTACGACATTAAATGCTGGTATGGTAAGCGTGACGTTATATCCAATCATGCATCTGAAATACCTAAGGCTATCAGAGGTTGCAAGGTTTTTTTACTTGTGGTTGATGAGAATGTCGCTACTCATCCTCGAGGTGACATTCTAAATGAGGTATATTTGGCGAGCAATCTGTTCAAGAAGGGTTTACTTGATATGATGTCGGTAAATATAACCAATATCGAATACGAAGACGATGAGCTTCTGTACCATCTTGGAAGATTGCAGAAGAAATTTCTGATAGACAAAATGCTACCTGACGGAGCTATAAACCTTCTTGCCGAGCTACTCACCCGGCTTGGGCGTGGAGAATGCCCGGTGTCCTATGGCAACGTTCCCGGTGACGTCCGTTATAAAAACGATTACTTTGATATAAATGATGACCATGAACGTGAGCGTTTGAACACACAGTTGCATATACTGAAAAAATTTGACTCCGACGTGTATGACCGAATATTGAGCGGGCGTAAGGGGCTTTCGGTACTCGATATAGGCTGTAACGAAGGTAACCTTACTATGGACCGGTTTGGCAAACGGCCCGAAGTGAGAAAAATAATAGGAATCGATATAAATGCCGACGCTATAGAAAGTGCTAAATCCAATTTTGAAAATGAAAAAGCATCATTTTATCTTTTAAATGGTGAGGATGCCGATTTCGGATACGATCTTGCTGAAATACGTGAAAAACATGATATAGATAAGTTTGACATCATACATATATCGATGCTGTTGCTGCATATGGAGAATCCGTCTAAACTTCTCAAACGTATAAAACCTCTTCTTTCTAAAGGCGGTAAACTGTTTATACGAGACATCGATGATACACTGACTTTTGTGCATCCTGATCCGATGGGCGGTTTTAACCGTATGATAAGAATATGCGCGAGAGAGGAACTGTCGGGCTATCGACATAGCGGTAAAGAGATCTATTCAATGCTTATAGAGAACGGATTCCGTAACGTGGCGCTTGAGAAAAAAGGACTTGATACCTCGCAGATGACTTTGGAAGAAAAAGACGCGCTGTTTCATACATATTTTTCATTCATATACGAAGATACTAAAATACTTTATCTGCGCAATCCTGAGAACAAACGTGTACTTGACGATTATAACTGGCTGGAAAACAATTATGGAGCTTTAAAACAAGAATATGACAGGCCTGAGACATTGTTCCAGTTGGGTTTTGTAACATATACGGCAGAAAAGTAGTGTGGTGCTAACCTATGATAAATATCATGCTGCGGTGATTGATGTATTTTGGGGGCGTCTTGAAAAAAGATGACATATTTAAATCTATTTTTGTAGAATTCCGTCTATTTCATAGAAAGGATAATAAAACCGACGGATTCAGACAGCAATGGATACTATTGCCCAACGCCATATAAAGCAATTGGAAAGTCTTGTCGTGCAACGGCAGGATTGGCTGTTCAGGTTTGCTTTTATGCGCATAGGGCGGCGTGAGGATGCCGAAGACCTGATACAGGATGTGTTTGTGGCGGCGTTCCGTATGATACGCGAGGGCAGGCCGATTCAAGACCTCGACCGCTACATCCTAAGGAGTATCGGCAACGCATGCGCCGACTACCACAGGCAGCGCCGTAACACGATGGTGTCGATTGACGAGATTGAGGATATACCGGCATGTGAGGCTGACCGGCCTATTTACGAAGAATACCGCCGTATCAGACTTTTACTTGACGGCCTGCCGCCGGAGCAGTCTGAGATCGTGAGGCTGAAGTGTTATGACGGATTGACCTTCAGGCTTATTTCCGAACTGCTGGAGATACCTGAAGCTACAGCCAAGTCGCGTTACCGATATGCGATAAAACATATTCAGGAACGGTTGAAAGGTTAAAAACTCCCTATAAAGATATATCGAACATGAAAGATGACCGTTATGACATGGATGAAGTAGAGCGTATGCTAAGCCCGAGGTGCGAGTTTCGTGCGTCGGACGTACTGCGTCCTGAAATCATGAAGAGGGCCCGTGCGTTGCAGGAGCCGCGTCGGTTCAGGCTTGCCCCGTGGCTTGCCGCGGCATGTGTGGCCGGAGTGGTTGTCGTGTCGCTTATGCGTTCGGAGCAGAGTGCCGAGGATGTCGCGGAGAGCCCTTGTGTGGCCGAGGTTGTGGCCGACACTCCTGTGCGGGATGAGGCTGCCGACGCCCCGGCTGAGGATGTGCTTGTAGCCGAGGTCATCACCCCGGCGGTCAAGCCGGCTGTGGAGAAGGCGGCGCAAGCGGCCGTGACGGATCCTGCCGTGGTACATGATCCTGCCGTAGAGCCGCAAGTGGTGGCGCAGGTTGTGGAGCGCCCGTCCGTGGAGGGCCCCATGCCCATGGGTAGCGGTGAAGGCGGCCCTGCCATGCCGAGAATCCTTGCGGAGACCGATATACCCGTTACTCGTCCTGAAAATCTGGAGTACACTTATGAGGAGCTGTCTTTGATGAAGCGACAGGCCCTTATGGCCTATTTAAGCCGTATACGCCTTGAGATTGAAATAGCCGAACAGTCAATAGCCGAAAGTAAAATATGATATTAAACCATAAATCCATTTTTTGATATGAATAAACTGATTATCGGACTGCTTATGCTCGGTACAGCCGTCTTATCGGCAAACGGGGCTTCCGAGGCTCCCGTCAGACAGCCTAAATCGCTTGAGTCAGCGTTAGAGCGCCTTTCTAAAAAATGCGGCGACATGTTTGCGGCCTCGCAGCATACGCGTATTAATCCCGATACGGGTGTGCTTGAAGAAAAAACGGATATAATACCGGTCAAATGCGGTGAGAACGAAGACGCGCTCCTGCATGTAATACGGTGCTTTGAAGACGACAAGGAGTGCGGATATCAATACGTGCACATACAACCCGGTGAAATGCAGAACTTTAAAATAACAACCGGCAGCGGATCTATAACGCCTCGTACCGACAACTCGCAGGAGATGTGGATACTAAACGTGAAAAATCAAGAAAACCCGCGTCTGCGCGACAACTATACCCTTGTCCTCGATAGCGGCAACGCCATGCGCGAGGGTAAAATATACCGCGTGACGTCGATACGGCCCGATCTTATCAAGGATGACATGTCGGTCATAATGGGACGTATGACTGTGCCCGAAGTGCTTGACAAGCGGTTTGTCTTAGAGGGTACAGTCGATGAAGCGATAGCCGATTCATGCTACAATATATATATAGCCGATAAACAAGATCAGATAAGTGACGACCACTTGGTGGCGTGCGTGCCTGTAATAAACAAAAAATTCAGGTTCGAGACTGATATTGACCGGATTAAGTCGGGGCGGATAAGAGCTTTGTTTCCCGGCGACAAGTTGTGCTCTGCGTGGATAGACTTCAATTTAGTGCCGGGCCTTACCCTGAAAATGACGGTTCACAACGGATGGTACAACATAGAAAATAATTTTGAATACAATGCCAAGATTTTCGAGCAGTCTCTAAAGTCAGACCTGTCAGGTTATGCTGCCGGACTGCAAGGCCTGAACTTCAATGACATCGACGGCGCCGACAATGTATTGGGGCAGAAAGAGTCCGAACTTAGGTTTGCATTGGATGAATACCGCAAAATGCTTGAAGAGATTGATGCACGGCTGCTTGACCTTAACATCAACACTGATAACGGCTCTTCAAGCAAAAAGTATAAAGAAGAGCTTTACAAGCAGTCGCAGGAGATAAGCCGGCGCATGAAAGAACTCGTTGACCGGTATTCGTCTAATATAAAATAAACTCATAAGCCTTAAAAATCGGTCCTGTTTAATGTTAATCGCGGGGAGAGCATGTGGCTCTCCCCTTTTTGTGAATCAATAAGATCAATTTGTCCAATGGATCAAATAATCGGTGAAGTTTTTTGGGAGCCGGGCAATAAAACGAGGGTAAACGGGTTATATTAACATAACGTTATTACGTAAGGAGATGTATCGTTTTACAAATAGTGCTATAGGAGCGTTGCTGGTTGCGGCGGCAGCCCACATGACGTGTTACGGGCAGAGCAAGGATGACTTCAATCCGATACAGACGGGTGTGACGTCGCTGTCCATAGCTCCCGACGCCCGCGGTGCATCGATGGGCGACATAGGCGCGGCTACGGAGCCTGATGCCAATTCGCAGTTCTGGAATCCGTCTAAGTACGCGTTTGCATACAGCAATGCCGCTGTGTCGCTGAGCTATACTCCATGGCTTCGCAAGATTGTCAATGACATATTTCTGGCCAATGTAGCCGGCTACTGGAAGGTAGGGCGCGACGACAATCAGGCTTTGAGCGCTTCGCTACGATACTTTTCGCTCGGAGAGATCGACACGTCGGGCGACGTGTACGGCGGCCGGAGCCTTACCCCTTATGAACTGTCGGTCGATGTAGGGTACTCCCGCAAGTTGTCGGAGAAGTATTCGATGGGAGTGGTATTGCGCTATATTTATTCCGACCTCGGCTTCTCTACCTCATACGCCGGCGACCAGCAGACGGGTGCCTCGGCTTTTTCGGTCGATGTGGCCGGCTACTATACGACGTATCCTGTGATAGGACGCAATGAGTGTCAGTGGTCGCTTGGCTGGAACCTGTCCAACATAGGGTCGAAGGTGAGCTATAATGACGGCGAAGACCCGGCCTTTCTGCCGGCTAATCTGCGCATAGGCACGACGTTCACGTTTCCGCTGGCCGACTACCATAATCTGGCTCTGTCGCTTGACCTGAACAAACTGCTTGTGCCGGCCAAGCCCCGGCTTAAAGACTATGGCAGCGAGGAGGAGTATCTTGATGCCGAGGCCGACTGGGAAAATATGTCGTCGATAACGGGCATATTCAAGTCGTTTTCCGACGCCCCGGGGGGCTTCAAGGAGGAATTGCGCGAGATAATGTGGTCGGTAGGAGCCGAATACAGTTACAACCGGCAGTTTTTTCTGCGTGCGGGTTACTACTACGAAAACGAGTTCAAGGGGGGGCGCAAGTACTTCGCCATGGGCGCGGGCTTTGCGCTCAATGTGCTCAGTCTTGACGCGGCCTACATGATAGCCTCGCAGCAGACTTCGCCTCTCGACCAGACACTTCGCTTCACCCTGACATTTGACATGGACGGACTGAAAACACTCTTCAGCCGGTAACTCCGTGCGTCGCAACATATTATATGGTAAAAGGCCAAATTTTATTTGGTTATGACCCGCCGATGCCTTATATTTGCTAAAATTGCTGAAAATAAAAAAAGAAGGATTATGGATATAAGGGTAGGAAACGGATTTGACGTGCACCGTCTTGTCGAGGAGCGCGAGCTGTGGCTCGGCGGGGTCAAGGTGCCTTATCATATGGGGTTGCTGGGGCACAGCGATGCCGACGTGGCGCTGCATGCGCTTAGCGACGCGCTGCTCGGAGCGGCGGCCATGCGCGACATAGGCTACCACTTTCCCGACACCGACGAGGCTTACCGCGGCGCTGACTCGCGTGTGTTGCTGCGCCGGGTAAGGGAGCTGCTCGCCGAGGCGGGTTATAAGGTGGGCAATGTGGACCTTACAATAATGGCGCAGGCACCAAAACTGCTTGACTACATACCGGTCATGACAGAGCGCATAGCGGCCGACTTGGAGGTCGACGTGTCGGCTGTGTCGGTTAAGGCTACGACTACCGAACGGCTCGGCTTCACCGGCCGCGGCGAAGGTATAGCGGCTATGGCTACTGCGCTGATATACAGATGAACTGTGAATTGGCGAGGCTCCACTGCGGCAAGGCTTGGCATTGACTTCATGCTCGTGTTATGAGAAGGATATTGATGATACTGTGTATTATGTCAGCGGCTTCTTTTGGCGTCGCACAGACGGTCGAGCCGATAAAGTACGGCGACTTCGAGAATTGGATCACGCGCAATATCCATGAGTCAAGAGTGCTCGGCGGCAAGGTGAAGCAGGTCTACGAAATAGGGCCCGAGGAGGTAATGGACAACTCCAAGCCCTACAGCAACAAAGGGGGCTCGCCGTGGGCCACGTCAAACGTCATGGCCAATGTGATGGGCGTGGTGAAGGGGAGCAATGCCGTGTTTCCGGACAAAAATCCTTCAGGGGGCCGGTGCTGCATGATGACGACAATAATAGAGAAAGTGCAGGTGCTGGGCCTTGTCAATCTGAAAGTGCTTGTGGCCGGGTCGATATATCTCGGTTACAATATAGAGCCGATACGCAACGCATCCAATCCCTATTCCAAGATGGAGATGGGAGTGCCCTTTAGCCGGCGGCCGAAAGCGTTGCGCTACGATTATAAAGTCGAGATACCCGAAGGTGCGCGGCGAATGCGTGCCACCGGCACTTCGTCCAAGCAGCTCGAGGGGTCCGACAATGCTGAGGTATACATACTTCTGCAGCGCCGCTGGGAGGACTCCGAAGGCAATATCTACGCCAAGCGTGTTGGCACCGGCCGCGAACGCTACGGCTCGTCGTGTGGCTGGCGTCACGGTCACGAACTGCCGGTATATTACGGCGACATATCGTCGCATCCCGAGTACAAGGATTACATGGGTCTTATACCGGCCGACCGCAGCTATTATGCCCGCAACAGCCGAGGCAAGATGGTGCCTGTACGAGAAGTGGGCTGGGACAGCGCCGACGCCACTCCCACCCATATGCTGGTCATGGCCTCGTCGGGCTGCGGCGTGGCCTATGAAGGTACTCCCGGAATGACCTTGTGGGTCGACAATATAGCCCTTTTGTATTGAAAAACACGCTTAAATACCCACGATAAGGCTAATTTATCGACAATCTGTTGTGGTAATGACGGAAAAAAGAATTATATTTGCACCCTGAAATTCTTATGAATAAATTAACATAATAACTTAATATCATCAACTAACAACACATGCAAAGCAAAGGTACGACCGGAAGCGTAATTTCCGGAGTGATAGCTATCTTCTTGGTGCTCGTGTGTCTGTTTTATCTCTCGTTTTCATGGGTGACCAGCCGTTACGAGAATAAAGCGGAGCAGCATGCGTTGGTCGTGGCCAACGGTGACGCCAACGGTGAGGCATACAAGAAAGCCTACAAAAACTACATCGACTCAATCGGTAAAGAGAAAGTTTACCCTGTATTAGGCTATACGTTCAATCAAGTTCAGAAGATGGGCGTGGGGCTCGGCCTTGACCTAAAGGGCGGTATGAACGTAATCCTGCAGGTGTCGGTACCCGACATCCTCCGCTCGATTGCCAATGCCGACGACAATTCTACGTTTAACCGCGTGCTCGCCGCTACCGACTCGGTAGTGAAGAAGAGCAAGACCAGCGACTATGTGGCCGCTTTCTTCAAGGAATACAAGCGCGTCGATCCGGCAGCCGACATGGCGGTAGTGTTCAAGAATGTTGCCAAACGCGGTGAATCGGCCGAGCAGGTAGAGGCTACCGTGAAGCAGGAGGTTAAGGACCGGGTGTCAAGCTCGACCAACGTACTGCGCAACCGTATCGACCAGTTCGGTGTTGTGGCTCCCAATATTCAGGAGCTTGAAAAGGACGGCCAGATACTTCTCGAGCTTCCGGGCGTAAAAGAGCATGACCGTGTGCGTGAACTCCTAAAAGCATCGGCTAACCTCGAATTTTACGAAGTATACACTCTTGACGAGATACAGAACCAGCTCATGGCCCTTGAGACCGCTCTCCGCAGCGACTCGACCGGCACCGCCTCGACTCTCTTCGGCTACTTCGACGGCAGCGGCTATCAGGGCACTCCCGTGGTAGGTATGGCCACTCAAGCTCACCGTGAGGTCATAGACTCCATACTCGGCAGCGTGACCGCAGCCCGTATACTTCCCTCGAACCTCAAACTCCGCTGGGAGGTAAAACCGCAGGAAGTGCAGTACACCGACACCGTGACCAACACTACCCGCAAGGCCGAGATATACTCGCTCATAGCGCTGAAGTCAAACAACGGCAAGCCCGCTCTCGGCGGCGACGTTGTAGTGTCGGCATCGAGCGACTTCGACAACCTTCAGGGCAACTATGTGTCGATGAACATGAACAGCGACGGCGCCAAGGCTTGGGCACGTGTGACACAGAACAACCTCGGCAAGCCCGTAGCCATCGTGCTTGACGAGCATGTGTACTCATATCCCCGCATCAACTCTGTAATCGAGGGCGGCCGCTCGCAGATAACCGGCAACTTCTCGGTAGAGGACGCCAAGGACTTGGCCAACGTGCTCAAATCGGGTAAGATGGCCGCCAAGGTCGACATAGTAAGCGATACAGTCATCGGTCCGTCGCTCGGCAAGCAGGCCATACACGACGGCTTCCTGTCGTTTATCATAGCTCTCGTGCTGCTTATGATCTTCATGATGGCTATTTACGGTTTCATACCGGGCCTCGTGGCTAACATAGGTCTTGTGTGCAACCTCTTTTTCACGATGGGTATCCTCGCTTCGTTCCAAGCCGTGCTTACCCTGTCGGGTATAGCGGGTATCGTACTCGCGCTCGGTATGGCGGTTGATGCCAACGTGCTTATCTTCGAGCGTACAAAAGAGGAACTTCGCGCCGGCAAGAATATCCGTCAGGCTATCGCCGACGGTTACAGCAACGCTTTCTCCGCGATTTTCGACTCTAACCTTACTTCGATCATCACCGCTGTTATCCTGTTGCTTTACGGAACAGGTCCTATCAAGGGTTTTGCCACTACGCTTATCATCGGTATCGTATGCTCGTTCTTCACGGCAGTGTTCCTGACCCGTCTGGTGTTTATCGCTTTCGGCAAGTCTTCGGCTTTCCAGCGTCTTACATTTACTACCAGCCTGTCCAAGAACCTGTTTACCAACACCCGTGTCAACTTCCTCGGTCAGCGTAAGCTGTCGGCTGTAGTGTGCGCCATATTTGTGGTAGTAGTGACTGTATCGCTCTTTGCCCGCGGTATGAACCAAGGTATCGACTTCTCCGGTGGCCGCAACTACATTGTGCAGTTTGACCATCCGGTGAAGACCGACGTGCTTGCGCAGAAGCTGGCTCCCATGTTCCCGGGCGCTTCGCTTTCGGTAATCACTATCGATAATGACACAAAGGTGCGTATCTCGACCAACTATAAGATTGACGGCGAAACCGACGGCGTGGACAAAGAGATCACACAGATACTTTATGAGGGCCTTCAGGATGAACTCGGCGGCATGTCGCTCGAGGACTTCTCGACCACTAACGAGAATGTAGGTATACAGAGCTCGCAGAAAGTGGGTCCGACTATCGCGGCCGATATGAAAAAGGACGCTTATATAGCCGTTATCCTGTCGCTTATAGCGATGTTCCTCTACATCCTGCTCCGCTTCCACAACGTGGCTTTCTCGGTAGGTGCTCTTGCAGCAGTGGCCTTTACGGCATTCACCATCATCGGTTTCTACTCGCTCTTCTGGGGAGTGCTTCCGTTCTCGATGGAGATCGACCAGACGTTTATAGCCGCTATCCTTACCGTGATCGGTTATCAGATCAATGATACTGTGGTAGTCTTTGACCGTGTGCGCGAGAATACACAGCTTTATCCCAAGCAGGACTTCTTCACGCTTATCAACCAGTCGATCAACAGCACGTTGGGTCGTACAATCATGACTTCCGGTTCTACATTGCTCGTGCTGCTCTGTATCTTCATCCTCGGCGGTGAGTCGATACGCAGCTTCACATTCGCTATGCTGTTCGGTGTTATCACCGGTACTCTCGCCACTATCTACGTGGCAGCTCCGGTGGCTTATCTTACCGACAGCCGTCGCAAAGCCAAGAAAGCATAATAACCCACATCCACAATGATAAAGTCGGGGCACTCCATAGCGGGGTGCCCCGACTGCGTATATAATAATGCGTATTAGTCCAATAGGACCAATTGGACTAATACGTCTAATCGGTAAATGCTAAATTATGTTGTAAAACATATAGAAAAATTTTTCAACTGTCAAAATAAGTGTTACTTTTACACCCATTAAGAATCTATATCAAGAACACAGTGAGTTATGTTTAAACTGAAGTTGAATTTGATTTGTGGAGGAGCCCTTATGCTTATGGCTTCTTGCGGTAGCAAGAACGCGGCTCCCGAGTTGACTGATTCGGGCCTTGATCCGAACAAGTTTGTGGCTGAAGTGGATGGCAAGTCCACCGGCCTTTATGTGCTTAAAAATGCAGCAGGCATGGAGGTGTGCATCACCAACTATGGAGGCCGCATAGTGTCGATAAGCGTTCCTGACCGCGACGGAAAGTTTATCGACGTGACTCTCGGACTTGACAGCGTTCAAGCCTATTTCCCCGAAAACAACCAGACCGATTTCGGCGCCGCCATAGGCCGCTATGCCAACCGCATCGACCATGGCCGTCTGCCTCTCGGGGGCGATACCATACAACTGCCTACCAATAACTTCGGACACACTCTTCATGGCGGTCCTACCGGCTGGCAGTACAAGGTATATGATGTGAACGAGGCCAATGACTCCACATTGGTGCTGTCGATCACATCGCCCGACGGTGACAACAACTTCCCCGGCGAAGTTACAGCGCAGGTTACCTACACGCTTACTGCCGACAATGCCCTCGACATCGACTACGAGGCCGTGACCGACAAGCCTACGGTAATCAACATGACCAATCACACTTATTTTAATCTTAACGGCGATCCGTCCAAGGCTATCACCGACAATGTGCTTGTGATAAACGCCGACGGATATACTCCTGTCGACAGCACCTACATGACTACCGGCGAGATACTTCCCGTAAAAGACACCCCGATGGACTTTACTGCTGCCAAGGAAGTTGGCGCCGACATCAGGAACTTTGACTTCGAGCAGATCAAGAACGGTAACGGATTTGACCACAACTGGGTGCTCAATGCCGCAGGCGATATCTCGCAAGAGGTTGTAAAACTGACTGCACCCGCAACCGGTGTCACGCTCAGTGTGTATACCAACGAACCGGGTATCCAGTTCTACTCGGGTAATTTCCTTGACGGAACGGTAACCGGCAAAAAAGGTGCGGTATACAATCAGCACGCCGGACTCTGTCTTGAAACACAGCACTATCCCGACAGCCCCAACAAACCCCAATGGCCTTCTGTAGTACTGCTTCCGGGCGAAAAGTATTCAAGCCGTTGTATTTTTAAATTCGGTATCGAAAAATAACTAACCATCAATAACCAATCACCATGCAATTTCTTGACTGGCTTGTCATAGGGCTTTTCTTTATAGCCCTGATCGGCATTATCGTATGGGTAATGCGTCAGAAGCAGAATAATGCCGCCGATTACTTCCTCGGCGGTAAAGACGCTACTTGGATCGCCATAGGTGCGTCGATCTTCGCGTCCAATATCGGTTCTGAGCACCTTATCGGTCTCGCAGGCTCCGGCGCTTCGTCCGGTATGGCTATGGCCCACTGGGAGATACAGGGCTGGATGATCCTTATCCTCGGCTGGGTGTTCGTGCCTTTCTATACACGCAGTATGGTCTATACCATGCCTGAATTCCTTGAAAAGCGTTTCAATCCGCAGTCGCGCACTATCCTTGCCACTATTTCGCTTATCAGCTACGTGCTTACAAAAGTTGCCGTTACGGTTTATGCCGGCGGTCTTGTGTTCCAGCAGGTATTCGGCATCGACGAGCTCTGGGGTATCGACTTTTTCTGGATTGCCGCTATCGGCCTTGTGCTCATCACCGCTCTCTATACCATATTCGGCGGTATGAAGTCGGTGCTTTATACTTCGGTGTTGCAGACTCCGATCCTGCTGTTAGGTTCGCTCATAATTCTTGTGCTCGGACTCAAGGAGCTCGGCGGCTGGGATGAAATGATGCGTATATGCTCGTCCGTCAAGGTCAACGAATACGGCGACACTATGGTTAACCTCATCCGTGACAACCGCGACGCGCAGTATCCGTGGCTGGGTGCCCTCATCGGCTCTGCCGTGATAGGCTTCTGGTACTGGTGTACCGACCAGTTCATCGTGCAGCGTGTACTTTCAGGTAAAGACGAGAAAGAGGCCCGTCGCGGTACTATCTTCGGCGCTTACCTGAAGCTGCTTCCTGTGTTCCTGTTCCTTATTCCGGGCATGATAGCCTTTGCCCTTCATCAGAATCTCGGCGATTTCTTGCCGATGCTTCCCAATGGCAATCCCAACTCTGACGCCGCTTTCCCGACGCTTGTAGCCAAGCTTCTCCCCGCCGGTGTCAAGGGTCTTATCGTGTGCGGTATTCTTGCCGCTCTCATGAGTTCGCTCGCATCGCTGTTTAACTCGTCGGCCGCTCTCTTCACCATCGACTTCTATCAGCGTCTCAAACCGAATACCGATCCCAAGAAACTCGTGCGTATCGGTCAGGCCGCTACCGTTGTCATTGTGATTCTCGGTATTCTCTGGATACCCGTCATGCGTTCGGTGGGCGATGTGCTCTATCTCTATCTGCAGGACGTACAGTCGGTACTCGCTCCGGGTATCGCCGCCGCTTTCCTTATCGGTATTTTATGGAAGCGCGCATCGGCTCTCGGCGGTATGTGGGCTCTCCTTTCGGGTCTTATCATCGGTCTTACCCGTCTTGGCGCCAAGATCTATTATACAGGTCAAGGTATTGTAGCGGGAGCCAATCCTGATGCCGGTTTGTTCCAGCGTATATTCTTCGACGAGAACTGGCTTTTCTTCTGCGGATGGATGCTCGTATTCTGTCTTGCCGTAGGTGTCGTTGTATCGCTCTGCACCAAGGCACCGTCGCCTGAGAAGATCAAGGGTCTTGTATTTGGAACCTCTACAGCCGAACAGCGTGCGGCCACCCGTGCGAGCTGGGGTACATGGGATATTGTGCATACAGTGATTATCCTTGTCATCACAGCTGCGTTCTACTGGTATTTCTGGTAATCTTCCAATAATTTTTAAAGAAATATGTTTCGCGACCAAGGTTTTTATACGGCTCATGAAAAAATGCTCGTCGGCGTGGACTGTATGGTGTTCACACTGCGTGAAGGGCGCCTGTGTCTGTTGCTGACGCGCCGTAAGTTCGAGCCCGCACTGGGGTCTTGGTCACTGATGGGCGGCTTCGTAAAGTCAGACGAGAGTGTCGACAATGCCGCTTATCGAGTGCTTCATCAGCTTACCGGACTCGACAACGTGTATATGGAACAGGTAGGGGCGTTCGGTGACCTTGACCGCGATCCCGGCGAGCGAGTGGTGTCGGTAGCCTACTATGCGCTTATAAAATGGGATGACGTATACATCGACCGGGTGAAGGCCTACAATGCCCAGTGGGTTGATGTCGACAATCTTCCTGAGTTATGCTTTGACCACCCGCTGATGATACGGCGGGCGATCAAAGCCATGCGCCGCAAGGCTACGTGCGAGCCCATAGCGTTTGAACTGCTTCCCGAGTATTTTACTCTCACGCAGCTTCAGAACCTGTATGAGACGATATTGGGCGAGCCTGCCGACAAACGCAATTTCCGCCGACGCATACTTGAGAATCCGTGCATAAAGCGTACTGACCTGATTGACAAGGTCACATCGCGCCGCGGTGCCTCGCTTTATACTTTCGATGAGGAGCTGTACGCTCAATCGGTTAAATTTAAAATGTAAACTGACATGCTTGAAGATTTAAAAGAAAAAGTGTTTCGTGCCAATCTTGATTTGGTAAAACACGGACTTGTTATATTCACTTGGGGCAATGTGTCGGGTATCGACCGCGCCACAGGTCTTGTGGTCATCAAACCCAGCGGAGTCGACTATGACACGATGAAAGCCGAGGACATGGTGGTGGTAGACCTTGATGGACATGTGGTTGAGGGCGATCTGCGCGCCTCTTCCGACACCCCTACCCATCTTGCCCTTTACAAGGCATTTCCCGAAATAGGGGGTGTGGTGCACACTCACTCCACCTATGCCACCGCATGGGCGCAGGCCGGCATAGACCTGCCCAACATAGGCACGACCCATGCCGACTACTTCCATGACGCCATACCCTGTACGGCTGACATGACCGAAGAGGAGGTCAAGGGCGAATACGAGCTTGAGACCGGTAATGTCATAATCAAGCGTTTCGAGGGCATAAATCCCGTGCATACTCCGGGTGTTCTGGTGAAGAATCACGGTCCGTTTGCATGGGGCAAAGATGCTCATGACGCTGTACACAACGCAGTGGTTATGGAGCAGGTGGCTAAAATGGCGAGCATAGCCTATACGGTCAACCCCAATCTGACCATGAATCCTCTGCTTGTCGAGAAGCACTTTAACCGCAAGCATGGCCCGGGTGCTTATTACGGACAGAAAAAATAACAACATTAACCAATTAAAAACTATACATTATGAAAGCATTTGAAAATCTTGAACTTTGGTGGGTGACAGGCGCACAGCTCCTTTATGGCGGCGATGCCGTGGTTGCGGTAGACGCTCACTCCAAAGAGATGGTTGACGGACTTAATAATTCTGGAAATCTTCCTATAAAAGTAGTATATAAAGGTACAGCCAACTCGTCGAAAGAGGTTGAGGCTGTGATGAAGGCCGCTAACAACGACGCCAAGTGTGTGGGTATCATCACTTGGATGCACACATTCTCTCCGGCCAAGATGTGGATTCACGGTCTGCAGCAACTCCGCAAGCCGTTGCTCCACTTCCACACCCAGTACAACGCCGAGATACCTTGGGACACCATGGACATGGACTTCATGAACCTCAACCAGTCGGCTCACGGTGACCGGGAGTTTGGACATATCTGCGCCCGCATGAACGTAAAGCGCAAGGTTGTAGTAGGCTACTGGAAGGATAAAGCCGTTCAGGAGAAGATAGCCGTATGGTCGCGTGTAGCCGCCGCTTGGGCTGACTCACAGGATATGCTCATACTCCGCTTCGGCGACCAGATGAACAATGTGGCCGTTACCGACGGTGACAAGGTTGATGCCGAGATGCGTCTTGGCTACCATGTGGACTACTGTCCCGTAAGCGAACTTATGGAGTATGGCAAGGGTGTGACCGACGAAGCCGTCAAGGAACTTATGGACACTTACTTCTCGCTTTACAAGTGTGAGGATGCCGTCAAGGATCCTTCGACTGTAGAGTACAAATCGGTATGGAACGCCGCCAAAGCCGAGCTTACTCTGCGCGCATGTCTTCAGGACAAGGGAGCTAAAGGCTTTACCACCAACTTCGACGACCTCGGTACGGCCGACATCAACGACCCCAAGTTTGTCGGTTTTGACCAGATACCCGGCCTCGCCTCGCAGCGTCTTATGGCCGAAGGTTACGGTTTCGGTGCCGAAGGCGACTGGAAGTCGGCCGCTCTCTACCGCACGCTCTGGTACATGACTCAGGGTCTTGAGGGCGGATGCTCGTTCCTCGAGGACTACACACTCAATTTTGACGGTGCCCAAAGCTCTATACTTCAGGCCCATATGCTTGAAGTGTGCCCGCTTATCGCCGAAGAGCAGCCCCGTCTTGAGGTTCACTTCCTCGGCATAGGCATACGCAAGGCTCTTACCGCTCGCCTTGTGTTTACCTCGAAGCCCGGCAACGGCATCACCGCCACTGTCATCGACATGGGCAACCGTTTCCGTCTTATTGTGAATGATGTAGAGTGCATCAAGTCCAAACCGCTGCCCAAACTCCCCGTGGCTTCGGCTCTGTGGATACCGATGCCCAACTTCGAGATCGGCGCAGGCGCATGGATACTTGCCGGCGGTACTCACCATTCATGCTTCTCCTATGCATTGACTCCCGAATACTGGGAAGACTATGCAGAGATGGCCGGCATAGAGATGGTGCGTATCGACAAGAACACCACCATACAGGAGTTCAAGAAAGAGCTCCGCTACAATGACGTGTACTACATGCTTAACAAGTAATGGACGGTCATTATGGAGTTTGACATAAAAACCAAAATAGAGACAGGTAAAGCCATACTCGGTATCGAGTTTGGCTCTACCCGTATCAAAGCTGTGCTCATATCGCCCGACAATAGGCCGATAGCCCAAGGCAGCCATGAGTGGGAAAACCAGCTTGTGGACGGCTTGTGGACCTACAGCATAGAAGCTATATGGGAGGGTGTGCGCGACTGCTACCGCAATCTTCAGGACAATGTGAGAGAGCAGTACGGCGTGGAGATCGAAAAACTCGCCGCCATCGGCATCAGTGCCATGATGCACGGCTACATGGCTTTTGACAGCAATCAGCAGATACTCGTGCCTTTCCGTACATGGCGCAATACCAACACGGCACGTGCGGCCGCCGAACTATCGGAACTGTTTGTATACAATATACCCCTTCGCTGGAGCATATCGCATCTTTATCAGGCTATACTTGATGACGAGAAGCATGTTAAAGATGTCGATTTCCTTACAACTCTGGCCGGATACATCCACTGGCAGATCACTGGTGAGAAAGTGCTTGGCATAGGCGACGCCTCCGGTATGCTGCCCATTGATCCCGAGACCAAGAATTACTCCGCCGCTATGGTGGAGAAGTTTGACGCTCTCGTGGCGCCGAAGGGCTACGGGTGGAAACTTGAGGATATACTGCCCAAGGTGCTTCTTGCCGGCGAAAACGCAGGATGTCTTACCGCCGAGGGTGCCAGACTGCTTGACCCGTCGGGCCACCTGCAAGCCGGTATACCCGTATGTCCGCCCGAAGGCGATGCCGGTACAGGTATGACGGCCACCAACGCCGTTAAGCAGCGCACAGGCAATGTATCGGCCGGTACGTCGTCGTTCTCTATGATTGTGCTTGAGAAGGAGCTGAGCAAACCTTACGAGCCTATCGACATCGTGACTACTCCCGACGGCAGCCTTGTGGCTATGGTACACTGCAACAATTGCACCTCCGACCTGAACGCTTGGGTGGGGCTGTTCCGCGAATACACCGAACTACTTGGTCTCCCCGTGGATATGAACGAGATATACGGCAAGTTGTACAACAACGCTCTGAACGGCGATTCCGACTCGGGCGGTCTGCTGGCGTACAACTACTTCTCGGGTGAGCCCGTAACAGGACTTGCCGAGGGCCGTCCGCTTTTCGTCCGCTCTGTCAACGACCGTTTCAACCTCGCCAACTTCATGCGTGCCCATCTGTATGGCTCTGTGGCCGTTCTCAAGATAGGCAACGACATTCTGTTCAATGAGGAGAAGATATCGGTTGACCGCATCACAGGTCATGGCGGTCTTTTCAAGACCAAGGGTGTGGGGCAGCGCATACTTGCCGCGGCTCTGAACTCGCCTATATCGGTAATGGACACTGCCGGTGAGGGTGGTGCATGGGGTATGGCTCTGCTGGCTTCGTACCTTGTCAACAATCCTGACAGGCTTTCGCTTTCCGATTATCTTGACCGCGAAGTGTTTGCCGGTGATGTGGGTACCGAAATCAAGCCTACCGAAGCGGAAGTGGCCGGCTTCAACGCTTATATCGAGAACTACAAACGCGGCCTCGGCATCGAGAAAGCTGCGGTTGAGTTCAAGAAATAAGCCGTACCGGTCGATACGATATAAATTCCGGGAGCGGCGCTATTCCGGCCGCTCCCATTTTTTTGTATTGATTAAATTGCTTATCTTTGCAGTGTCTAATACCGGTTATGTAACGGCCCGGTAGTTCAACGGATAGAATAGAGGTTTCCTAAACCTTAGATAGCGGTTCGATTCCGCTCCGGGCTACATATTAAAACCGGGTCATAACCATCCCCCCCTTCGTTCAAGTATAAAAGTCAGGCGTCAGCAAGATGCTTCATTGTATTCTCGCGGTCTTTTTCCACGTTTCAAACAAAACCATGAATAAATTACAGTTAATCCATAACAAGATTTACGAGATACGCGGTCAGCGTGTAATGCTTGATTACGATCTCGCGGAAATGTACGGTGTCGATACGGCTCAGCTGAAGAGGGCCGTCCGACGCAATATCGAGCGCTTTGAAGGTGAGGACTTTATGTTCGAGCTTACTAAAGAAGAGCACTTGAGATGCCAATTTGGCATCTCAAGTCACGGGGGTATTCGATATATGCCGTTTGCGTTTACCGAACTTGGTGTGGCCATGCTGTCAAGCGTGCTGCGCAGTGCGACTGCCATCGAGATCAACCGTGGTATTATGCGTGCGTTTGTAGCTGTCCGTCAGATGATAGCCGAGAACTCCCCATTGAATAGGCTGTCGGTTCTCGAGCGGAATTTCGCGGAGCTAAAGCAGGACCTTGAGGAGATATTTGCCGACTATAATGACATTAACGAGGATACCCGGGCTCAGATCGAAGCTATCAATACCTCGCTTGCAGAGCTTCAGAGCAATCCTAAAGAGAAGCCTCGCCGTCCGGTCGGCTTTATAAAGCCCAAGGAATAAAAATGACGGTGAGTCATATGATTATTTTTAAAGTCAACAATAAAAAGTAATAAGTTATGGGAGCTAAAAAGACGGTTCTAAGTATAGTATTGGGCGCCAGTGCCCTGTGTATGTCGGCGCAGAGCCTTTCATGGACTGCCGATAACGGCAACGGCACCTTTACAAATCCATTGATGTATGATGAGTTTTCCGATCCCGACATTCTGAGAGTCGGCGACGATTATTATCTTGCCGGCACTACGATGCACTCGGTGCCGGGTCTTGTCATACTGCACTCCAAGGACCTTGTCAACTGGGAGAATGTATCATACTGCTTCGACCGGTTTGACTTCGATGACGACGCATTTTCGCTTAAAAACGGCAAAGAGGTGTACGGTCAGGGCATATGGGCACCATGCATACGCTACAATGACGGAAAATTCTATATATACTCCAATGTCAACGGCAAGGGGCTGCAGTGTTTTATAAGCGACAAGATAGAGGGTCCGTGGAAGCATATCAACATGCAGGGACGCATATATGACCTCGGCGTGCTATTTGACGACGACGGCAAGATATATGCCATACACGGTTACGGCGAGGTGAAGTGTACGGAACTGAAGCCCGACATGAGCGGTCCCGTCGAGGGTACGGAGCGTGTAATCATACCTGAGGGAAGCGCCATAGGCGAGGGCCACCATATGTATAAGATAAACGGCAGGTATTATCTTATATCTACCGATTATGCACCCAACGGCCGCACTCTATGCTCGCGTGCCGACAATATATGGGGCCCTTATGAGACATGTGTCATAACAGCCGATGAGACTTTCGGCTATCATGCGGCTCCGGGCACACGCATCAGCGGCCGTATAATGCCTGACGGCCACCCTGTAAGCATAGCACCGGCCGATCCTGACAAGACGGCCGCTTCCAACATACATCAGGGCGGCATAGTGTCGACTCCCGACGGAGAGTGGTGGGCGCTTCTTATGATGGACTTTCACTCTATCGGACGCACTACCACGCTGGCGCCCGTGACATGGGTGGACGGCTGGCCTATGATCGGTCTTGAGGGTAATCTCGGCCGTGCTCCACGCACATGGCTCAAGCCGTCGACAGCGGCCCGCGACACCGTGACGCCCCACGCAGCCTATGAACGCAGCGATGACTTCAACGGACGTGAGCTTAAGCGCATATGGCAGTGGAACCATAACCCCGATGACAAGATGTGGGAACTTCGCAACGGACGTCTGCGCCTGCGCACCATGCCTGCCGAGCAGCTGATGTGGGCCCGCAATACATTGACCCAGCGTGTTGTAGGGCCGGTGTCGATAACTACCGTGGAGCTTGACGTCAATCATCTTAAGGATGGCGACGTGTGCGGTCTCGGCAATATAAATGTTCCCTGCTCATGGACCGGTATAGTCAAGGAGGGCAAGGAGACGGTACTGCGCTGTTTCGAACAGGTCGACAATGACACCGTCGACGTACCTGTCAAGCTTAGCGACGGCCGTATATGGCTTCGTTTTACCGGTGACTTTGACAACGACAAGGGCCGGTATTCCTACTCGACCGACGGCCGGGAATTTCATCAGATAGGCCGTGAAATGACGCTCAGTTATCAGCTTATTACTTTCCAAGGCTCACGCATGTCACTGTTTGCATTCAACAAAAACGGTAAAAACGGCGGTTATGCGGAGTTTGACAACTTCACCGTCGAGGAGCCCAAGGCCGACCGCACCGGCTACATACCTTTCGGAAAGACTTTCCGCATTATAAATGTGGCTACCGGCTTGCCCATGCATGCCATGTCGCACGGACTTGTCTATGACACGGCCAAGGACAACGACTCGCCGCAGACGCGTTTCAGAGTGCTTGACCGCGGCAACGGCAAGGTGGTGCTTCAGTGTGCCGACGGACGCTATGTGTTTGTGTCGGGTTTCGGACTTCCGGGCGATGTACGTCTTACCGATAATATAGAACTTGCCGAGGAATTCATGTGGCAGGACTATCTTGACAAGGAGTTTATGCTCATGTCGATGCGCAATCACCGCTACATAGGCAAGAGCCCCACTACGGGCAGTCCTTACTCGATGGATTATACCGGTGCCGATCCGGCGCGCCGCAACGGTGCCGTGCTCCGCTGGGAAGAGTGAACGGATTAGGCTGTAAATATCCTTCTACAGCAATTAGGCTATATATTTCTGCGGGCACCGTGTTATCGGCGTTCGCAGAAATTTTGTCGGCCGCTGTGTATCGGCCGTAGCGATATGGCCGGGAGCTATTTTATTTTGAGGGTGAGAAGAGGTGTTGAATCTATGGAGCAGTTGAGGCGTGTGTCAAGGGGCAGATTGCGTGCGAAGTGGCGGCGGCATGGTATTATTATGTCACCTATTTTTATCGTGCCTATGGCGGCTGTGGCGGCGAGCAGCGAGCAAGCCTGCTCAAACGCGTTGCCGGCCTCTGTTGAGGTGTCGCCGATGGTTATGCGGGTGTCGGCGGAGAGTATGTCGAGTGATTGCCAGTCGCCTATAATGACGGCGCCTTCGTAGATGTTGAGTAGTCCGGCGGATCGGTCAGACCATAGGTCGAGGGCGTCGACCGGACGTGTGATAACAGCTGCTGTGACAGCGTCGATATAGCGCGGGGCAAAACGTACGCCTATGTTTTTGCCGAGGCGCGACACTCGGAATGCGGGGCAGATATAGTAGTCCCAGTTGTCGGACAGCGGCGGCAGGAAAAACGGTTTGCTGTCTTTTATGATGGCGGAGTCGGGCATGATGTCGGCTCCGAGGGGCATGTCGAGCGGAGAGTCGGGAGTACGGTCAAATGCTATTACTTTCATGATCCGGCAGTAGGGGAAGGTTTATTTTGTGTTGCCGGCTCCAAGGCGGTTGTACATCACGGCGAGGTGCGAATAAATGGAAGTATTCTGTATGACTATACCTTTGGGTGCGGTGATGCGGAAAGGAGTGAAATTCCACAGGGCCTTTATGCCGGCCTTTACAGCGAGGTCGCTTACCTCTTGGGCGCGCTCCACCGGTACGGTGACTATGCCTATGGAAGCATTGAGTGCCGGCAGCCTGTGGTGCAGCTCGTCAATGTTGTAGATGGGTACTCCGCATATGGAGGTGCCTTCGAGGTCGGGGCGTATGTCGAAGCCGGCCACAATGTTGAGGCCGTAGTTGGTGAGGCCCGAGTCTTGAATGAGCGAGTTGCCGAGACTGCCGACGCCTATTATGACGGCGTTGTGGCCCACTTTGAAGCCGAGAAAGTCCTGAAGCACATGCTCGAGCGAGGTCACTTCGTAGCCTATGCGCGTTTTGCCCTTTATGTTGAGAAAGGATAAATCCTTGGCTATCATTGAGGCATCGACATTAATCTGCCTTGCTATCTGTGTCGACGATACATACTCGATGCCGGCAGCCCTTAGCAGGCTGACGTAAGCGAGATACCACGGTAGCCGATGCAGGGTCGGTTCGGGCAAGATGTCGCGTGAATGATGTGTAGTACCTTCTGTAGCCATAGAGTCTTTGCTGCAAAGATAGCTAACTTCGCGGTGACCTGCAAGGGGATGCGGTACTAATGTATGTGAAAAAAGCGTATGAGTGAGCCGTCAGATCCAAGTGAGGCGCTTCCATGCATATTCGAATGGTCCGTGGGAGTGGCGTGTCATCCACCATCGGCAGAAGAGGTACTGGGCGCAGAACAGAGCTATGCCGAGCAGGAAACTGGCGGTGATGCCGAGATGAGCGTGCATGCCGAGCCCCCAGTTGTAGTAGATGAAGGAGCCGATGATGCTTTGGGTGACGTAGTTGGTCATGCTCATGCGGCCGTAGGGTATTATACGAGCCAAGGTGCGGCGTGCGCGGGTGCGGTACCACAGGTATAGTATTCCAGACACGAGTACGAGCATGAAGCAGAATTTGGAGAGCGATGTGAGTATGAGCAATAGAGGTCTGACAATGTTTTCGTTGTCGATGAAGCCGGGCAGCAGTGTGGTGAGTCCGGTGAGGGGGAAGTAGGCCGCGAGCGCCCAGCCGAGCACTTGTGCCCAGTTTTTGAGGCGTGATTCAAGCAGCCAGCCTTGGCGTCCCATGAGCATGCCGAGCATGAACAGGGCGGCTGTCTGGAATACGCGGGCGTTGTCCCAAGCCCAAGCGAGGCTTGCGAGCTGTCCTTCCCATATGTTGACCTTCAGTGTATCCCAGAATGTGCCTGCCGACTGTACGGCGAATGCTGCGTTCCAGAGGTCGCCGGTGGGAAGCGACGGAGTTATGTAGGCGCTGTCGGCGATGGCTCTTATGGTGTGGTATATGGCTACAGGCTGGAGCATGCACAGGGCCGACAGCACGAGTAGAGTGCGTGTCGACAGTCGGCATGTGAGCACAAGTACAAACCCGATGAGCGAGTACATGACAAGTATCTCGGCGGTGAAGAAGACGGCGTTGATGTTGCCGATTATGAAGAGCAGTATGAGGCGCCAGCAGAAACGGCGGCGGAAGTCGTTGCCGCGCATTCGCTGGTTGTCGTCCTGAATGAAGAAACTGAAGCCGAACAGGAGGGCAAATATGGCGTAGGCTTTTCCTCCGAGCAGGAAGAAGAGTCCGTCCCATATGGCTTTGTCGGTGAAGTTGAGCCATTCGGGCTGTAGCGATGTGTCGGGAAACGAGTAGAAGTTGAAGTGCTCGATGGAGTGCAGGAGTATGATGCCGAGCACTGACAGACCGCGGAGCACGTCGGCAACGTCTACACGGGCATGTCGGGCGGGTGATTGTGTTGTGGCTGTCACTGTGTCGATGATTTACGGTTAAGTGGTACAAAGATACGAATAAACCGAAAGCTTTGCCAAATTTATTTTAGCATGACCGAGCGCGAGTCAAGCGTCAGACTCATTATTGTTCTGCGGACAGGCTGCGGCCATATTCACCGGCGGATTTTCAGGTGGGTCGGTAAGTGAGGTTGACCCGGTCGCGGTCGACAATCAGACGTGCCGGAGCACTTTCTATGAGCGGCAGGTTGAAATCGACGTGTCCTACAGGGAAGTCAAACGCTACCGGGATATTCAGTGGCGAAGTCATCTCCCGTATCATGTCGTACATGTCCTTGTAGTTGCGGTCGGCGTTATATTCGGTGAAGCGGCCCACCAACAAGCCGTTGATGCGGTCAAATATTCCCGACAGTTTTAGCCGGTACAACATGCGCTCCACCTTATATATAGGTTCGGCGATATCCTCGATAAAAAGAATTGAGCCACTGCGGACAAATATGTCGTACGGAGTGGATATGAGTGCGTCGAGTACGGCAAGATTGCCGCCGACAACAATACCTTCGGTCTCGCCCGTTTTATTGTAGGGATGTGTTGCCGTCGTATATTCCGGACGCTCTCCGCGCAGTATTGAAAAAAGCGACTGCGAGCAGTAGTCGTTGCCGCCGTCGGCCGCAAGGTGCTTGCACATCGGACTATGTATGCTTGCCACATTCATTGACGATGCCATGGCATGAAGTGCCGATATATCGCTGAAGCCTATGATCCATTTCGGGTCGGACATAAACGCTTTTTTGGGGAATCGGTCGAGCAGGTGAACGGTGCCGTAACCTCCGCGGCTGCACAGTATGGCTCTTACCGCAGGATCGCATATAGCATCGTTGAGGTCGGCAAGGCGCTCATCGACACTGCCGCTATAGGACCCGTGGCGTCCGAGCGCGTGGCGTGATACCTCAGGCGTCCAGCCATGCCGGCGCAGTACCTCGACTGTTCCCGTGACATAATCGGGCTCAATGATGCTTGCGGGCGATATGACGGCTATGACGTCGCCGTCGCGAAGTGGTGCCGGATATATAACAGCCATGTCAGCTTACCTGTACTTTTATGCCCTCTTTTCTGATGAGATCCGCTATAGCCTCGAGTTCTTCTTTGTCGACTTTCTGCAGATCGCTTTCAGGTGTTGGGCGGTCAATAGAATATAGCATGACTTCCGCGGGACCGATGACCTTATATGCCTCTATGAGTGCATTTACCTCCTCGGGAGTAGTGTTGTCTATATGCTGTCCGTTATGATTGCCTCGCAGCATCATGGTCTGTATGATGCACCGGTCGCCAAACTTTTTCAGTTGCTGAATGAGATACTCGCAGGTGAAAGCGGGCGATACGGGCCGGTCTATAAACCTCATGGTGGGAGTAAGCGCGGAGTCGAGTTTCAAGATACAATTGTCGACCTTAAGCAGACCGCGGCACACTGCTTCGCTGTCGAGTCGTGTCGAGTTGCACAGCACGCTTATTCTTGCTTTCGGGTAGTACTTGTCGCGTAAAGCAATGGTGTCATCCACTATGCCGTCAAATTCGGGATGTAGCGTGGGTTCGCCGTTTCCGGAGAATGTTATGACATCAAGCGGAACCTCCTCTTGCGCCATGGCTTTAAGTTTTTCTTCAAGAAGAGTCTTTACCGACTCGCGCTTCGGAAGTCCCGACTTGCCGGGCCCCTGAGAGTTATAGCCGGCTTCGCAGTACAGACAATCAAAGGAGCATACTTTTCCGTCAACCGGCGAAAGATTGATGCCGAGTGAAGAGCCGAGACGCCGGCTATGTATCGGTCCGAAAACAGTGGAATGGAATAATATTGTCACCATAACAGCCGTATATGTCAGTTCAGGTCCTCCGGAAATTTCCGATAGTACTCCTGTAATATGTAAAGTACGTTAAAATAAAATCCTTTCGGGTCCTTCTTGTCGGTTTGCTTGACGGTTATATAGTCGTAGTGGGGAGGACGGTCCTCGTGCGACTCCACGATGTAGTCCTGAAAATTCATCAGGTTGTATTCGTGCTGGGGGTTTATTATGACCCACGCGTTTTCTTCGTCAAGCCCCGTGCCGGTCGACACTATCGCTTCAAGCAGATGGTTTAGCTTATATTGCCATATGTTGGCCAGATTGTTTTTCTTCTTCTCGCGGTAGGCATATATTAGAAACGACATCTGACGCAGGTCAAACGGGTCGTCTTTCAGTGAGTTTTCGGCATAATTTATAATTGTGTCGCACTCGGCCTGAGTATGTTTGTCGCGGTAGTACAGATCCTCGACCTTAGAACTGTATCGGCTTCTTCGGTAGGGATTGTAGTCTTCCTGAAAAACATAGCCGAGATACAGATGCCTGAACTGGTCGAGCGTCATCGATGTGTCATTTGACGTGTACATCCTGAACAGTTTCGGATAGTAATACTTGGAGGCTGGATCATTTACCTCCTTTTTTATCTTCTCCATGTCGGGTTTTTCAGGCTTTAGCTTCTTGGCATCGGTGCGTGCGGCCTCGGCCGAGAGTGTTCCGCATACCAGAATTAAAGCCAAAAGTATAAAAATCGTTTTCTTCATTTCGTTGAGTGATATTATGTCTTTTTAATACAACGGAGAGAGTGTTATGAAAGTTAGGATTTCGCTTCGATTTCACTGGCCTCGGTCGGTTCGGCCTTTCTCTCCTTGTTAAGAGTCGGATAGCTTACCCGAGCATGATACATGGTGCGCAGCCTTGAGATGAACGCATCCTTTATCGTCTTGACATCGCGGAACGATATGGGCGAGTCGTTATGAAGGCCGTCGGCTATCTGACTGTCGATTATGCGGTTGACGAGGGCGGTTATGGCTTCGGGCGTGTACTCCTTAAGCGAGCGCGAGGCCGCTTCCACGGCATCGGCCATCATCAGTATTGAGGTCTCCTTGGTCTGCGGATTGGGCCCGGGGTATGTAAACGGCGCCGGATCCACGTCTTCATCGGGATGGGTGTTGCTGTATGTGTTATAGAAGTATTTGGCCTTGCCTGCGCCGTGGTGCTGCGATATGAAGTCTTTTATCACTTCAGGCAGTTTGTACTTGTCGGCCTTTTTCAGTCCGTCGGTTATATGGTTGATGACTATGCGGGCGCTCTGTATGGGGTTGAGGGCGTCATGAGGATTGACTCCGTGCTGGTTCTCGGTGAAAAATGCCGGATTGTTTATCTTGCCTATGTCATGATACAGTGCTCCGGTACGTACAAGCTGTACGTTGGCGTCTATGCGGTGGGCCGCTTCCGACGCGAGATTGCTGACCTGCATGGAGTGCTGGAATGTGCCGGGGCACTCTTCCGAGAGTTCGCGCAGTACAGGATTGTTGACATCGCTGAGTTCGACAAGTGTGACTGACGACACAAAACCGAAAAGTTTCTCAAGTATGAATACAAGTACGTATGTAAACGATATAAGTACCGCGTTTATGCCGAAGTAGCCAAACATGCGCACGCTTATCTTGTCGAGTGTGCCGGTCTGCATTATCTCCACTGCAATAAATGATATGCAGTATGCAATGAATACGTATACCGCAGCTCTAATAAGCTGTGAACGCCGGTTAAGCTCTTTAAGCGACGTTATGGCGGTGACTCCGGCTATGAACTGGACGAAGATAAACTCCAGCGGGAAAGAGGATATGATAGTGCAGAGCATTATCTGCGTCATATATACGAAGAATGCCATGCGACCGTCGAAAAAAACCACCATAAGTATGGCTACAATGGTGTAGGGTACCATGTAGATGCCGCTGCGGAATGTCTCGGCCATACCGTAGGAGAAAATGACAAATGCCGTGACGAGCGACATGATGAACACTATCGACCGGTTGTCATGAAACGTGCGCTGGCGGAAAAATATCAGAAACAGATACAGCGACGTCATTATGACGGTGACATAAAGCAACTGTCCCAGTATAGGATAGTGGTGACGGTCTACCTGTGTGGCCGAGCGCCCGGCTGTCATGCGGTTGTAGGTCTGCAGCAGCGTATACAGCTCGGGCGTGACTATATCGCCCTTGTCTATTATGCGCTCGCCCTGCTGTATGACTCCAATTGGAGCCATGGCCTTCTGAAGCACTTCTTCATAAAGGCGCTTTGTGGCTATGGTGTCAAGGATTATATTGGGTATGAGAAATTGCGACATGGCCGTCATCTCGATGGCGGTCCTGAAATGGGGCTCGTTGAAGATGCTGTCGAGGCGTCCGTAGGCGGCTCGGGGCGACATGAAATTGGTAGTCGGTATAACAATCGCGGTATTGTCATGTATAAACCTTACTTCGCCGAGCTTTCCCGACTTCACATCCTGATATGTCGATTGGTTGACTATGCCGTTTTCAAGCAGGTCGCGCAGCGAGTTTATGAGCAGATTGCGCTCGTAAGGAGTCAGGTCTATGTCTTTGGATGAGTTGATGCGCGTGGCATAGGCGGCCAACGCCGACTTCTCGGTATTTATGTCGCGTTCGTAGACGGGTATGAATGTACGCTGGATGCTGTCGCGTACGGCACGTGATTTTATCGAGTCGAGGTATATGGGCATGTCGTTCGGTGCCGTAAGAAGCGAATATGTCCACGGTTTGCCCATTTCAAAATGGTAGGAGCGTCCGTCTTTTTTCGGAAGAAGCCATATAATGACGGTTATGGCCCCTGCAAACAGGAGCGCCCTTATTATATTGTATTTTGAAAAAATTTTGTTCATTATTAAACACCCTTTCTATATTGGTTCAGTTGACGCGGCTTGCCCGTTGCACTCCCTTGATCTGCTTGAGCTTGGAGCATAGGTCGGTCACAAATTTGGTGTCATCGACAAGGACCGACAGGTCGCAGTGAAACACCTCTTTCTCGGCTTCTATGTCGAGTTTTCTAATATTGATGGCAAGGTGCATCGATATCATCTGTATGATCTCCTGAAGTATGCCGAAGCGGTCGATGCCTTCGATGCGTACATTGGCGAGAAATTTTCCTGTCTGCGCTGCCCATGCTGTATTCAATATGCGCTTGCCGTAGCTTGCCTTCAGGGCCTGTGCGCGCGGACACGTGAGTGAGTGCAGCTCCACCTTTCCGTCATCGTTTACCCACCCCATGACATCATCGCCGGGTATGGGCTGGCAGCAGTCCGATATTATGAAGTTTGACCCGTCGGCATCGGCGTGAAGTATGTAGGTCTCCTTCATGTTTATAGTTTCTTGAGGATGCCCGTTTTCCTTTTTGACGGCCGGCGATTTCTTGCCTTTAAGCGGTTTCAGTATCTTGGAGAATAGTGAAGACGAACCCTCGGGACGCAACATCTTGACAAGATAGGACGGAAACGAGGTCTCGCCGCTGCCGAGCGCCGTAAAGAGCTCGTCGCGGTTACGGAACTTCATCGTTCCTATTATTTTGGTGAAAACCTCGTTATTTTCGTCGATGTTGTTTTCTTTCAGGAAGTTGTCAAATATTTCGCGCCCTTTTTCTATTATGGGTTGCTGCTCTTTCCGCAATGCTGCGCGGAGCCGGGTCTTGCCTTTGGCAGTGGCAAGAAAGTTGATCCACTCCGCTTTGGGGGTCTGCGACTGTGATGTCAGTACCTCCACTTGATCGCCGGAGTGCAATTTATGGCTTAGCGGCACGAGTTTGTGGTTGACTTTGCCGGCTATACAATGCAGTCCTATCTGGGAGTGCAACTCAAAGGCCACGTCGAGAACGGTGGAGTTATTGGGCAATGTAAGAAGTTCGCCTTTGGGTGTAAACACCACTATCTCCGATGCAAACAGGTTGAGCTTCAATGTGTCGAGGAAGTCTATGGCATTTGGCTCCGGATTGTCGAGAATATCCTTTATGGTCGACAGCCAAGCGTTGAGCTCGCTCTCTTCGTCGCCTTCGCCGATTTTGTACTTCCAATGGGCGGCGAATCCGAGTTCGGCTATCTCGTCCATGCGCCGTGACCTTATCTGGACCTCTATCCAGTTGCCGTCGGGTCCCATCACGGTCAGGTGAAGAGCCTGATATCCGTTGGCTTTAGGATTGCTTATCCAGTCGCGGGTGCGCTCCGGATGCAGCCTGTAGAGGTCGGTTATGGCCGAATATATCTGCCAGCATATGGCTTTCTCCTTTGACTGGTCGTCACAGTCAAAGATTATGCGCATCGCATAAAGATCGTATACCTCTTCAAATGGTATGTGTTTTACCTCCATCTTGCGCCATATGGAGTATACCGACTTGAGACGCGCCTTTGCGTCGAACTTCATGCCCATCTGCATGAGTTTTTCCTTTATCGGCTGCGAAAAGTCATTGTATACCGAGGCGCGTTTGGCTTCTGAGGCCTTGATTTGCTCGGTGATTCTTGCGTATGCGGCCGGATGCTCGTACTTGAAGCTGAGATCCTCCAGCTCGGTTTTTATGGCGAAGAGCCCGAGCCGGTGGGCAAGAGGGGCGTAGATGTACAGAGTCTCGCCGGCTATCTTGTACTGCTTGTTGGGCGACATGGAGCCGAGTGTGCGCATATTGTGCAGCCTGTCGGCCATCTTAAGCAGCACTACCCTTATGTCCTCGCTCATGGTGAGCAGAAGCTTGCGGAAGTTTTCGGCCTGCGCCGACGCTTTATCGCCGAATATGCCGCCTGATATCTTGGTGAGACCCGCCACAAGCTGCGCTATCTTCTTGCCGAAGTGCTGCTCTATGTCCTCGACGGTGTACTCTGTGTCTTCCACCACGTCATGGAGCAGGGCGGCGCATATGGAAGTCGATCCGAGTCCTATCTCACGGTTGGCGATTTTGGCCACGGCTATAGGGTGAAGTATGTAAGGTTCGCCGGAGCGACGCCGTATGCCTTTATGAGCCTCCTTGGCAAAACGGAACGCACGTTCGATAATCTCCACCTTCTTGCGGTGATTGCTTGACAGATATCCGTTAAGTACGTCGCGAAACTCGGCTTCTATTATCCGGTCCTCTTCTTCCGGGGTGTATTGCTTGCGTTCTTCCATTCTATTCCGTTATGATTTCAGGGTTACGACAAGTCGTGATTACAAACTTAGCAAAAAAGATTGAGACGATGACATTAAATGTAGTATATTTGCAGAAAATATCACTTTGCAATGGGAAATTTTGATTTTGACAGTATTATTGACCGACATGGCACCGGTGCCATAAAAGTCGACGGATTGACTGAATTTTTCGGGCGTGACGACCTGCAGGGTATGTGGATTGCCGATATGGATTTCTGTGTGGCTCCAAAAATTCAGGAGATACTTGTAAACCGAATGCGGCATCCTATCTACGGGTACAATGTGGTGCCCGAGGAGTATTGGAAGTCAATAACCGACTGGCTGATGCGCCGTCACGGATGGTCGGTGGACCGTAAGGACATGACATATATACCCGGAGTGGTGAAGGGTATAGGTTATGCAGTCAACTATTTTACCGAAAAAAATGACAAGATCGTGATACAGCCGCCGGTGTATCATCCGTTCAAGATGGTTATCGAAGGCAACGGACGCACTCTTGTCAACAACCCCCTGATACCGGTCGACAACGGCTATCGGATGGACCTCGAAGGGCTTGAACGGATATTCCGTGACGAGCATCCGCGTATGATGATACTCTGCAATCCCCACAATCCCGTAGGCATACAATGGGATAAGGACACACTCAGGCGGGTGGCGTCGCTGGCTTTCCGTTATAACGTGATTGTCGTGAGCGACGAGATACACGGCGACCTTATGCTGGAAGGGCGTCCTCATTATCCGTTTGCTTCGGTCAGTGACGAGGCGGCCAAGGTCGCTGTCACTCTCGGCGCTCCGTCCAAGACATTCAATATAGCCGGTCTTGTCAGCTCATGGTGCGTGATAAAGGACGAGGCTCTGCGCGAAGGTTTCTTCCGCTGGCTTCAGGTAAATGAATTCGATGCGCCCACATTTGTAGCCATTTACGGTACTATAGCCGCCTACAATTACGGTGAAGAGTGGCTTGACGAGATGCTCGGCTATATCGAAGGCAATCTTGATGAAGTCGAAAAGGTGCTTGCCGAGGAGCTTCCGGAGATAAAGATGATACGTCCCGAGGCCTCTTTTCTTGTGTGGCTTGACTGCCGCAATCTCGGCCTGAGCCACAGTCAGCTCATTGACCTTTTTGTCAACAAAGCTCATCTCGCACTAAATGACGGAGTGATGTTTGGCGAGCAGGGAGCCGGTTTCATGCGTCTTAATGTAGGATGTCCGCGGCATGTTCTGCGTGAGTCGGTAATGTCGCTTGCTGAAGCACTTCGGCCCGCTATGGCTTAACCGATGTCATCGGCGGTAATAAAAGTTATGGAATATGAAGCGCCGTGCGGCAGTCTGCTGCTCGGCGCTTTGTCCGGAAAGCTGTGTCTGTGCGACTGGCGGGCGAGGTCCGGCCGCGAAATCATAGACCGCAGGCTGAGGACACGTCTTGGCGCAGTTATGGAGTATGGGCCGTCAGATGCGACGATACATGCAGCACACATGCTTGACGGATACTTCGACGGTACACTCCGGGTGCTTGACGTGCCGTTGCTGTTGGCCGGTACCGATTTTCAGAAAGAGGTATGGACGCGGCTGTCGTACATACCGTATGGCGCTGTGGTGTCGTACGGTGAGCTGGCCCGTATCATAGGGCGTCCTGAGGCAACGCGTGCCGTGGCCAATGCGGTGGGTGCCAATGCACTTTCGCTATTCATACCTTGTCACAGGATTATAGGAAGTGACGGCTCTCTGACGGGGTATGCCGGCGGCATTGACGCCAAAAGCCGTCTGCTGGCCCTCGAAGCGTCATCTTCTAAATAGAACTGCCGCACCGGCTGACTATCGAGCTGATGCGGCAGAAAACTTTTAGTCCGGTACAGATGGTCAAGCTCCGTGCTTCATGACCTCGTTGGAGGCTTCTGACTCCAGCGATTCGCCTACGGGCTTGTCAAATGATATTTTAAATGTGTAGGCGTACTGGCACGGCCTGTTTTTCGGGAACGATATTTTAAGTCCTTCTGATGTCTTGTCCCAATCGAGGGTCTCTTCTGAGCCGAGCATCTTTATGTCGAGGATGTCGGCGTCGGCGATGACGTCAGGAGTAAGCGATTCGATCAAAAGGTGGTCATCGCCCCATTCAAGGGCTATGGCGTAAAAATCATTGCCTTTGGTGGTGAAGCGTATATCCTGTGCGGTGTAGGGCACCTCGACGTTGTCGGAGAATGACCCTGTGGGGGTCTCGGTCACGCTCTCTCCAAATTTTTTCCAACAGCGTGTTCCGTATATCGCTTCTCCGTTTACGTCAAGCCATTTGCCTATGGATAGCAGTATGTCTTTCTGCGGTTGAGGTATCGTACCGTCGGGTTTGGGTCCTATGTTCAGCAGCAGGTTGCCGTTTTTGCTTACTATATCCACAAGGTCGTCGACTATCTGTCCCGGGGTCTTGTATACCTCGTCTGCTATATAGCCCCATGATTTGGTGCCGACAAAGGTGTCTGTCTGCCACGGATATTTCATCATTTTGCCTGATTTGCCTCGCTCGACATCCCATACCATTACATCGGTAGGATAGCCTTGTTTGGTATTTACCACCACTCCCTGTTTCCAGTCTACGGAGTTATTATAGTAGTATGCCATAAACTTATTGAAGTAGGGCATGAGTACGGAATCGTTGACTGTCCAGTCAAAGTACACGATTTTTGGCTGATATTTGTCGACGAGCTCTTTGGTGTGGTCAAGCCATTCTTTTGCGAAATCATCGGTATAAGCCTGATCGTCATATCTGCGGCCATAGATCGTTAAATCGGTATCGCGCACATCGGAGGGATATTTCATGCCGCCGTTGAAAAACCATGCGTTTTCGGCCCGGTGTGTCGACACACCAAGTACAATGCCGCGTTTTTCCAGACTTTTCTTGAGAAGTCCTATGACATCGCGCCGAGGTCCCATCTTGACCGCATTCCACGGGTTCAAGTCGCTGTCATACATGGCGAATCCGTCATGGTGTTCAGCTACCGGAACCACATATCCCGCGCCGGCCTTTTTAAACAGTTCGGCCCACTCTTCAGCATCAAATTCGGCTCCGGTAAACATCGGTATAAAATCTTTGTAGCCGAATTTATCTTGGTCGCCCCATACCTCCTTATGATGGTTATATTCGTTGCTCCCTTGCTGGTACATGTATCTTGAATACCACTCGTTGCCATAGGCAGGAACAGAATAAATGCCCCAATGGATAAAGATGCCGAATTTCGCATCTCTGTACCATTCGGGCACTGTATAGTTGGCCGCTATACTCTCCCAGTTGTCCTCGTATACGGCAGTGCCCTTCGGTGAGCGGCATGCGTCGGTGGACGCATGGCATAAGGCCGGGCAAAGCAGCAAGGCGGACCGCAAAGCAAATGTAATGAATCTCTTCATGATTTTTATTGTTAAAATTAGGTAAGTCAGTAAAGACCAGCTTGTGTGCTGTATTTTTACAAAATTACAAAAAATGCGATAAGAACCGCATATGTTATTTGGATACATATACAAAAAAACGGGAGACGCAATCGCCTCCCGTTTTTTATCATAGTTGACAGGATTGTTATCAGTCGATGTGGGGACCTGCTGCAACAAGTGCCTTGCCGGCTTCGTTGGTGGTGTACTTGTTGAAGTTCTTGATGAAGCGTGTAGCAAGGTCGTTGGCCTTGACTTCCCATTCCTTGGCGTCGGCATAAGTGTCGCGGGGATCAAGGATGTCGGTAGCGACTCCGGTGAGTTCGGTGGGAATCTCGAAGTCGAAGATGGGAAGCTTCTTGGTCGGAGCCTCAAGGATGGCGCCGTTGAGGATAGCGTCGATGATGCCGCGGGTGTCGCGGATAGAGATACGCTTGCCTGTGCCGTTCCAGCCGGTGTTCACGAGATAAGCCTTTGCGCCGCTCTGCTCCATACGCTTAACGAGTTCTTCAGCGTATTTTGTAGGATGGAGTTCGAGGAATGCCTGACCGAAGCAAGCCGAGAATGTAGGAGTGGGCTCGGTGATGCCGCGTTCTGTACCTGCGAGCTTGGCGGTGAAGCCGGAGAGGAAGTAGTACTTGGTCTGCTCGGGAGTAAGGATCGATACGGGAGGAAGTACTCCGAATGCATCGGCAGAGAGGAAGATGACGTTCTTGGCAGCGGGACCGGCTGAAACAGGACGTACAATCATATCGATGTGGTCGATAGGATAAGATACGCGGGTGTTTTCAGTCACGCTCTTGTCAGCGAAGTCGATTTTGCCTTCACCGTCTACGGTCACGTTCTCAAGAAGAGCGTCGCGACGGATAGCCTTATAGATATCGGGCTCTGACTCCTTGTCAAGGTTGATGACCTTGGCATAGCATCCGCCTTCGAAGTTAAACACGCCCTTGTCGTCCCAGCCGTGTTCGTCGTCTCCGATAAGAAGACGTTTGGGGTCGGTGGAAAGGGTGGTCTTGCCTGTTCCTGAAAGACCGAAGAAGATAGCGGTGTTCTGACCGTTGAGGTCGGTGTTGGCCGAGCAGTGCATTGAAGCGATGCCCTTGAGGGGAAGGAAGTAGTTCATCATTGAGAACATACCTTTCTTCATCTCGCCGCCGTACCAAGTGTTGAGGATAACCTGCTCACGGCTGGTGATGTTGAACACAACAGCGGTCTCGGAGTTCAGGCCGAGTTCCTTATAGTTTTCTACCTTAGCCTTTGAAGCGTTGTAAACAACGAAGTCGGGTTCGAAGTTGGCGAGCTCCTCGGCAGTAGGACGGATAAACATGTTTGTCACGAAGTGAGCCTGCCAAGCAACTTCCATGATAAAGCGAACGGCCATACGAGAGTCCTTGTTGGCTCCGCAGAAACCGTCGACAACGAAAAGGCGCTTGTTTGAGAGCTCGTTTACGGCAAGTTCCTTAACGCTCTTCCAAGTAGCTTCAGAAGCGGGTTTGTTATCGTTGGGATACTCGGGAGTAGTCCACCAGATGGTGTCTTTCGAGTTGTTGTCCATGACGATGAACTTGTCTTTGGGCGAACGACCGGTATATACGCCGGTCATAACGTTTACGGCGTCAAGTTCGGTAGCTACACCTTTTTCATATCCTTCGAGTGAAGGAAGAGTTTCTTCTTTGAAGAGCTCCTCGTAGGAGGGGTTGTGGATGATTTCGGTGGTACCGTTGATACCGTACCGGGTAAGATCGATTTTGCTCATTTTGTTAGACATTAAATTTGAGTATATTGATTGTTTATGTTTTCTTGAATCTTGTAACTATCCTATTTAACACATGCAAAGTTAGCTACTTTTTTTTAATCTCAACATCAAAATACGGAATTTTTTCCGTATTAGGTATTTTTAATAAAAATAGACTGTCGATACATAGGTTGGTAGTGCATAATCAAAATCAAATACGGAGCTTTATTGTTCGGCAAAATAACCTTTTATATAATTATTTAATGTCAGTTTTTATTTGCTTTTGCACTCGACTTATGCGTATCTTTGACTGCGTCTTAGATACTTCCGCTCGGCAAATCCAAATTTATTTGCTTTTGCACTCGACTTATACGTATCTTTGTATAGTTAATTTGACTGATTTTTCAACGGCAATGAGAATTGATATACTTACAGTGCTGCCCGAGATGCTGGAGTCGCCGCTCGGATGCTCGATACTGAAACGCGCGCAGGATAAAGGTCTTGCCGAGATTGTAGTGCATAATCTGCGCGACTATACTACCAACAAGCACCGCAAGGTTGATGACTATCCCTTTGGCGGCGAGGCTGGAATGGTGATGCAGATCGAGCCGGTGGATCGGGCCATAAGCCGGCTCAAGAGCGAGCGCAACTATGACGAGGTGATATTTACATCGCCTGACGGAGAGCAGCTCACACAGCCTATGGCCAACCGCATGTCTATGCTTGAGAATATCATTATACTCTGCGGCCATTACAAGGGTGTCGATTACCGTATACGCGAGCATCTTGTGACCCGCGAAATCACCATAGGCGATTATGTGCTTACCGGAGGCGAGCTGCCGGCTCTTGTCATTACCGATGCTATAGTAAGGCTGATACCGGGTGCCATAGGCGACGAGCAGAGCGCGTTGAGCGATTCGTTTCAGGACAATCTGCTGGCTCCGCCCATATACACACGTCCGGCTGAATACAATGGCTGGACCGTACCTGATGTTTTGCTCTCGGGCCATCAGGCTCGCATCGACGAGTGGCGCCACGAGCAGGCGGTTATGCGTACACGGCGTCTGCGTCCCGGTCTGCTTGACGGGTAGTTTCGTCGTATCAGTTTGCGCCGCCCTGTTGAGTTATCTTTACGTCAATGGAGCTTTCGGCGGCCGATATGGTAAGAATGGCTGTCCGTGAGCCTTCGGGATTGGCTGAGGCTGTCAGCGGCACACCCCACATTATATTGCCGTTGCCCGAAGGGGCCACATTGCCGGCTTTGAGCCACGAGGCATCGGTACGGGCCGCCGGTTGCGTTATTGAGCGCACGATAAGAGTCTGTGAGGCCCCGGTAGAAGGAAAATTCATTTCCGTACGTCCTACTTCGAGTTCGGTCGGGCCGTCGTCATTGTGACTGCACGACGTCAGCCACATGCCCGCGGCGACAAGCGCCGCTATATAAAGTCTGGTATATTTCATAACGGTTGTTTAACAAAGCAAAGATAGTGCAAGTTTTTGGGTTGTGACAAAATTAACGTCGCTTTATCGGTAAGTTCAATAACATAAATTTAAATTATTTGAAATTTCATATTCAACCTTGAATGCAGATAATCCGTTTTTCTGTCATTCAATATCGATGTTGTGCGAAAAATAACTTGAATTTTAAATTACCGAATTATGAAATCTACTAATCTTCAACCCGAAAGCGACTGGCGTTCTTTGACAATCTATCAGGTGATGGTTGGCTCTTTTCTACACGGCGAGGAAGGTGCTGACGGATATAATGAACTCTGGGGACCTGAAGGCGAATGCAAAAACGGAAATCTAAGGGGAGTCATCGATGCACTTGACCATATAGCGGGTCTTGGCGTCAATGCCATATGGCTTACTCCTGTATTTGACAGTTCCGAAGCCGATGGCGGTGAAAAGTTACAAGCTTCAGGATATTTCGCTAATGACTATTTTAAAATCGATCCGCACTTCGGTACTGAGGATGATTTTCGTGAACTTGTGGATAAGGCTCATGAAAGAGGATTGTATGTGTTTCTTGACGGGGTGTTCGGCCATCATGGCGGTGTTAAGTCGCCTTCGCCTTCCGGATTCGTCATTGATTCGACGCCTTCTTACAGCGACCGTGGCGAAGACGGTGGTACCGGCAATGTGAAATATCCCGAATCGCTTGATTATTTCCGGGAAGTGGCTACTTATTGGATTGACCGGTTTGATATAGACGGATGGCGATTCGACCAAGCTTATCAGCTTTGTCAGGACGGGCACAACTATTGGTGCGAAATTTCAGAAGCCGTTCGCAATCTTTGCGACAGCCGCCGAAGTCAGGGTAAACAGTGGGGAGTGCTCGGATATATGGTAGGTGAGGACTGGAGTGATGCGGGCGGCATAAGTTCGCGTGTGTATCGCGACGGAGGGCTGAAGAGCGCGTTTGATTTTGACGGTAAGCAACTCATAAGCGGCTCTATGGGGGAAGCCGACTCGGGAGGTCTTGATAACGGATGGGACGACGTGATTAAGATATATTCGCCACCTTCGGAAAGAGGATACGCTCCCGATGATGTGCTGCCTAATCTTTTTCTTACCAATCATGACGGAGTCAGGGTGGCCGATAATTTTTACGACGGCGACAATGAGATAAATCTTATGACCCGTTTTGCCATACTGTCCGGATATCCCGGGCCGGTGACGTTATATTATGGTGATGAGTTTGCCGATCTGTCAAGAGACTGTGAGGGGGCACAACCCGACAATGCCTCGCGTACCGGCGGGCACCTTTCGCCTGATGATGACCGCGAACGACGTCTTCACGATTATGTCAGAAAGGTTATGATGTTTCGGCGCGACAATCCGGCGATGTGGCGCGGACGGCAGGAGTTTGACCGTTATAGGCTCGATGATGCCGAAATTCTTGTTGTGCTTAAGCATGATGACGATACGGGCAATAGAGTGGCCATGGTGTTTGCCGATCGTGACGCGTCAGTCACAATACCCGGCACCGATAGTCCTATAGATGTCAAGGGCTATATCCCGGAGCTTGTAAGGTTGTCATAGCACGTCGCCTATTTTCACTCCGATCGTGTAACCGACAGGAAACCAACATGAAAAGAAGCCAAGCCTCTCATTCCTCGGCACTATTCTCGCTCCTGTCTCTTATGGCTTGGATTAAGCGATAATATTCACCGTCGTCATGGGCAATATAACGGCTGATAAGATTTGTAGGTCAAGGCATCTCGTGAGGACAAGATATAAGACACAGATAATGTGCCCTGTCTTTCCATTACCATCATAAAGGGATGGATACTTTCACTTTGAATCATTTATCCTGTTGCTGTTCTTCAGTTGCCTGTATCATTCGCTTTATCTCTTCTTTGCTTTTGAAAGTAGCTGGAGCAGTGACTGGAACGTTAAACTCTTTGATAAAAGCATCAAATGGAACGATAGTATCTTCGGGGTGAACCACTCTCCAGAATATCTCTGTGCGACGCCTGATTTCCGGTTCGAATTTTTCTGTGATTATACCCTTTATCCCTATGGCCGCCACATGGTCATAGAGAGGAGCGTCATAAATAAGACCGTCGGCAACATCTTGCCATTTCTGGCCTTTGATAAATGACGGACCACCTCCGGCCGGTCCGTTGTAATTTGTTTCTCCGTAAGGATTGTCCTGAAAGTCAATTCCGAAAGGACGGCATCTCATTCGTTCAAAAGCGGCGTCCCACGCACCGTTGCCTGTCATCGGGCAGTTCTGCCCGTTCCATAATACCCAATCAAACCAGTTTAGAACAACTATCTTGACACGCTCTTCGCCAAAAGTCTTTTTAATCCACCATCCTTGTGTTCCATAATCCCGGTCCCATGGTTTAAAATAGCCTGAATAGCTGATGGAGTGGGGCTGACTGGTTATAACGAGGGCTTTGCGCGCACCCTTGACGAGGGGCTGGCGTTCGTACATCGAGGCGAAGTTGGCACTCAAGAGGCTGTCGCGGTTAGTCTTGTTAAGGGATGTCCAGAAAGCCATGTAATCATTCACGGTGTGAATACTGTCCCACGAGAAATTTATGTCGGTCAGACCCAGATGTATCTTACGGGAGGCTTTCTTGTTGATGTTATACAGGCCTTTGAGAAACTTGATGCGGTTGTATTTCTCCCATAACGGATAGAAGCACTCGCCTTTCCGATAGTAGGTATAAAGGCTATCCATGAATTCGTTTTCGGAGGAGTAAGAACCTTGTAATAGCCGGTTTACATCTTCTGTCAGATTTATACCCCCGACTTCAGTATAGACATGTCCTACTCGCTCGGCAAATCTGGGATCGGACAACAAGTCGAGAATAAAATTATACTGTATGGAGTCACGATGGTCGCGCTCGCCCAACACGACAATATCCGATTTTTCAAACAACTTGAATATGTAGTCTTTGGGCGATACTCCGTTTTTTTCGGCATATTCATGCAGAGCTTTTATGGATGGCACAGACGGCGATTGTGCCGATAATTCAGCAGTAAATGAAATCGTTAGAATGACAAACAGGAAGAAACTTCTTTTGATTGGTTGAAGTATTGTATAAGTCATAATACTAAAATATTATAGTGGATATTACATGATTGGTTTTGCATATAAGATACAAAGATAGCTAATTTTAAGACTTCGGTAGTTAGAGTTGGATAGATTTTAGCCTCTTCCGTACATGCTACAATGGCAGAGAAATGTTAACCCACCTTATACATATGATATTATATCGTGCGGGTTGGTCACGACTGTAATTACAACAGTTGCAGATACTCATAAATCATGGAGACAGAGTGGACAAATATTCAGATTTTAGCCAAACAAATTTTGCCATTTGAGGCTATAAAACACCAATGGCCAAACAAATTGTTTTTGTTTGGTCATTGATTATCAGGTGCTTGTGCTAAAATTCTTACTTAGTACTCTTCCTCGTTGAAGAAGTGCAAGTGAGTTGTATATCAAGAAGTTAGCTTGGTTTCACAGAAATTGGACAAGCAAACTATGCTATGAAAGGAGATAAAATGCTATTGAGGGTCTTTATTTATTTCATCTTTATTGATTGGTTGTAGCTGTATCAATTGATAACGGTCTTTAATTCTCCAATGTTCAAGTACGAATTTTTCTATTCGTTGCTTGTCTTGTTCAGAGAACCAGCTGAATTCCCATTTACAATCTTGAGGTGTATTTTCCTCTATCCAATCTAAGTAGTTTTCATCAACAGGAGAAAGCGATAGTCCATACACATGAATAAATTCTACATTTGAAAGTATATCAGGCAATTCGTTATGCTTAAATATGTACTCATACGGATTCTTCTGATATTTTGATAGTTCCAAACATGTTTGTTCCACATCAACACCATCAAGCATGCCTCCATGAATATATTTGTTATGACCAAATATCAATTTATCATGTTTAGATGCTCTGCCATGAATATGTAATACCCTATCATCCGGAATCTTATAAAGCCATTCAATAGTATCAGTATAATTGAAGTTGATAAAATAGGAATCATCCTCCTCAATATAAGTGTATTGGGGGTCGGTAATCATGCTTTGACAATCAGCAACCCAACGTTCAAAACAGTATTGTAAAATATCAAGCAGACCTCGAAGCCGACTTGCACAAGTAGACTCTATATGTAGGTCAGTCAGTAAACCTATGGAATTTAGATGATTATTTCGTTCTTCAATTTGTTTAATGATTTCTTCCGCAGATTTCTCTGTAGGTGTAAAATTGCGAACATATTGATGGATATCAAGTTCTCCGAGATTTACTTCAAAATCATTCCACCATTTACCATCCATATTATAAGCCGCTTTCATATTTTCATAAACAAAAATATATTTATGTTGAAGCCAATGCTTAAAATCCGAATAACTTGTATGGAGACCTGTAAAAAGGTCAAATCCATTTCCAATAATATAAAGATGTTTCATTTTAATAATTCACAATCTTAATCGAAAACGTAATAGTATAATTTACCAATGCAAGTGTTAGTGCGGTTACTAATGTTTGCATTTTGTATAGATTCGTAATGTACTGAGGTTTAAATCAATCCGTATTCCATCTGTTACTTTCGTCTCCATCATAAGCATCCAATGCATCTGGTAAAAAATCCAGATGTTCAATTTGATAATAAACTCATCAAATTCTTCTTTGGAACAAATAGGTTTATATTTCATATTTAAAGAATATCTTTACAAATGTGATAATAGAACTTATGGCTTTGCATACAGTTAATCTGTTCTGATGATAGGGATTGTGCAATCGGAATCATGTTTTGTGAAACCCCAAAGTCTTCTCTGTAATGGGAACAAGATAGAGCACAATATGGAGAAGGTTTGCGTGGCAAATTATGTTTCTTATATAGGACACATAGCCTTTCTCCCCATGAGTCCTGCTTGCTGAATTTGCATAAGAAACAATTGCGAATTTTTACACCACGTTTAGAAAATTCTTGAAAAATCTCTTTGAATGGAGTCGCTATCTCGGTTATGTAATAATGGACATTGGACGGTAACTTCTTACCTACTTCATAGCAATGGCAATCAAATAAACGGAACTGTCCTTGGCTATTTAACCAAAAAACTATTGTGTTTTTTCGACTAAAGCAGTCTTCATACTCATCGAAGCTGCCGATTGGGTCAAATGATTCTACTTTATTAAAGTTATATAAAATGATATTTCTATCGTTCGAATAGCTATAATTGTAATGCTCATCCCTTACAGCTGTTAACTTACAGTTGCTGACTATATTGTCAATTTGTTCTTCTGATTGAATTGGTATTTCAATAATACGAACGCCATCCTTGATTTTGTCCTCTGTACATTTATGAGTAACCATAATTTCAATTAGCACAGGAGGTGTCTTGGGATTTGTAGATGATGTTAAAAGCAAGTCTGCTCTGTATTGGTGGTAAGTCGCTTCTATCTCGCAGGTATCATAATATCTACGCAAATCGAATACAACAGGTTTTTCACCTTCACATTTTGGAAAACCAATGAACGGACATTCTAAAGAGCAAAATGCCTTAGCATTGTAGGAAAGCAGGAAATGCTCGGAAGAAAGAAATGCTTCTCTTATCTTGATTTTCGCTAATTTATGAAGGTATGATTCATAAGAACAATTCCCAGCATTTTTATGAACGAAATGCCATCTACGCACTTTGCCCATATGCGGATTCATTAATTCTCCACATATAGGACAAAAATATTTTTCGTTACGTTGAGCAGTTGAAACATTTATAAGATCACCGCTTGAATTATTAGCGTAACTATAATTTTGAGAGAGGATTTTTGCCATACTATTCTTTTTTGCTGAAAATAGTTTGTAGTTTTTTCCGAATAGCCCCCAAAGCTAATTTTTGGTCTTGTGATATTGACAATCCAATACCACTACTTTTAACAACGGCAACGCTTTGGTCTGTATAAAGGTCATAAAAAGTTATGGTAATGTAGGTATGTCCACCATCCCACTTTTCTGACTTAACATTTATATGAGGAGTAAGTGTATAACCTAAATAATCATCAGGAGCATACGCTAAGGATATTGGTTGCAATTTAGTATTTGCAATTTCATTTTGGACTAATAGCATAACATCATCCAATTCCCTATCTCCGGTTTGTTCTTTGCCGAAACTCACATACTTGTATTTAGATATGTTAGCTCCATTTGAAACGACCAATTTAGCCGATGACGAACAAGAAGAAATTATCATCGGAAATACTGACAACAACAGTACGAGCGAAAATATGGAGAATCGAGTGCGCATAAAATAATGAGTCGAAGATTATTGTTTTGATTGCAAAATTAGCTGAATTTTGCGTGATTTAAGCTGTATGCGATGAAATATTTTTAACATTAGCGACGGATACCGTGCTTTTGCTGAGACGGTTTCAGCATCTTGTGGGCCTGCATCATGCAGCGGTAGGCGAAGCGGCGATTGTCTTCATCCGGATTGCGTCCCCACGGGAGGTCTGATGAGGAGCCACCGCCTCCGCATGTCTGGGCGAATTGGGTTGCCCCATTGAGATAGCCGAGGAACAGATACATCGCACACTTCAAAATCTCGTTGGGCTGCTAGGCGATTGCAGTCAGGAATTCTCCGTCTAAATCTGCTTTCTGTTCCGATGGCATGGATTCAATCACTGAGCGCATATCGACAACCATCCTTGCGAAGACGGCATCAGTCAGTCTCATACGCACCTGCTCCTGATGTTTGCTCGTCAATTCATAATAATCATTTTGAGCATTATCGCGTTTTTCGGTGAGAGCGTTAAGTTCATCCTGAAGCTCGGCGAGTTGCCGGTCGGCGAGCTTGAGTTTATCCCGTTTGTCGGCGAGCTTCTGTCCGGTAGATTCAAGCTGGGATTCAAGGGAAGCGATGCGGCAACGCAATTCGGAAACATCTCCGGCACCATTCTCTATGTCCGTCTCCAACTGAGCTATCTCGTCATTCAGCTCTGCCTCCTGTCTTTCGAGATTCGCAATCATGGTCGTTAACCCTTTGACACGCGTTTCAGCCTTCTTGATTTGATCTTCGAGTTGGCTCAACAGCCCGGACTTATCGCTTATAAGAATTTCGAGCTTGGCGTTCTCACGGTGAAGGTCGCGGTTGTATTCAGCAGTTGAGCGATGCCGTGCGCCGGTTTCATGGATGTCATCGCCACGGTCAAGACCGTATTTGCGGTTCACTTCGGCAAGTCGGGTGTGCAGGTCCCTCATGTGTTGCCGCGCCTCAATCTTGTTCTTACCTCCGAGTATCTCCTTTGAGCAGAGGCGTCCGTCGGCTGTCATCGGCACGAACACACAATGCGCATGTGGTCCCGTCTCGTCAAGATGGACTATGAACGAGGCTACGTTTTCCTCTCCGAATTCACGGCATACGAAACCATAGATGTCCTTTGCCCATCGCTCGATTTCGGGTTGCCGGATAATATGCCCGTTTGTTTCCTCATACTCGTTCAGCTCCTGAGAACCGAAAGCCATCTCACGCATCCGCTCACGGTTGCCGCCGAATACTGCCATGACAGCCCGGTTGGAGATAGCGGTTACTCTGGCATCCGGTCGAAGATGTTTTTGATTATCTCCTCGAGCTTGTCGCCTATGCGCCGCGATTTGTCAACGGCGGTTATCTCTCCACCGGGCCCGACCTGAAAGTTGAGTGCAGTTCGGGTGCGGTCATAGTTGTGGTTGGGGTCTTTGGCCTTTCGCTCGAAGAGTTCATTGCTCCAGTTGCGCTGATGCTCGTTGCTGACATTGGCATCGACTGATTTGACGGGTTTGAAGTCCATCATCTGTTTTGGTGATGACATGTAAATATTGGTGCTTTTGGTTATGGTTTGGTTGGAATTGATTATATAACAGGAGTGCTTGCACGGTCAGTATCCGCATCGGAGCCGCCAACCTTCGCGTGAAGGTATATTAGGCGATTACCCTAGTAATATCATATAACTATCATAGATACAATTATATATCTTGGGACTTTGGCTTTATAAGAAACAAATAGGAAACAGATACGAATTTTATTTGTATGCTTAATGAATTTTGGGGAAATTCACTCTTTAACCAATAAAGAACCTTTCTTCTTGGTACAATTAAAGCTTGTGAGTGTCAGGATTTTATGCTAACCTTACGATACGGATGATATTACCGTCAACAACGACCGCGTGTTGCTCGAAAGCAATACCTTCCGCCTCAACTACACCGCTCGTTTCTCCGAAGCCCATAAATTCTTGGTCGTGACCGAGGCACAGGCAGACACCTTGCTCCGCAAAGACCTCCGCAAGTTCTGGTCATGTATTCCAGATATGGCAAAGACTTCGTTATCTTCGGCGCGCTTGCCTGCAACTGTGGTCCCGGCATCGTAAACAAAAGCACCGTCCTGAAAAAACTGAAATCCGGCAACTGCAACATCTTCCACCGCCCATTGCCGTTACAAAGGCAAAAGACATAAAGGCTTATACAATCGTCGCTTGATCGAAATATGGTTCTTGTATATTCCCTAAACCAAACTCCAGAATGAAACAATTGGCTACTTCGGGAGTTTTTGTTTATTCCTCAAATAACTTGTCTTCAAGTTCTAATTTTTCAATTTTATATTGTTTTACCACTTTGTGGTATGATTTATTCTCTTTGCGCAGATTTTCATAAATCGATATTATTTTATCAAGATAGTTTAAGGCAATTTTATATCGACACGATTGTAAATATATGCGATACAAATTTATATATGCATCAAGTTCATCTTCAGTATCAGAGTTTTTTTCAACGTTTTCTCTTGTACTGTTATATTTATTAATAATCTCTAGAATTTTCAAATAAGCCCATTTCTCTTTACGCCGCAAGCCTAAATCATTATAAATTAAAGCTAAATCTGCTAAATCGTAAATGATATCTGAACTATCTTCCTTCCATTTTATTGATTCTAACTTTTTCGTTATTATATTTTGAGGAAGATATGGTAAATATTCTGTGAGTTGAACTTCTTTTATCAAAAAGTTTCTCAAAAATTGCCGTAGTTTTATCTGCTCGGCTTCGTTGGGAATCGCTTCAACACAATGCTTTAGCAACTCAAAAAAATTATAGTCACTAATATCTTTAGTTAATTCATCATTAAAAATATAATAAAATACTTGTGTTAGAAGATCCGCAGCTTGATTGTCATCTATTTGGGTCTTCAAATAGGCATTTTTATAGTACCAAATTAAAAGTTCATATATTTGCGTAAATTGGTAGAGACATGAATTTTGAAAATAGCATAAGTTATTATCAGGGATAGCAAGAGAATAAAAATAATCGATATCATTTTCAGAAAGATGACACGTTGTATTAGAGGAAAACAAATAATTAATGATTTTATACTTATCCCATTCCTTAAAATCAATACGGATATAGGGTAGAAGATTAATATAAGCACCCCTCGCTTCACTAATCAAAGATTTTATATTTGAGTTGCAAGACTGCGATATTAAATATCTAATATAACTATTAAGAACTTTAAGATATTGAAGCTTAAAAAAAGGAGTATCATATCCGACCTCATCAAGAAATGATAATAACGATTCGTATTCATTAATAACTTTATCAGGATCTCGATTGCTACTGAACGAATTTAACTCAGCAATTTGAAATTTTGTGTCTACAGCACTTATCAGGCATCGCATTTCTGTACTGGAATATTTCTCATATATTAGCAACGCTTTTTTGAAATTTGCTTCTATAATATGAGTAAAATCTCCATGATAAGAGAAAATATAACTCTGTTTTTCCGCTAGTTTAAAAAGTGTGTCGGCGTATACTATTTGTGATTCATAATATTGACTAGAATTATAAGAGTAATTCCAAATTAGTTGGAGTAATTCTAATTCTTCAATAAAGTCATCAGCAAAATAAAGTACCCCAAGTTCGGCAATCCGACTTAGCATTTTATTGTATTCGCAAAAATATTTTTCCAGACAATCATTTAAGTGTAAGAACCAAGACCATTCAAAAAAACAGGAACTCATGTAATAATGACGCCTGTCATTATAGTTTATTTCAGTGTATGATTTGATTAGAAAATTTAGATGTTGGATATAGGTAGAATTTGCCTGCTCAATCATATTCAATTCTAATAGTCTTGATTCATATCTACTATACGTCGAGTTCAAATCTAAGGACTGTGCTTTTAAATCTGCATATGATAGATTTTTAGAATATCTAATAGCAGTTTCGTATTTGCATAGAACAATAAGATTTGAGTACCCGACTGCCTCAGCCACTCTTGCCATCATATCATGATTTATTACAAGTCTAGCAAGGACATTATTATCATGATTTGACATTTCTAAAAGAACCTCATTGGCCTGTGAAAGCGCATCCCATGCAATCAGGTGTTCATTTCTCGTGGCAAAATAATCAGCACAAGTCATCAAGCAATCGGCTTTGAATAAACTGTTGGAAATCTGCAATAAATTACTTAATAATTTATTATACAGGTTCAACAATCGATTATCGCTATATAAATTTTTACAGTTGATATAGTTTGCATATGCCAATATATAACGGGTATTATTTATGATTTGTGTAGGGTCATGTTCTGTTATTTGTACAGCACGCTCTAGCGAATAACAAATTTCATGAGTCCAATCGATGACTGAATCTGGATTAATCGTATTATATATGGATGCTTGATTCTTTTTAATAAATTCGGCATATCTGTATAGACAATATGCATAATTAGAATCTAATATATTGTCTCGTGTATTTAACAAATTCCGATAGCGAGTTAAAATAGCCATTTGAGAGCTTTCGGATGCTTCCTCTAAATTCATAATTTGTTCGAGTTCAAATACGAATTTTTTATTCAAAAGAGCAATCGCCTTTTTCTCTATTTCAGGATAATCAGACCCAAAAATCAGCTTAGAAAATTCAGAGGTAACATCTTTAATATCAAAATCTATCAAATTAATAGTTTGCAATCTTTTATCTAAATCTATTTCCAATTCAGATCTCCTCTTGGTTTTATTATCCTCAATATGAGATAAAATCGAGTATCCTTTTACAACATAGGAGAACTTTGAGAATATCCACGATAGTGTTTATCCTCTATTATCAATATACTGGCAATATCTCCTTTCTTCTTTGCTTCTTCCTTAAGTCTATCCCTAAGTTTTGTCCACGCTTTATTAATGTAATTTATACGATAGCCTTCTAAAAGGTATTCGATTATTTCGCCATCCTTATTTTTGCATTTTTCTTTAGTTTCCTCTGTAATACCCAGTAAATCGCCTTCTCTTTCGATTAAATTCCTAAATACCGCTTTTGTGAGTTTATTACCAGACTTAAGATAGCCGTCAGCAATACGCAAATGTCGAAGAACACGTGATTCTTTATGGGGATCTCTCATAATTGGTTAAATTGTGTACTTTTTTTAGCGGGTACAAATACGTGGGGCAAAAAACTTTTTTTGGCCTTGAAAAGGGCTTAATTTTGCAGTACAAAAATAATCAAAATCAAGTAGACTAACAAATTACAGCTATGAGTTACTATGACAAATATAAAATCGAGATTTTCGAGATTATTAATGAGGATGAAACAGCGGAAATAGTGGAAGAGCGAGATACAATCTTCACTACGGTATTTGACCGCTACGATATGGAGTCATTCCAACAGATTAGTAAGGATTTAGCTCTTTTCGGAGCTTTCACTGATACTATATATCAATAGGGAGTCATCTAGGAAAACTGATAGATGGCGTAATACCACTTCTTTTCTTTGAGGATTGAATATGGGAATATTTTTTCCCCTTCGGCTATAGAGGATATATCCCTAAATTTGCATTGTAAATAACAAACAAAAACATTAACCCTTAAAAATTAAACATATGTCTTGGTTTTCACGTACAGAAGATTACTCAATCGAGGACAATAGCCGTGACTTTTATGGTGAGCCCGAGATCACCTACGGATCCTCTGATGACACATCATCGAGCAGTTCTACATCCCCATCATCCGGCGCATGGGATGACTATCAGCATGAGCGCGAATACGTATCATCCTGCTATGATCAGCACACTCGATAAGATGCATAATTCTCCTCTCTTCTAAAAACAAGGCCAAGCCTGAAGCCTATAATAGATGGCAGAAACAAATTAAACGTAAAACTATGGGTTACTACAACGACAAATTTGAGATCAAGGGTATGACAGAAGAAAATGCCAAGACTCTTAAAGAGAGCCACGAAACCTACGACAATCCTGCATACAGTGGTCGCGTCGAAATCGAGAAAGAATCTGATGACACTTATACTGCGAGATATGACCGCAGTGATGTGAAGTCTTTCCAGCATATTCACGAAGATGGTGAACTATTCGGAGGTCACACTGATAAACTCTACCAGTAAAGCAATTGTCCCTAATAACTTTATCTTAGGAGGGATAATCTGCTTCCTCCTAAGATTTAAAACCTGAACTGTCTTGAAAATTTAATGCCAGAACCTCTGAGGCAAAATGATGAGGTAAACTAATAAATTCAGACATGATTACAATTGAATTCAAAAACGATCAAGACATGCACCGTTTCGTTAGTACATATCGTGGGACTACCTTCTCATATCACCCGAACTATGACGGGCAGGTTTACACCGATCGCATTCTTGGCAGTTGGACACCTTTGGTTCACCTGGAACGCAAGAAGGTTAAAGATTTCCGCCGGTTAGGCGAAGATATCCGAATGTTTAATGGGAAAATCAGACCTTATTAAAACAACTGGTTCGCAAGAGGGGAGTAATTCCGCTCCCTTCTTGTGAAGTCAAAATCTGTTCAGAAAAGATGAAATTTCTCGGCATAAATATCAAATCATCTATGCCTCAGAATGAGGTAATTGATGCATTGGCTAGATTATTTCTGGCAGATATACCTATATCGCATGTACAACGTATTGTCAATGCCCTTGTAACAGGCAATACCACCTATGCCAAAATAAAGGATTTTACAGCCCCTCATTTGCAATCGCTGAAAACAAAGTCATCTGACAAAAATTGGCATAAACGGATGAAAAATAGAGTCCAAGAATGGGCAAAAGCTTTTGGAAGGATTGAGGAAGATGATTTCGATTATATTGCCGAGCAATATCAGGTAAACTATCTTGATGTTTTTGGCACTCCTCAGTTTGCTTCTCCTGAAGAAATGGCTTCATCTGTAAAAAAAATTATCAAGGGACAAAACTCGGCGATAGAGCAGCTTTCCGTTCCTTTCTTTCAGCATTATGCGAAGGGGAAGTATGGATTTGGTTGTCCAATGACAAAACCAATCCTTCTATGTGGACCCACAGGTAGTGGAAAGACAGAAACGCTTAATTCGTTTTCTGAAATTTGTGACAGTCCATTTATCATGATAAACTCATCTGAATGTACGCCTACTGGATGGAAGGGCGCATCATTTGAAGATGTCCTGGCTGAAAAGGTACGCAAATATGGTCGGTCGGAAGTTGAGAACGCCATCATTTTCATAGACGAGATAGACAAGATTACTCATACGGGCTGTGGCAAAGAAACAGACGATATGGGTTATGACATCATGCGGTTTATGATGAATCTTACCGATCCGAGAAATAATATTCGTTTGAATAACGGATTGGGGAAAAATGGCGAACAATCATTTATTGAACTTTCGATTTCCAATATGCTCATTGTATTTTCAGGAGCATTTTCAGGAATTGAGAAAATGATTAAGAAAAGACTAAACTTGATCTATGGAGTTGGTTTTACTTGTAATACTTCTCTTAGTCCCGATAAACAGCAAAACGTTTATTCGCAAATAACCTCCGACGATTTGCAACAATGGGGTTTTATGGCAGAGTTTACTGGTCGACTTGGGCAAATTATTACTCTCAATCCCCTCGGTGAGAATGAGATGTACCAGATTCTTACAGAGTCAAAAAATTCAATATTGACGAGACAGATATCATACACCCGCAATCTATATAATGCCAAACTTCGGTTTACAGAAACAGCGTTGAGACTCATATGTAGAAAAGCAGCGGGGCGAGGATTGGGATTCCGTGGAGTGCAGACTCTTTTTGCCTCATGTCTGAACAGCCTGTATTACAAATTGCCTGTGGCGGGTAGTGCTTGTCATACTATCGATGTCGATGAAATATACGTTGAACAACAATTAAAAACGCTCTAAAAATGGATTCTCAGCCCAAATATGCAATTCTACAAGAGTATGTTAAGCAATTGGACTTTAATAGTCCGGCGGCTCCAGAGTTCTTCTTTATGAATTACGAAGGGAAATCAACCCTGTCTACTCATATAGACGTAGAATCACAGACTGATGTAAACACGGATATTTTTTGTATAAATTTAAAGTTAAAGTGCTCGGTTGTCCTTGAAGACGGAAACTCTATTTTTATAATTTCTGTAGTTTATGGTGCAATAGTTGAGACACACGAATCATTAGAAGATTCTGAATTAAAGAGCTTGTTAACAATTGAAATACCTCAGATAATATATCCCCATGTCGCAGTGTTAGTTCATAGTACAACATCATTTAGCGGCTTTAATCCTGTGATGCTTCCCAACTATTCATTTTCGGAAAGAAAGATGATTGGAGGAAGTGTTATTACCGTAAATGAATTATACAATAGCAATCAAAAGCAATATGAGGATTCAATAAATACTTGCTTCGAGAATGAGCCTGACTCCATACTTACATTAAAAAAACTTCTTGTTGAAGTAGAGTCCGAAGAAACCGGTAAAGAGTTCCTTGAAACACTTAAAAGGAGCGGCGGAGAAATTTCCGGGTACACAAATTTTACATTAACTAGAACATTGTTCAAGTATCTATCTTTTATAGATTACAATACAAGGTATGAAATAGAGCAAGACCTGTATGCAAAACGCTTGATGTTCTTTTTGATTGTGGCTTCAAATGATTGTGAATGGTGGTTGGTCAATGATAATAGAGAAAAACCAGAACTTTTTTATCGATATAAAGGAACAGAAGTTGACAAAAAAATTTCTGATTTATCATCAGTGGAATTCTTTTCCTTAGCAGGAGATTTAATTGTAAATGTTCTGACGGAGTCCCATGTAAATATTTTCCTTATCGAACAGGAGTTCGGTGCTTTTGAAGAATTAAGTAATCCCAATCCGTCAAGAGAGGAGTATCGTAATGCTTTCCATTACGATGCATTAAGCGATGAACAACAAGAATTTGTTGATATTCTTTACGATGAAATTTCAAATGCTAAATTAGAGGCTTTCACCATAGAATTATGAATAATATAGAATATTTTCCCATTTCAGAACAAGGATTGCGAGACAATAATGAGGATTTTTGTCTCGTAGAGTCGATTTCCGGAGGATTAGATGTTCTCGCTATAATAGCCGATGGTGTAGGCGGAGAAAATGCCGGTGAAGTCGCATCGATGGTAACGTGTAAGGGCATCTCCGAATATCTTGCCCATCTGGACAACATCGGTCTTGAAGATCTTCGCATGGCCGTAATAGCAGCAAACAATGATGTCATGGAATTACAGAAGAATCCACGATATGAAAACATGGCAACAGTAGTTTCAGCATGTCTAATATCTCCTGAAGATAATGTTATACATATTTGTCATGTAGGCGACACAAGAATATATGCACTTTGTAATGATGGCATCGAATTATCAAAACTAACTAAAGACCACTCGTTCGTAGGTAGGCTTTTCGATGAGGGACATATATCCGAGAAAGAGGCTATGCTCCATCCCAAGCGGAATCGAATTGATAAATGTATCGGTTCTCGACAATTGAATTACTTCAGCGATTATTTATTTACATCCTCATTTGAGTTAACGAAATTCAACAGGATTCTTTTATGTTCTGACGGCTTATACGATGTCGTGTCATCCTCCGAGATTCATTCAATTCTTGTCCATAATTCCTGTGCCAAGACAGCTGCTAATAATTTGGTGAAGCGTGCTCTTGAATGTGGCAGTCATGATAATATCTCGGCTATTGTAATAAATTTATAATAATCATACTATACAACATGAGTGCTGAACTATTTTTCTGGGTGACAATTAGTTCACTCCTTTTGACGATGATACTCTTCTTTAGGAAGAGTTTAGTGCAGGACTTCGTTTCGATGTCTACTGTCATTGTATTTTATGCAGCTGGCACTTTCGGTAATATCTATAACCATCTTTTCTTTTTAGCTGAAGATGCCCTTTTGTATGACGCGCTTTATTTACTCATAGTAATGTCAATAATAATGGGTGCACAGGTTATGTCAGAATTGCTTGTGAATATGGTAGTTGGAGAACTCAATATTAAAGTGATGGCATTAAATATCGGCGAAATAATTCTTTCATGGATAGGCATATACATCATTATTTATTTGTATTTACTACTCTGGGAGTATAGCACACCAATTATCTGTAGCCTTATTATTCCGTGTGGTATATTTTTTTCAGCATTGTCTCGTGTTATCTCGGACAAAGATTTCAAAGATGCCGACGATTATTTGACAATTTATTTCGTGTCGTGTATTTTCCTTTTTGGTGGACTATGGTGGTTTAATACCTTGATTGGTCGTCCAGAGATAATCAGAGCTTTTGGCATATATTCACAATACTATAGCACAGCAGCATCATTAATACCTGCCATTATGTTATGCCTTCCTTTCATAATAGGACTGAGCAAAATTCGAGTCTCTAATCTTTTAAACAAGATTGAGGACGATGACAATAATAAGGCCTCAAATCAACCTATTTTAGTGGAATCTACCAAAAATGAGTTAAACGATGAAGAGTGTAGATAATAGCTATCGTAGTAGGGTTTTGGCATATATCCTACGTCATGATAAGAAGACTCCTATTAAGCAAGGGGGATGGCTCTCTGTTGATTATTTAATTTCTGAAAAAGAGTTTTCGTATGAGGAAATAGTCAATAATCGTATTAAATGATGAAAAGATGAGACTAGAGTTTAACGATGATCACACGCTCATTCGCGCACTTTATGGACACTCTGTCCCTGTAGATTTAGGGTTAAAGTGTAAAGTCCCTCCTGTGCAATTATATCATGGAACATCTACAAAAGCCTCTATTGATATCTTAGAGTATGGTATTTTACCTATGTCTCGTAACTTTGTGCACCTCACTGATGATAAAGATATAGCCATTGAAGTTGGTCGTCATCATGGAGACCCGTTAATAGCATGTGTAAATACGATTGAAATGATATATGCCGGGTATCATTTCTATACCCCAGTAGTTCACATATGGCTTGTATCAAAAGTTCCAAGTCAATACTTTAAAATCGAATGGCCACCGTTAGATCCATTTGACAAAGAGAACTTTGACAAATGGAAAAACGAATTTACTCAAGTTGTATGTCCAAAAGAGTTATCTAATAGATTTCAAGATATTCAATTAGACTTCAAATTGACAACATTCAATAACGGCATTATGTCATTTAATTTAGGCGATTGGATGAATAGTGGCTTTTGGCGGAGGACGACTGCCGTTTGATTTCAGGGACATAGAAATTATGCTTTTGCAGCACAATAGTGAGATTTCATTAAGACATGTAGAGCTTTATGCTGATTCAGACATTCGTATCGTGAAGGAATTATTCAGCAAGTTGGATTTTATCTCCGTTGTAATAAGCAATATCGTCATCCAGATTCAAACGTCGCCATCTATAGATCATAACAATAAATTAAATGATATTATGCAATTGGTATCCAATGTAAATTCGAACATGAATACTGATAGCTGTGTGTTATGGGGGCTGGTTAATAACCCACAGCTCCAAAACAATTATAGAATATCAATATATTAATATTAAATTATGCATATATGTCGAACGTATATTTTACTTCTGATTTACATCTTGGACACCGCAGGATATTGGAATTATATCAATGGCGGCCATTTGCTCAGATGGGAGATATTGAAGCCCATGATAACAAACTTATTGAACTTTGGAACTCTACTGTTTCAAAGCATGACATGGTGTATATACTTGGTGATTTTTCCCTCAAATCCGCCAATGAAAACAGAAAAATTTTAGAGCGTCTTAACGGATATAAATATTTATGTCCCGGTAATCACGACTCATCGCTTAAAAGCCTATCCAATTACTTTGAGAAGGTGGAACAAATCATGATCGCTAAATTCAAAAAAGAGATATATACATTTCTTCAATCGGATATGGAATTTGTATTATGCCATTACCCATTAGTCGAATGGGCGGGAATGCATCACGGAGTATTTCATCTTCATGGGCATTGTCATGGCCAATGCGAAACACCCGACCCTAGACGCATTGATGTTGGTATAGATTCTACAAAATCGATATTGATATCGTTGGAAGAGGTCTTGATGCATTTTAATCTTACATTGGGAACTCCTGTAGAATCCGAGTGAGATAAAAATTTTTGGAGAAAATATCTTCACCCACTCTAGCTAATTTAAACATAATACCTTTGTAGCATCAAATCAAATAAAACGATAATACGATGAAACAGGTACAATTCCTATTGATACTATCAGTTTTGGTGGTTTCAATTGTCAGTTGCTCGACAACCGGAGTTCCCGAATCAAATAATACGGCTTCAGTAAAACGGTATAATATTGTTATTGTACTTGACGGTATCGACCGTCTTGCAGAAGAAAAAATGTGTAGCGAAATTGAAGCGATAGGTGGCAATGGTCTGACCGACTCCGATGTAGAACGGGCAGAGACTTTATTATACTAAATTCATGGAGAAAATTTTTCCTCCATGAAGAGACATGCTCATCTCACTAACTTTGTGGCGTAGAATTAATAGCACTTATATTAAAAACAAAGCAATGAACCTATATGATAAAATAGCAGAATGCCTCTCAAACATACCAAATAATATTTCGGCAATGAAAGTATGGTACGATGGTACCATTACATTCCGACTTGGCAATTACTTTGGAAGTGTAAAATTGGATGTTACACATGCAGAAATATCCGTAAATCTTGAATTAGATGCCGAAGACTTTGCGGAATATGGCGTAAAAATCAGCGATGCGTGGCTTATGTACTTAGCTAATGAACTTAATGCACACATTGAAGCAGTGGCATTCTTTGTCCCTTTTGAAGTCGGGGCTCAATGTTTATGCCTGAAGAAATGCTTTATTTACTCTTCTGAGAGGGGTGCGCTCAAGGCTTTAATTCAAGCAGTGCAGGAAATATCTATTGTCGCAGATGCAGTACTGCGAATTGCATTAGAGTTTTCTTATCCTAATATTCCGTCGGACTTTTATGAGCAAATTGAGAATGAGATAAATAAGGCGACATACGAGCATCTAGTCCAGAGACTTCCATCAGTAAAAATACTGCTTGTAGATGATTTATTCAATCCAAACCTCATGTCGTTGAAGTTCTTTTTTAGAACTCGGTTGCCTCAATGCAAAATTTTTGTGGCTGATAAAGATCTGAATCCTATCGGGATGATGGGGTCTCTCAAAAATCAGCTTCAAGAAAATAAGATAGACATTGTAATTGGTTATGGAAATGGGTGCTTCTTTGCCCATCAATTGACGAACATTCCTAAAATTCTCATCCAACCGAAATTCGGATTTTCTGATGAGTTAGCTTCGCATATCGAAGAACTTAATTCTGAATCGTCGGAATCGATGCCTTATGATGTTGACTCTTATCGTTTTTTTGCTATTGAATCATGCAAGGATATGGTGGATGAGCAGTTTATGACCATACGAAATGAGGATATAGAGAATACTATTGGTTTCTTCTGGACTGACAATACTGAAGAAAACGGCGAGTTATTCACCGAATATTATGGACCGATTCAACAACTATTTACAGAATTTGGGGTCATTAATGATGATGCCATTCGTTATAAAATTATCCCTGCTATAGATGCGCTTTATGCCAAGACCCATCGCCCGTCGTATATGAGTGACGTATCGCGTGGCGAATTTGCAGAGCATCTTCATTCAATTATTCAAGACCACATTACATATCCGCGACCGGAGTTATATGGCGAAAAATCATACATAAAGGTTTGTCTTAATACCAATGATATTACAATGGAGCATGGATATCAAGCCTTCCTACTTGAGAAAGCCGAAAGGGATAAGAGTATTGTTCCTGACGAAGATGCAATACGTTTCCTTGCACTACAAAGATATCCGGATAGTCGAGTTTCTGAATTCATTGATAGAGTTGTATCCATCACAGAAGCGTACCGCCGAAACTTCGCAATGAATGACACGGATATGATTAATCGCGATTTCATACGAAATCCGAGTGAAATGTTACTCGTCATCCATAAAGATGACTTGTCTATGGAAGTTCGATTCAAGAATGAATATGTTGGTGCACCTAAAAGCAAAACGGAGGAGATATACCCGTTCAGTCGATTCATGCAAAAGGATGCTCAATTCAAAAATCTAGATATTAATTTTATAAAACTCACCAAATTAGCTCTAAAATATATCCAAGTTGAAGGATTCAGATGTTAAACGGGCTAATGGTATAGAAAGATCAAATTCTGGAGAAAAAAATTATCCATAGACTACTGACTCATATTATATTTGTTGCAGAAAACAATGGAGGTGCCGAAAATCCTTTAAAGAGTAGGCAAAATTAAACAGATAAACCAATATGGAATATGCGAAGAAAAAATGCCGTCCAGCGGACTGTTACAACCACATGAATTGCGACTATTGCCGCAAGAAAGGCTCTTACATATGTCCTCAGAGCCGTAACCACTCCGGCGGTTGGGGCTGGTTCCCTCCGAGCGGTTGCAGCTACAACTTTGAATGTCGTTATAAGGACAGTGAAGGGAACTGCAACTATCATATAAATTGAAAACGTTATTCCAATTTGAATAATCAGTAAATGCCGGTAGCGATGGTCGATATCCCAGATATTTTTCGTAACTTCGCATTACAAGACGAATGAAGTCTGAAAATATGACCATCTAAATAACAACGACATACGGCGAGAGCCGAAACACCTTTGAAAACTCCAGCGTAGTCGTTACGTGCTTTGGCTCGCCTTCAGATGCTACGTTGGAGTTTTCGCTTTTTTGAATCTAACAATAAACCAAGAAATACTATAACTGCGATGGATAGCTCTCACGTTCAAATGGTCAGTCTGATATGGAGCATTGCCGACGATATTCTGGTGTTTCGCCGTATGCGTCGCAGTGACGACACCCTCTGTCGCGAGTACAATCAGAACGAAGGCTTCCAAGGTAACTTCCGCAACCTTATCCGTCAAATCATCGACGATCAGGACTACCACGAAGTCGTAGATCAATCAGAAGATTTATAACACCTTTTATTTTATCGCATCATGAACGTTAACGAACAAAGCAATCTTTTATCACGCGAAGAAGCTTGGTGGTTTATTCCTGAAGAATACTGCCCGATTTTCCTTGAACTTGAAAAAGAGTTCAATAAGAAAATTGGAGATCCGATATCTGAACAGCGGCTATCGGAATTGGCTGATATCCTAAAGTCAAAGCAAATGAAACACTTCTATGGTCTTGCAGATAAGAATGAATCTGACATAGCAGAGTTGACTAAAGCCATCATAACAACAGGAGATCCAGACCAAAAATTGGGTGTTGCAAAAAGCAAAGCCGAGGTAAGAAGTAAAAGATATGGAGGCTATGGTGAAATATTAGAGGAGTTGGAAACGAAAGTAATAGTTAATCACTTTGTGAGGTATTTTGAGAATGTCGGAATTCTTATTTGTGATGACAATAAAAATTACTCGTTTTCAAAAGTCAGTAATCACATTGCCAACTATAAAGTTCCATATACTACAGCCCAAATCCTTTTAGAGCATATAACCCGCGATTTAGAACACGATTCTGCATCAAGAGTCGTGCTGCTTGACGCTATACATAACTTAATACAGGATCCTCTTTTTGCTATCGTTGAAAAAAAGGAGGGTAAGGAAGAGGCTCTTGAAACAGTGTATTTGGAGCGATTTAAGGACGGGCTCCAGATTCTCAAAAACAATGGAATAGTAAAAAAGAAGAAAGGAGTAATAGGACATTACGAATTTACTTATGAAGTAGACTATCATCCTTCAGATAATAAGTTACCAAATGATGCGAGTAGAGAACTTAATGAAATGCGTAGAAAGGCTGCTTTTGATGAGCTCCATCAAATACACGCTCGTTTTCATCAAACAACTTCTACCTCTAAAGAGAAGAAGAAGGCTAAATTAAGACAGGCTTACAAGGAGATCGAAAAAAAACTTTCAGAGTTCGGCATTGAGTCTTTGGACGACCGAATCGTATACCATTGGTTTCAAACGATACTTCTTCATTGGTATTCTGGCACTAAGTCAACTGAGTTTATTCAAGATATCATAACTTATATCAGATTCAATAATATAAGATCTGCTACCATTCCAATTGAGAAAGACAAATTGTATAAATGGGATTATTCATATCCTGTTTGGAACCGCCTTTTATCACTGATAAAGTCCACTATATTAGTTGAAGAAAAAAAACGAAGAGTTAATCCAAAGATTTCTGACGCTCTATTTGAATTGCCAGTAGAAATATCTCGGACCGATTATAAGAATGCGATTCATCGGATTATGAAGGAACTGAGCTGGCTGATCGGTTCTGACGATTTCTTTACGGCTCTCGACATGAAAGCATTGGAAGACGCCAATGTACTTGAACGAACACAGCAAAACAAGCAGCTCCTTTCTTTGTTGTACGTTAAGGCGACTGTTGAGGCTAATGATAACCACGCTGACGCCATTAGCCACTTGGAATATTTGTACAAATATATTTGTGGAAGTAGCTATGAACATTGTGGGAAAGATTTAAATCTAATAGTTTCAAAATTATCGGGTTTTGCGGATAAAGACATTACATACCCAATAAAAGCTAAAAAATGGATATATAAACTCAATCACGTTTCACAAGATGGAGATAATAATGCCAATGACACCACATGGACATTGTTGGACATTTATGAGGTTCTGATACTTTTGAGTTCAGATAGATCTCATGATATGGATAAAAGCCGTGAAACTTACGCGACCTTATTGTCAAAAATCAATCCACGCAATTATTCTGATAGGTTCCGTTTAGTTCAAAGTAATTTATTTTTCTTAGAGACCTTAACAGATTTTGGTCCGTATAATGAGTATTTCAAGAAAATAACTTATATCTGGGACGAAATAAATGATTTGTATGATCAATCCAAAGATCCGCGTCTCTTATGCTTTATAATAAGACTTTTCCTCCGGGGAGCTAATTATCTGGTAGAATATGTTGAATTTGGATACTCGCTGTCCATTATTGCTTTAAAGGCGTATTTACAATTAAGAAGTCTCCATATAAAAGATGACATTATATATTATCAGCTCCTCAACGCCATTGGAGAGTATTTATCTACATTTGATAACTTTGTGCCTACTGAATACCAGTATGCTCTGAAGTTAAAAATGGCAGCTGGCGAATATCTTACTGACAAATGCTTCTTCTATAAATCTTTGTCGGGTGAGCTATTGGATAGAGGCTACCTTCGTTTGGGTTGTGAATACGCAAGAAAATCAATAGAACTGACTGATATTGACAACTTAGATGCGTCTAACGGAATAGCCGATTATATTGCATCGCGTATTCAAATGGTAGAGCCTTTGTTATGTCTTGGTAATTTTGATGAAGCCAAAGAGATTCTTGATGATGTGCGGATGCGTGCTACTGAACTACAGGGATTGCTCAACGACTCAGAAAAAGGTGGATTGATAAGTAATGCTATGGACATTTTCAATGAAATTGAAATTACCATCAGCCGGCGTCCGTATCATCATTATGAGCTTAGACTTGACTATCTGTTGAACGAAATAAGTCATTTGCCGGGATTCCCTGATGAATTACCTTCTGATGTTTTTGGCTTTTACGATAAATGGAAACAGTTTGTTGGAATGTACAACTTCTATTCTGACAGAATGGACGAGTCTTTGAGAAATGAGTTCGAATCTAATTCATTTAAAGAAGAAATGGATAATATCGCTAAAGATATTCATGAAATAGTTGCTGAAGTGGATCTCGAACCAGTTACAGACGATGATATTTCCAAGCTATATGATATTTTTATAGATGCTTACGAAAATTATCAAGGCGAGTTTATTTGTAATGATACAGATGATGATATTTCCTTCCTTGTACCTGAGGGGAGAAATATTGAATATCCATCAATGCAGTTGTTCTTTAATTTTATTCGCTTTATAAGTGGTAACATTACTGTCCACTAAAAATGGGCAGGGTTAAAAATTAAATAAATTCGGATCACTTGAATCTCAAAGAACTTTGACATTTTTGAAATTCGATTCGTCGAAGAGGTCTCGGAGACTGGTCTTGTCAGTCAACGAGATTCCGAGAATCTGAAGGACTTCGTAGATGCTCCGCTCCAGTTTCATGTCGTGCTGCACTATTGCCACAAGACAATAAGTAATTATGGCACAATAGATTTGAATACGGGCAGCATTCTCCGATGTTCCCCAAAACTTCTTGACACGCAGATGATGTTTGATCCATTTGAAGAACAGTTCTACGCTCCAACGGTTGCGGTAAAGCTCGGCGATTGTTTCGGCTGATGCCGTCAGATTGTTGGTCAGGAATATGTATCTTGTACCGTCTTCCGGGTCGATGCATACCACCTTCCGCAGTTTCTCCGGGTAATCCTTTGCGCTTTTATAAACCGTGAAGTAACCGATTGCATCCGAAACCACATTTGTAGGAAGCCTCCGTTTCCAAGTCTCAGGCTTGAAGCGGACATTGGTTTTCGCCCTGACGACGAAGAATGCACCGATGCGGTTGATGGTGTAGAGATTGCCGAAATCGTTGTAGCCACGGTCGAAGATATAATGGGCGCCGTTCTCATACGGAATCTCAGACATAGCCTTTGAATCGTGGACTTTCGCCTCGGTAATATGCACGAATGCAAGAACTTGAGCCTCCACGTCGTAAAGCGTGTGCATCTTGATGCCACCCTTGTGCTTGCGGAACTTCGCCCACTCGAACACCGACAGACACAGGTCGATGGTGGTTGAGTCGAAGGCGTATACATGACCGGCAAACTCAAAGATTTTCTGTATTCGTCGCCTCCGAGCCTCAGCAATCATGAAGAAGGCGAACTCCTCGAAGATGCGGTAATCGCGTTGCTCGTTAGCCTTGCTAAGATTGCTTCGGGACACGGATTTTCCGATTCCAAGGTGATAGACCTTGCCTGCATGTGCTTCCAGAGCAACGATGAGATTACGAAGGCTCTCCCGGTTTGAAAGCTGTCCAAACATCATCGTAAGTAGCTGATCCCAACAAGTATAACTCTTTACATACTTGTCGCCATCATACTTGTCGACTATACGATTGAACTTGCTCCTGTTCAAGAACTGGACTAATTGAGATAAAACGAATGGGTCTTTATGCATAACGGTCTGATTATGACCGCAAATGTTTGAAATCCGTTCGCTCCAAAATCTCTTACAACAAGTTGAATTTCAATAATTTCAAAGTACTCGTATGATTTTTAGTGGACACTAATGAAGTGGTAATTGAGTGCAAGGGTATTGTCTATGGCATTTGAAGCGAACTACGTAGGAATTCAACATCAAAAGGTCTAAAAGCTAAGTTCCTCGGCATCGCCTGCAAAAAACAACAATGAAGAATCCAAATAGAAACGCACAGTATTAGCTTTCAATCCACATAACCAAAGCCTCCCACTCTCCTCGGCAGGGGATGCCCGGAGTGGCGGGGGCGGCCGAGTCCGCCCCCAAGAGCGATCCGTTTCAAGAGATTCATCAACGAGTAAAACAGCAATACAAAAAAGGAGACCGAAGTCTCCTTAAGATTAAGTAATTTTGTATTGCTAAA